>JAABUV010000573.1_pt1 | contig 55397 bp, 85 predicted proteins | sample 5559971 | NCBI WGS metagenome assembly JAABUV01 (sample SAMN10711881, study PRJNA513362) | rock metagenome | isolation source: Antarctica rocks | place: Antarctica: Victoria Land, Knobhead nord | collected 2015-12-19 | reverse complement strand
CGCGGCTGCCGTTCCGGGGCACGCTGGCGCGCGGGGGCGAGCTGCGCAGCGCGCGCGCCCCGCCCGCGCCGCCGCCAGTCTGGTTTGTCTTTCCAGGTCGGGCGCCCGCCCACCCGCCTGCTTCAAGGCAATGCGAGCGTGTGCGCCGGCACACGGGGGCGCCAGCAACGGCAGCCAGTGGCCGCGCATGGGCGCGGACCTGCTGGCGGCCAGCGCAACGTTCCGCCCCTTACCCTAACCCTATACAGTTGCAGGCAACGGCAGCCAGTGCCCGCGCATGCGCGCGGACCTCCGCAGGCCGCGCTCGCGGGGGTCGGCATCATTGCCGTGCAGGCGTGCAGCCAAGCCGGCTCGGACTCTAGCCGTGGCTGCCGCTGCAGCCTCCAAGAGAGCATCTTTTGTGACAGGTGGCAAGCTCTGCGCTCTAGCAGATCTGTGTCTCGCGGGTGGGTGTCGTGCAGCGCATGCTACCATGCACACGCGCGCTCTAAAACTGGTGTAGAAAGCTCTGCCCTGCGCACTGTGCGCTTGATGCCCCCATGGCCGGGCCCCGTGGGAGAGACGCTGCCTGCTCGCAGCGGCGCTGAGCGAGCCCGGCGCGCGCGCCAGATCGGCATCGTGGACGTCCTGCGCGACGACTACGGCATCCGCCCGGCCGGCGTCCTCGGCCACTCCGCAGGTCGGGGCTGGGGCGGCTTCGGCGCCTGAGCCTGTATCCCCAGCCTGTCCTGTGCCTGTCCACGGTCATCACAGCATGAAGCTCCTGCGGACCAGGTTGACTATCTGAGCCTCCCTCAACAGACACCCCTGCGTGCTAAGCTCTGCATCTATATCATCACCTTGCGCATGCGGCACACGCGCGCAGACACACCGCACGTGCAGACTCGCTCGCACCGCCAGCCGCCCGCTCCCCTGCGCCGCGTACGCCCCAGACTGCAGAGCTGCTCGGGAAGGCGCCCACTGCCCGGGCGTCTGGGCGGCTTACCCTAACCCTGACCCTGCGCAGGGGAGATCACATGCGGCTACGCGGACGGCGCGCTGACCCGCAAGGAGACGCTCGCTGTCGCGTTCCACCGCAGGCGCGCCCCGCCGCGAGCCCAGGGGGTAGCATTAGATGACCCTAAGCGTGTCCCCACGTGCGCTCCAGCGCCTCCTCATGGCTGCCGGGCGAGCTGCCGGACGCGCGATGCTCTGGCGATGCGTGCTGCGCGGAGCAGCGTGCGCGGAGCGCTGTGGCCGTCCATGCATGTGTATGCTTGCGGCGCTAGGACGTGATACATGGCAGCGTGTGTGGAAAGCATTTGCTCTCAACTTTATTGCAAGAGTGTCCCTGCCACTCATTGGAAGGAGACTTTATAATCGCTCAGCTGCCTGGCCACCTGTCCATGCCACTTGCACTGCTGAGTCGGTGCGTATGGCTCCAGCCGGCTGTGTCCGGAGCGGGGCATCGCGGGCGGGCTCATGGCCGCGGTGGACCTGGGCGCGCACGAGGCCGAGGCGCGGCTGGCGCGCGCGGGCGCGGGCGCGGCGCGCTGCGTGGTCGCCTGCGACAACAGCCCCGCCAGCTCGACGCTGGCCGGCGTGATGCCTGGCTGCTATTTCGCACTTGATGAAATTAGAGCAGTCCTCATATGTTGTTTCAAAAAAAAAATGCTATGTACTCAACTGCAATTGCGACTTCAATACAAATTGGCGGTCCCCTCTGTAGCGCCCAGAGTAAAGTCCTCAGCTGCACATCGTTTTGCGGCCTGGGGGCCTTGTCGGCACGGCGCTGCTAATACAGTGGAAGGAGGCGGCGCTGTGCTGCCAGCGGCGAGTAGCTACTCGCTGGCCATGGGCTGCCCAGGTCATCTCTGCGTTTTCGCTCAGTGCAGGCCCCGCGGACGAGCTGCGCGCGCTGCTGGCGGAGCTGGCGGCGGAGGGCGCGTTCGTGCGCGAGCTGGTGACCGGCGGCGTGGCGTACCACTCGCCCATGCTGCAGCCTGTGCTGGCCGAGCTGCAGGCCGGTGCGCGCCGGCACTCGCTTGATGATGCGTGCAGCCGAGGCTTGCAGCAGGTAGCACGCCAGGCCCCGATGCACCGCTGGTGCCTGCTTGCTGGACCGATGGCCAGTGTCCTGTGCTGTGTTCGCTTGCAGCAGTTTGACTCTTAATTTCACGAGAAAGGTAGGGCAGAACCAATGTGGACAGAGCAGCGCTTGATGCGCTGGACAACCAGCATGCGCATGGGATGGCGGCAGAGCTTGCGGGTACTCACGCATGTCACAAACATGCTGCGCAGCACTGGGCCACGCCCTGCCTGCTGTGCCGGACATTGCGCATGCATCTCGTGTTTTTGACTCTCAGGCTGTCACCGTAGCTCGTGAAGCTTGAAACTCTCTTACACAAGCCTCCAACATGCCGCGCAGCGCTGGAGCACGCCCTGCCCGAGCCGCGCGTGCGCTCGCCAACGTGGCTGTCGTCCACCTTCGGCCCGAAGAGCACCGACCCTGCAGCAGCTCGCTGCTCCGCCGCCTACCATGTGTGCTCTCAGAATTCCGTCCCTTCTCGTGCACGCCGAGCATGGTTGGCTGGGTTGCGGCCATGGCAACCTGTGTGCCTTGCACTCCCAGGTTGAATTGGAGCAGGACTAGCGGAAGGCAGCAAGCTCTGAGCATATGCATAGAGTGGCTTGGGATTTTGCTTTTGCATGCACACCGGGAGGAGAGCACGCATGCTTAGCTCTGGCACGGGGCTCTCACAGTCGCTCAGTTGCCGCCGGTGCGACACAGGTGGCTGCATTCAGCAGGCGCGTGCTGTTCACGGACGCCGCTGCGGCGGTGCCCGAGGGCGCGGTGCTGCTGGAGGTGGGGCCGCACTCGCTGCTGCGCGGGCCGTTGCGCCAAGGTGCTGCCGCACCCTGAGGGAATATGTTTCTCTCTGGGTTACATGTGGTTACATGTTACATGTTAAATCCGTTTAGGTTTTTCAAACATGCTCTGTTATGCACGCTTTCACTCGATCACGGCTGCTACCCCTGCTGCGTTCCCAGCTTTATTGCCACAGCATCAGTACTTAATCAAGGTCAGTTTTGTGTGGTCATGCAGTAAGCCCAGAGCGCCCCCCTTACTACTGGACGAGAGTGCTTCTGCAGGACAACCCTTTTGCGTCAAGCTAGACGTGTCGATGCGCACTGCGCGCATTATTTATCTCCTAAAAGGGTCTCTGCTGCATGCGGTGGTAGCCCATTCTGTGCGGCATGCCGCCAGGCCGCCCGGACCTGCCCTACGTGGCAGCCATGCGGCGAGGCGAGCCGGCCGCGCAGACGCTGCCAGCGGCAGTAGCAGAGCTGTGGCGCCTGGGCGTGCGCGTTGCGTGGCAGGCGCCACCGCCTCCGGTTGCGCCGCTCAGCCCCGAGCGTGCGCCGCAGCCTGCTGCATGGCCTCCTAAATGAAGCTTGTCACAAAGAGCTCTGGCTGCAACACATTGCGCCGCAGCCTGCTGCATGCCTCCCAAGTGCACACCGGTGCCTAGAGCTCCTTTAGCCCAAGCGCGAGCAGCCTGCTGCGTGTCCCCCAATAGCAATCCTGCACGGAACTCAAGCTTGCGCACCACTGTGCAAAGCTGTGGATGGCAAGTGCGGAAACGCAATGCACATGCTAAGTTGGGCTCGACTAGCTCGGGGCGAGGCGCGCGCAGTGCCGCGGGACGTCACCGAGGCGCTGTGCGCGTGGGACCACCGCGAGACGTACCCGCTCGGGCCGCCGCCGCTGCCCGACGCGGCTGCGGGCTCCAGTCGGACCTTTGACCTGGGCGCGTCACACCACCCTGCTGGGCAGGACCCATGCAAGCATACGCTCTGTGCCAACTTGTGAAGGCATCTGCAGTACAGAGGGTATGCACATGATGCAACCGTTGTAAGTATCACAGCTTCGAAACCTTCTGGATACTGCTGAAGCTTATAACTGGTCAGCCAACAGCAGCCATCAAGCAGCTAGCTGGGAATGAAATCACATCTGGCGTTGACACACAGGCCATGAGGCAGATGCCTACCTGGCAGACCATGTCGTGGACGGCGTTATTCTGCTGCCGGTGCAGGCCCAGCATGCTCGTTTCCACTTACGATCCACACTGCATTGCAGTTGCTGGGCTGCTCTTGGTAGCGCTTGCATGTGCGCATCACGCTGTGACAAGCATTGCAGATTGCGCTCACGCCACACCCTCAGTACCAGCGCGAGCCGCATGCGGCGCAGGCGGCGGCCTTCCTGCAGGCCGCCTGGGCCGCGCTGGCGGCGCGCCTGGGCCGCCCGGCGGCGGCGCTGCCGGTGCTGTTCGAGCACGTGGCCATCCTGCAGGCGGTGCCGCTGGCGGCGGGCGGCGCGGCCGCGCTGCGCGTGGCGCTCGACGCGCGGCAGCGCTTCCAGGTATGAGGTGAAGCCTTCCGTTCTCTCCAGGATTGAGAAACCTTAGCGCTTCCAGGTGTAAGGTGAAGCCTGCCGTCTCTTTAGGTTTTCTGAAGCCTTATCGTTTCCAGATGTGAGGTGAAGCCTGCCATCCCTTCAGGGTTTCTGAAGCCTTAGCGTTTCCAGATGTGAGGTGAAGCCTGCCATCCCTTCAGGGTTTCTGAAGCCTTGGCGTCCGTGCATGGCCGGATACCCAACGTCAGGTCGTCTTCTCCTGCCATTTGCATGTCTTCCTGTGGGGGAGGCCAGGCGTGCTTGGCTGCGCGCACGCTCCGCATCCCACCGTGGAGGCTGGGGTTGAATTGCTCCTAGTTTGGCGTAGGTGCTGCACGCCGGCGACCTGGTGTGCAAGGGGTATATACGGCCGCTGCCGGACGCGGACGCGCCTGCGCCTGCCGCACCCGCAGCCCCGGCCGCGCCGCAGGCAGCAGGCGTGGGCTGCTGCCCCGCCGCCGCGGCGTGCACGCCAGGCTCCGCGAGCGCGGTTCAGGTGGCAGCAGCGGCACCGGGCGCCCATGTGCATGCGGGTCCGTGCGGGGCGGAGGGCGCAGCCTCTGAGGCGTGCGCACTTGGAGTTGCCTGCGCGGGCGCGCTGAAGACCGCGGCCACACAGTACAGCATCCGTGCAGACGCGCGCGCCAGCCCGGCCTGCCCCGCCCCCAGCCTGAGCGCAGACCCTCCCTGTGCGCAAAGCCCTGCCGCGCAGCCGGCGGCCAACCTGGCGACCATCGACAGCGACGCGTTCTACCGAGGGGTGCGGCGCGCGGGGATGCAGTACGGCCCTGCCTTCCGCGTCGTGCTGCGCGCGCACGCCGACGGGACGGCGGCGGCGCTGAGGTGCGCCCGCCGTGCTCGGTGTGTCGGGCCTACACTCAAATGTCTGCTGAGCGGTGTTGCGTACGCTGGTGCAGTGGGTGCTTGCACCTGGCAAACCGCGTGAAGGCCGTTGAGAAGCTTTCTTGTAGGCTGTGGGCATGGATACAGGCTGTCACAGCTTTTGACACGCGGCGAGCATGCATCCCACACTACTGTCATGTGAGCTCATGCATGTGACCAAACTATGATGCAAGCGCTGTCTGTGGGCAGGTGGACGGGCTGCTGGGTGCGCCTGCTGGACGGGCTGCTGCAGGTGGGCTGGCTGGAGGCCGGCAGTGCGCGCCTGCGGCTGCCCACGCGCATTCGGCGGCTGAGCATCCCGGCGCCCTCCCTGGCGCCAGCGCCTGGCTCCGAGGGTGCGGCGCTGCATGGGTCAGCTGTCCATGCTCTTTCCCTGCAACAGGACAAATTTGTTGCCCAAGCTGTCCACGCCTCAGCACCACATGCTGGCCACCGTGCTGGCTGGTCTGCTGACCGGCTGCGAAGTAGTGCGCGCTGCGCGACGCCGCATGGCGCAGCTGCTGGGTGCCTGATCACGTGTGTCTGCGGTGCACTCCCTCTACGCACAAGGCGCACAAGCGCCTGCAAGCTGCCACCAGGCTCACACAGTCAGCAGCCACAGCGTGTGCAGCGTGGGCAGCACATGTGATCGCGCGCCGCTGCTGTTGGCGGCAGTCATGGCAGAGGTGGACCGCCATGCGGACGGCGTCGCCTGCCGCCTGGAGCCAGCGCAGGAGCCAGGCGCGGGGCCCCGCTCGGGCGCCCTGCTGGCGGAGTTCGCCGGCGTGGAAATGACGCCCGCGCCACGGCGGCCCGCGGCCGCCACGACAGTCGTGACGGAGCTGCTGCGGTGGCAGCCCTACGGCGTGCGCACGGACGCCGGCGGCGCGCGCGTCAGGTGCGCGCGCGGCGCGCGCCGCTTGAGCAGCGTGTGTGGGGCTGCGTGCAGCGTGGTGCAACGCCGCCATACATGCCTCACATGGCGTGGCGCATGTGGACAATGTGCCCATGCGCAAGGGTTGATTCTTGCAGCACTTGTGGTCTGTCCCTATTTGAAATTCCTTGGTGCCTCCTCAGTCCCGTGCGTGTTGCACTGTCAGGGCGGCGGATGACAGAGCTCTCCATTTGTGCAGGTATGTGAGGGCTGTAACAGTCTTTACGGCCGAGCTGGTTGCGGCGGCGCTGCGCGCGCGCGCCGCGGCATGCACTAGCGGCCTGGAGCCGCATCTGGTGGAGGCGCGTTCTGCACTATTACACACAATAGGCGGGAGTACGAGATATTGTCTTGGATGTAGCCACTTGCCAGATGTGCGTGAGCGCAGTGTTCCCTGCATGCACGCTTATATCTGGAACGACAGCACGTGACATGCCAGGGCTGATGGCAGCAGCAGTGCTGTGCAAGAGAGCCAGGCAGCAGCAACGCTCCCAGCGCCTGTCTGTGCCCGCGAAGGTGCTCGCCATGGCAGAGTCGTACAAGGCGCCGCCGCTGGAGCCGGATGAGCTGCGCGTGCTGCTCGCTGAGCCCGCTCACTGCCTGGCGCGGCTCGCGCGCGATCTGTTTGCCACGCCTGAGGCCACCGCTGCCACGCTTGAGGCATGCGCAGCACGTCCCAGCTGCCGCTTGTCCCTTGGACATCCTCTTCAAGTTTGCCGCTCGTGCTTTTCATACATCATCTTTGCGCCACCGGCTGCCTCCTGGATTGACCAAAGCTGTGCATCTCCGTGACATTTCAGCAGCACGTCACGCGCAAATCTCTTGCAGCATGCAACTTGCTACTGTGAGTACCGCGCCACGCTGAGGTCAAGGTTGTGAGTACCGCGCACAACAAGTTTAAGGTTGAGTGTCTGTGATCTCCCCCCACCGCTTGAGGGTGATGGTCTGTGATGTCCCCATCAATCAGGGAGTTGCATGTCTTGCGGCATGCGCAGGCCGCCACAACTGCAATCGTGCAGCATCCCGAGCACAATGAGCTGTACGCGCGGGACCCCTTCTGCGCAGGCTTCTGCGGGGCGCCGCTGCATGCGTTGCTAGACATATCCTCTGAAAATCAGGCACGTATTCACCTCATGGTCACAAATGAAAAGAAGCAAGAGCGTAGCTTATTGAGACACCAAAAGCAATCATGCGCACTGCTCTCTTGCTGACAGAGGTGCCAGTATGCGTGGCTTCGCCTGATTTGTGAGGATGATCTGCATGGGCAAGCACATTCTGTGCGTCTCCGATTCCATGGCATGCCCGCCTGTGCATATAAAGGTTCCTGAGCCATGACACCGCCAGAGTGCTGCACATCCTCCGTGTCGCTGCAGTCGCTGACAACCTGCTGCACGCACCAGGACCCTGGCGGCTTCTGCGCGCTGGAGGTCGGCGCCGGCACAGGCGGGTTCACCCGGCAGGTGAGGGGGCCCACCAAGCCAAGGAAGGATACATGCATGCATGCCATTGTGTCAAGGATGTTCATAGGCGTGTCGCGCGGCAACAAAGGCCTGTGGAAGCATACGCCCGTAACAAAGCCGGCAGGTGCTGGACCGCCTGGACCGCAGCGCCGCGACGGAGCTGGTGCGCTACACGGCCACCGACGTGACGCCATCCTTCGGCCAGGCGCTGCTGGACTGCCTGGCCTGCCCCAAGCTCGCCTTCCAGGCGCGCACGGAGGCGCAAGGCCACTGAGCATGAAACACGCGTCAGCATCCTGGTTGCCATGCGTGGTGCCAGAGTGGGGCGCGTCTGGGGTGCCGTTATGTGGGTGCTGCAGCGGCACGCCTGCTGTCTCAGTACACGTCTCTCTGGACTGCACATGCGGACACTGGAAGACACTGGTACATTGTCTGGGGACAGGTGTGGGACATCAATGAGCCGGCGCCTGCCGCCCTGGAGGGCGCCTTTGGGCTCATCACGGCCGCGAATGCAGTGCACACCTGCCTCGACCTGTCAAGTGCGTGGCCCGAGCTCATCCTGCGCTGCCCCTAGTGGGGCTTGTCAGGGGGCACATTCGGATGAAGTGCCACTCTAGAAAGGCGTAGAATAGTGTGCCTATCGAGAAGCTGGTGGCCTCTGATCAGCAACTGCGCTTGGTTGTGAGTCTTCGTTCCTGCATGCGTAGCCTCAGAGCGTGCACTGCTACCTGCCGTAAGTCACGCATGCAGCCGGTGTCAGTGCTGGCGAGCTGAGGCATGCATGGGCCCCACGCGTATTCTCCCCCAGTTGGCGCCTGCTGAGAGAAATGAGATGCGCGCCAGAGTCGCTCGCGCACCTGGCGGCCGCGCTGGCGCCCGGCGGCTTCCTGCTGCTGGCAGAGGCGACCGGCCCGCTCGCGTGCCTGCTGTGGGGCCTGGATGCGCGCTGCTGGCGCGCTGCCGACGCGCGCGACTGGGGCCTCTGGGCCTCCATCGGCCGCTGGCGCGCGCTGCTCGCGGGCGCCGGGCTGCGTGTCGTTGTTGAGCACAGGCGCGCGCGGCTCGCGACCGCCTCGCACTTCCCGCATGCGGCCAGATGACTTGTGGCCTGGCTGGTGTGGTAGGTATGTATGCCTGGTACCAGTTCAGAGCAAAAATAAGTTCCAGACCCAGTGCCACAGGGCGTGTGTATGAAGGCGTTTCGGCGAGCTTGCAGTGCGACCTGACTCGAGCACTTGCTCGGCCAGCAGGAAGCCGCGCGCATGCAAATCACTCCGGTGGGTCCAGGTGCCCCGATGAGTCAACCGCGCTGTTCCTGTGCCGCAAGCTGCCAGTGAGCGTGTCTGCCGTGGCAGCCGCCGACCAGGGCGCCAGCCCTGGTTGTCACCCAGACCTCGGCGGCCCCGCCTCCGTCAGCACGCACCGCGGGCGCCTGTGGCTGCACGGCTGCTCGCGCAGCAGCCCGGGGCTGCTCGGCCTGGCGCGTGCCGCGCGCCTGGAGGCCGGCGGCGCGGCCGTGCGCTGCGTGCTCGACGCAACCGCCGTTGCTGGGCGGGCGGCGGGCGGGCGGACCTGCCCCATTGGAGACGCTGCCGACGGCATAGATGGCGCACGCAGCTTGGCTGCCAAGACTCGGCCTGCAATGTCGGAGGATGACCCTGGAGAATCCCCTGGAGCGGACGGTGCCTCTTCCGGCGCGGCATCGCGCGACCTGACTGAGGCTTCGCCGGGATCCGAGCAGGCTGGCAGCGCAAGCGGCCCTGTTTCGACAGACGCAGCATGCACGGGGTCATCGGGCAGCGGCGCGCCGTGCCTGCCGGGGGGCCGGGCCGGCGGCGCGCATACGGGCTGCGAAGACCGGCCCGGGGGCATCGTCTGGGCGGACGGGAGCACAGGCACGGACACGACCGGCATGGTCGCCGCCGCAGCGGAGCTGGACCTCGCGTTCAATGTGTTTGTGGATGGCGTGCACGGCTGCTTTGGCACAGCCGACCTCCAGGCGCGCGTCCGCGCCTGGACCATGGCGCGCGGCACGCGCACGTGGCCCTGTCGTTGTTGGTGGCTGCCAATGAGGGTTAGTTTCAGACCATGGCGCACGACAGAATGCCTGGACCATGGCGCACGACAAATGCAGTTGGCCCTCTGTGTTTTGGAGGCTGCCAAAAAGCGCGCATCGCTGTGAGGCATGCCTGTGGCAGGTGCCGTAGCTGGATGCCATGGGCGCGCCCCCTATGGATTCCTGGAGGCTGCCAAGGACGGCATGCTGATTAACCCTACTGTCAAACGGCAGGTGCCGGAGCTGGGGCCCATGGGCGTGGCCCTAATTCTTGCAAGGGGGCTGCCAAGGGGGGCTGCCAAGGAGGGCAGAACAAGTCAACAAGCGCTTGCGGCAGGTGCCCGAGCTGGAGGCGATGGGCGCCAGCGCGCGTCCGCCGCACGGCATGCACCTCGACCTCGCCACGTACGGGCAGCCGCAGTCGCTGCACTGGGTGGCCAGCCCGCCGCCGCCGGCCGCGGACGACGTCGAGTGCGACGTCGCATACGGCGCGCTCGCTGCAGGGCAACATGGCCCCCGCTGCCTGTGGACACCTGCGCATGTCGCATGCCCTTTGTTGAGGCAGTCTGCAGCCCTCTGCTCGGCTCGCAAGGCGTGCCCGCCCAGTGTGCGAGCGCCGATTGCATGCGGCGGCAACTGTGACAGCCGCGTTGTCTGAAGCACGGCAGTGACTGGCTGCGCTGGAGGAGCAGAGCGGCGCAAACTGGGCCCCGGCCGGTGCAATACGCACGGTATAGAGCATAGGGCTAGCTTCCCTGTATGTATAGGGTAGAGGGCTCACCCTATCCTGTGACGCAATGGCAGGCGCGCTGAACTTCAAGGACGTGATGCTCGCGTACGGGAAGCTGGCGCGCGCGGCGCTGGCGCATGCGGGCGGCGCGCCCAGCGTCGGCTTCGAGTTTGCGGGCACGGTGGGCCGCCGGGGGCGCACCCGCTGCCAGCCTTGGCCTACCTGCGATGCAGGCCCCTGGCGCGCCTGCGCTCGCGTGGCACTGTCAAATGGCAAGCATGCACGTCTGCTCACCTTTTTTGGCACGAGCTGCGAGGGAGGTCGTGAACCTTGATACGTTCAGCGAGTCACGCATGTCTGTAGCAGCTCCAATATCTCTATGTTGCGGCCTATACAGGGCCAATGGGCAGCGTGCTGTAGTCTTGCTCTGGCCCCGTGCTGGCGGCATGCACGGTCATGCAGCCGCCACTCAGGGCTCGTGTGCTGAGGCGCAGGACACCGCCGGGCGGCGCGTGATGGGCGTCGCGCGCCGCGCGCTGGCCACGCGCGCGGCCGCGCGGCCCGGCCTGATCTGGCGCGTGCCGGCCGGCTGGACGCTGGCGCAGGCGGCGAGCGTGCCGGTCGCGTACGCGACCGCGTACTATGCGCTGGTGGCGCGCGGGCGGCTGCAGGCCGGCCAGGCCGTGCTCGTGCACTCAGGCGCCGGCGGCGTCGGCCTCGCTGCGCTCGCCATCGCGCTGCGGCGCGGCTGCGAGGCGAGCCCGCCTTTGTTAACCTGGTCAAAAGGGTCTGAGGGTGCATGTGTGCGGCATTAGCTTTCGAGCTGCAACCGCCGTCGCGCCGCGGCACTGGGAGTGGCGCCTGTGTTAGGGCTGAAGATGTGTGCGCAGGGCCGCAGTAAGCAAGGGTGTCAAGCTGTTTGCTGCTGCATGCCAGCGCTAATGTCTATGGTGACATGCAAAACGGCCGGACTGTGCATGTCCGCACACTCATGCACTGCTCCAAATAATGCCGCCGTGGCAGCTTCGCATGCACACCGTCCCTGAGCAGCACATGCGGGGCCCCACAGGTGTACACGACGTGCGGCACGGAGGCGAAGCGGCGCGCGCTGCTCGCGCGCTTCCCCGGCCTGGACCCGGAGCGCATCGGCGACAGCCGCTCGTGCGCGTTTGAGGCGCTCGTGCGGCGCGGCACTGGCGGGCGCGGCGCGGACCTGGTGCTCAACTCGCTGGCGGGCGACAAGCTGCAGGCGCGCGCGCGCGCGCCACGCCACGGTGTGCGTGCAGCGCGTGCACGACGCTGCCGCATGTGCCGCTCTGCGCTGCATCATCCATTTTTAGGATGAAGGTCATGTCTGCGCTGGTGCTGGTGCCCAACAGTCGTATAAGAGCCGTTCAATAGACCTTGCATGCGGGCCGGCCCAGAAGGTGCGTCTCGGGGCTGCGTGTTTGCTCACAGGGCATCGCACACACATACCCACGCATTGCCAGACCATTATGCCACGTCACCCGCTCGGCGCCGCGCCCTGGGCGAGCGCCGCGACCGGCCGCTGGCGCGCAGGCCAGCGTGCGCTGCCTGGCGCCGTACGGGCGGCTGCTGGAGATCGGCAAGGCGGACGTGCTGGGCGGCGCGCGCCTGCCGATGGCGCCCCTGGACCGCAACATCGCCTTCGAGGGCATCGACCTGGACCGCCTGTTCTTCGACGGCGCGGCGGCCGGGCAGGCGTGCCCGGCGTTCCCGAAAGCTTTGGCAGCTGACCAGGCTCGAGCCAGCTCGGACTGGGTCCAAGGTAGTGTGATGCTAGTGTGATGCTCTCGGAAAGGCAAGCGAGCTCGTGGGTGCAAATAACAGCCTGGCTGCAGCGCTGGCTGGCTCGACAGCTACGGCAAAGGAGGCATATACAGGGTTGCAGGCTCCTGAGGACATCACCGCCGACCAGAGGCGCCCTGGCATCTAGCCCGCGGAGGAGGCAGAAAGTCTGCAACCCCGCGCGTGCGCCGGCAGGCGGCGGAGGTGCATGCGCTGCTGGAGGCGGGCCTGGCGTCGGGCGAGGTGCAGCCGCTGCCGGTGACCGTGTTCCCGGCCGCGCGCGCGGCCGACGCGCTGCGGCACCTGGCGGCCGGCGCGCCCGGCTGACGCGCAGCCTGCAGCTCCATCCTGAGAGATGGTTGAGGGTGGCGACTGGCCGTCAGACGCTCAGAGGCAGCACACCTGCGCTCCTCTAAGAATGCAGTCTGCGCCAGGGACGGTGCATGCAGCGCAGCAGACTGATGCAATGAGTTCAATCCTGGCGAGGGCGCCCTTGCGCATACATGCGCTCGCTGCCTTACCCATCATCTACCACCCGCGGGTCAGCGCTTGCCCGGAAAGCGCGCGCGAGCCAGGACAAAACGCACGCGTCTCAGGGCCCACCCGCCGTGCAGGCACGCACATCGGGAAGGTGCTGGTGGAGATGCCGCCGCAGCCGCCCGCCGGCGCGCTGCGGGCAGGCGAAGAAGGGCCACCAGGCTGCTCGGCCGACTCGGCGCCCGCCGCCCCAGAGCCGCCCCTGGCGGCGCCCAACCTGTGCTTCAGGCGCGCGCCTGGCCGCAGCGGGCGCAGGACAGACCTGCTTGAGCAACGCTCGGCGTAGTGTCTGCCATGATGGATTCTACACACACTTTTTAAACAGTGCAAACCACCTGGCGCACGCATGGCGTGGCATGACGGCAGGCGCTGAGCAGGGACAGGCCGCGCCGCGGCGCAGGGCGGACCGCAGCTACCTGGTCACCGGCGGCCTGGGCGGCCTGGGCCTGGCGCTGGCGGCGTGGCTGGCGCGGCGCGGCGCGCGCCGCCTGCTGCTGACCAGCCGCCGTGGCGCGCGGACGGGCGCGCAGGCGGCCGCGCTGGCCGCGCTGCGCGGCGTCGGCGTGCAGGTGGGCCCGCAGGCTGACCGGGGCTGCTCACCCCAGCTTGCCGCGGCCGATCTTGGGCCCACAGAGGCCGCCCTGTGCGGAGACCTAGGGGATGCTTTACTGCCATTGATGTGCGTGCTGTGCTATGTGTTCAGAGGGCGGCTCTGCTGGCCACGCATGCTCGGCGTATTGCGCAACATGGGTAGTGTTACGAGGCATGTGCAAACGAGTCAAGCCCGTGCATTGTTGCTGGCGCCCTCGCCTGGCGGGTGCATACCTGGCGCGGCAGACGCGCGGCGGCGGAGCGCGCCCAAATCTTATTGCTGCGAGCGCTTGCGCGCAGGTGGTCGTCAGCCTGGAGGACGTGAGCACCGAGGCGGGCGCGCGCGCGGCCGTGGCCGCGGCGGCCGCGCTGGCGCCGCTCGCGGGCGTGCTGCACCTGGCCATGCTGCTGCAAGACGCGCCGCTCGCTTTGCAGGCGCGTTGACCATAACCCTACCGGTCGCGTTCCGGGCGCGCCGCGCCCGCCGGCGCGGGCGCCCGGACGTGCTGGGGTCCTGGGCGCGCTGCCGCGGGACCGGGGACGCAAGTTGGAGACATGCATGCGGGCGGGTGGTGCGCTGGTCGCGTTGCAGAGGCCCCGGCAGAGCGCGCTGCGGCCGCGCGCAGACGGGCGCTGGCTGGAACGCGGCGGCCGCGCCCAAGGCCTGGGCAATGCAGCACCTGGACGCGGCCTGCCGCAGCCTGCCCGAACTGGACCACTTTGTGCTGTTCTCGTCCATCGTCGCAGCCCACGGCCAGCCAGGTGGCCCCGCATGGCTGCGCTGCACGGGCCACCGCTGCACAGCGTGTGTGACACACCGTGTGGCCCTTGCCGATAATCCTGCGGAGTCCGTGCTTGCCCAGCAGATGTTAGCCATCCGGAGCGATGCCGTTTATGCCCTGACCCTAACCCTATCCTGAGAAAGCGACCGTGCTCCTGCGCTGTGCGCAGGCCAGGCCAACTACGGCTACGGCAATGCTGTGTGTGAGACGGTCGCGCTCGAGCGGCGCCGCGCGGGGCTGCCCGCGCTGGCGCTGGCGTGGGGCGCCGTCGACGACGCGGGCTACGTGGCCGAGGTCCTGCAGGCGCGCCCCGGCGGGGCAGCACGGGCTCCCAAGGGGGCGGCAGCCGCTGTGCGGATTCGCTGGCACTGGCCGCATGCCGCGGTGCAACCAACATTAGAGCATCGTGAGCAGGCTGCGTGATCAACGCTGCTCACAAATCTCATCTTTCATGTCCATCAGCCGTGGACAATTGCCAGATGTTGAGTCAGATGGGCAATTCGGCACCTGCGCCGTTCCAAGGGCGCCTATAGCTGGCAACAAAGGAGCTGCCGCGCACGCCTGCACAACCATGGGGGCCTGACACAGCACACATGCGCCTCTGGCTAGCCATCTGCTCCACTCACGGGGCGCTCCACTAAGTGTGTCGCGAGTCTGGGGCATGGCAAGCTGCCGGCCGCACCGCCCGCCCGCCGCTCACCGTGGACGAGCTGGCGCGCATGCTGAGCGCGGCCGCGGCGGCCGCGCCAGCATGCGGCTACAGCTCCATTGGCCCGTCAGCGCTCCGATTAAAAAAACTCATTCCCGCACTGCACAGGGGAAACTGTTCCCCGCAGACCCCAGATCCCATCTGGAAATAGTCTCACACTGGAAGGCCTGGTACCTTTCATGTTTGGTGGTGCTCCCCGGTGCGATGTCTGGGGCCATGAGATAGAAATGTGCACAGGGCAAGCTGGTCGGCCGCATCTTCCGCGGCCGGCCGCCGCTCGCGATGGACGAGCTGCTGCGCGTGCTGGGCGCGGCCATGGCGGCCGGGCGCGCCGCGCCGCCGGTGCTGCTCTGCCACGCGGCGGACCCCGGCCTGTACGGCGGCCGCCGCGGCGCTGCGCCGCAGGACCAGGTTCGGGGCGCGGGCGCCGACCGACCAGGCCGTGCTTGGGCCTTGCGCCGAGGCTGTGAAGACGTATGCTTGAAAGTGTGGCTAGCGCGTATGCACCTGCTTCACATGCGGATACCGCATCGGCTAGGAGCGATGTTGTGGATTTCTTTCTAAGCCTTACGGCTGCACATTACGGGGCGGGCCGCGCCCGCAGGACCTGGCGGCCGCGGTGCTCGCCGTCATGGGCGTCGCGCCCGGCGCGGCCGAGCCGCAGCGCAGCCTCGCCGACATGGGCATCGACAGCATGCAGCAGGTGGCGCACGCGGGCCCTGCGCATGTGCTCGCACTGCACAGCACGCACACCAATCTCCCGGTATGCCGGCGCATGCACACAGAGGGCCGCATGCCTGCCATGTGCAAGCGGGGGCCAGCTCGCTGCAGCGCTTGCGTTTGTCAAGACGCTTCGGGCTGTGGGCGTCTGGCACTGGCGATTTTGCAGCCGGCACGGCCGAGCAGCGGCGCGCCGCGCTGCGGCCGCACGCTGGCGTACCCTATTCCTACCACACGCTCGCGCAAGCCTGGGCCCTGCGGCGCTGCGGCTGACGCGCGGCGCGGCCGCGCAGGTGGAGGTGCGCGCGCTGGTGCAGCGCGCGCTCGGTCGGCCCTTCCCGCTCGAGCAGGCGCGCGCTCCTGCGCATGCAGTAGGCGTGCGCAGCAGCGCAGCGTATGTGCCATGCGAGTATGCGCTCCCGTTGTCTCCCCGCCATGTGTGAATGAAGTGTGGCGTACACTACACGAGCCCAAGGCGGGTGCTGAAAAGCGCGGCTGTGGCGCAGGTGGGTGCACTGACCGTGGCAGCGCTGCGGGCCCTGCTTGCCGGCACTGCGGTGGGCGCAGCCGAGCGCCCCGCCGCGGCGGCGTGAGGCCAGAAGACAGGGGCGGCTTCGCCGAGTCCAACGAGGTGCAAAAAACTTGGCAGAGCGGCAGCGCGCAAGGCCAATTGGCAGTTGTATGCCTATCAGTGACTCAGGTAGTACCAAACTAGGTAGGCTGCCATTTCCTAGGCCAGCTTTCTAGCACCTTTTTTTTGGGTGGGCGCGGCATGCAATACAGCCACCCGATGCTCAACCCAACCCTAACCAGCAAGTCTGGCCTTGAGAAGGAAAAGCAACAAGACAATCGAAAGACCAGTGGGTCTGCTGAAGAAGAATCGGTTTCGTACTTGTGTTCTGCAAGCTAAAGTCCGCCTGGAAACTGCGCGCCTGCGCTGCAAGGCCACCCCGCCGCTTCCGGGTCTTGAGAGGCCGGTCAGGCGGAGGAGGCGGGCATGGAGGGCGAGGCCAGTGTGCCGAAGCCGGTGCTCTTCGCCTGCGATCAAGCTGTGGCGGGTCTTGAGGTCGGCTTCGTGGCCGCAGAACCCGATTGGACGGTGGAGATGCTGATGGGTGCGCGGCGTCCCTGGCTCGCGCGCAGCCAGTGCCGCTGGCAGGCCTACTGCGCCTGCACCTCCGGCATGTTGCTGTCGCACAGGCATTATCAGCCGCGGGAGGCCACCAGCGCCGCATGCTGCGCGACGCAGGGGCGATGGAGAGGAGCATTGCGGGTGAGACGGGGCGGCACGTGCGCGTGACCGCACTGGAGAGCCAGGCCATCCCGGGCCTGGACCTGTCGCCCGGCGCGCGCATACGCGGTGCGGCTGCGCGCCGCACGGCCAGCGTTGTGCGCTCGGCGCTGATCACTGGCGTCCCGTTGGTGCTCGTGAGTCTCATGCCGTGCTGGTCACGGGCGTGCAGCTGTGTCGCAAGCGCAAGCCGTCCAGCGTCCAAGGATGCATGCTTGGGGCCCTCTGACCTGGGGCACTTGGTGCGGCGCAGACTGCCTGGCGCCGCTCGGCGACCAGGTCATGCTGGTCGCGACTGTGCAGCCCAGGGACGCGCCGCCTGCACAGGAGCCCGCCGCGGCCTTGCTGCTCGACGGCGGCCTGCAGCAGACTGGCGAGGTGCAGGCGCCTGCGCCCGGCATCCCTGCAGGTGCTGCGCCCCAGCACCCGACAGCACAGCAGTGGCCTGCGACGCAGGTGCAAGAGCACGCTCATTTTCTCTTGCATTTAACGGATTGTTGCCAGCGAGATGGCCTCGCCGCTCACTTACTGCTCATCTGCTCAAGTTCCTCCGCGGATGCAGAGACGATTACCACTCGTCACGCGCACTTCCTTGGATGCAGAGACAGCCGCGGTGCTGGCCGCCGCCGTGGCGCAGCTGGGGCCGTACGCGCAGCAGTTCTGGGGCGCGGCCGACGGCGTCGGCTTCCTGCCCAGCGGGTGCGGCCGGGGGCCACTGCTCCCAACACAGCCGCCCGCCTCCCTCCCAGGGCGACGGGCCGTGCGTGTGCAGAGCCGCCACCCTGGATATGTCCTTGTTCCATATACGACGAGTCCGCGGACATGATGATTGCTAAAGAAACCGTGGTTGCCTAAGGTGGCCATGGCGGCACCGTGCCAGTGCTATTCTCATGATAGCTTCCCATGAGCACCTCTGAGCACACACAGCGCCGCAAACCAGCGTGGCCGCCGCGCGCGCAGGCTGCCGGGCCAGGCGCTGCTGGACGTGCCGGCCATGCTGAGCGCGGCGGGCCTGCCGGGGCAGATGCTGGCCGAGGGCAGCCCCGAGGCGCTCGCGCTCATCACCGCGCTGGCCGCCGGCGGCGACCCGGCCGCGGCCGCCGCCGCGGCCGCGGCCGCCGCGGCCGCCGCCGCGCCGGCGGGCGCGGGCGCAGACGGGGCGGCCGAGGCCGCGGCCAGGAAGCGCGGCGCGCCCGGCGAGCTCGGCGGCGCCGGCGCCAAGCGCGCGCGCGGCCCGGGCGGCCGCGCCTGGGGTGCGCGGCCCGCGCGCTCTGTGCTGTGATGGTGTGCCTCTGTGCGCGCTGCCGGGACCGGCACTTGTTCAGCTGCCGCCGCACCCAGCGCAAAGCGGGACGCTCCACGTTGACGATTGACTCATGCAGGCCCTGCGGAGTGCCCTGTGCCCCCTGGCTGACGTCCGTGAGGCCTCCGGGACTTGGCTTGACTGCCTGCGCTTCCGCACTGGAGCAGAGTGCGCTGGGCACAGTAGCTACTCCTGTGCACGAGCTGCCTGTCATGCTCAGGCTTGTGAGCCTGCGGATTCCACGAGCGTGCGCATGAGGACACCGGGAGCGCTGCGCTCGCGCGCAGGCGCGCAGCGCATCTACCTGACGCCCGACCTGCCGCATGCGGCGCGCGCGGCGCCGCCGGCCGGCGCGTTCAGCGTGTCGCTGGCGCTGCCGGCCGACGCGGAGCAGAGCGGCCTGCCGGTGCCGCACCGCATTGCGCAGGTGAATCCTCACATCCGGACCCTAACGCTTGGACAACTCAGACCCTGATCCCCACCGCCCCGCATGCACTTACGCACGGCGCGCGGAGTGCGTGGCTGCATACGCGTGCGGACCATCATCGGGCGTGCTTGCAGCACGGGCAGCCAAGCGCGAGCGGGCGCGACATGCGACGCTCTGCTTGAGTACGAGGGCAGACTGTTGCGGGCGGCAGCACGCACTGCTTGCACGACAGCCGTCACCGAGCAGCGCGCTCTGATTGGGCCGCGACGCACACACAGACCAGACAGCCAGGGACTGTCTGCGGCCAGCGCTCTGGCGGCTCTTGTGTGTCGCCGGAAGAGGCGCGCGCGAGCCTGGACCAGTAATGACAGCCAGACAACCAGCGTCTTTGCCGGTCTCTGGGCACCTCTGCTTGCGGCGGGGGCCGCTCCTGCCCTGCGGGGCTGCAGCGCAGGCTACCAGACACTGCAAAGCGGCGCGCCAGGTGGTGCTCAGCGAGGACGCCAACCTGGCGGAGCTCGTGCGGCCGCTGACCGTCGCCGACGCGCAAGGCGCGCTCGCCGGCCGGGGTCCCTGACCCTGCGTGATAGGAGCCGGCGTAGCCGCTAGCATGCGCTGGCCGCACAGCCTGCCTTCATGCGGGGCAGCACAGGGCCTTGCCGCATGCATGCTGACTTTCGTGTGCCAGGCTTGCCTGAAATATGTTTATGGGATTTCACTCGGCCTCTGAAAATGCCGCATGCGAAGCTCAAGGCGAGGCCGCCTCCTGCTCCTCTCCGGGGCAAGCGCCGGCTGCACACACCGTGGCGGCATGGTCCTGATGCTGGCAGCGGCGCCGCGCGCTGCAGGGCAGCTGTGGCCGTTCACCGCGATGCGCGATGGCGGCCAGTGGTACCTGCGGCACGGTTGGCAGCCATTCGCACAGGCGCGCTGGCAGCCCCGCACGGCCAAGGACTCCCGCAGGCTGGTGCATGGGGTGAGTGTGCATGCTGCGGTTCTATACCCTTCACCGCCTCCCTATTAGACTGGCCAGCACTGGATGCGGGCGCTCTGGGGGCACTCTGTGTGCCGGGGCGATGGGATTGGGGCAGCCCTGGCTGCCAGCTGCTGGACCCGCTCTGTATGTGCAGGGCGTCTGCGCAGGTACCGGCGCATGGGGCAGGAGTGCTGCGCCCCCGCAGCGAAACTGCCAGCGGCTCTCACCCGACCGGGCTGCCGCGCGCACAGGTGCACCAGATGCGCGCGCATGCGGTGCTGGGGCTGAGCGCCGACCCGGAGCGCCCGGGCCAGCTCACCATCCAGATGCTGCGCACAGGCCAAGCCCTGGTCGCCCCGCGGCCGCGCCTCGCGCGCCGCTCGGCCGCTACAGACTGCGCGGACGTGGCGGGGCCCTACTCGGTGCGCAGCCCCTTGCAGGGCAGGGTAGGGTCCTGCTTGCCCCTCCCGCCTCGCAGGAGCCGGGCGCTGGCTGGTACCCAGTCTTGTGGCTCGGCTGCCCCACTCTGTTTCGTCAGCACCAAGTGGAAAGGTCCAGTCTGCTCCAGTCGGGATCCGTGCCCGCGTGCCTGCCACAAGCAGTAGGTCTCGAGACCCTGTGGGCACCCTTTAGATTTCACATCCGCTGCCTGGGCCGCAGGCGCGCTTCACGGTGGGCCGGGGCGCCTGCCAGAAGGAGTAGGTCTCGAGGCCCTGTGAGCACCCCTCGATCTTCACGGCCGCTGCCTGGGCCGCAGGCGCGCTTCACGGTGGGCCAGGCCGGGTCGGGCATGAGCGGCCGCGCGCTCAAGGTGCCCGGAAGGCTGGGCCGCGTGATGTTTGCCGCCTCGGAGCGCGACTTCCTGGCGGCCGACGCCGTGCGCTGCGACGCCTCCGTCGTGGACCCTGCGGGCGCGGCGCCCAGGCGCAGCAGCAGCCGTGCCAGCTGCACGCATGCCCGGCGCAGCTCTCTGACGCATTGTAAGGGGCTGCGCTGAGAGCTTTACGCCGGTCGCCTTCTCTGCGTGGGCGGCGCGCCCCTACACGAAAATCGCTGCCTGGCTGCCGCTCGGCAGCAGGGCTTGCTCACATTGCAGGATTATATTGCGGAGGGTGCTATCTGAGGCAAGGGCGCCAGCGGCGGGTGGGCACAGTCCAGGAGTGTCGCACACAGTGGCCGGGCCGCACCCGCGCCTGAGCGCCACGGCTTCATGCGCGCTGCGGGGGCGCAGGCGTGGAGTGGCCGGTGATGTTTGCGCTGCGGCGCTACCACAGCAAGGGCCAGAACTCGGTCACGCGGCTCCTGCACTACTGGGCCGACGTCGCGCGCGCCTGGGGCTTCCAGGCATGCGACCTTCCAGGCCCCCTTTTCACCAAACCTCAGCATTCCACCGGCACAGACTGAATTTTCCGTCGTGGCCTTGCAGCAAGGACACACATCATGTGTCTGCTGTCCCTCCCGCGTCCAAGCCTTCAAGGTCACCCGTGTGGATAGAGCTGATGTGAAGAAGTATTTCCCATGCTAGAGTGAGTATGCGTTATGGGCTGCACGGCCACCGTGCAAGTCCCAAGCGAGAGACTCACACGACCCGAGCGCCTGAAACACAGCGTGGAAAGCCTGCAGCGTCCGCTGAAGGCGTGCACGCGCAGGACGGCGACACGGTCGTCCTGGAGTGCCCCGACCCGGAGTCGCCCCGCTTCCACGTGCGCCTGCTCAACCGCGCGACCGAGCGCTCGGCCACCGCGCCGGCCGCGCCGAGGAAGCGGCCGGTCCTGGCGCCGCCGCACCATGCGAGCAGCGCCGCGCAGGCCGCGCGGGTGCGCCCGCGCCTGATGGGGTTCGGTGACGGCGTTGAGCACAGGGCAGCATTCACGGTCCCATGGTCACCAGGCGAGCCTAGTACGTTAGCTTTTCCTGCATAGCTGAGCAAGGTGTGGTCTAGTCCTGAGGCTGTGCTACATGCGCCTCTGTTGCTGCGCCGCCTGCTATGGCAGCTCTGCTCGGTTGGCGGCAGAGCGGTCCTGTGTGTCTGCGCGCAGCGCGCACTGCATGCATTAACATATGCTGGACCTGCCACTCCAATCGTCCCACAAGGGACCCGTGCTCAGGGCTTGGGCAGGGTCTTTACAGCTCGGCTGGCGCTGGCGGCCAACATGCGGCCCGGCGGAGGGCGGCGCCGCCGTCCCGTCCGGCGGACCTGCTGCCGAACAAGGCCAGCGCAGCCCGCCCCAAGGATGTTCAAAACAGGTCAATTGGCCGTGCCTGGCGGCAACCCGCCCCCCCCGCATCTCATGCTCACGCGCCTCAGTGCGGCGCCGCCTGCGCAGGCGACCCCGCGCCGGGTGGAGCTGCCGTTCTGCCTGGCCATCCTGCTGCGCGACAAGGCCAGCGACGGCCGCCCGCTGCGCCTGGTCGCGGCCACCGCTGCGCTGCTGTTCCCGCAGCAGGAGGAGGTGTTCAAGGCGTCGCCGTCGATCCAGGTGCCGCTGGCGGTGGCCGACGCGGACGGTGCGCCCGTTAGCTACAGGGGTTCCTTGGGTTGGTGGAGTCCCCTGCGGTCCGTCCAGGTACTGGTGGTCTGTCTAGGCGCCGCCTGGCAGCAAGCGACACCCGTGGCGTGCAGACCCACACCTGCGCCTCGACCAGCCGCGTGTGCAGCGCTGCTGGCCTTGTCGACATGCAAACATAGAGCAGCGTTTGCATGCCGACAAGTGGGTGTGCACTCCTGGGCAGCACAAGTGCCTCATCTCAGCCTCCGGCAATATTCACTTGCTTGCACAGGCCGCGTGTGGCCGATGACGTACGTACTCAAGCGCAGCGCCGGGGGGCACGCCGCGCGCTATGTCGCTGGGCGCGTACCCTCGCTCCAAGGGTCACTGTTGCGATCGAGGTCCAGTCAGATTGAGGTCCAGTTGGGCGTGGCGAGTGGTGGCTGTGAGCTGTCGGAGCGGGCTTTAGGCTGCATGTCCGCCGTGTGCTCGCACTGCAGGGTGTATGAGGTCGTATCGATATCGTGAAGTTGCATGCACAGCCGTAGATGCCTTGGCAATGGTGCTCACACATCTTTCAGTCACAAAACGAGGTGACAAGCATGTTCAAAGACAAGGTCGGAAGGGAGTGTGTGGCCCTGCATGCATAATGCAGCATGCAGAGAGGTGACATGTTGCCTGTGCGACAGGTTTGGCCCCTGGGTTCGCGCCTGGGGCGTCCAGGACGGCGACACGCTCGGGCTGGAGATGCATGGCGGCGACCCCTGCCAGCTGCGCGCCCAGGTAGGCCTGGGCTGCGATCGGCTGCGTATCTGAGCGTGCAGGGTCCTTACCGGCAGCTTGCATGCCGGTGGTGCCGCTGCTTCAGGGCCGCTCCATATCGTCACATCATGGCAAAATAAACCACTGTCTTATCCTGGATGCATTTGTAAATTTTCCCCAATTAAAATCTCCCTCTTGAATCTACCCTCTTGCCAACAGCTTCCATGCCGGAGGCACTGCTGCCACAGGACCATCTTAAGGCGTACTGTCGTGTGCGCGCAGATAATAAACCGGCCGACCATGTGCGCGCCGGACGCCGCGCCGCCGCAGGAGCACTTTGTGGCGCGCTGGCAGCGCGGCGCCGGGCGCGCGCACCTGCCGGGCGTTGGCGCGGTCGCGCGGCCGGTCGCCGCGCCGGCGCAGTCTCGCATGCTCGAGGGGCCGCTGTGCGTGCGCATGGTCTATGCGCTCAGCAATGTGCGGCGCCGCCTCGCCGGCCCTGCCCTGCACGCCTGCATAGAGATGGACACCTTTGCGCACAGCAGTGCATTACCGCGGACGCATGTGTGCTGAGCTGGTCCTAGGGCGGCGCTGCATTGAGTGGCCAACACCAGCACTGCAATAACCAGGTGTTTCTGTAAACAGGTCTGCACACATCATGCTTGCCTCAGCACCGTTCGCGTCCTCCAAGCATTTGCCGGCCAAGTGAAGTTATTCTTTACCATTCCCTTTCTTTTGCTTTTGTCACTGACATGACGCTGACTACACGGAGCGCCCGGGCGCAGGTGAGCGGGCGCACGCTGCGGCTGTCGCAGCCGCTCACGACGGCGCTCTTCCCCGGTGCGCGCACCGAGCACGTGGCCACCAAGGCCGCGAACGTCAAGTTCACGTTGACAGACGAGGCGGGCCGCTGCTACGGCATGGCGCTCGTCTTCAAGCGTTATAACACCGGGTGCGGCGCCGGCCGATTCAGGCTGTGCGCGAAAAAATGGGCTGCTACACGTTTGCAAGGCGGGATGGCAAGAACTGCATGTCAAGCGCGCATGATCAGTCAGGGAGTGAACTGCACCATCTGCTGTCATGGGAATCCGAAAGTTGCCATGCTCTGCTCGGAAGGCACTAGCACAGCAGGGCTGCGGACACCACCGGGTTGGCAGCCCTGTGCTGCACGAGCAGGCACGCAGCGCATGCGCTCTGCGGTTGCTGCTCTTTGCTCGCCCGCAACGGAGCGCACACATGCTCGACAAGCGGCGCAGGCTGACGCGGCATGTCACAAGCGGCGCAGGCTGACGCGGCATGTGACGGACTGGGCGGAGTTTGCGACTGCGCTGGGCCTGCGCGACGGGGACGTGCTTGGCATCACGCGCGCCGCGCCGTCCGCCGGCGGCGGCGGCCCGGACGAGGTCGTCGCGCTCGCGGCCGCGCTGCGCTCGCGCGCGGTCTGCTGCCAGCCGCCGACCTACGCGGGTGCGCCGGGCGCACGGCTGGAGCGGCGCGCGTGCCCCGCCAGCTGCACTGCATCCTGCGGCGTGCACTGCATCCTGCTGCCCAGCACGCCGGGCACTTTCCGCCAGCGCCGTACCTTACATCCAGGAACAGCAGACTGCAGAGCTGCTGCGCTGACAGCTCGCTACACACGCGCATGGACAGCAATCAGCCGCGGTCACCTATGCGGGGGTGCTGATATCCTGTTTATCCTTTGCACGCATGGGAACACCATACCTCCTTGGCTACCATGCGCGTGAAGGCCTGTTGGCAATACGCCCGGTGCGAGTCCCGGTACATGCCAACCCCAAACCACAGGCGGAATGCCTGTCGCAAGGGCGCGAGCAACGTTTGCGGCCCCGCGCAGGTCCGCTGGGCGTGCGGCTGGCGCTGGGCCAGTCGTCCGCGCGCTGGCAGCTGCGCCTGCCGCAGCCGCTCGCCGATGCGCTGTTCCCGGCGCAGGAGGCCGCGCTCGCGGCGGCCGAGGCGGCCGAGGCGGAGGTGCTCGCCAACGACCAGGAAGGCGCGTGTCTGGCACATGATCCCGCCCTACCCTGACCCTACTTCAGGGCATAGGCCACAGTAGCGGTGTGTGCGTGTCGCGCGTTGGCGGCGCGGTGGCCACGGACTGGGTGACTTTTGACGAGGGGCTGCGCTGGGCCGCATGCATGCCTGGCCGCGAGGCAGAGATAAAATTATGACCCCATGGTCTGTCCGGAGTTGGCAATTGAGGGCGGCGCGGCCGGCTGCATGCGAAGGGAGCGGCTGCACTGGTCTGCATGAGCTCATTTCCCAGGCCGTGTGCTGCCCCCGACTTCAGCCCCAGGACAATTAGAGTCCAGGCATGCAATTTTTTTGTAATGTTTACAAGCTGTGTTTCGCCCCATCCACACATCTTGATATATCCCTATACAGCGCTCCTGAGGTGTATTCCTGGCCATGTCAGGGCGCCAGTGGCCGATGAAGTACCAGCTGAAGCGCGCGGAGGGCCGCGCGGGCCGCAGCCGCTCGCTGGCCGGCTGGCGCCCGCTGTCCGCCGCGCTCGGCCTGGCCGCCGGCGACGCGCTCGCGCTCGAGCGGCTCAGCGACCCGGCTGCCGTGCCGCTGCTGCTCTCCGTGCGCATCCTCGCGCGCGGTGCACCGCCGCAGCCGCCGCCCCGCGCCCCGCCGCGCGCCGAGCTCGGCGAGGAGCTGGCGGCGGCCGTCGCGGCGGGCGCGGCCGCGGGCCTGCTCGCGCCAGATGCGGTCATGCAGGGCGGCGGCGCGGGGGCCGCGGGGGCAATGGCTGCAGCGGCGACTGGGGACGCGGAGGCGCCTGATGCGCCGCCGCAGGTGAGCTGTCGCTGTGCTGACCTGTATAGGTGTTGCTGATGAAGGCGCGCTGATTGCTGACATGGCACGCCCTGGAACCAAGGACGCAGAAGCCATCCCCACATGCACCCATCCTCCATAAAGTGCTGACACAGCACCGCAGGCAGCGTCCTGGCGCTGCGCTTCTGCCTGCAGTGCAGCTTTTATTGCGCAGAGCCTCACCAGTTTGCGACATACGTTTGGCGCGCGAGCGCAGGCGGCGCCCCGGGCGGCGCGCTCGCAGCGGGGTCGGCTGCCGCCCGCGCCGGGCGCAAATCTTGCCGGCCGGTTGGCGGCGACGCTGGACCCCTCGGAGGCCGCCACCGCCATGCTCGGCCTGCGCCAGCCCAGCGCTGCCGGTGCGGCACATGCCTCTCCTGCAGCGAGCCTCTCTGTTGGCGTGTCATGCAAGAAGCAGGTGAGCCACTGGGCAAACATGTGTCGTGCTGGCTGCTGATGAGGCGCAGCAGACACTTGCTGAGTCCTTGCTCTCCTGCTTTGTGCTGCTGAACATGCGCGGTGGCGTCGGATGTCAGCGCCCCGACTTCCCTATGCTCAAGCTCGAAGGATGGGGCTTGAGCGCATGCTGCACGGTCTGATTGGCCAGAAAAACATTTTGTTGTGTGCATGCATGTGCTGGAACATGGGTTAAGGTGCTTGTATGACATGTTGCTGCACTGATCAGAACTGAGTGCAAACACACCCAGCATCCCGTGTGCAGGAGCGGAGCCTTGAGGCAGTGGATGAGCAGCGGCATGTACACTATGCGCTGTACCATATGCACGGACACATGTACCTGCTGCTTCAATATGCTCACTGTGTGTTATGTGCTGTTTCATCCTGCGCACAGACATGGACGCTGTGCACCAGATAAGTCTGGTAAAAAGTGGAGTCTGCGCAATTAGGCGTAGCAAAGGTCTTGTTGAGGCTAAGGCGCTTAGCAGACACAAGCGCTTCTCAGGCTTCCAGCCCACGCGGTCCTGTCAGGCATATTGAAGCTTGAGTATTGTCTTGGAGAGGGCTATAGCTGCCAGGGTGGTTTTTGCACCGTGGAGCCTGGTTTCCAGCGTGGCTATATTGAAGCGGGAGAGCTTGTGTACCACATGCATAGCCTGTAGCAGAATCTATAGCAGAGCATGCCTCTTTTCCTTGGGCCACTGACGGGCGTTAGCCAGTACATACACAAACCCTTGGTTTGCACAATCTTGTGCTCGATCGTATGAAGGCGGTCCGATCGACCAGGACGCTCAAAGACGGCACGGAAACGACGCGAAGCAAGACGCGCGATTGCTTGAGAGTGACAAGGGCGCCTGAGCGTAAACACCGTGCACAGGTGCGCTTCCTGACCACATCTTAGGCACTTGCCTGCAGGCGAACGTAGGCTCCCAGCCGGGGCTGTGAGTGGCAATCATAGCAAGAGCTCTAGGCGCTTCCCTTTCTGGAAATCTACTACAGTTCCTGCGCGGTAGTTGAAAGGCCTCACGGACATGCACGCACTTGCACATTGCAAGCCTCTGGGGCAAGTGCATACGGCGCAAGGGATGTTTTTGCTGAGTAGCGCTCAAGGTGTTGCGTTTGACGCAGGGAGAGAGGACGCACCCGCGCTCTTGCTTGCAATGGCCAAGGTGTGCACCCAGCATGAAGCAGCTCTGCTCTTACGCAGTTCTCACACTTTTCCACACTTGCCACACCGTGCATTTTTCTCTGCAATGATCCTAGGCCTGCAGTGACCTTATGAGACGTTGTATGCAAACTTACAGCATGGATGGATGGCAACGTGCGCACTGCTAAGCAAAGAAGCTGCCAAAAGGGCAAGAGAACTTACCTGGCATACAGCAGCACCGCTCTTCACGCGCGAGCTTACGCGGAGTGTTCACGGCGCGTTGCAGATCGTGTTTGCCCTGGTGGCAGTACTGCTGGCTGTTGGCAGCGCGTCCGCTGCGCGCAAGCTATCAGCGCCGATGCTGCCGCCGCTGCCGATTGACCCCCGCGCAGAGGCCATGGCGGCTCAGGTCACTACCGCAGACTCGCTTGCGGCCGCAGTGCCGCTGTTCAGCAACGCCATCTGGGTGCGGCCCCGCTGCCAGCGCCAGGATGATGTTTGGCTGCTCTGGCCTATTTTACATAGGGGCGCTGGAGAGAAACATGTACATGTCAAAGGACGTGTAGGCAAATAGAGCATTTGATGCAGAGAGGAGGAATTGTCCACAGGAATGTGATTCTCGCGTGCAGCAGTGTAAGAGCATGCATGAGCCACGTCAGCTCCATACACATTAGACTGTCCCTAACATAGTATTGTGTTACCAACATAATCTCTTGACTCCCGAGCCTGCTCTGTTGCGCAGGGCAAGCCGACCACGGCGGTGTCGATGGATGCATTCTCGGCCTCCGCGCCCGCCTCGCCCGACGGCACCGTGACTGTCAACGCGCCCGCGGACGCGCCGGAGGAGAGCACGCGGCCGCCGGTTGCGCTCGCCCCGGGCGCCACGGACTCTTTCGCATCCGAGGGCTCCATGGGGGCGCCGATGATGGCGCCGGCCGCTGCGCCGGAGGAGAGCACGCGGCCGCCGGTCGCGCTCGCCCCGGGGGCGGCCGACTCCTTCGCGGCCGAGGGCTCCATGGCGGCGCCGATGATGGCGCCGGCCGCCGCGCCGGAGGAGAGCACGCGGCCGCCGGTCGCGCTCGCGCCCGGCGCGGCCGACTCCTTCGCAGCCGAGGCTCAGGCTGCGCCCGGCATGGCGCCGGACATGTCCCCCGCTTCTGCGCCGGAGGAGAGCACGCGCCCACCGATTGCGCTCGCGCCGGGCGCCGCCGACGGGTTTGCGGCCGAGGTGGACACGATGCCCGAGGTGGCTGCGGCGACCGAGGCTGAGCCTGAGACGTAGGCGTGTGAAGCTGTGATAGCTAGACCGAAGTGTGGCAGCTGACCCCATGGGCATGTTCCGCCTGAAGTATTGCTTGACTGCCTGTGAGTTTTGCTAGGTCCGAGAGCGGCGCCTGTGGCCTCAGTGGCCTGCCACGCCCGTCGTGCGCTGGCAGACGTACATACTGGAGGAGGGAGCGCGAGCACAGATGCTGGGCTGTCCCGGCCTGTACATGACCTCGCAATCGCTGGCTGTATGCTCATATGAAGAGATGTTGCAGGCGCTGAGTACCCTAACCTATTAACGCCGGCAGTTCAACCACCAAGAACCCAGCTGTCTCGCTCCACCTGCTCTGGCCCCAGGCCCAATCATGCAGGCTGCATGATGACGTACTCTTTCCAGCATGCAATCCACCCAGGTGCTTGCCATCGGACAAGTCTTCACAGGTACAGATCTTCATAGGCCGTCAGAAGCAAGAATCCCGGCATATGTATGCCTGGGGTGAACCAGCCCTTGCACTCCAGCTCGGGCGCGCGCCTGACACAGTGTGTGGCGCAGGGCTTCCTGTCCACTTAGGCCCCAAAAGTCGGCCACCGTGGCTGACTTTGATGTCGGCCGCCCTGGTGCCAGCAGCTTTGTCCGCCTCTGTAATGTGCTGAACGCAAATGCATGCATGCTTGTGGATGAAGCTTGGCGAAGCGCGTAAGAGGGTTGTGAGCCCGGAGGACCAGGTATTTACAAGTATTTGCGCTTTCCACTGGAGCACTTGTTCGGTCGGCCCTAACCCTATCGGTCGGCCAAAACTGTACAAGGGTCCTAGCACTGAGAACCGGCCTGCTCAAAACAGGGCCAGCTCATGCATCTTATCATAAGATGCATGGGAACTCATAGAATTCTTAGTGAGCATCAGCACAGTGCTACAGATCAGAGGGGTCGCAGTGCACTTGCGACCACGCAGGATGATGATGTACAGCTGGGAGTCAGTTCAGTGCCAACATGCATGGCCGAGTGCAGCGAGCAGCCTTCGACCCAGGTCTTCACTACTACATACACAAGCGTGCTTGTCAGCACCAGGCTCGCATGTGCTGCTCCCAACCACCGCCTCGGCCGCCCCGGCACGGCGCTGAACTGCTTACAGCAGCGCTCACAGATGCCTGCCTTTGGAAGCGCCACTGAAGCTTGAAACTGCAGGCGATGACCTGGCGTAGGAAGAACTGGACGAGGATGGGCTGGATGGGGTGGCACGGGAGGTTGAGCCAGCCAACGACGGCGGGATGTAGACGGGACTGATGATCATCGCCGGGTCATAGCCAGAGCTGCTGGACGAAGACGGCGACGCAGCGCCGGGCCGAGCGAAAAGCACGCAGAGGGTGACGATGAGCGTCGTGTACACGACCGACACGACGACGTTTGCAATCCAGCCACGCCTGTGCGCGCGCGCCCTGCTGGGGCGCATGCAGCACTCCAGAGCAACGCTGCATCACTGTGCACAGCTGATACAGCGCCGCCCATGCGTAGGACCCCGCTTGTCAGCATGGCCAGGGTGGTGCACACCACAGGGACCAGTCATGCGGCTGTGAGCCCCACCCACTGCTGAGCCCCATAAAAAGCACCCCGCTCGTGGCTCTTGTGCAGATGTTCAAGGGCCGGTTCTGCGTACGGAAAGTGAGTCTTGCTCTACAAGCTACAATAACAGCTCCCCTGTGCCAAATACAGTGTCTCAAACGGGGCACGCACTTGTCGCTGCGGGTTGGGAACCTCGGCCGGGAGCACAGCGGCAGCACAACGGCGACGTAGCTGGGCAGGAGAAAGAAGAGGCCGGCCCAGAACAGCACCCACTGGCAGCCGTCGCCCTTCGCATAGTAGGAGGCCGGTTTGTTGACGGCGCGCTTGGGGGCCACGGCTTGTTTCCCTGGCTGCGCCACCTGCCCCTGCTTCAGGGGCGCTGCAGGTGCTGGCGCAGCATCACCCAAATTGTCGGTGCCATTCGTCTGTGCCGGCGCGGCCTCCGCGGAGCTGGCCTCTGCGCACAAGTGCCACTCGAGATCAGTAGAGATGCTGGGGCAGTAGCTTGGGGGGAGGGGGGCGCCCGGCACCGCAAGGAGCAAGAGAGCCAGCGTAAAGCCAAAGCGGGAAAGCAGCCATGTGGTGGTCCCGCAGAGCGGGTTGGGGAGCTCACTGGGGGCGCGCATGTCCTGCTCAATGTCCGCGACACCCAGGCTGGCGTGGTTGGCTTGCCGCAGGTCCGCCTGGCGTTCACGCGCTCACTGTGCTTTACCTTGCGTGAAATGCGGAAGATGCTATGTTCGTTCGCACTCCTGAATGCTCCATATCTATTGCAGATCTACCTCTGCGGTCATGCCAAAGTTGGCTGCATGCACGGAATGCAGTATGACTCAACACACAGTTACAGCCACACCTTTAAGTGCTGCAACAGCACACTGACCACCAGCCAAGCATGCACCCGCTCCGCAGACTGGGATGCAACGCGCATCAAAAATTGATACAGGGCTGTTTACTAGCACAAGCGGGTGTCGCCCAAAGGGCACCAATTAATCACACGTATACTTGTCTTCCACAGAAGCACCTGTTCATTTGCGATAGTTCAACAGTGTTAGCGCTAATCGCTTACGTTGCAGTGTAGCTGAGCTGCCTTTGACCATGTTCCACAGTCACTGCATACGTTGGCGTGCGTATCAACACCACGATTTGGTGGCATGTGGCATGTGCTGCTCACCCTACCGCCCCAGCCTCCCCTCCCCGACACGGCGCTTTATAGCAGTGCTCATAGGTGCCTGCCTCGGGAAGAGCCACTGGAACTGGAGCCTCCAGACGACGGACTGCTGTAGGAAGGACTGCTGTAGGACGGACTGGACCAAACACGGTTGGTTGAGCCGGTCGACGATGACGCAAAATAGAGGGAGCCTGCGGGCATCGACGGGTCATAGGACGAGCTAGTGGACGACGACGCAGCATCGCGCGGAGCAAATACTACGCAGAGGGTGACGATGAGCGTCGTGTACACGACCGACAAGACGATGTTTGCGATCCAGCCATGCCTGCGCGTGCGCGCGCAACTCAGATGTGTGCCGCACGTGCAGTGCAGTGCTCCGGAGTGACGCTGCATCAGAGTGCATGATTTATGCATGCCGCCCATGCATGAAGGGCAGCCTACCAGCACAGCCGCATCAAGCTCGGCGTGCACACCTCAGGGACCAGTCCTGCGGCTGTGAACACACTGCCCAGCCAGGGAGACACCATTGCACTAGAGGCGCTGTTGGGCAGGAGGCTAAGGGCGAGCACTGCACCAAAAAGAACGGGTGTAGAGCTACAGTAACGGCTGCTCTTTACCGCATACAGTGACTCAAGCGGGGGCATGCACATGGCGCTGCGGGTTGAAAACCTCGGCCGGGCGCACAGCGGGAGCATGACGCCGATGTAGCTGGGCAGGAGCCAAAAGGTGCCGAAAATGAATAGCAACCACTGCCAGTCTCCGCAGCCCTCCTCATAGTAAGAGGGCGGCGTGTATACAGGGCGCTCACGGACGGCCGGGCGCCCCGGCTGAGCCACCTGGCCCTGTTTCAGGGGCGCGGCCGGTGCTGGTGCGGCCTTGCCCAACACATCGGCGCCTTGAGTCGGTGCGGCCTTGGCAGAGCTGGCCTCTGCGCGCCAGAGCCACTCAAGATCAGTACCGTTGCTAGGACGCACGGCAGTAGCTGGGGGGAAAGGGGTGTGCGCGGCACAGCAAAGAGCAACAGAGCCAGCGTAAGCCAAAGTGGGAAAGCAGCCACTCGGTGCGCGCGCAGAACGGGATGAGGAGCGCACTGGGGGCGCGCGTGCCCTGCTCGGCACCTGCTATAGCCATGGCTGGCGTAGGTCGCTTGCCGCAGATCGGTCCGGCGCTCGCACGCGTGGGGTGCAGGCGGTGTGTGCTTCACCCATGAATGTGGAATTGCGGAAGTTGCCTTTCTTCTGTTCGGTATGCACCGCAGATCTATCTGGCTGCGGCATGACTCATGTAAACATTGCGCACTTGCAGGCCAGGCTGAAAAAAGTTGCGTCTACCACGGTGCCCTGCACGCTATTGGTAGACTGGGTGCAGTCTGCGACAAGGGACCATGCCCATCGCACTCAGCATAGCGCTCTGCGCGTCGCTTCTGTTGTTTAATCCAGGCAAGTGCCCAGTAGCTGCTTGTATGTGTGCAACAGTACTCCTGTGGAAACCCACTCTGGGTGGTTGCGTCAGGGCCCAGCGACGCCCAGAACGACACCGCTGCGCTGCTGGCCATCCTGAACGGCTTGAGTTTCGAGGTAGGGCCAACCCTCTCTACTCTACACTACTCCACTTCAATGTTGCCACGACCTTGCTATGCACGTGTTGCACAGCAGAGTGCGCACTGCGACCAGACAAGCCGCTTTCACAGCATCAGCTTGCGTGCGCGCAGTCTGCCCAACAGGCGGGAGACTACCGCAAGAACTGGACTGGAGAGGTCTGTCGCCAGAGCCAAGGCAACCCGGGCAGTAACTGGTTAGGCATCGGCTGCGCAAACGGCCGTGTGACAGATGTGCGCTTGAGGGGGGGCGCCAATGGCAGCCTGGATGGCTTCGGTCAGCTGACTGGTCTTGCAACACTGCAGCTCGACGACAACCAGTTGAATGGTGAGTCACACTCAACTGCCTCGACACACATGTGCGGGGTGGAACCTTTGCCCACAGCGTGCTGTGGGGTGCTATCCAGGTTGTACTGGCCAGCCGCGCTGCCGACAGCTCCCTGCAAAGCTCACGAGCGCTATTTTGCATCCACGCAGTGCAGATGTGTTTCCAGCTCCCTCATCGCATCCCTCGACAGGGCCGGGTAGCAGCTCTTGCACAGCTGTACCTCGTTCGTGTTGAAGGTGCACACACGGGGGTGTCACATGCAGCTCCCGTGCTGCCAGGCACACTACCAGGCGCCGCCTGGCGCAGTCTCACGCGCCTGACATATCTATCGGTGAGAAATAACTCGCTAACGGGCGCGCTACCACCTGAGCTGGCTGCCGCATGCCCGCGTCTTCATACATTAATCTTGGACAGTAACAGGTTCACGGGTGCGTCGTAGATCTGGTGGCGCTGAGCGACCAGAGCTTGCCTGCCTCTGAGCTTGCCTGACTGATTGAAAGCAAGCAATCGTTGCACGATATGAATGAAAAGGCTTCCATCGCATCAGCCATTTTGCGCCGTGCAGGCACCCTGCCGCCAGACTATGGCCAGCTCGTGAACTTGACATACTTGTCCGCAGGGGGCAATCGTCTCTCAGGTGCGCACGGCGCGAGAGCTTGGCTGCATGCCTGTTTGCTAATGCTGACCCACTCGCTAGCTGGCATGCTCAGGATGCATGCAGTGCCTGTGCCTCTGTATATGCAGGTACCATTCCAGCTATGACGAACTTGAGGCACTTCGACGTTGGTAAGCACCCACCCACACTGGCCTTATACCTTGTGGCCTTGGCCAGAGTATGGCCTGGCGTGCAGCGCACGCAGCAACAGTGTTGAGCGCACAAGTCATACAACCGAAATTTATTTCCAGCACTATGCCAACTGCTGTTGGCTGCTTGCTCAAATGTGCGTTGGCAGCTGCATCTCATGACCCAATCTGCTGGGCTTGAGTAGAAGCAGCAAGGTGTGCAGGCAGCAACCGCTTTACTGGAACCCTGCCAGCAGCACTTGGGCAAATCCTCGAACATTTAAACCTGTTCTACAACCGCCTAACAGGCGCGCATACAGCTCCCAGGTTGCAGCAAGCACAAGACATTGATTTGCGAGCCATGCGCTGCCTCCAAGAGCATGCCCTCGCTAATATGCTAGACATGTACTGACGCGTTTGGCCAGTCTCATACGGCTGTACATAGTGATGTTGGTTGTACAAGGGCAATCAGCCGTAAACAAACTAGGCCTGGGGCCGCTGCAAGGATGCACGACTCCTGGCTGAGACTGTGCTGGCGGCAGGCACGCTTCCCGCAACATGGGCTGCTCACACCAACCTCACCGCGATTGACCTTCAGCAGAACAAGCTGACGGGTATGCACTCTCATGGGACCAAGAAAAGTGTTATCTACTCACATACGTGTTGCTGAACACCTGCCACGCACACAGCTGGTGACGATCGTAAGCACGCTCGTCATGTAGGCAGTGCTGAGGTGTTGAAAGTCGGAAGCGCTCGGCGAGCTATTGTTGTGGTGTGTCCACAGGCACTTTGCCGGCGGCGTGGATCACAATGAAGAACATCCAGCACCTGAACCTCCGATACAATAGCCTTGAAGGACCCTTGCCGGCGATTGATGCAGGGCAACACAGCCTTGATTTTCTGAGCCTGGACTTCAATGCACTGACAGGGTGCGCCCCAACCCCCTTGCTCAGCGCCAGCCTGCATGCACAGGAGGCAGCTGCAACCGTGCATTGCGCTGTAGCTGTGTATCTGAGCACCAAGAATGTCTGCTGCAGGAGCCTACCGCCCTCCTGGGCACAAATGACCAACCTGTCAATGCTGTGGCTGGATAGAAACCAGCTGAATGGGTCCCTTCCTGACGCTTGGGGCGCCAACAACAGCTTTCCCAGACTGGAGTCCCTGCGCTTGGTGCGACTCTGCCCAGCAAGAGGACGACCTGTTCCTGCGAGCGTTGACACATACAGGTGACATGCACCCTGACAAGGGCAGGGCTTGACAGACCGGGCCTGCCATGCGCAGGACGACAATGCACTCACGGGCAGCATTCCTGCATCCTGGATGACCGGGCAGAGCTGTTTTAGTTCGTTGCAAGCCATCAGCTTTCTCCTGAACAAGCTCACCGGCACGCTGCCGCGGCCATCGTGTCCGAACAACACGTTCTGCCGAACGCATGTGCGCCCTTCGTGAGCAGCACATCTCGCTTCAGGCAGGGTAGCTTAACCGTGGCCTACCCTTAATGTACCTTACCAATGGCACGCTGCCGCAGACGCCGTGTCCCACGTGCTCTCAAGCAGTGGTGCGCCCTCGCGTGCGACAGCGCATGTCGCTGCTGCCCTGCACCTGGCTTGCTGCTTCAGAGAGCTGCAGGCTTTACTCGCCTCAGAACGATTCATAGTGTTACTGAGCCCAAGCAGGGCGCAGTGCAGAGTGCATGTGCTGACATGCGTTGTGTGGCACAGCGGCCAAATATTGTGCTGGTGCCCCAGCGCAAGGGCTATGGCGTGTGCGGGGCCGTGCCGCCGCAGCTCAATATCTGCACTGCAGAAAACCTAAACATCACCAGCATTGCGGATGATGGCGCATCTGCTGTCCTGAGCAGCGTTGCTGATCTGCCTTGCCCCGGTGCGCCCTTGCTGTGGAGCTGGCCAATGCGGCGTGCAATCTGGGACAGGTGTGGTGTGGTGTTGCACTTACAAATCTACTGCTCTGTCCGTGCATAGCGCAAGAGCTTGTACACTGCCCAGACATGTGTACACAGAGCATCTTTTGTGCTCCTTGGAAAATGGCCACTCATCACACTAGCGCTGCAGACATGCGTACCAATACACTGAATCGTGTTTTCTCCCTGATTTGAAGTCCTGCAGGTCTGCCATGCTCCCTGGACACACGGGAAGTCGGGCTGTCATGCATTGTGCGCTGCGTCCTGATGTGGTGCTCTGTGCAGCAAGAGCGGCCCCAGCATGTGAGGGCCTGCGCGCGCAGGACCACGTTGAAGGCCGAGCAGCTTTGCCCGTTGGAGCAACTGCTGGCGCATGCGCCGCTGTGGCTCATGGTAGCCCTGGGCCTGCTCGGCCTGTGGTTCTGGCGCCACCGACAAGACCCTGCGCTGGTTATGGGTTGAAACAGGCTGAGCCACTGGGGCGTCCAGAGACGTGCACGAGGCGACTGCACCTCGTGTCTTGGGTGCCTGTGGAAGCAGTACGTGATGGCACTTGCTAGTGCTTTGTCAGCAGCTCTCTGCTGCCTTTTGCATCGCCCAGCTTGCAGCAATGCGCCTGTAGCTGCATGGACAGGCACGATCGTGCCAGAGCGCAGAGCAGAGGAAGGGGCCGGGGCGGATACACCAGCAGTAGTGAGGAACTGGTATGAAAGGGATGCCTGCTGCATACCACTATATCATGTCGATCGAACAAGATCAGCCACATCAGATTGATAAGTCGTTCTGTGTTGCTTTTCAACGTTACAAATGGTTAACCAGGTGCTGCTACCAGCATCGAAACCTTTAGTGCTGCTGGCCAAACAGCAGAGCATCACGCTCTCACAGCTCTAAGACTCGAGCGGGTGTAGCTTACTTGGTCCGTAAAGCAAGATTTGGCAAGCAGGATTAGGTTGCACATGAGAGGGGGTACTTGTGAAGCAGAATCTTCACACGCCAACATAAGGCAGTGTGGTAAGCATCGCTCAACTCGGAATGTTTTTGTTTTTACACCTCGCGCAATTAGGAACACCGCAGCTGGCCAATGAATGAATCACATGCCAGTCCAACCGCGTGCACAGGCCCCCTGCCTGTTAGCTCCGAAGGCAAGCGCAGCTTCTCATGCGGACAGAAAGGAACGCACACATGTTGCCAGGCAGGTATTCTACAAAGCGCGCGCGCTGGCAGGGCGCCCGCAGCTCCCAGCATGCGCCGCAGCCCTGCTCACAGCGGCGCCGGCATCGCCTCCGGCGGGCCCCGCGGCCTGCGCCCGCTCGGCCAGGCGCACGAGGTGTGCGTGCACGAGCAGCGCGCAGTTGCGCGCCGCCACCGCCGCCATCTCCATCGCCGACGCCGCGTTCTCCCAGGCGCTCACGTACACCAGCCCCTGCGCGCGATAACACGCACCGCGTCGCGGACGCTGACGGCCGTGCGGCTTCCGCGCAAAGCCAAGGTGCATGGAAGAGCAGGCAAGCGGCATGCAGGCCAGTGCGCCGGCGTGCAACGCGGCCGTGCCGGACATGCGAGCAGCTGTGTCACTGACTGCCCCTACCTGCTTCCTGGCCAGTCCACAGTGCAGTTGCATGTGGCTTGACACATCAATGCATGTTACTGCGCGCCGGCAAGTGGCAAGGACGCAGCACATGCGCGCCAGCGCCGCATACAGGGCCAGTAAAGACCAAACTCACGCGCCGAACGCGACATCGTGGCCGGCACATGGTCATAGAGGCACGCTGCGCTGCCGCTGCGACGCGAACACACAGCGGCGGGGCCGGCGGCAGCGGGCGGCGCGCGCCTCGGCCAGCTGGAAGGGCGCAAAGCGCTCGGGCGCGCCGAAGACGGGATAGGCCGCCGCCCAGTTGCGCTCGGCGACGCGCGCGGTGCCCGCGCCAAAGAGCGCGGCCAGCTCGGCTGCCGCCAGCGGCGCGCGCGAGAACAGCTTGTACAGGCGGCTACCGTCCGGGAGCTCGCGCAGCGGCGCGATGACGGAGAACGGCGCGGCCGCGCCCTCCGCGGTCAGGATGTACTCCGCTGCGGGGCAGACATGGTCTTAAGGTTAGCCCTAAGGTAAACTATATCCCATAAATCTAGGGCTGTCAGCAGGAGGTGTAGAGGGCGGGAGCCGGGAAGGGCGTCCGGCCAGGCGGTCGGCAGCGAAGCGAGCAGGCTGTGCTGCAATGTGCACAATGACATGCGGTTGCACATGCTGACCATGTGGCGTGAGGGGCAGGCAGGATCATGGAGATAGGATGCGCGCGCCGCCCGGGCGGGCGCGCGCCCGGCAGCCGCGCGACGCCGAACCAGGCGGGCGCCAGCCGCCCGCGCACAAACGTCGTCACGGTGCGCTGGAAGCGGCGCAGCGCCGGCGGCGCGCCCACGCCGGCCAGGCGCAGGCCGCCGCTGCGCTCCAGCGGCGTCGCCAGCACCACCGCGTCGTACCCGCCAATCACCTTGCCCGCCTGCGCCGCGCCGGGGCGCTTCAGACTGCGGGCTGACCGCTCGCACGGCTGTCCTCTCGCCGCCGCGCTCCGGCGGCGAGGCCGGCGCCCGCCCGCGCCGGACCTCGCGCGTGCGAGCGGCGGCGTGCTCCGCGCCTGGCAGCACGTACTCGCGCATGATCATGACCCCCAGGCAGAGAACCGTTCGCTATCAGCTGGTTGGAGCGCCGGCGCCGGCCAGGGCACCCAGTGCGAACCAGCCTAGCGGCGCACACCCAGGCCCGCATGTGGCTGCAGAGGGTCGGCCGCTGCTGGGCGTTTGTTTGGAGTTGCATGCGTCACCCCTGCTACCCACACCGCACACACACAAAGCCACGCCTGTCCAACTGCGAGACGCCCTGACACAGCACACCTCCTCGTCCGGGCTACCCTCCGGGGGTGCCAGGGTCAGGGTGTAGCTGCCGTCGCGCTGCCGCGCGACCTCGGCCACGCGCGCGCGCGTCTCGTTGGCGCCGCAGCCGGCGAGCAGCGCGCGCGGCAGCTGCGCGTTGCCGCGCGCGAGCCTGAACAGGCGGCCATCGATGGTCGGCAGCAGGGAGACCTGCAGCGCGGGCGCATCGCTGACACCACAGGCGGTGCATGGGCAGGACGCCGGACGAACGCACATGGCGCAGAGCGCAGGGTAGTTTGCGGCCGCATGAATGCGGCCGCTTCCAGAAATGGCTACAGACCGCGGGACTTCCAGCACGCAGAGCCAGGCTGCCTTCCACCCATGGCCATGAAACAGAAACATCTTTGTGAAAAGTCGAGCACTATTGTGCCTGCCGGCTCGCCAGCACCACAGCCAGCTTTGCGGCGCGCGCTACGCGCCCCGCCCTGCGCACCATGCCGGCGAGCGCGTTGATGTCGTTGCCCTGGTTGTACTGCACGTGGTTGATGCCTGCCACGAGCTCCGCTGCCAGGCGCCGCGCAGCTGCGCCGTCGCCGATCCGCGCCTGTCGCGTGCAGCATCCCAGCTGGTGGTTTGTCGCATGCACCGCATCTTCTGTCAGCGCCTGAGCTGGGCGCAGGAGGGGGCCACACAGCCGACTGCCTGCCTGAAGAGTGTGCCAGGTCTCCTGATCAGGCGCATAACGATGCGGCGCCCTCGACGGACCACCAGCTGAGATGACGCGTGCGACAGGCGCGAGTCAGCGACGGCGCGGCTGCGCAGCGCCTGGCAGCGGAGCTCGCCGATTCGCGCCTGTCGCGTGCAGCGATTGCGCCGCATTGTCATGATGCGCCTGATCAGAAGATCTCGCGCACTCTGCAGGCAGGCAGTCAGCTGTGTGTGTGCCCCTCCTGCGCCCAGCTCAGGCGCCGCACCAAGGCAGGCTCAGCTTGCACCACAGGCGCCCCACAGCACCCCGTGACACCGCCGTGACTGCACCGCCCCGTCCATGCGCGGCGTGCTCCGCGCGCGCGCTCGAGACCCGACGCCCGGCCTGCCCCTGAACACCCGCTGCTCGGGCCGGGAGCAGGGGCAGAGCGCGCCTCACCAACCCTAACCCTAACCCTACCCTGCCCCTGGACACCCGCTGCTCAGGCCAGGAGCAGGGGCGGGGCGCGCGCCTCGAGCTCCGCGCGGAAGCTGCGCTGCGTCGGCGCGTGCAGCCCCGCCGCCGCCAGCAGCGCTTCCGGCGTCTCAAACGCGCGCCCGCCGGCCTGCGCAGCGGCGGCGGCGCTCCAGCGGCAGAGGCCGCGACGCGCGCAGATCCGTGCACTGGTGCCGAGACAGGGCAGTAGCCTGGGGCCAGCCAGCACCTTGATGCGCCCTCAGTCCGCCCAACACGACACGCCTGCTCCTGGGAACGCCCGGGGGCCTACGGGGGCGGTGGACACACTGTGTCACACACGCTGTCCCAGAGAGTGCCGCACCTGGGGCCCCACCCCTACCCAAGGCCTGGAGCATGCGGCCGTCGCCTTACCGACCACATGTTCTTACTCTGTCGCCGCCGCCTGGACCACTACACGCCCACTACTTGCCCTTCCTTTCTCTGTCGCAGCGACGCTCGCCACACACCTGGAAGTCACAGGGTGGGTGGTGCTGGCCGCACACCTGGAGGTCGTACAGGCGCAGGTAGTGGTGCAGCATGGCGCGCGGCGCGGCGCGCAGCCGAAAGTAGCTGAGCCCGTAGCGCCGCAGCATGTTGAAGACATTGACCGCGGTCCACGCGCTCTCGTTGAACACGAAGCGGCGCCCGTCAAACACCGCGGCCAGGCCCGAGTCGCGCACGGCGGCGCGCTGCGTGGCCCCGCCGCTCGCCTGCCTGAGCCTGTCCGCGGCCTCCCTGGCGCCGGGCCCGCGGTCTCTGCACCAGCGGCGGCGCAGCCGTGCCTAGTGCGTTTCTGCTGACTTCCTGGTGGCAGGCATACCAGACAGGCATACCAGGTTATGAACAAGTCACACGGGGGGCCTTTGCAGGCTGTCACACGCCTCGGTAACCAGGCTCGCACCTGAAGTACTTGTTCTGGTTGTGGACGATGCTTGCGCCCAGCTCATACGTCTGCACGTCCGAGCACAGACGTGCTCAATAGTACAAGAATGATACTGTGGGAGCTGTGGTCTTAAGCGTACAGAGACTGCTCAGGGCGCAACTCCAGCGTGTTTGCACAACTGGCAAGAAACCAAGCCCGCTTGCTCTGGCACTCTTGGGAAAGCGCTACCTCGTTCTCATAGCTGAAGAATGCCGTGCGGCCGCCTACCGCGCCGCTCTCATACCTGGGGTAGCACACTGTCAAGTACCGGGTGAACTAGTTAGAAAGCTGTGTGAGTTTGAAGCAGCTCTTGGGCCAGCCCAGGCCCGCACAGGTCAAGCTCAACCGAGCTGCCGGCAAGGTCCCTGATGAAGGACGCAGCATAGGCTCCTCCCACGCCACCGCCGATGACCGCGACCCGGCGCCCGTCTGCTGCTAGAGCTATCAAGACCAGGGCCAGGACATGCAGGACAACAGCAGATCCTGGCATGGCATTGGCTGCAGATGTTTCCTTGGGCTGTTCCATATGCGTCTGTAACTCTCAAGGGTGCGTAGTCTGGGGTACAGCCTTGGCACGGTGCCAACCAGCAGGGCCACCAGCTGTTGGCCCAATGTTCAGGAGGTCTTAAAACATTGTGTGGGGTGGCACACACTATGCACAACCCACAGAGTCACTGAGTTGTGCCCGATGCCCCCTGCACAGCCATCTTCTCCTGAGCCTATTGGCTTACGGCCGCGTCAATGTCTTAGACCTTGATGTGCTGCGCTAGGATCAGGCTGCAGCAGCAAGGGCCTGACAACGCTCCTCGATGCATAGAGTGCCGCTGAAAAGCGCACCACAGGACGTGCCCTGGGCTTTTACGCTGGTGGCATCGTATTGTAGGTAGTTATAGCGAGCATGGTGCTCGCAAGTCTGATCATACAGGCTCACTTATCACAGCAACTCAGTATTAGCTGGCGAACGTGGCGCATCACTGTGTTCAGAAAAGCGTAGAACGCCATGGGCGCGTGTGCCACAGGACGTGCTGTGGGGTCAAGGTCCTTAGCGCTCCAGCGCAAAGGGCATCGACCGCAAAGCACGTTCTGATGCATAATTGCAGCGGCGTTCTACGCATTCCTGAGCACCGTGTTGCGCAACACCGCCAGCTGACACTGGAGCGCTGTGACCAGGGAGCCTGTGTGATCACACTTGCGAGCACATATTTACGCTGTCAAGTGCATGTCCTGCTCCAGGCATTTCCTCCGGGCGCAAGTTTTCAATACACGTAAACACCTGCAAGGATGGGTCTGACCTGAAACAGGAACTGCCCTGAACATCTGCCGTGGACAAGGGCGTTCTGCGCGACTGCCCCCTACAACGCAAGGGCCTGCAGGCTCTCTCGGCACGTACGAGACGTATTGCAACGTGTTCGAAGAGAGGACGGTCACTGGCGTTGAGCCGCCGCTGGCGACAGCGGGCCCTGCGGGAAGGGCTCTGCTACTGGCGTTGGGCTGCCGCGGGGGGCCGCCTGAATACCACGGCCGTACTATGGCTACGCTTACAGCCTTGAGGTCCGTGAGAAGGTAGCCGCGCGCCGCCCCCGCCTGCGGGCTCTGCGTTCCGGGCGCAGCTGGCGCCCGGGGGCGCTGCTGACGGGGGCGGTGCGTGGCCAGCTTCTCACGGAGCTCGGGGTCGTGGGCGTAGTCCCCAGGCGGCCTGCGCGGCAGCCCAACGCCAGTATGTTTGCCATCCTCGCCGAGCCCGCGCGCGCCGGCTGCGCCCGGACAGCGGACGCCGCCGGCGCCGCCCGCGGCCGCAGGTGGGCGCGGCCAGCCTCGCCAGCTTAGCCTGGACGCGGACGCTACAGTCAGTGACCACCTGGGCGGGTATGTCCTGGGTAGCAGAGTGTCGGCAGACCTGCGATGGTTTGCGCACGCAGGTGCCGCTAACTGAACTTGAGCGCGCCCTGCGTCACATGAGCGAGGCTGTGCCAGGGTGTGACACTGCTCTGCGAGCACATCCCTGAGCAGCATGCTACAGCATGCCAAGCCATGCATGATGCACTTCTGTGCTCGCGCTCTGCGCACTCTGAGAGCGCTTGAACAGAGCTGTATGAGCTTAAATCTAGCCTAGTATAGCGTGGAGGAGGATGAGCTTGCGATTTACCTTAGAGCAGCGCAGGCTGTGCTGCGCAGCTGATTTGCCTAGCCTGCACACGTCGCGATGCCCTGTTTGCGGCCTGCATTGTTGCCAGTGGTCTGGCCCAGACCGTTTTGGGTCTATTGACCCTGTAACAAGTGCGTTTCTGGCGCACCCATGGCTGGGCAACATCGTTAAGTATTGTGGAGGGACCTAGTCCCTGCAGAGCAGGATCTGAGTTGGTCATGCTTCGCAAGCTGACGCAGGCGTGCTTGAGTATTTGCACCTCCCCAAACTGCGCTTGGCACACCAGCCGTCTTATCACACGTTTATATTGTAGTTGCAGGCCTGCCTACCCGTTCCTGTACGGCTCCTGCCCACTCTTCTATGGAGTGTTCAGACTCTGACAGGCTGTCATAAGAGAGGCCGTGCGGTTGGGCGTGCTTGTGAGCATGTTCAAAGCGCGTACTCTCACTTTTGCATCATCCGAAAATCCCCGCATGTGCTCACATGCATGCCTGAGGCACACACACGTAATCTGGTTTGCAGGGACCCAGACATGTGAAACACAGCATCCAACCCGTGATTACTTCTCCCCCTCACACTCCGTCAATAAACTCCATGTCATGCTCTGCGCCAGAGCCTCTGGCTCACTCTCCTCCATTGAACCGCACAGGGCAGTGGGATGCACCGCCGAACAGGCAAGCACAGACTCCCGCAGCACTCCCGCAGCGGGATGACCTGGGAGAATTATGGGGCAGACGGATGGCACATAGACCACAAGCGGCCCATCGCCAACTTGATGAGCTGACCGCTGGGCTTAGCAGCTTGGCCTGCTTCGGGGCGCACGACCTGGGCCCCAAGTGGTGGCACGAGAACCTCGCCAAGGGCTGTGACGAGTTCTTTATGAAACGCCCCAGCCCAGCGAGGCGGAGGACGGCGAGGCGGATGGCATTCAAATGCCTTGATTCATGTGCTCACATCACTACCCATTGGCAAGGTTATCATGACCACTTAAGGCCCATGCTATGCGCCCCAGAGCCAGCTGCTCAGCTCACCCGGTCAGGTCCTCAAGGTCGGCCATAGAGCGCTTAAGGTCGCCGTGCCAGCCTGTCGCCCCATAATCCTCCCACGACATCCCGCTGCGGAACTGCTGCAAGTCTGTGCATTGTCTGTTCGAAGGTGCATGGTACAGGGGCTGTCGTTGCCGGGGCCGCTTGCCGCTGCGCGCGCGCCGGCGGCGGCCGCGCCGGGGCCGGCCGCCGGCGCAGCGGGGCCGGCGAGCGCAGTCCTGAGAGTGCTTGCCTGCAGGCGAGCCAGTAATCAGCAGGTGCACGGACATGCTGGCAAGCAGGTGCCGCGGGCGCTGCAGCATAGGTCTCTGACGTGCTGGGCGTAGGGCCTGCACACCGGTAAACGCGCGTCGAAGTCATTGTACGGCCTGGGCATGCGGCAGAGGGTGCATGCCAGTGTTGCTCCTGCGCGGCGCGCCGCGACTCCGCTGCCCCACCTTCTGCAACGCAGCGCCCCTACAAGACGCATGCGCGGCGCAGGCACTCTCGCCGGCACCAGGCCCTTCCCCGGGCTGGCCGGCCGCGCCAGCTGCCGCCGTGGCAATGACGAGCCAGGCGACAGAGTGCTCGGGGGCTCAGTGCGCACCGCAACGCGCAGCTGAGGGTCGCCGTCAAGGTGACCCTCATAGGGTCACCTCCACTCACTCATGAGGGTCACCTTGGAGGTGACCCTCATGCGCGCGTTGTGGTGCGCACTAAGCCCCTGCGCACTCCATGCGGTCGGTGGCACTGCACATCCGGGAGCAGTCATACACCGCAGGCGCTGCTCAGTCGCCAAGGCGGCAGCCCGCCACAGGCTCTGTCCACAACTGCACGCTGGCCTACACAAAACAAGGGCGCGCACTGGCCGGCCGCACGTTGTGAACTTGCAAGCGGGCCGGCTGAAATCTGTGTAAAAAAACCGTGACACATGCCCAGCGCCTCTAAGACCTCTGCAAGACCGGCCTATGGCGCGCCCGCGCAGGGCTGCGGACGCTTGGCACAGCGACCTGCAAGCTGGGGCTCCTGCGCGCAAAGCACGCGCGCATGTGATTGCACAGTCTGCGTAGACAATTGCAGCATAGTTCTTGGTGGCTACAAGCGCTTGATATGGGGAGCAGCGTGGACAGTGCACTTACACACTTCAGTATGTAAGCACCTGGAACTTGAAAGGCCGGTGCTTTGCGGATGACGTAAGTCAGAAGACATGCGGTGGGCAACGTCTAAAGCACAGACTGGTGCAGCTGGATAGGAATGTGGGCGCGGTTTGAACACGGCGAGATGCTCGGCTTTGGGCTGTTCAGCAGCACACTTGACGAGGGCAAGCTGCGTGGCAAAGCGCACTAGCTGACTAAGGTAGATGGAGATCAGTAGCAACTCAAGAGCTGGTGCAGGTTGCTAGTACTTGACGCCAGCAGCAGACGGTCAGCTGGCGCCAGTGGTGCGTCTGTGCCTGCCAGCAGGGCGCCCACCTGGCGTCCCAGGTCAGCTGGTATTGGCACAGCACTGCCAGGCACACTACTGTACAGGCACTGTGCCCACCCCCTGCCTTTCTAGCACCGCTGCATCCATATGTGCCGGGCACCGAGTGCTGGTTGCCCGTCAAAACAATAAGGGACCAGCAAAGAGATGCAACGTTACAGCACCCTACCTTACTTGAACCTGCGGCAAGACCCTCAACTTCAAAAAGCTAGCAGGTGCGCATTGCGCAGCGCGGCCTGGTCACTGCTCGGGGTTGCAGCACCGACGCCCAGCAGCCAAGGCCGTGCGGCAGGCTACCCGGGCGCGAGGGGCGGTGCAGGCAGATTGCGCGTGAGGGGGCCTGTAGAGGCGCGGAACTGAGCGGGCCGCTGCGCCCTGGGGCGTGCCGGGCGCGGCGATGAGCGAGGAGGTGGACAAGACGGTGTTCAAGAAGTACGAAATCCAGACAAAGCTGGGCAAGGGGGTGCGCACGCCGGCAGCCTCGGACGCGCACATGCAGGCGCCCGAGCGGCCGCCGGCCAACCGCGGTGCCCTGCGCAGGCGTACGGTATCGTGTGGAAGGCTGTCGACAAGAAGACGAGGGACGTGATTGCGCTGAAGAAGATCTTTGATGCGTTCCAGAACTCGACCGACGCGCAGGCGCGCCGCACGCTGCGAGCAAGGAGGGCGCGACCGAGGCCTGCCGTGCTCGTGCACGCGCGCGTCACCTTGCGCACCCTCGCCCACGCGCACCTGCGCGAGCTCTGTCCTGCCGGCGCGCAGAGGACCTTCCGCGAGATCATGTTCCTGCAGGAGCTCACGACGCACGATAACATCATCAGGCGCGCCGCGAGCGGCGCCGCCCCGCCCGCGGCCGCCCTGTTCTGGCCAGCGCACCCGGGCTGGACAGCGGGCGCTCAGCGGGCAGCGCCGCGCAGGCTGCTGAACGTCATGAAGGCGGAGAACGACCGGGACATCTACCTCGTGTTTGAGTACATGGAGACGGACCTGCACGCCGTCATTCGCGCCAACATCCTGGAGGAGATCCACAAGCAGTATGTGATGTACCAGCTCTTCAAGGCGCTCAAGTACATGCACTCGGCGGAGCTGCTGCACCGCGACATTAAGGCGCGCGCCCGCCGCGCCCGCCGCTGCACGTGCGCCGTGGCCGCAAGGCAGAGGCGGCGCTGCGGGCGTGCGCGTGCGGGGCACAGCCGCGAAGGGGACGCTGCACTGGTCGGTCCGCTGGTCGGTCGGCTGCGCGCTGACCGCCGCGCCGGCGCGCCGCGCAGCCGAGCAACCTGCTGCTCAACAGCGAGTGCGCGGTGAAGCTGGCGGACTTTGGGCTGGCGCGCTCGGTCGCGCAGCTGGAGGCCGACGAGGGGCCCTCGCCCGTGCTCACCGACTATGTGGCCACGCGCTGGTGCGCGCCCGCCCCGGCGCGGCCCCGCAGGCGGCAATGGTTAGTGCAGGGCATCGTGACGCGCTGCCCGCCGGCCGTGCGGGCGCGCGGGCAGCTGGGGAGGCCGCTCCCGCCACGGCGGCGCGGCGGGAGCTGCTCCCTCCCGCTCCCTAACCCTATGCATGTACCCTCGCTAACCCTAAATCTGCAAGGTGTGCGCCGCAGGTACCGCGCGCCGGAGATCCTGCTGGGCTCCACGCGGTATACATACGGCGTGGACATGTGGTCTGCCGGTGCGCCCCGCCCGCCCGGCCGGCGCCGCACCCTGCGCGCTGCGGCGCGAGGCACACTGCCGCCCAGCTGCGCCGCATGTGCAGGCATGGGCTACGGCAGAAAGCCTTCTGCAAATCCGGCGCCGCGCTGAGGCAAGCGCGGGGGCGCGCGCAGGGTGCATCCTCGGGGAGCTGCTGGGCGGCAAGCCGCTGTTCCCGGGCACGTCCACCATGAACCAGCTCGACCGCATCCTGGAGGTCACGGGTGCGCGCGCCGGCGCCGCGTCGCAGGCCGTCCGCAGCGCGCCGGCTCGCATGGCAGCCGTGCCTGCACACCTGTTTGCCGCAGCACGCGACCGCCAGCAGATTCCGGCTGGCGGTCTTTCCCCCCGCCACTGGGTTCGAGCTGATGTCATCCGCCTGGACTCCGCAAGGAAGGCCAATGCAGACATTCCAGCTGTGGGTCCCGGTGAGAGGGGCTGCCGGGGGCGCTGCGCGCAGGGCGGCAGGCCGCCGGCTCGCATGGCAGCCAGGCCTGCACACCTGTTTGCTGCAGCACACGACCGTGAGCTGATCCTGGTTCGAGAGTAGGGTTCACTACCCTAGGACTTACTTGCATACCCTACCGCTCGGGCGCGGCGCGCAGGGCGGCCGAGCAAGGCGGACGTGGACGCGGTGCGGTCGCCGTTCGCGGCGACCATGCTGGAGTCGCTGCCGTGCGGGCGGCCGCTGCCGATGCACAAGCTGTTCCCCACCGCCAGGTGCGCCGCCGCCGCCGCCGCGCCCTGCAGCGCCGCGGGCGGGCCGCTTGCCTGCGCCTCATCCACAACCTCGGCCGCCCTGCCAACGCGCCGCTCTGGCCGGAGTGGCGGCGAGCGGGCATCCATCACTTGGCTGCCCCACCAGCCCGGCGCGGCAAGGCTCCAGCCGTGGGTGTAACTCACCCTGGCGGGTATAACCTAACGTAACCCGGCGAGGCCCCGACCCTACCCTATAACGGCTGGCGCGCGCAGCGAGGACGCGCTGGACCTGCTGCGGCGGCTGCTCGTGTTCACCCCGGCGGAGCGCCTGAGCGCGGCCGAGGCGCTCGCGCACCCATACGTGGCGCAGTTCCACCAGCCCGCCGATGAGCCGGACGCCGCGTGCGTGATCACCATCCCGATCGACGACAACACAAAGGCGCGCGCCCCGGGCCCAGCCCGCCGCCTGTCCGGTGGCGCGGGGGGGCCGGCGCGGAGCGCGCACGGGGCGCGTACCCGGGGCGCCACTGACCTCCCCGGTGTTGTCGCGAGGGACTGCCAGACGCGGGCAAGCGGCTGGCGCACTGTCTGGCCTGCTAAGCAGCGGCGGGGCACAGGGTAAGGTGTGGGCGGGGGCTGGGGGTGTTGAGGCCCATGGAGCAGTGCGCATGGGGTTGGAGGCTGCGGGGTGCTGCGGGGCGGGCATGCATGCTCACAGCCGGACACCTGACGAGCCCACGCTGGTCGTCAGGTGACATCCTCCACTGCCTGACTGACAGACGCCGCGCGCGCAGTACACGATCGACGAGTACCGCACCAAACTGTACATGGAGATCGTGCGGCGCAAGAAGGAACTGCGCCGGCGGCACCGCGGCGCCGACGAGGCGGGCGGCGCGGCCGCGCCGTCGCGCGCGCGCTCGCGCGCGTCGGCCGCGCCGCGTGCCGACGCCGGCGGCCGCTACCTGTGAGCGGCGGGCGCGGCGCAGGCAGCGCGGGGCGGTGCACCTGTGCGGAGGAGCTTGGCCGCTCACCGCGCCGGCGCTGGCGGCCGCTTGTCTGGGCGGCTTGTGCGCCGCCTCCCTGCGTAGCCGGGAACCTGTGTGCGCGCGCCTCAGCCGCGCTCTGCGCGGGGCGCCCGCAGCCGGTGCCCCAGAGCGCCACGAGGGGCGCGTCTAGCGCGCGCTCATGAGCAGCGCGCGCGCTCATGAGCACCATAGGCTGGCCGAGCCTGGCAGAGGGCGTCCCGGCGGGCTGCCGCGCACGCGTTTGCAGCGCACGCTGCAGCAGCGGGCAAAGCATGGTGCCATGGGGATGTTGAGGACGGCACGGCGCAGCGGGTGTGCAGGCGAGGGTCGTCAAGCAGGGATCTGTCAGTCACGACATGCGAGCTGCCATGCAGCCGTCCTGCTCGTTGCAGGTTCCAGCTGCTTATCTGTCTGGCATGGAGGGGTTGCAGGGAGCACAGCGCTGGGCGCGGGTCTGAGTCAGGTGCTCAGGGACGTGCCTGTCCTGAGCAAATAGTGCGCGTGTCGTCATTGCATACGTCAAGCAGGCGGGCGCGCGGCGCACGGTGCCAGCGCTCGCGGTAGGTCTGGCGCCGTTGTGCGCATGTTGCTGCGGCCCTGTCAAGAACTGAGTAGCGAAACTGCCTCACTGGAACAGCGCGCGGCTTGGCAGAGCTGGCTTTCAGGAATGCTCCCAGGGTACGCAGTGCAGTGCATGCCACGCATTTAGTCTCAGTGCTCTGTAGAAATAAACAGCTGTGTAGCAGACATGTGCGGCTGCAGCTGCCCTACAACTGTCATGGAGACCTATAGGAGACAAGCGGGACATTGAGACAGGTCTTCCTCTAGCATGACAGCATCTGGGTGCCATGCAGGCGCGGCCTGAAACCAGGCGCGCATGCAGGCAGACCCATGTCCCGAACCCTAGGGTCAGAGCCGCCTGTGCCGCCCGCGCACGCGCTGCGGCACCTTGCCCTGCCCGCCGAGCTGGTGGAACGCGGCGTGGATGTGCGCCGGCCGCAGCGGCCCCGTGTCGCCCTGCTCACTCGCCAGCGCCCTCGCTGCCAGCCCACAGCGAGTCCTTAAGGACGGCTGCCTCACTTCAGAAAGAAACATCTGCGCCTTATCAGGGGCGACAGGTGGTGCTAGCAATACTTTAATTGAATTCAAGCTGTGTGTCATGTACATTTTGGCATTCATGGTCCACGGCAAGCGGCTGTCAGGCTGAGCTCGACAGTTGGCCAGGGTGCATGATGTTGAGGTAGTGAGCTCGGCAACAAGTGCTCATGGGTCGGCAGGAGACAGGGGGCGGGGGCAAGGAGACGCGCCGGCCTCGACGAGCTCGCCGACAAACATCTTGGCAATTCCGCACATCACGATGGTGGAGTTCGGGTGCGGCGCCTGGTTGGCCACACTCTGCAGCAGCTGCGCGCCCCGCAGGCGCGTCGCACTCAGAGTCCGCCGCAGGCACGGCTGCAGGCACTGCCAAGGCAGGAGGCCCTCAGGTACCGCCGGAGCGGGCGAGTGCGGGCACCCGCTTCATGTTGCGCTTCGACAGGGAGGAGCGCCGGTACGCCTCGTAGCGGTCCAGCTGCTCCGGCGTCAGCAGCTTCAGGATCTCCCTATGCGGCCCGCAAGCGCAGAAGCCTCATGCGGCCCGCTAGCTGACAGGCCTCCTTCCTGCGGACTCGTGGCAGGCAGGCGGCGCTGCAGGAGCCGCTGCGGCAAAGCCGGCAGAGAGCGCGTGCAGCATGCGCCTCTCCTGCAGTTTAGCGCAGGGCGCACTGGTTTTTGCGTGCCCGCTCGAGCCGGCTGGCCTCCTCGTCCTCGTCGTCCAAGCCCGCTGCAGCGCCAGCGGGCGGCGCCTGACCGGCAGGCTCTGTCTCTGGCTGCCTTTCCGCCAAGTGTTCGTCTGGCTGCCTGTCCGTCCCTGCGTCAGGCCCTGGACGCGCACGGCAAGGTCAGTCAGTCCCCGTAGCCAGCGGCAAGCGCTGCCGCAACCGCAGGGTCTGTGTTCGGGTGCCCCGCGGCCTGCTCACCGCGTGCGGCCTGCAGACACAGTGCGCCAGTGCAACAGAGTCGAACGTGCACACACACACCAGCGCCTTCACAGGGGACATGGAGCGCCTTCAGCGCTGTGGCAACCCGCCAGCGCGTTGGGTGCAGGCAGCTTGAGCTCACACCAGGCGCAGGCGGGCCGGGGCCGTCCGCGGCGTCATGGCCGTCCTCCGCCTCCGCCAGCTCCCGCTCCAGCTCGGCCTCGAGGTCGAGGTCGTCCGCGTCCTCTGCGGCGCCTGCGGCCCCGGCCGCGCGCTCCGCGGCGCCCCGGTCGGGGGCGTCGAGCTCGGCTTCGCTAGCGCTGCGCTTCATGCTGGGCCGCAGAGCGAGCAACGGCTTCAAGGTGTCCCTCAGCGGCACAGCCTGCAGTGTCAGGCGCCTGAGGAAGGACCGGGCGACTGAGGAGGGCGGGCGTCTTGACCGGGCGACTGAGGAGGTGCGCAATGTAGGAGTGCAAGCGGCCTGGAGGTGGGTGGCCCTTGTATCCCTAGCCTGCCTTTCCAGAGCAGTGATTGATCTCAATGACTGCTCTGCTCTCAAGAGCTGCTCTCAAGAGCAGGAGCCTCTAGGGTTGCAAGCAAAGCGGCGGGCATGGGTCAGAGCAGAGAGACGGAGGAGCACTCCTTCGTTAGAGGCAGCGCCGAGCTGTACATCCAGTCATGGCAGGCACGGCGGTGGCGGAGAGCGTTGCGGCGCCCGTGCAGCGGCGTGGTGACCGGCGCAAGCGCGCAAGCACGCGGTGGGGCCCGGACGATGCAGACGCGGAGCCCGTGATGACGGATGCTGCTGAGGCGGCGGTCACTGTTGCAGGCGAACCGCCAGCGCCCGCCCCCGCAGCGGAGGCACGGCCGCGCAAGCGGCCCAAGCGCACGCGCTGGGTCGCTGACGACGCGCCTGACGCTGAGGTGGGCGGCCTGGCCGGTCATGCTGAGAGCGCGTGCCTGAGGTGTGTGCCCGCAGTGGTGCCTGTGGCTGGGGGCCCCTGCGAGAGTGCGTCGGCGGTGCCTGCTGTGAGCCGCAGAAGAAGTGGCAGAGCTGTTGCACAGGTGAGGCCAGCTGCAGCCAAGCTCGTGTGCCATGACAGTTTCATGTCGAGGCATGCCCTCACGGGATGTGCTCCTGCGCACAGGCTGCCAGCGAAACTGATGGCGTGCCTGGTGGCTCAGCTGCGGGCGTCGCCGCGGTGCGCACACTGGCCTAGCTCGTGGCGGTGTGAGCTTCTGTTGCACCCTCCGCCGTTGTCAGTGGCTGCTTGATCAGGCAACAGCCAGGAAAAACCAGCCCTGCCCCTTTCTCTTCTCTCTCTCTTCAACTGTAATAGTAACTCTTGCGGACTTTGTGCGGCAACCACTCGGCATTGGTCAGTTCGCTGCTGGCAACCTGCTCCTGCGGGCGCAGAGCGCGGCTGCGCAGCCAGCTGATGCAGCGCAGCGCGAGGAGCCTGTGGCGCTGGCGCCCGGCGCTCCGCCCATTGCCGCGCCGTCGCCGGCGCCTGCCGCCGCCGCCGCCGCCGCCATCGCCGACCTCGTGAACGGCGGCGCGCCGCAGCCGCCGAGCGGGCATGAGGGGGCCATATCGGCGCCCCCGCCGGGGCAGGCCGCCGCCGGCGAGCAGGCGGGCGCTCGGGACCCCTTCGGCCTTCTGGGCCTGCCCGGCGCGGCGCTGCCCGATGACGAGCCGCCCGCGCCCGGCGACGACGACGCGGATCCCGCCGCCCCCGCAGCAGCTGCGGCCGCCGCGGCGCCTGCCGCTGCCGGCCTGCCGGCCCCGCCGTGGCAGGCCGCGAGCGCAGCAACCGCGCCGCGGCCGCCGCAGCCGGCGCCGCCGCCATGGCTGGTGCAGCCGGAGCCAGCGGCCGCACCCGCGGCCACGGCAGCGGGCGCCGGCGGCGAGCCGGGGCCGCCCGGCAGCGACGCGGCCGACGCAAACGCTGGGCTGCAGTACACGCAGTACTACACGCAGCCGCCGCCGCTTGCGCCGCCGGCCTCGTCCGCGGCGGCGGGCGCCGACGGCCAGCCTGCGCCGCCCGGCGCCGGCGCGAGCGCCGCGCCCGGGCTGCAGCTCGCGCAGTACTACACGCAGCCGCCGCCGCCGGCCGCGCCGCCCGCTGCCGCGCCCCTGGCTGGCGGGGTGGCCGCCGCGCCCGCAGGCCCGGTGCCGCCGGGGCCGGCTGTGCCGGGCCTCCCGCCGCCCGGGGCCCCGCCGCAGCCTGGGGCGCCCCCGCAGCCGGGGCCGCCGCCCGCGTCGGGTGGGGGACAGCCTTCAGCGGGATTCGCGCCGGGCGCGCCCGCACCTGGCGCCGCCCCGCCCGCTTCCCTCTACCCGGGGTACCCCCAGCCCGGGGCATACCCGGCCGCCGCTGCAGAGCCCGGCGCACCGGGCACGGAGGACGAGCCGCCGCCGCCGGGTGAGGAGGGCGCGGCCGGCGCGCCGGCGGCTGGCGCGGACGCCGCCGCCGCGGCGCACGCAGCCGCCTGGGCGGCCGCGGGGTACGGCGGCGACCATGCGGCGTACTATGCGGCGCAGGCGGCGTACTACGGCCAGGCGGGCGGCGGCCAGTACGCAGGGTATGGGCATGACTACGGGCATGCCTACGGTGACCCGTATGCCGCATACGGTGCGTACGGCGCGTACGGCGCGTACGGGCAGGCCGCGGCCGCGCCCGGCGCCGCGGCCTATCCGGCCGACGCATGGGCGGCCTGGCACGCCGCGCAGGCGGCCGCTGCCGGCGCGGCTGGCCAGGCCGATGCGGCTGGCGCGGCTGCTGCCTCTGCACTGCCGCCGGCGCCGGCTGCGCCGACGGCGCCGCCGCCAGCCGCATCGGCGCCGCCGGCCGCGGGCGGGGTTGCGGCGGGGGGCGACGCGGGGCCGTCCGAGGGGCCATCGGTGGCAGATGCATACGCTGCATGGGCCGCCGAGCGCGCCGCGGCGGCCGAGAAAGAGCTGCCGAAGAAGCCGGCCAAGGCCGCCAAGCCGCCGCCGCGCGTGCAGGTGCGCGGGCGCTTGCGCCTGCTGCGCCTTGCGGCGCCTGTGCGGTTGTCATCAGGCAGGCGACTGCCTCGCGCCACGCCGCCAGCGGCGTCCCTGCCGGCCAGCCGCGCCCTGTGTCTGCTTGGTGGGGTCTTGCCGGCAGCACGCTCGAGCCTGGCCGGTGTCGCGTGAGAGTGTACGATGCAAAGACGGCAAGCCTGTCAGCTCACGCCAGGTATGCCGACGCATGCAGGACCAGCCCTAACCCTGGCCCTGGCCGCGCGCAGGTGGTGCCGCTGCCGATCGCGCCGCCCGAGGTCGCGGTCAAGGTGCCCAAGGCCGTGCAGGCGCGGCAGAGGGCCGCCGCCGAGGCCGCCGCCGCGGCCGCCGGACAGGCGCCTGCCGCGCCGCGCCCCGCCGCCGGCGCCGCCAGAGCGGCGCAGGCCAAGCCGGGCGACACCGCCGCCGCCTCCGCCGCCGCGGGTGCCGCGCTGGCGGCCGCCGACGGCGCCGGCGCGGCGCGGCCGCGCGGCAAGGACGCTGGGGCGGGGCGCGCGGGCGACGCGGCGCCGGCCGGCGATGCCGGCGCTGCCGGCGGCCGCAGCGGTCGGCCGCGGCGCGCGCCGCGCACCAGCACGCACTGGCTGCCGGAGGAGGGCGCGGCCGAGGGCGCGCCAGCGCCGGGCGAGCCGGCCGGCGGCGCCGGCCCTGGCGAGGGCAAGGCGCACGAGGCGGCCGAGCGGGCGAGCCAGGAGCCGAGAGGGGAGAGGGGCGAGGGCGGCGGGGCTGAGGAGCGGGCCGAGCGGCAGGACGGGAGGAAGCACGAGCGGGCCCGCGCGCGCGAGGAGAGGAAGAAGGACGACGAGCGCCGCGCGGAGCGCCGCGCGCGCAAGGGCCGCCGCGCCACGCGCTGGCGCTCCAACTCGCCCGGCCCGGCCTCGCGCGGCGGCTCGCCCGCGGCGCTGCCGCACTCGCCGCGCACGTCCCCGCGCCGCGGCCGCTCCGGCCGGCGCTCGCCCAGCCCCGCGGCCCGGCCCGCGCCGCCGGCCGCCAAGGCGCCACCGCCCGCGCCCGCGCCCGCGCCGCCGCCCGCGCCCGTGGAGCTGGAGGAGGGCGAGATCGAGGAGGGCGAGATCGAGGGCGCGGCCGCGCCGGCGGCCGCGCCCGGCCCCGCGGCCGGCGCCCCGGCGGCACCGCGGGCCGCGTCGCTGCACAGCGGCAGCCCGCGCTCGCGCTCCAAGAGCCCGCTTGGCGGGCGCAGCAGCGGCGGCGGCACGCCGCGCTTTGCCAACGGCCTGGCGCCGCGCGCGCCCGGCGGCGGCGGCTTCAGCGAGGGCCCCAGCGGCCCCTGGGGCCGGCCGCGGCCGCCGCCT
>JAABUV010000572.1_pt1 | contig 55430 bp, 54 predicted proteins | sample 5559971 | NCBI WGS metagenome assembly JAABUV01 (sample SAMN10711881, study PRJNA513362) | rock metagenome | isolation source: Antarctica rocks | place: Antarctica: Victoria Land, Knobhead nord | collected 2015-12-19 | reverse complement strand
GCAACGCAGACTCCCACAGCTCCAGCGTCGTCTCGATCGAGGCTCCTGACATCGCCGCTATCTCCAAATCGAATATGCGCCACCCATCGATTCAGAGAATGCCATTCAGCGCAACTGTAATGCTAGGCAAGTTCACTCCAACCCGGCCAAGTCCCGCCACTCGGCCTCCGTCGCCGTCGCGACCCCGAGTTCGGCCGCCCGCCTCGCCTTCGACCCGGCGTCTCCGCCCAGCACCACCAAGTCGGTCCTCTTCGAGACCGTGTCGGTCACGCGCGCGCCCAGCGCCTCGGCGCGCGCCTTGGCCTCCGGACGGGTCATGGTTTCGAGGCTGCCGGTGAACACGATGATCTTGCCGGACAGGGCGCCAGCGGCTGCGGGGGCTTCCGGGTCGATGGTCAGCTCGGCCGCCAGCTCGTCCAAGGTGGCGACGTTGCGCGGCTCGATGAAGAACGCCGCCAGCTCGTCCGCGATCGCTTGGCCGACGCGCATGATGCTGCCCAGCGTGGACCGTGCCTCTGAGCCGATCGTGGTGGCGGCGAGCATCTGAGACCGCCACTCGCCGTAGCTGCCGTAGTGCCGCGCCAGCAGCTTGGCGTTGGCCTCGCCGATCCGGCGGATGCCGAGCGCGTAGATGAAGCGGCCGAGTTTCAACCGCCGCTTCGCCTCGATCGAGCGGATGAGGTTGCGGGCGGAAACGGCGCCCCAGCCCTCCCGCGCCGCGATCGCCGCCTCGTGGTCCCGCAGGCGGAAGATGTCGGCGGGGCTGCCGATCAATCCGTCGGCGTGGAAGGCGCGGATGGTCTGCTCGCCGAGATGGTCGATGTCGAACGCGGCGCGGGATACGAGATGGGCCAGCCGCTCCACAGTTTGAGCGGGGCAGACCAGGCCGCCGGTGCAGCGACGCACCACTTCGCCCAGGGGCCGCACCGCGAGGCTGCCGCAGGCCGGGCAGTGGTCGGGGAACATGTAGGCCACGGAGCCGGCCGGGCGCTTGTCGATGATGACGCTCACGACCTGCGGGATGACGTCGCCGGCGCGCTGCAGCACGACGGTGTCGCCAGGCCGGACGTCCTTGCGGGCGATCTCGTCCTCGTTGTGCAGGGTCGCGCGCGTCACCAGAACGCCGCCGACGTTGATCGGGCGCAGCGACGCGACCGGGGTGAGCGCTCCGGTGCGGCCGACCTGCACGCGGATGTCGTCCAGGATGGTGGTCGCCCGCTCGGCCGGGAACTTCCAGGCGATCGCCCAACGGGGCGCGCGGCCGACGAAGCCGAGGCGGCGCTGCAGGGCCAAGTCGTCGATCTTGTACACCACGCCGTCGATGTCGTAGGCGAGCCCGGCCCGTGCCTCGCCCATGCGGCGCTGGAACGCTTCGGTGTCGGCCTGTCCGGCGAGCCGCTCGGAGAGCGGGTTCACCGCGAAGCCCCAGCCGCGTAGGCGTTCCAGGTAGCCCCAATGCGTCTCCGCCACAGGCTCGCTTGCCTCGCCCATCGCGTACGCGAACAGCGACAAGGTGCGGCCCGCCGTTATCGAGGAATCGAGTTGGCGCAGGCTGCCGGCCGCCGCGTTGCGCGGGTTGGCGAAGGTGCGCGCCGCGGCGGCGTCCTGGGCGGCGTTCAGGGCGAGGAAGTCCGCCTTGGTCATGAACACCTCGCCGCGGATTTCGATCAGCGCCGGGGCCGGGCCGCGCAGGCGAGCCGGGATCGCCCGCATCGTGCGCAGGTTCGCCGTGACGTCCTCGCCTTCCGCGCCGTCGCCGCGGGTGACGCCGTACGCCAGTTCGCCCTGCTCGTAGGTCAGCGATATCGACAGGCCGTCGATCTTGGGTTCGGCCACGAACGTCAGCGTGTCGGCCTTCAGCCCCAAGAAACGGCGCGCGCGAGCGCAGAACTCGTCGAAATCGCCGGCGGCGAACGCGTTGTCGAGCGACAGCATCGGCACGCGGTGCCGGACCTTGGCAAACCCGCCGGCCGGGGCGGAGCCGACCTCCCGCGATGGGCTGTCAAGGCGGACCAGCTGCGGGAACTCGGCCTCGAGAGCGGCATTACGTCGCCGCAGCGCGTCGTACTCCGCGTCGGTGATCTCCGGCGCGTCGCGGCCGTGGTAGGCCTCGTCGTGACGCGCGATCTCGGCCGCCAGGCGGGCCAACTCCGCGGCGGCATCCGCCTCGCTCACGCCGCCCCCAGCAGGCTGTCGGCCGCCGCCCGCGCCGCTTCCGTCACCGTCTCGCCGGCCAGCATCCGCGCGATTTCCTCCCGCCGCGCGCCGCCATCCAGCGCCGTCACCTGCGTTTCGGCCCGGCCGCGCGACGCCAGCTTGGCCACACGCAGATGCGCCGTCCCCCGAGCCGCGACCTGCGGGCTGTGCGTGACCACCAGCACCTGCACGCCCGACGCCACCCGCGCCAGCCGGTCGCCGACCGCCGCCGCGGTGGCGCCGCCCACGCCGGAGTCGACCTCGTCGAACACCAGGGTCGGCACGCTCGACCCGCTGGACAGCACCACCTTCAACGCCAGCATCAAGCGCGACAGCTCGCCGCCTGACGCCACGCGGTCGAGCGCGCCGGGCGCTTGGCCGGGGTTGGTCGCGATCAGGAAGCGCACGGAATCGGCGCCGGACGGTCCCCACTTGGCCTCGTCGACCGCGGCGATCTCGGCGACGAACCGGGCGCGTTCCAGCTTCAGCGGCGGCAACTCCCGCATCACCGCGGCGGCCAGCCGGTCCGATGCCGCGCGCCGATGGGCCGCGAGCGCGCCAGCCGCTTCGACATAGGCCGTCCGAGCGGCCGTGCTGCGCGCCTCCATCGCCGCGATCTCCGCCGACCCGGTCTCCAGCGCCGACAGCCGGTCGCGCAATTGGGCCAGCAGCCCCGGCAACTCCACGACCGGCACGCTGTGCTTGCGCGCCATGCCCCGGAGCGCGAACAAGCGTTCCTCCGCCTGCTCCAGCAGTCGCGGGTCGGCATCGGTGTCAGTCGCCAACCGGGACAGCAGCGTCTCGGCTTCGGCTAGCGCCTCCTCGGCCCGTTCCAGCGCCGCCAGGGCGGGGGCGGCCTGGTCGTCCTGCGCGCCCTGCGGGGCCAGCCGCTGCAGCGCACGCGCGGCGCTGCGCAGCGAGGCGGCCGGCCCGGCGCTGCGGCGATCGCGCGGCGCGATCTCACCCAAGGCGGCCGCGATGGCTTCGGCCCGGCGCTCGCCCTGCTGCAAGCGCTGCCGCTGCCCGGCCAGCCGGTCCTCCTCGCCTTCCTGCGGCGCCAAGGTGCCCAGCTCGTCGGCGGCGTGCCGCAACCAGTCCTCCTCCCGCGCCGCTTCGGCGATGCGGGTACGGGCGGCCTGCAGCGTGTCACGGGCGCGGCGCCACTCGGTCCAGCACTCCTGCACGTTCCGGCGCAACCTTGGTTGCCCGGCGTATGCGTCGAGGAGGGCGGCATGGCCGGCCGGGTCGGCGAGGCCCATTTGGTCGTGCTGGCCCTGCACCTCGACCAGCAGCGAGCCGGCGCGCCGCAGCAGCCCCACGCTGACCGGCTGGTCGTTGATGGTGGCCCGCGACCGGCCATCGACTCCAACCACCCGGCGCAGCACGATCTCATCCTCCAGGTCCAACCCGTTCTCGGCCAGCAGTGCAAGCGCGCCATGCCCGGGCGGCGGGGAAAAACACGCGGCCACGCTGGCCTGGTCGGCGCCGGTCCGCACCAAGCCCTGCTCGGCACGCGCGCCCAAGGCAAGACCGAGGCTATCCAGCAGGATCGACTTGCCGGCGCCGGTCTCCCCGGTCAGCACCGTCAGCCCGGCGCCGAACGGCAGGTCAAGGCGCTCGATCAGCACGACGTCGCGGATCGACAGGGCCGTCAGCATCAGGACGGCGGCAAGATCAGAAAATCGAGCCGATGGTGCGCGCGAAGAACCCCTGCTTCTCGGTCCGCCCCTGCGCATCCGCGACCTGGCCATCCGCAATCAACTGGTCGTAGCTGCTGGCATACCAGGAGTTGCCGGGATAGTTGTGGCCGAGCACCGCGGCCGTGCGTTTCGCCTCGTCCGTCAAGCCCAAAATCAAGTAGATCTCGGTCAGCCGGTGCAGCGCTTCCGGCGCGTGGTTGGTGGTCTGGTAGGCGTCCACGACCCGCTGGAAGCGGCCGATCGCGGCGGTGTAGAGGCGCTGATTCTCGTAGTAGCGGCCGATCTCCATCTCCTTGCCGGCCAGGTGGTCGCGGCAGAGGTCGATCTTGAGGCGGGCGTCACGGCCGTAGGCGCTGTCGGGAAACCGGTTGACCACGTCCTGCAGCGCGACCAGCGTCTCCTCGGTGCCTTTCTGATCGCGGCGGATGTCGGCGATTTGCTCATAGTAGCTGAGCGCGCGAAGATAGTACGCGTAGGCAATGTCACGGTTGGTCGGATGCAATTGGATGAAGCGGTCCAGCGTGCCGATCGCCTCGGTGTAATGATTTCGCAAATACTCAGTATAACCATGCATCAACTGAGCGTTCACCGCCCAGGACGAGTACGGGTAGTTCTGCTCGACCGCATCGAACTGGGTGACGGCCGTATCGTAGCGCTTGGCATTCAGGGCGTCGACGCCATTATTGTAAAGCTGTTCGACTGGAATCGTCGATAGGTCGACTTTCGCGTCAGGAATGGTCTTTGCGTCGCCATTCCACGGCAAGATGCTACTCAACGTTGAGCAACCGCCAAGCAGGGTGGCGATGGCTAGGAAGGGCAGCAAACGGCGCAGCAGGACGGGCATGGGCATGACGCTCGGTTCCGGAACGGGTCTATCATACTGGACGAACCGACCCGTGCGAAGCACCCCCGGGAGAGTGGGCTCTGGAGAGCGGTCCGTCCTCAGGCCGACGCGGCGGCTGCAAGGTCCGGCATCGCGCCCCAACCGGCCAGGGTCGCCTCGGCGCCGAACCGCCACGCACTGGAATCGGCGAACAGGGCGCGCAGCAGGCGGTTGTTGAGGCTGTGGCCCGGCCGATGCGCTACGAACCGCGCGCGCAGGGCGGCACCCGCCAGCGCCAGGTCGCCGACCGCGTCGAGCGTCTTGTGCCGCACGAACTCGTTGGCCATGCGCAGGCCGCCAGGGTTGAGCACACGGCCGCCGTCGACCACCACGGCGTTGTCCAGGCTGCCGCCTTTCGCCAAGCCGGCTGCTTGCAACCCGGCGATCTCGCTGGCCATCGTGAAGGTGCGCGCCTGCGCCAATTCGTGGCGGAAATCGAGGTCGGTCAGCCACATGTCGCACGATTGCCGGCCGATTGCCTCCGCCGCGAAGGCGATCGACACCGACATCTCAAGGCCGTCGACCACCGCCGGGCGCAGCTCCGCGAACGCCTCGCCCTCCGTCACCCGCACGGTCCGCAGCACTTCGATCATGCGCGGCTCGGCGCTCTGCTCGGCGATGCCCGCGCAGTCGATCAGGAACACGAACGGCGCGGACGAGCCGTCCAGGACCGGCACCTCGGGGCCGTCGACCTCGATCACCGCATTGTCGACGCCGCACGCCGCCAGCGCCGCCATGACATGCTCAACCGTGCCGACGCGTGCGCGCGCATCGTCGGGCGACGCGAGCACGGTGCAGAGTTTGGTGTCGACCACGCAATCGAACCGGGCCGGAATGTCGATGCCGAGATCGCTGCGATGAAACACGATGCCGGTGTCGGGCGCCGCAGGACGCAACATCAGGTTGATGCGACGCCCGGTATGCAGCCCTACCCCCACGCAACCGATCGCGGCCTTCACCGTGCGCTGGCCAGCAAGGCGGGCAGGCCGGAAGTCGACTACGTTCGCAGGTAAGCCGTCCATCGCAGCGCCTCTGGGCCGGAATGGCCCCGTTAGTGGGTTGGCTGCCTTTGGACACAGCCCATGGTGAACCTACCGGTCGCACCATGGGTTGCAAAATCAATCATTGTTGCCGAGTATTTCCAGATAAAGCGTTGTATCTGCTACTTAAACCTACCCTGTCCGTCAGGATGACTGGCGACGCAGGAACGCCGGGATTTCCAAACCCATCTCGTCCGACGATGCCGGCCGCACCGATGCGCCGCCTTGGTCCGAAGCCTGGGTCGGCATCGGAGGCTCCGCCCGGTGCAACTCTCCGGCCGGTGCGGCTTGCCGGACCGCCCCACGAATTGCCCCGGTGACGATCCCGAACAGGCTGTTGCGGGGCAGCGCGCCGCCGGGCGCCGGAACTGGCTCGGGCGCCGATGGCTCGGTGAACAATCCGTTCCGCGGCGTCGAATTCGGCCGGGGGGCGGCGTGCGACATCGGCACGGCGGGGGACGCGAAGCGTGACTGCGGCCGCGGCTGCGGCACTGGCTCGACATGATGCGGGTGCGTCTCGGCTTTCGCCCACTCGTCCGCCATCGACTGCGCCCCGCTTCCCTGGGCCCCACTCCCCTGAGCCAGCACCGGCGCCCCCATCACGCTGAGCGGGCTCATGCTCGGGTGCGTCGAGGCGGTCTGCTGCTGCACTCCGCCCGGGTTGACCGGCGCCATCACCGCCGCGGCCCCGCCGCCGACCGTCACCAGGCGCGGCCGCTGCGCCTCCGCCGGCGCCACGGTATCGATGCCGGTCGCCACCACGGACACGCGAATTCGTCCTGACAGGCTCTCGTCGATCGCCGAGCCGAAGATGATGTTGGCGTCGTCGGCCACTTCCTCGCGGATGCGGTTGGCCGCCTGGTCCACCTCGAACAGCGTCATGTCCTCGCCGCCGGTGATGTTGATCAGCAGGCCGCGCGCGCCCGCCATGCTGGTGTCCTCCAGCAGCGGGTTGCTGATGGCGGCCTCGGCGGCGCGGATGGCGCGGTTGTCGCCGTCCGCCTCGCCGGTGCCCATCATCGCCTTGCCCATCTCCGCCATCACGGTGCGGATGTCGGCGAAGTCGAGGTTCACCAGGCCCGGCGCCATCATCAGGTCGGTCACGCCGCGCACGCCCATGTACAGGACGTGGTCGGCCATCTTGAACGCCTCCTTCCAGCCGGTCCGCTCATTGGCGAGGCGGAACAGGTTCTGGTTGGGGATCACGATCAGCGTGTCCACGTAGCTCTGCAACTCGGCGATTCCGGCCTCGGCCGCCTTCGCGCGGCGTCCGCCCTCGAAGGTGAACGGCTTGGTCACCACGCCGACTGTCAGTACCCCCCGCTCGCGCGCCATGCGGGCGATGACGGGAGCGGCGCCGGTGCCGGTGCCGCCGCCCATCCCCGCGGTGATGAACACCATGTGCGCGCCTTCGAGGTGCCGGGACAGCTCGTCCGAGGCCTCCTCGGCCGCCGCCCGCCCGATCTCCGGCTTCGCCCCGGCGCCGAGGCCCTGCGTCAGATGCGGCCCAAGCTGGATGCGGCGGTCGGCCCGGCTGTGCATCAGCTGCTGCGCGTCCGTGTTGGCCACCACGAACTCGACGCCCTGGAGGTTGAGCGAGATCATGTTGTCCACGGCGTTGGTGCCGCCGCCGCCGACTCCGATCACGGTGATCCGTGGCGTGAAGTCGGTGTGCAGCGTCTGCGGTATCGTCAGGTTCAGAGTCATCGGGTTTTTCCCCCCAGTTGCGTCGGTTGGTAGGACGGGCGCGGCATTACACCCGCTCCCGCAAGAAGTTCACGATCCGGCGGACCAGCCCGTTCGGGCGCTCGTCCGCCAGGTCGAGATCGGCAAGGGCGCGCCCGTCGCCGGCGGCCCACAGCAGCAGCCCGGCCGCCACCGCCGAGCCCGGCACGGCGGCGCTGTCCGGCAACCCGCGAAGCGGCGCCGGGCGGCCATGGCGCACCTGCCGGTTCAGGATGCGGGCCGCCATCTCCCGGGCGCCGACCAGCTGGCTCGCCCCGCCCGTCAGCACCACCCGGGTCCCGGCGACCCGGCCCAGCCCCGCGCCTTCCAGCCGGTCGCGCACCAGCTCGAACGTCTCCTCCAGCCGCGGCTTGATGATGCTCACCACCATGCTGCGCGGGATTTTGGCGAACTGGTGTTCCTCCTCGCCCACCAGCGGCACCGGCAGCAGCTCGCGCTCGTCGTCCGGGCTGGATTGGCAGCTGCCATTGAGCGTCTTGATCCGCTCGGCGTGCGCCACCGTGGTCGAGAGCAGGCGCGCGATGTCGTTGGTGACGTGCACGCCGCCGACCGGAAGCTGCGCCGTGTGGAGCAGCTGGCCCTCGGCGAACACCGCCATCCCGGTCGTGCCGCCGCCCATGTCGACGACGGTGGCGCCCAGCTCCCGCTCGTCGGCGACCAAGGTGGACATGCCGGCCGCCAGCGGGGCGGACACCAGTTCGGCGATATCCAGTTCGGCCCGGTGCAGCGTGGTCGACAGGTTGCGGAGCGCCATGACGGTGGCGTCGACCACGTGCAGGCGGGCGGTCAGGCGCTCGCAATGGTGCCCGCGCGGGTCGGCGACCCCGGCGGTTTCGTCCACGCTGAAGCCGAGCGGCAGGGCGTGGATCGTCTCGCGCCCCTCGGTCACGGCGCGCGTGCGGCCCTCCTGCACGACCCGGCGCACGTCGGCCTCGGTCACGGCGCGCCCGCCCACCGGCCACTGCACGTTGAACAGGCGGCTTTCCGGCTGCCCGCACGTGAGGTTGACGGTCACCGAGCGCAGCCGGTAGTCGCTCATCTCCTCCGCCTGCGCCACGGCCGCACGGATCGCGCGCTCCGCCTCGTCCAGGTCGGTGATGCATCCGCCGCGCATCCCGCGCCCGCGCTGCCAGCCCATGCCCATCACGCGCAGGCTGCCGTCGGCCTCGGTGCGCCCGATCAGGCAGATCACCTTCGTGCTGCCGATGTCGAGCACGCCGAACGGGCCGGCGCGCAGCGAGCGTGGGCGCTGCGGCGCCTCGGGCGACGGCGGCAAGGCGCGGCGGGACATGTCGTTCACGTCGGCTTCCTGGCGGTTAGGGGTTGGCTCGCCGAGGACGGCGCGGCCGACGGAAGCGGGCGCAACACCATGCGGTCGGGGAGGCGCATGTCGACGACGGCGAGCGGACGGTCGAGCAGCGCCTGCGTCGCCTGCAGCTCCATCAGCTTGGCCATCGCCGCGACCTCGGCGCCCTCCGGCAGCATGACGTCGGCGCCGTTCTTGAGCCGCAAGTTCCAGCGGCGCTCGCCCACGCGCACGGCGGCCAGCACGCGGGCCCTTAGGGCGGGCTGGTCGGCGAGCGCGTCCAGCAGCGCCGTCGCGGCCTGTGGCGCGCCGGCCCCCACCACCAGCGGCAGGTCGCCGAACCCCGCCACGTCCTCGTTCGCGACCACCTGGCCGGCGCGGTCGATCAGCACGAAGCGGCCCTGGTTCTGCCACACCGCGAACGGCCGCCGCTCGGTCAGCGAGACCTTGATCGTGCCGGGCAGCCGGCGTTCCACGGCCGCGTGCTCGACCCAGCTGAGCGACTCCACGCGGGCACGGGCGCCTTCGAGCGAGAAGCCCAGCATCGCATCGCCGCGGCGTACGCCCAAGGCGGCCCGCAGCAGCGGTTCCGGCGTGTTGGCGCGGCCCTCGATCACCACGTCCTGCACCCGCAGGTTGGCCGCGCGTTCGAGCGAGTCCCGGGCCTGGGCCAGCAGGCCGCCGGGTTGGGCGGAGCGGGCCAGCATGACGACGGCCAGCAGCGCCGCCAACCCGGCGAGGCACCACAGTGCCGGGCGGACGTTCTTGCGTTGCCGCCGCAGCAGCAGCTTCAGCCGCGACGGACGGCGCGCGACGGGCAGGCGGGCTATGCGCGGCATGCGGCGTTCTCCACCATCCAGGCGCAGAGCTGCGGGAACGCGATGCCGAGATGCGCCGCCTGCTCCGGCAGCAGCGAGGTCGGCGTCAGGCCGGGCTGCGTGTTCACCTCCAGCAGCACCAGGCGGCCGGGCTCGCCCTGGGTGTCGTCGTAGCGCAGGTCGGCGCGCGACGCCCCACGGCAGCCGAGCGCGCGGTGGGCCGCCAGCGCCACCTCCATCGCCCGCGCGTAGGTCGCGGGATGCACGTCCGCCGGGATGACATGGGAGCTGCCCCCGGCGGCGTATTTGCTCTCGTAGTCGTAGAAGCCGTGCACGGCGGAGATGTCGGTGACGGCCAGCGCGCGGTCGCCCATGACGCCCACCGTCAGCTCCCGTCCGGGCACGTATTCCTCGACCATGGCGTGCGGGCCGAACTTCCAGCCGCGGGCGATCTCGACCCGGCGGTTGCCGCCCTCGCGCAGGATTTCCACGCCGATGGAGCTGCCCTCGGCCAAGGGCTTGACGACGTAGGGCAGCGGAATCGGATCGCCGGCCTCCAGCTCCCCGATGTCGATCACGCGGCCCATGGCGACCGGCAGGCCGGCGGCGGCGAACACGGCTTTGGCCGCCTGCTTGTCCATCGCGACGGCCGAGGCGCGCACGCCGGAGTGCGTGTAGGGGATGCCCAGCCAGTCGAGCACGCCCTGGATGGTGCCGTCCTCGCCGTAGCGTCCGTGCAGGGCGTTGAACACCACGTCCGGCGCCGGGGCGAGGGCGGCGATGACGGCGCCCAAATCGGCTCCGACCTCGATCGGCCGCACGTCGAACCCGGCCGTCGCCAGCGCCGCGATGACCTGCCGGCCGGACGCGAGGCTGACCTCGCGCTCCACCGAGATGCCGCCATACAGGACTGCGACGGTTTTCATGCGACCACCCCGGGTCGGCCCAGGGGGATGCCGATGCGGCGGATTTCCCACTGCAGCGAGACGCCCGACGCCGCGTGGACCCGGCGGCGGACCTCCTCGCCCAGCCCCTCCAGGTCGGCCGCCGTCGCGCCGCCGGTGTTGAGCAGGAAATTGCAGTGCTTGGCGCTGACCTCGGCCCCACCCCGGGCCAGGCCGCGGCAACCGGCGCCGTCGATCAGCTCCCACGCCTTCATATCCGGCGGGTTGCGGAACGTGCTGCCGCCGGTGCGCGCCCGGGTCGGCTGCGTCGCCTCGCGGCTGGTCCGGATGTCGGCCATGCGCGCCGCGATCGACCGCGCATCGCCGGGTTGGGCCCGGAAGCGCGCGCGTACCACGACGGCGCCGGGCGGCACCGCAGCGTGGCGGTAGGCGAACCCCAGCGCCGCCGTGTTCAGCCGCACGGTTTCACCCGAGCGCATCACGAGGTCCGCCCAGTCGAGGCAGCCGGCGACGTCGCCGCCGTACGCGCCGGCGTTCATCGCGACCGCGCCGCCGACCGAGCCGGGCACGCCCGACAGGAACTCCAGCCCGGCCAGCCCGACCGCCGCGGCGTACTCCGCCACCGTCGCGTCCAGGGCCGCCGCACCCGCCACCACGCCGTCGGCCTCGACGGCGATGTCGCCGAAGCCCCGCGCCAGGCGGACCACCACGCCGACGATGCCGCCGTCGCGCACGATCAGGTTGGACGCCGCGCCGATCACGGTCAGCGGGATCTCGTTCGGCAAGGCCGCCAGCAGCGCCGCGAGGTCGGCCGTGCCGGCGGGGCGCACCAGCACCTCGGCCGCCCCGCCGACGCGGAACCACGTCGCGGCCGCGAGCGGCGCGTCGGCCTGCACGCGGCCGCCCAGGGGCGGGAGCGCCGCCAGCAAATGCCGGCTGTTCGGGGCTGCCATCATGCCGGACGCCTCAGCCCGTTGGTCTGCAGCGCCGCCAACTGGCCCGGCAGCGCCCCGGCCCACGCCGTGATGTTGCCGGCGCCCAGGCACACCACCATGTCGCCGGGCTGCGCGATGGCGTGCACCATCTCGGCCAGATGTTCCGGCCCCGGCAGCGGCACGACGCTGCGGTGGCCGTTGGCGCGCAGGCCGTCGACCAGCGAGTCGCGGCTGATGCCGGGCAGCGGCGGCTCGCCGGCGGCGTACACGTCGGCGACGATCACGGTCCCGGCGTCGTTCATGCAGGTGCAGAATTCGGCGAACAACGATCGCAGGCGGGAGTAGCGGTGCGGCTGCACCACGGCGATCACGTTGCGCGCGCCGCTTTGCCGGGCCGCCTTCAGCACGGCCATGATCTCGACGGGGTGGTGGCCGTAATCGTCGATGACGGTGATGCCGCCGGCCTCGCCAACCTTGGTGAACCGCCGTTTGACGCCCTTGAAGCCCGCGAAGGCGCTGCGCAGGGTCGCGTCGCCGATCTCCATCTCGATGCCGATCGCGATCGCGGCGAGGGCGTTGGAGACGTTGTGCTGACCCAGCATCGGCAGGCGGAACGGCCCCATCTTGCGGTTGCGGTTGCGCGCGCGGTCGGTGACCGTCACCTCGAAGGTCGCGCCCATGCGGTCCGACACCAGCCGCTCGGCGCGCACGTCGGCCTGCGGGGAGAAGCCGTAGGTGATGATGCGGCGGTCGGACAGGCGCGGGATCATCTGCTGCACCGCCGGGTGGTCGATGCACAGGACGGCAAAGCCGTAGAACGGGATGTTGGCGACGAACTGGTCGTAGGCGGCGGTCATCGCCTCCGCGGTGCCCCAATGGTCGAGGTGCTCCGGGTCCATGTTGGTGACGACGGCGATGACGGCGGGCAGGCGCAGGAAGCTGCCGTCGCTCTCGTCGGCCTCCACCACCATCCAGTCGCCGTCGCCGAGCCGGGTGTTGGTGCCGTAGGCGTTGACGATGCCGCCGTTGATGACGGTGGGGTCGAGGTGGGCGGCCTCCAGCACGGTCGCGACCAGGCTGGTGGTGGTGGTCTTGCCGTGGGTGCCGCCGACCGCGATGGCCCATTTCAGCCGCATCAGCTCGGCCAGCATCTCCGCCCGGCGCACCACGGGGATCAGCCGGGCGCGGGCGGCGACCACCTCCGGGTTGTCGCGCTTGACGGCGGTGGAGGTGACGACGACCTGCGCCGTGCCGAGGTTCTCGGGGGCATGGCCGACCGCGACGTGGATGCCCGACTCGCGCAGCCGGCGGACGTTGGCGCTGTCGGCGATATCGCTGCCCTGCACGGCATAGCCGAGGTTGTGCAGCACCTCCGCGATGCCGGACATGCCGATGCCGCCGATGCCGACGAAATGGATGGTGCCGATGCTGAGCGGGAGCGCCCTCATGACGAACGGCCCTCGGGTGCCGTGGCGCGGGCGGGAGCGAGGTGGGCGCTGGAGTGCTTGGGCTCGGAGCCGCGGGCCGCCTCCGCGAGCACGAGGTCGGCGAGGCAAGATGCGGCGTCCGGCTTGGCGGTCGCGGCGGCGTCCAATCCGGTGTGGGCGAGCGCCTCGGGACGCGTGAGGATCGTGGCCAAGTGCGCGCCTAGGGTTGCGATGTCGCTTTGCGGGATCACGCAAGCGCCGCCCAGAGCCGCCGCGTTGGCCGCTTGGTGGTCGTCGATGGCGCCCGGCAGCGGGACCAGCACGGCGGCGCGGCCGACCATCGCAAGCTCGGCCACCGTCGACGCGCCAGCGCGGGCGATGACGAGGTGCGCGGCGGCGAGGCGCTGCGCCACGTCGGGAAAGAACGCCGACAGCTCGGCCGCGATGCTGGACGCGGCGTAGGCCTGGCCGACCCGTGCGAGGTCTTCCGCCCGGCACTGCTGCACCACGGACAGGCGCGTGCGGACCGCGTCCGGCAACCCGGCGAGCGCGTCCGGCACCGCGTCGCTGAACACCCGCGCGCCGAGCGAGCCGCCCAGCACGAGGACGTGGATCGTGCCCTCCATCGCCGGGGTGGGCGACGGCGCGAACCCCGGCCGCACCGGGTTGCCGACGACGACCGTGCGCACCCCGGCCGGCACGCGGGCGGTGGCCTCGAAGCTCAGCGCCAGCACGCCGGCGTGCGCGGCCATGGCGCGGTTCGCCCGGCCGAGCACCGCGTTCTGCTCGTGCAACACGACCGGCGGTCGCCGCCGCAGGAAGCGGGTGGCGGAGACGGGGGAGATGGTCGGGTAGCCGCCGAAACCGACGATGACGGCCGGGTCGAGCCGGGCAAGGATCGATCGCGCCTGCAGCGTCCCCACCGCCAGCGCCGCCGTCGCGCCTGCCGCACGCAGGACGCCGCGGCCGGCGATGCCCGCGCCGCGGAGGACGAAGATCTCGCCGCCGGCGAACACCTCGCTCCGCAGCGCCCCGGACCGCGCGTCCGTCATCAGCGCCACGCGCTGGCCGCGCGCGACCAGGACGTGTGCGAGCGCCTCGGCCGGGAAGAAGTGGCCGCCCGTGCCGCCGGCCGCGATCACGATGGGTTTCACCGCCGGGCCTCTCATGACGCTCCCCTCATGGTGGGTCGCCCCGGTGCCGCCGCCGGGTCAGCGCGAGCAGCATGCCCATGCCGAGCGCCACGGCGAGCACCGACGAGCCGCCGTAGCTGACGAAGGGCAGCGTCATGCCCTTGGTCGGAATCAAGTGCAGCGAGCTGGCCATGTTCACGAACGCCTGCAGCCCGAAGCTCGCGACCAGTCCGGTGGCGCCCAGGATGATGAACTCGTCGTGCTCCGCCAGCAGCCGGAGCAGGCCGCGCAGGACGATGAAGGCGAAGATCGACAGCAGGATCAGGCAGATGATCATGCCGAACTCCTCGCCCACAACGGCGAACACGAAGTCCGCGTGGGCGTCGGGCAGGATATCCTTCACATGGCCCTCGCCGGGGCCGCGACCGAGCAGGCCGCCGTTGCTGAACGCCTCCAGCGCGGTGTTGACCTGGTAGCTGTCGCCGGCCGCGGGGTCGAGGAAGCGGGTAATGCGGCTGCGGACGTGCGGAAACAGGGCGTAGGCGGCGACCGCCGACGCGACCAAGCCGCCGCCGGCGATACCGACCAAGGCCAGGTTCATGCCGCTGACGAACAATTGGGCGAAGAACACGGCCGTAACGACCGCGAGCATGCCGATGTCCGGCTGCGATTTCAGCAGCATCAGGATCAGGCCGAACAGGCCGAACGCGATCGTCATGCCGGGAAAGCTTCTGGTGCGCCGGCCTTCGGCCAGCAGCCACGCCACCACGACGGCGAAGCAGGGCTTGAGGAATTCGCTCGGCTGCAGCGACAGGCCCGGCACCGCGATCCAACGCCGCGCGCCCTTGATCTCGACGCCGGATACCAGCGTCATCGCGGTCGCGGCGAGCGCCACCGCACAGCCGATCAGTGCCAGCCGCCGCACGCCGCGGGGGGACAGCAGCGACACTGCCACCACAACCGCACCGCCCAGCAGCAGGAAGCCGATCTGCTTCAGCACGAAGCTGTCGCGCGACATGTGGATGCGCTCGGCGACGGCCGGGCTGGCGGCGAGCATGGCGATGTAGCCGAAGCCGATCAGGGTCGCGATCGCGAGCAAGGTCCAACGGTCGACCGTCCACCACCAGCGGCCGAGCGTCGAGGTGTCGGTGCGGGACAGCGCCATCACGCGGCCTCCGCCGACGAGAGGGCGCAGGCGAGTGCGGCGAACCGCTGGCCACGCGCTTCGAACCCGGAGAACTGGTCGAAGCTGGCGCAGGCCGGCGAGAGCAGGACGACCGGCGACGCGGTAAGCCGGGCGAGGTCGTGCGCCAGCGGGACGGCGGCTTCGAGCGTGAGCGCCATCGTGTGCGGGACTCCGGCCTCGGCCAGTTGCGCCGCGAGCAACGGGGCGTCCTGCCCAATCAACACGGCATGCGCGACGCGGGGGAACAGCGGGGTCAAGGCGGCGATCCCGCCCGCCTTGGCCTGGCCGCCGGCGATCCAGACCAGGCGGTCGTAGCAGCCCAAGGCGCGGGCGGCGGCGTCCGCGTTGGTGGCCTTGCTGTCGTCGATGTAGCTGATCCCGTCCACGGTGGCGACGCGTTGCTGGCGGTGCGGCAGCCCGCCGAAGCTGGCGATGCCGCGTGCGACGGCCGCCCGGGGGATGCCGAGCCCGGCGGCAAGGGCGGCGGCGGCGGCGGCGTTCTGCGCGTTGTGGCTGCCGGGCAGGGCGTGGGCCTCGGCCATCGCCAGGATCGGGCCGTCGCGGTCCATCAGGATGCCGTTGCCGACCCACACGTCCGCGCGTCGTCCGCCGGAGACGCGGACCACCTTCGGACCCGCCACAGCATCCGCCATGTCACGGCTGAACGCGTCGTCGATGCCGACCACGGCGAGGGCGCTGGCATTCTGGCGGGCGAATATCTGGCGTTTCGCAGCGAGGTAGCCTGCCATGCCGCCGTGACGGTCGAGATGGTCAGGGCTGAGATTCAACATCGCAGCGGAATCGAATGACACGGTTGCGAGTCGCTCCAACATATAGGAGGACATTTCCAGGATGTACAATCCCTGGTGGTCCAGCAGCGGCAGCGACAGAGCGGCAGGGCCAAGGTTCCCACCCGCCGCGTGGGCGACGCCAGCCGTTGCAGCGATGTGCGCCAGCAGCGCCGTCGTCGTGGATTTTCCGTTCGTTCCGGTGATGCCCATGAAACGCGCCCGCGACCCGGCGGCCCGGACCGCCTGGAACAGCAACTCCGCATCCGACCAAACCGGCACCGACGCCGCCAACGCCGCCGCCGCGATCGGATGCGGCGCGGGAAACCGGTGCGGGATGCCGGGCGACAGCACCAGCGCGTCGAAGGCCGCGATCTCCGCCGTCGGGTCGCGCAGGTCGATGCCGTCCGGGCGCACCCGGTCGTCCCACGCCGCCACTTCGGCCCCCATGGCGCGCAGGGCGTGCACGGCGGGCGCGCCGTTGCGGCCGAGCCCCACCACGGCGAAGCGCTTGCCGGCGAACAGGTCCGGGGGGAACGCGCTCATCGGATCTTCAAGGTGGCCAGGCCCACCAGCGCCAGGATCATGGACACGATCCAGAACCGGATCACGATCGTCGGCTCCGCCCAGCCCTTCTTCTCGAAGTGGTGGTGCAGCGGCGCCATCAGGAATACGCGCCGCCCGGTGCGCTTGAACCAGAACACCTGGATGATGACGCTGACGGTCTCCACCACGAACAGGCCGCCGACGATCGCCAGCACGATCTCGTGCTTGGTCGCGACCGCCACCGCCCCCAGCGCGCCGCCGAGGGCGAGGCTGCCGGTGTCGCCCATGAACACGGCGGCAGGAGGCGCGTTGAACCACAGGAAGCCGAGCCCGGCGCCGATCAGGGCGGCGAGGAAGATCATCAGCTCGCCCGTGCCCGGCACGAAGTTGAGCTGCAGGTAGTCCGCGAACACCCGGTTGCCGACGAGGTAGGCGATCAGGGCGAACACCGCGCAGGCGATGATGGTCGGCACGATCGCCAGCCCGTCCAGCCCGTCCGTCAGGTTCACCGCGTTCGACGCGCCCAGCATGACCAGCATGCCCACGACGGGGAAGGCGTAGCCGAACGGGATCAGCACCTCCTTGAACACCGGCACCGTCAGTCCGGTGCCCAGCGGCCCCCGGGTCAGGAACGCGATCCAGGCCGCCGCCAGCAGGCCCAGCACGACCTGCCATACCAGCTTGCCCCGGGCCGACACGCCACGGTGGTTGCGCTTGGACAGCTTGAGGAAGTCGTCGGCGAACCCGATCGCGCCGTAGCCGAAGGTGATGAACACCACCGCCCACACGTAGCCGTTGCGCAGGTCGGCCCATAGCAGCACCGAGCTGCCCATCGCGAGCAGGATCAGCATCCCGCCCATCGTGGGGGTGCCCTTCTTCTCGATCAGGTGCCGCTCGGGGCCGTCCAGCCGGATCGGCTGCCCGCCGCGCTGCACCGACTTCAGCCAGCGGATCACGACCGGGCCGAGCACGAAGCTGATCACCAGCGCGGTCAGGCACGCGGCGCCCGCGCGGAAGGTGATGTAGCGGAACAGGTTGGCGAGCGCGAACAGCTCGGCGTAGGGGCGGGTCAGGATCATCAGCATGGCGCAGCGTCTTCCAGAACTCGGACGATCCGCGCCATGCCGCTGCCGAGGCTGCCCTTGACCAGGACGGAGTCGCCCGCCTGCATCGCCTGCGCGACCAGCGGCGCCAGCCCGGCGGAGTCGTCAGCGTAGGCGCCGCGCATCGGCGACGGCACCGCGTCGAACAGAAACCGCATCAGCGGCCCGCAGGCGAACAGCAGGTCGGCCGACGCCGCGACGTCCGGCGCCAACCCGGCGTGCTCCGCCGGGCCATGCCCGCCGAGTTCCAGCATGTCGCCCAGCACCGCCACCCGGCGCGGCGGCAGGCCCTGCAACACCGCCAACGCCGCCCGGACCGAGGCGCCGTTCGCGTTGTAGCTCTCGTCGAGCAAGGTCACGCCCAAGGGCAGGGACCGCTGCAGCCCGCGCCCGGCGATCGGGCGGAAGCCGGCGAGGGCGGCCGCGCCGTCGACGCCGAGCAACGCCGCGGCCGTCAGCGCGGCCAGGGCGTTCAGCACCATGTGCCGGCCCGGCGCGTTGACCCGGAACGCGACCGCGTGCCCAGCGACCTGCGCCGTAATGTCGGTTCGGCCGGCGGTTTCAATGGCCTCGACGATTTGCGTCGAGCCAAAATGCTGGACGGCGCGCACCCTAGCTTGCACGCGGGCTTGCAGGCGGGACAGAGATGCTGAATCGCCGGGCAGCACCGCCATGCCGTCCTCGTCCAAACCGTCCAGGATCGCCGCTTTCTCGTCGGCGATCGCGTCCAGGCTGTCGAAATGACCGATATGCGCCGCCGCCACCGACGTGATGACGGCCAGATGCGGGCGGACCAGGGCCGCGAGCGGGCCGATCTCACCGGGGTGGTTGGTGCCGATCTCGGCCACGCAGAACGCGGCGCCGGGCGGCAGCCGCGCCAGGGTCAGCGGCACGCCCCAGTGATTGTTGTGCGACGCCTCGGCCGCGTGCGTCGGCCCTGCGGCGGACAGGATCGCCCGCAGCATCTCCTTGGTGGTCGTCTTGCCGACGCTGCCGGTGACGGCCACGACCCGGCCGGCGAACCGCGCCCGACCGGCTCGGCCCAGCGCCCATAGCGCGTCCAGCGTGTCCGCGGCGACCAGCAGCGGGCGGGCATCGTTGGCCGCCGCCGTGTGGACCAAGGCGCCCGCAGCCCCTCGCGCCAGCGCGTCGTCGACGAAGGCGTGCCCGTCGCCGTTGTCGCCCACGAGCGCCACGAACAGATCGCCCGGACGCAACGTGCGAGTGTCAATTGACACATTCGAGGCGTTGAATGGCAGACGCATGAGACCGCCCGTAGCGGCCGACAACTCGGCAGCTGTCCACATCAGGGTCGGCCCGTCAGGCGGCGGATGATGGCAGCGTCATCGAACGGAAACGTTTCGGCGCCGATCGTCTGGCCTTGTTCGTGCCCCTTGCCGGCCACCACCAGCACGTCACCGGGTGCCAGGCCGTTCAGCCCGGCGGCGATGGCGGCCTGGCGGTCGCCGATGGCGCTCGCGCCCGGGCAGGCGGCCAGGATGGCGGCGCGGATGGATGCCGGGTCCTCGGTGCGGGGGTTGTCGTCGGTGACGATCGCCCGGTCGGCCAACCGCGCCGCGACCGCGCCCATCAGCGGACGCTTGCCGCGGTCGCGGTCGCCGCCGGCGCCGAACACGACGTGCAATCGACCGGCCGTATGGGGACGCAACGACGCGAGCAGCCGCTCCAGCGCGTCCGGGGTATGCGCGTAGTCGACGTAGACCGCCGCTTCGTTCGGCAGCGTCGCGACCCACTCCATCCGGCCCCGCACGCCGCGCAGCCGCGCGATCGCGTCGAGCGCGTGGGGAGCGCCGACCGCACGGGCCAGTGCCGCCGCCAGCAGCGCGTTGTCGACCTGGAACCGGCCGGGCAAGGGCAGGTCGATGGTGCGCCGGACGCCGCGGTCGAGCACGTCCAGGCGTTGGCCACCGGGGTGGGGCACGGCACGCAGCAGGCGGATGTCGTCGCCATCCTCGCCGACGGTCCGCAGGTCGAGGCGCCGGTCGGCCGCAATCGTGCGCAGGGCTGCGAGCGTATCGGCGTCCATGTCGCTGTTCGCCACCGCCGGCGCGTGGGCGGGCAGCAGCGCCCCGAACAGCCGCAGCTTGGCGGCGCGGTAGGCGGCCGTCGTGCCATGGTAGTCGAGGTGGTCGCGGGTCAAGTTGCTGAACCCGGCGGCCCTGAGCTGCACGCCGTCCAGGCGGAACTGGCTCAGCCCGTGCGACGACGCCTCCACGGCCGCGAACCGCACGCCTTCCACGGCCAGGGCGGCCAGCGTCGCCGCCAGCGCCACCGGGTCGGGCGTCGTCAGGCCGGCGCCGCCCGCATGACCCGGCGCGATCACGCCCAGGGTGCCCAGGCTCGCGGCCGGACCGGTTTCCGACATGACCTGGCGCAGGAACTCGACCGTGCTGGTCTTGCCGTTGGTGCCGGTGACGGCCACCACCGTGCCGGGCTGCTTGCCCGCGTGCAGGGCGGCTAGGCGCGCGAGGATTTGGCGCGGCTCGGCGTCCTCGATCAGCGGTCGGGGTGGCACGCCGGGTGGCCAGGCGGTGCCGGTCGGCGCGAGCACCGCGGCGGCCCCGCGCGCCACGGCGTCGGCGATGAAGCTTCTGCCGTCCGTCCGCGCGCCCGGCAGCGCCGCGAACAGGAACCCGGGCGCCACCATCCTGCTGTCGGCCGTCATGCCAGTGATTTCCACCTCGCCGCTGCCACGGGGGGCCGCAACCTGCATGTTCCGCATCATGTCACCGAGCCGCGACATCATTATGCATCGTCGGCACCGAAACCGGTGCGGCCGGCGCCGAGGGGGTGGGGTGGGGCGCCCAGGCCGATGCCAGCGGCGCTCCGGACGGGTGCGGCCCATAGCCGTGCGGCGGCTGCATCGGAATCGACAGCGCCTGCTGGATCGCGGCCATGTCGGCCATCTCCGGCAACAATCCCAGCATCGGGCCGACCTTGGCGATAACGCGGCCCACGGCAGGCGCGCTGACGGCGCCGGCGGTCGAGTAGCCGCCGGTGCTCCGGTTGCCGTGGGGCTCGTCGAGCATGAAGTACACGGCGTAGCGCGGTGCGTTCATCGGGAACACGCTCATGAACGCGCTGATGTTGGCGTGTTTCTTATAGCCGTGCGCGCCCGTCTTCTCCGCGGTGCCGGTCTTGCCGCCCACGAAATAGCCCGGCACGTCGGCCGGCTTGCCGTAGCCGTTCGTCACCACCAGCCGCATCAGCCGCCGTACCGTGTCGGACGTCGAGGTCTGCATGATCTGGGTGCCCGGCGCGGCCACGAGGTCCGACTCCGCGGCCACGATGGTCGGACGCAGCACCACGCCGCCATTGGCCAGCGCCGCCGTGCCGCGCACCACGTGCAGTGGCGAGACGGCGATGCCGTGGCCGAACCCGACGGTGAGGTTCACCGCCTCCTTCCAGTTCGCCACCGCTGGCACGATCGGCATGCCGGCTTCCGGCAGCTCGACGCCGATACGCTTGAACATGCCCATCGCGCCGAGCCACGCCCGCTGCCGCTCCGGCCCGACGCTCTGCGCGATGTGGGCGGCGCCGAGGTTGGAGGAGTAGGCCAGCACTTCCGGCAGGAACAGGAAACGGTGCTTGCCCTCGAAATCGGTGATGGTGAAGCGGCCGATATGGATGGGGTGCTTGGCGTCGTACTGGTTCCACAACTGGGCGGCGCCGCTGTCCAGCCCCATCGCCGCGGTCTGCAGCTTGAACGTGCTGCCGGGCTCGTACATGCCGGTGACGGCACGGTTGAAGCGAGCCTCCGGCGGCGCTTCCGCGGCCAGGTTGGCGTCGTAGTCGGGCAGGCTGACCATCGCGATCACCTCGCCGGTCTTGACGTCCATGACGATGCCGCAGCCGCCGATGGCGGTGAATTCGGCCATCGACTTCATCAGCTCGTCGCGCAGCGCCGCCTGCACGTGCACGTCCAGCGACAGGCGCAGCGGCTCGGCGTCCTCACGCAGGCGCTGGTCGAAGAACCGCTCGACCCCGGCGATGCCGCGCGCGTCCACGTCCACCCCGCCCAGCACATGGGCGGCCACCCGGCCCAGCGGATACTTCCGGCGCTCGCCCGCCTGGAAGTAGATGCCCGGGATGCCAAGCGTGTTGATCGCCAATTCCTGGTTCGGCGTAACCTGCCGCGCGAGATAGACGAACTGCTTCTCCGACGAGAGCCTGGCGCGTACCACGTCCTCGTCCAGTTGCGGCAGCACGAGCTTGAGCTTGTGCGCGGCATCGGCGGCGTCGGCCATTTCGCGCGGATTGGCATAGACGCCGGCGGTGGGCAGCGAGATTGCGAGGATCTCCCCGTTGCGGTCGGTGATCATTGCACGGGGGCCATGCAGGCTGCCCCTGGATAGGGCGGCCGCGCCGTCGGCGTCGGGCGGGTCGGGCAGGCGGGCCACCTGCTCGACATGGCGGAGTTGGGCCGGGGACAAGATGGTCGCGTCCGCCAGCTTGGCCACCACGGCGCCGAACAGCACCGCGAAGCCGGCCGCGGCGAACAGCAGGCGCGACCGCATCGTCTCCAGGGTCGCGCGCCGGCGCAGGTCGGGCGCGGTGAGCCGCACGTTCTCCACCCGCGGGGTGGCGCCGGCGCGTGGGGCGCCGCGTCGGGGCGCCGGCGCGGCATTGGGGGGCGGCGCGTCCGTCATCGGCCCGGAGCGGCCCCAAACGCGGGCGTCACCGCGACCGGGACCGGCGGCGGCAGCATGGTCCGGGCCATTCCAAGCGACGATCCGACCATGGGCGACGTCCCTGGCGCCGGCTGCGGCACGACTTCGCTGACTTGCTGCAACGTCGGCGCGTGCACGGCCGGGCCGGCCGAGCTTGCCAAGGCGGACGTCGCGACGACCCGCACCACCGGCGCATAGAACGGCTTCGGCGGCGGCAGCACGGCAGCGAAGGTCTCCCCAAGCTCACTCGGCCGCGCCCGCATCGGACGTGGCGGCTTGGCCGGCGCCGCGATCTGGACCGTGGCAACCGGGCTGGGCGGCTTGGCTGCGGCCGTCACGCGCACCGGCGCTGGAACGGCGGACGCTGGAGCGGCAGCCGCTGCCAGCGGGGGAGCGGGGACTGGCGGAATTGGAAGCGGCGCTTGGACCACCAACGCGTTCGCCGGTTCCATCGGGACCGAGTCGTCCATGGCGGTTTCGGCGGCGCCCGGCATGACCGGCGCCGGCAGCCGGCTGGCCAAATCGGCGAGTGGCACGAATTGTCCGGGCGTCAACGGCCGCAGCGCGAGATGCCGCTCGGCGAGGGACGCCAGCCGATCGGGCTCGTTCAGCAGCGCCCACTCCGCGCGCAACATTCCCGTGCGGTCCCGCGCCACGTCCGTCGCCTTCACGACCCGCATGATCTCGCGGTCGAGCACCTGGGCGCGGTGCTTCTCCTGATAGAGGTACAGGCCGGCGCCGGCCGCCAGCAGCATGCACAGGCAGGTGAAGGGTCGGATCATGCCGTCAGCTCCGCAACGCGTTCGAGGGCGCGCAGCCGGGCGCTGCGGGCGCGAGGGTTGGCGTGGATTTCGGCGGCGCCCGGCCGCTGCGCCCGGGTCTGCAACAGCCGGAACCCCGCTGCAGGCCGGGCCGCGAGGCCGCGTGGGTCGTGCCGCGACGGGGCGGGCGCGCGGCCGGCCGCATCGGTGACGAACCGTTTCACGATGCGGTCCTCCAAGGAATGGAACGAGACCACCACCAGGCGGCCGCCGGGCGACAGCAGCGACGCCGCCTGCGCGAGCGCCCGTTCGATTTGCCCCAGTTCGTCGTTCACCCGAATCCGCAGCGCCTGGAAGCTGCGAGTCGCCGGGTCGATCCCGGACCCGTCTTTCGGCACGACGCTGCGGACGATGTCAGCCAGGCGGGAGGTCGTGTCGATGGGCGCCTCCGCCCGGGCGGCGACGATGGCGCGCGCGATTCGGCGGGACAGCCGCTCCTCGCCGAATTGGAACAGCGTGTCGGCGAGGTCGCGCTCGGAGAGGGTCGCGATCAGGTCGGCCGCGGTCGGCCCGCTGCGGCCCATGCGCATGTCGAGCGGGCCATCGGCACGGAAACTGAAGCCCCGCGCCGGGTCGTCGACTTGGAACGACGAGACGCCGAGGTCGAGCACGACGCCGTCCAGCGAGGTGACGCCGTGGCCCGCAAGCAGCGCGAGCAGGTCGCCGAAGCCGCCCTGCAGGAGGTGCAGCCGTCCCGGGTGGCGCGCCGCCAACGCTGCGCCCCGCGCGATGGCGTCCGGATCGCGGTCAATCGCCCACAGCGTGCAGGCGGCGGCCCCGAGGATGGCGGCGGCGTGCCCGCCGCCACCGAAGGTCGCGTCGAGGTAGATGCCGCCCGCCTTGGGCGCCAAGGCGGAAAGGACCTCATCGAGCATGACGGGCTGGTGCGACCCGGGACGATGGGACGAGGTCATGCCGGGCCTGCGCCGGACAGGGTCAGCCCGCGGGCGCGGGCGCGTTCGCGCGCTTGGGCCCGGCGAGCGTCGGCTGCGGCGGGCTCCCAGATTTGGAAGATGCGGCCGAGTCCCATGAACACCACTGCGTCCTTCAGGCCGGCGTGCGAGACCAGAACGTCCGGCAACACGATCCGGCCCTCCTTGTCCGCTTCCACCGGAAAGGCGTCGGCGTACAGTGCGGCGGCGAGGTCGTCCTGCTCCTCGCTGAAGACGTCGAGCTGGTCCAGGGGGGTGGCGAGCGTGCGGAACACGGAGGCCGGCCAGCCCTCGACGCAAGGGTGCTTGTGGGAGGGGCGCAGGATCAATCCATCGAGCGCTTCGTCCTGGCCCCGCAGCGCCGTCCGGAACGAGGCAGGGACGGACACCCGCCCTTTTGCGTCCAGCCGATTCTGATGCGTGCCTAGGAAGTGGCTCATTGCGGCCCGCGAACCCCTTCTACGCTCCCATCACCTAGACGCGGTGATGACCGATCGTTGATGGGAGGTCATGGGATACCATGGGCAAACATGGGCGTCAAAGAGATTGGCGAGTCGCAGCCTTAATATCTAAAAGCATAGCGATTTTTTTGAAAACAGCCGCCGTGGTTACTTGTTCATGATTTGTTCGAAAACTTCTATGTTTTGGCGTCTCTGGACTGTTTAGAATCTCTGCGCATGAGCCCAGGCGTAAAGGCGCCAGACGGCCTGTAAGCCGGGTTCTGTCCGCACCGCACCGCGGCACGAGACGGTCATTCCTCTGGGACGAACCTCGCGGCCCGCCTCACGCGACCAACCCGGGCTGTAGGGCGGGAATGCCCCTGCGTCCGTTCTCGCGAACGCCGCCGACAGCCCCTATTCGGTCTTGCTCCCGGTGGGGTTTACCCTGCCGCCCCTGTTGCCAGGGGCGCGGTGCGCTTTTACCGCACCGTTTCACCCATGCCCGCGTGAGCGCCGCCGCACGCTTGGCAACGACCCAGCCGGGCGGTTTGTTTTCTGTGGCACTTTCCCTAGGGTCGCCCCCGCCGGCCGTTAGCCGGCACCGTATTCCCGTGGAGCCCGGACTTTCCTCCATCGTCTTGCCCCTGGGCGACGAACCTAGCGGCAATCCGACAGCGACCGTCCGGCCGTCTGGCGCGCAAGCAATGCCCGGCCGTGCGACGCTGGTCAATCCGTGGGCAAACGGCCCCACCTAGGCGTCAAGTCAGAAGATCCAGCGGATCGCGCTCGTGATCATGAACAGCGAACCGGCCGTGCTCAGCAGCAGGAGGGCGACGCCTACCGCGGGCTGCCTCACTTCGTCGTCCCAGTCATCCTGGCCGACCGGCGCCGGCGAGGCCGTGCGGCTCGTGGGCTGGGTGAACTGGAAGGGGTTGATCGTCTGGCTCATGGAAGCGGCTCCCAGCTGTGTTGTCGATGGACACAGACTGCGCCGCATTTGGTTAACAGAACGTTACGACTTCCGGGGTTTCGGCTTGCGCCGGGACGCCGCGCCGCGCCGCGCCGTCCCACGCCTCGCTTAAGGCATCTTGCCCCAATCGGCCGGTCCAGCTACCTCGACCATGCCTCAAACCTGGAATTCCCGCCCGTGCGGCCCCTTCGTATCGTCATTGCCGGGCTGACCATCACCTCATCGTGGGGCAACGGTCACGCGACGACCTATCGCGCCCTCGTCCGCGGCTTGGCGGAAGCGGGGCACGACGTGCTGTTCCTGGAGCGCGACAAGCCGTGGTACGCCAGCCACCGCGACCTGCCGGCTCCGCCCTGGTGCGACACCCGCCTGTATGGCAGCATCGGCGAGCTGGCTGCCGCCTGGAGCCACGCGTTCGCCGCAGCCGATTTGGTCATAGTCGGTTCCTACGTCCCCGACGGACCGGAGGTGTGCCGCCTGGTGCAGCGGACGGCGCAGGGCGTCACGGCATTCTACGACATCGACACGCCGGTGACGCTCGCCGCCCTCGAACTGGGACGCTGCGGCTACCTCGACCCGGCGTCCATTCCGGCGTTCAGCGTCTACCTCTCCTTCACCGGCGGCCCCGTGCTGCGCCACATCGAGCAGCGTTTCGGCGCCCGCGCGGCCCGTGCGCTGTACTGCTCTGCCGATCCCGACCAGTGCCACCCGGACCCGGACGCGGCGCTGCGGTGGGACCTCGGCTATCTCGGCACCTACAGCGACGATCGCCAGCACGCCGTGCACGACCTGCTCTGCCGTCCGGCGCAGGCCCGCCCGGACCGCTCGTTCGTGGTCGCCGGGCCGCAGTATCCGGCCGATATCGCCTGGCCCGCCAACGTCGCCCGCGTCGAGCATTGCCCCCCCGACGAGCACCGCGCGTTCTACACGGCCCAGCGCTTCACCCTCAACGTCACCCGGGCCGACATGGTCCGCGCCGGCTACAGCCCCAGCGTGCGGCTGTTCGAGGCGGCGGCGTGCGGCACCCCGATCATCAGCGATTGGTGGCCCGGGCTCGACGAACTGTTCGTGCCGGGCGAGGAGATCGTCGTCGCTCGCTCGTCCGCCGACGTGCTCCGGGCGTTCGACCTCCCCGAACCCGCCCGCGCCGCCATGGCCCATCGTGCCCGCGCCCGGGTGCTCGCCAACCACACCGGCGCCCACCGCGCCGCCGAACTCACCGCCATTGTCCAGGAGCTGCGCCGTTGACCGAATGGACTGCCGACCGCATCCGCGCCCGCGCCGAGGCGCTGGGGCCGTGGTTCCACAACCTCGACCTGCGCGGCGTACGGACCGCGCCCGACCATTTCCTGTGGGACTACCCGCGGACGAAGTGGGTCACGTTCGCCGACGCCATCCCCGCCGACCTGACCGGCAAGACCGTGCTCGACATCGGCTGCAACGCCGGGTTCTACAGCATGGAGATGAAGCGGCGCGGCGCGGCGCACGTGCTGGGGATCGATTTCGACGACGACTACCTGGCCCAGGCGCGGTTCGCCGCCGAGGTCGAGGGGCTCGACATCGAATACCGCCAGATGTCGGTGTACGACGTCGCCTCGCTCGGCCGCCGGTTCGACGTCGTGTTCTTCATCGGCGTGTTGTACCATTTGCGGCACCCGCTGCTCGCGCTGGACCTGATCCACGAGCACGTGGCCGAGGACCTGCTGGTGTTCCAATCGCTGCAGCGCGGCAGCAACGACATCGCCGAGGTCGCCCCGGACTACGACTTCTTCGCCCCGGCGCCGTTCAACGAGCCCGGCTATCCCAAGCTGCACTTCATCGAGCGCAGCTACGCCGGCGACAACACCAACTGGTGGGCGCCGAACCGGGCGTGCTCGGCCGCCATGCTGCGCTCCGCCGGGTTCACGATCGAGTCGAACCCCGAGGAGGAGGTGTTCATCTGCCGCCGGGCCGAACACCCGCCAGGGCATCTGCCTGGCGCGGTTTACCCGATGGGGGCCATGCGATGATCGAAGCGGCGATGATCTGGAACGAGCCAAACAACAAGTCGCACTGGGATTTCGAGAACGACCCGGGCTGGGCGGCGTTCGCCGAGATGACCAAGCTGGCCGGCCAGGCGATTGCGGCGGAGCGGCCCGGCCTGACGCGCGTCCTGGGCGGCATATCGCCGATCGACCCACGGTTCATCGACGTGTTGGCGGCGCAGGGCGTCATGGAGCACCTCGACGCGGTCGCCGTGCACGGTTTCCCGCTCGACTGGAACCACTGGATGCTGAACGACTGGCCAGCCAAGCTGGACGAGATCAAGGCCGTGACGCCGCTGCCGGTGTGGGTGTCCGAGGTCGGCGTCAGCACGTTCGGCGCGGAGGAGGTCCAGGAATGGGGCCTGCGCCGCACTGCCGAGCTGCTGATCGGCCGCGCCCCGCGCATTCATTGGTACAGTCTGTACGACCTGCCGGCCGCCTGGCCCGCCACCACCCGGCACCGCGAGGCCGAGGGAAGCTCGTACTACCGGCACTTCCACATGGGGCTGCTGGACGAGCACGGCCGCCCCAAGCTCGCCGCCAAGCTGTTCCACGATTACGCCCCGGCGCTGGGCATCTGCCAGTGGGTGCATTTCCAGGACCACCGGCTGGACGACACCGCGCGCTGGCTGCGCGACCTGGGCGTGACCAAGCTGCGCACCGGGCTGAGCTGGGCCGATTCGCTGTGCCCCGACGCCGACGCGTGGTTCGACCGGCAGATGGCCGCGCTGGAGCCGTTCGACGTGACCGTCACGTTCTGCTTCACCCCGGAGGAGCGCGGCCAGTGGGCGCACTACACCGCCGTGCCGCAGGTCCCGGCCGAGTTCGCCGAGTTCTGCGGCCGGATGGTGCGGCGCTACGCCTAACCCGATGCAGCGCCTGCCGCCGCGACCGGACGCCGTCCCCGCGGCCCACACGCAGTGGGTCGCCGCCATGCGCCGCGCCGATTTCGCGACGGCGTGGCGCATCTCGGACGCTGTCCTGGCGGCGTGCGACCCGGCGACGCGCGACGACCCTGGCCAGCCGTATCACGAGCGCTGGGTGTGGGACGGCCGTCCGCTCGACGGGCGGGACGTGACGGTGCGCTGCTATCACGGGCTGGGCGACACCATCCAGTTCGCCCAGTTCCTGCCGCTGCTCGCCGCCCGCGCCGCCCGCGTGACGCTGGAGGTGCAGCCCGAACTGCTGCGGCTGATGGCGGCGCAACCGGGCGGGCTCCGCCTCGTCCCGTTCGATCCGGCCCATCCGCTGCCCGTGTCCGCCGCCGAGGTGGAGATCATGGAGTTGTCCCACGCGCTGCGGGCGGCTCCGTGCCCGGCGCCGTACCTGCGGGTGGACGCCCCCGGCCCGCCCGGGATCGGCGCCTGCTGCCAGGCGGGCGCATGGGACCCGGCGCGGTCGATCGCTCCGGAGTTGCTGCTGCCGCTGCTGCCCGGCGCCGTCAGCCTCCAGCGCGAGGCGATGGGCGAGGGGGCCGACGTGCTCGATACCGCGCGCCGGATCGCCGGGCTCGACCTGGTGGTGAGTGTCGACACGATGGTGGCGCATGTGGCGGGGGCGCTTGGGCGGCCGACCTGCCTGCTGCTGAGGGTGGCGGCGGACTGGCGATGGGGCAGCGGCGGCAGCGTTCCGTGGTACGGCTCGGTGCGGCCCGTGCGGCAAATCCAAGACGGCGATTGGCGGCCGGCCCTGGCCGAGATGTCAGAGATGGTTGAGGCCGTGCACCACCGCGTGCCCGTCGCCTAGCGCGAGCGTGCTGGTGCTGGCGGGCGCGACATCGAGCCGGTGGATCAGGTCGAGCGGCATTCCCAGCACGTGCGCCAGGACGGCCTTGATGATGTCGGCGTGGCTGACGACGATGACGGCCGCATCCCCGTAGCGCCCGCGCAAGGCCCCCAGCGCCGCGACCGCCCGCGCCTGCGCCGCGAGCATCGTCTCGCCGCCGGGGGTCTGCGCCAGCCCGCGCGCGGCGTTCCAGGCGTGCCATGCCGCGCCGCCGTCCAGGTCGGCGAACGCGGCGCCGGCCCAGCGCCCGAAGTCGATCTCCTCGAAACCGGGGTCGGCCTGCGCCGGGGCACCCAGGGCGGCCGCGATCGGGGCCGCGGTTTCGATCGCACGCTGCACCGGGCTGCTGACGACGGCGGCGATAAGCTGGCCGGTGAAACGCCGGGCCAGGGCTGCTGCCTGCATGCGGCCGGCGTCGCTGAGCGCCACGCCCGGCATGCGGCCGGCCAGCACCGACCCGAGCAGCCCATGCGACGCGTGGCGCACGAGGTGGAAGGTGGTGCTCACTCCTTCGCCGCCGCGTCCTGCTTGCGCCGGACCGTGGCCAGCCGTCGCAGCAGGGCGGCCTGCTCGGCCTCGCCCACCTCGCGGAACAGCCGCAACAGCGCTAATTCGTCGGCGCCCTGGGCCGCGCCTTCCGCCACGGCATCGGCCCCGAACATCAGCCAGGCCGGCGTCACGTCCAGCGCCTTTGCCACCCGCCGGGCATTGGTCCAGCGTATGCCGTGCAGGCCGGTGACCCAGGCGTGCACCGTGGGCTGCGACACCGCGAGCCTACGTGCCAGGTCGGCGGCCGACAGGCCACGCACCTTAAGCATGCGCCGCAACCGGCTCGCAGGGGTCGACCGTGCCATGGCCGGTCCATACACTTAGGCCGGGCCTATTGCAACGACCGTCTCCGTAAGCGTAATGAACTCCATGTTTATTTTCCTATCGACTCCGTGGCTTTGAATGTCCTCGACCTGTTCAGCGGCATCGGCGGCTTGGCGCTCGGGTTGCAGCGGGCCGGGATGCGGCCGGTCGCCTTCTGCGAGGCCGACCCGTTCGCCCGCGCCGTCCTGGCCCGGCACTGGCCCGGGCGCCGCTGCTACCCCGACATCCGGCAGCTCACCGCCGACCGGCTGCGCACCGACGGGGTGCCGGCGCCGGACCTGCTGTGCGGCGGCTTCCCCTGCCAGGATATCAGCAGCGCCGGGTCAGGAGCCGGACTTAGCGGCAGACGCAGCGCCCTCTGGTTCGAGATGCTGCGGCTGGTCGAGGAATGCCGACCCGATTGGGTGGTCGCTGAGAACGTCCCTGCGCTGCGCGTCCGCGGCGCGGACCGGGTGCTCGCCGGATTGGAAGCGGCGGGCTACGCCTGCTGGCCGCTGGTGGTGGGTGCTGCCCATGCCGGCGCGCCCCACCGGCGGGCCAGGGCGTTCGTGGTGGCCCACGCCGGTCGCGCGGGATTGGAAGACCGGATCGGCCGCCCAGCGCGCGCGACGCCGGGCTTGCCAGTTGAACGACGCGGTGGGTGGCCGGCTGAGCCCGACGTTCGTCGAGTGGCTGATGGGCTTCCCGCCCGGCTGGACGGACGCCCGGCCCGTATCCGCGCTCTCGGCAACGCCGTCGTGCCCGGCGTCGCCGAGATGATCGGGCGCGCGATCTACGCCGCGGCGGATTTCACCCGGTCGGAGAACAGCTTGCGGAACTTGGCCACCTTCGGCGCGACCACCACCCGGCAGTATCCAGCCTGCGGGTTGCGCTCGTAGTAGCGGTGGTGTTCCGCCTCGGCCGGGTAGAACGCCGGGGCGGGGACCACCTGCGTCACCAACGGCGCACCCCAGACGCCGGCGCCGGCGAGCTCGGCCATCACCGCCTCGGCCGTCGCGCGCTGCGCGTCGGAGTGGGTGAAGACGACCGAGCGGTACTGGGTGCCGGCATCGTTGCCCTGGCGGTCGCGGGTGGTCGGGTCGTGGATGGTGAAGAACACGCGCAGTAGGTTGGCGTAGTCGAGCTGCGCCGGGTCGAAGGCGACCTGCACGACCTCGGCGTGGCCGGTGCGCCCGGTGCAGACGGCCTCGTAGCTCGGGTTGGCGACGGCGCCGCCCATGTAGCCGGACTGGACGCCGGTGACGCCGCGCATATCGGCGTACACGGCCTCAAGGCACCAGAAGCAGCCGCCGCCCAAGGTCGCGGTTTCAATGGCCATCATTCATCTCCCTCTCTCTGGCCGGACAGGTGGCGATTGGGACCGCCGATGTCGAGCCTCGCCCTGCTGTCCCCTTTGGACGAAGGCCCCCGCGCTTTATTCACGCGGCGTCATCGCGGGTGTGTTGGAGGGTTGACAATCGTAGCCGTGCATCCGCAAGCGGTGCGAAACCGTAATGGAAGGAAATGTCTCACGCGTCTCATTAAGGGCGACTCCCGAATGACACTCCCGGGGCTGATACCGGATGGTGCCGCCCTCACCGGCTTGCTGGCGGCGTTCGTTCGGCCTTATCCTGCGCCGGGTTGGAACGTGGGTGCGGCAAATCGGATGGATGACGGTCATGCCTCCGGCACCAACGCGGCCGATCTCCTCGCGCGGTGCGCCCGACAGGACAAGCAGGCGTTCCGCCGTCTCTACGAGGTGCAATCCGCCCGGTTGTACGGCATCGCCCTCCGGATCACGCGGCAGCCGGCGCTCGCGAGCGACGCGGTGCACGACGCGTTGCTGCAGGTCTGGCGCAATGCCGCGCAGTTCGATCCCGCCCGCGGCAACGCCGATGGCTGGCTGCTCAGCCTGGTCCGCTACCGCGCCTTGGACATCGCCCGCCGCCACGGGCGCGAGGTGTCCGGGATGGACATCCCCGAGCGCGTCGACACCGACCCCGACGCGCTCGACCGGCTGGTGGCTGCCAGCGACGGCGTGGCCCTGCGGCGCTGCCTGGGCGAGATGGAGTCGGGCCGGCGCAGCCTCGTCACCATGGCGTTCGTTGACGGGCTGACCCAGACCGAGGTTGCCGACCGTGTCAGCCAGCCGCTCGGCACCGTGAAATCGTCCATCCGCCGCGCGTTGCGGGCCTTGCGCGCGTGCCTGGAGCGTCCAGCGGCTCGGCTCGGCTCGGAGCCCGCATCATGAGCGCGTCCGGCCCCGAGGACGACGACGGCCCGCTGCTCGCCGCGGAGTACGCGCTCGGCAGCCTCGACTTGGCCGAAATGCGCGAGGTCGAGGCGCGCGCCGCCCGCGACCCGGCGTTCGCAGCCGAGATCGCCTGGTGGGACGACCGGCTTGCAGGCCTCGCCGCCGGGGTGGCGCCGGTCGAGCCGCCGCCCGCGCTGTGGTCCCGCCTGGCCTTGGCCACAGGCATCGGAACCCAGCCCCGGCCCAGCGCCTGGAGCAGCCCGGGGCTGTGGCGCGGCACGACCGCCGCTGCCTTGGCGCTGGCCGCCGCCTTCGCCGCCGTGGCGCTGCTGCCCCGCCTCCGCCCGCCGCCGCCGCAATCCGTCGCAGCGCTGGCGCCGCTCAACGCCCCGGCGACGTTCGTGGCCCAGACCCAGCCGGACGGCCGGATCACGCTGACGCCGGTGGGACCGACCCAGGCCGCGGCCGGACGCGACTTTGAGCTGTGGGCGCTGCCGCAGGGCGCCACTCGCCCGATACCGCTGGGGGCGATCGCGCCCGGCCAGCGGCAGTTCGACAGCCAGCAGGCCGTCCAGCCGCAAACGCAGCTGCTCATCTCGGTGGAACCGTCCGGCGGGTCGCCGACCGGTCAGCCAACCGGGCCGGTGGTGTACGGCGGCACCTTGACGCCGTCGAATTAGCCCGAGGAACACCCTGTCCGCCGTCCGTTCGATAGCGTCCCGGCGGCGTCGAGCGCCTCAGCCTTCGGCCCAGTCCCGCGCCCGCGCCAGCTTCAGGAACACGTCGGCCGCGCGGGAGGCGGGCCGGCCGGCGATCGCCGCGAGATAGACCGGAATCGTCTCGGGCGGCGACAGGCGCTTGCGGACCACGGCCGGATGGGTCCGCTGCCGCTCCGTGGAAAGGGTGAGGCCGAAGCCTTGGCGCACGAGGTCCTGCACCTGCGCTTCGGTGGCCGCGCGATGGACGATCACCGCCCGCCCGTCGCGTCCTGCGTCGCTCCGCACCGCCAGGCGGTCCAGGCGCGCGCAGGCGTCCAGGCGGCCGACGAAAGGCTCGCGGCAGGCGGCGGCTGTCTCGACGTGGCTCTCGGCCGCGAGCTTGTGTCCGGCGGGGAGCAGCGCCACCACCGGGTCGGCGAACAGCAGCCAGCGATGCGCCCGCTCGGTCAGGATTTCGGCGTCGGTCGTCAGGGCGACATCGATGGTCGAGTGCAGCAGCCAATGGTTGATCTCGTCGCCGGTGCCGTCCCGCAAGGTCATCTCCAGCTCCGGCAGCTTGGTGGCGACCTCGCGCAGCAACGGCAGGGCGATGCCGCTGTCCACGCAGCGCCCGACCGCGATCCGCAGCGGCGAGGCGGCCTGCTTACGGAATTGCGCGGCCTCCCGCCGGACGTTCTCCGCCGCGTCGAACGTCTGCTGCAGCAGCGGCAGGACGACCCGGCCCAGCTCGGTCAGCTGGGTCTGGCTGCGTTCGCGCAACAGCAGCACGCCGCCGAACTCATTCTCGAGGCGCTGGATGGATTTTGTCAGGGCGGGCTGAGTGACGTTGCAGGCTTCGGCTGCGCGGGTGAAGTTGAGCGTTCGCGCAAGGGCCAGGAAATACTTGATTTGCGTCAGATCCAATCTCAGCCTCGTTCCTGGTGTGTCGGGACCGTAGGCGTTCGATCGCCAGTGGCGCAAGCGACGCATCGCCGTTACATCGCTGGGAATACACTCCATAACGACGCTGCATTGGCGCAGGCCTTCGGCCCCGGCGTACAGCAGTTCCAGTATACGGGAGCCTCTATGGATCAGTCGTCCGCCTCGCTCCATCCGGCAACCGGACGGGTCGTCGTCCGGCACGCCCTGCCGGTGCGGCTGACGCATTGGCTGACCGCGCTCGCGATCCTCGTCATGGTCGGCAGCGGCTGGCGCATTTACGGCTGGGAGCCGATCATCCCCGGGCTGCGCTTCCCGTTCTGGATGACGCTCGGCGGCGCATACGTCCGCTCGCAGGAGGTCCACAACGAGACCGGGCTGGCCGGCGCGCTGCAGTGGCACTTCGCCGGCATGTGGCTACTGGCCGCCAGCTTCGGCATCTACGCGCTGCACAGCCTCCGCAGCGGCCATTTCCGGCGCAGCCTGTTGCCAGTGCTGCCGCCGATGATCACCGGGCGGGCCCGTACCGCTCGCCTTGATGAAGAAGTCGACGCATGAGCTGCAAGATCAAGGCGTTGCGGGACACGCCGCAGGCGCATGGCATGGAACAGCCGCGGCTGTTCCGGAGCGGCTTCAGCCTGGGCGCGCTAGCCATAGCTCACCGGCTGCGACATCACCGGCGGCAACGCGGCGCCGACCGCCATCTCCCGCTGGAACGACCGCGTCTAGGCGGCATTGTTCAGCCCCACTCGGCTCGCGCCGACCTACGCCGAGGCCGAGGTGCGCCGGCCGTTCCGGTTCAACGTCTCCCCGCGATGTGGGTCGGCAACGAGGAGCGCGGCGGTTTTTGGGACGACCCGCGCGGGCGCCGGACCAGCAGCGGCTGCAACTGGTTCAGCGGATCGTGATGCAATCCTGATGCGGTCCGCATCGTCTATGAGGTCCCGACCTGGCTGTCGGGCAGCCTGATCGTGCTCGCGACGACGGCGCTGGCGATGCTGGTCCAGTTGGGGGTGCACTGGTTGATGCCGACGCGGTTCCGGACGCAGCACGTCAGCTCCGTCGGCGCGATCTTCTCGGTGATCGGTGTCACCTACGCCGTGCTGCTCGCCTTCGTGGCGATGCTGACCTGGGAGGGTTTCAACAAGGCCCGCGCCGACACCTTCGTCGAGGCGGGCGCGGTGGCGGAGCTGCGCCGGCTGACCGCCGGGTTCACGTCGGCCGAGGCGGCCGGGTTCCGGGCCTCCATCGACGGCTACGTCCACGCCGTGGTGCAGACGGAATGGCCGGCGCAGGCGCGGGGCATGACCGACCTGAGCGGCGAGCCGTGGCTGCTGCGGATGCACAGCCAACTCGGGCAGTATGTCCCCGCCTCCGCGAGCGACGGCGCGTTCGCCGCACAATTGCTGACGCAGCTCGGCAACCTCAGCACCGCCCGGCAGGGCCGCTTATCCGCGGTGGAGCCGACGGTGCCTGCGATCGTGTGGGCCGTCATCCTCGTCGGCGGCGGTTTGATGATCCTGTTCAGCGCCTGCCTCGACGCCCGCAGCTCTCTGTTCCACCTAATGATGACGGGGGCGCTCGGGGCGTCCGGGGCGCTGGTGATCGTGCTGATCGTGTCGCTGGACAGCCCGTTCCGCAGCGATTTCCGCATCTCGCCGGCGCCGTTCGCAATGCAGGCCGCAATCCTCGACCCCCCCGGCTAAGCGCGCATGTTCCTCAACGACATGCTCAAGGCCCGCCGCAAGTCGCGTGAAACGGCGGAGATCAGGGCGGCCTACGACGAGTTTCTCGCCCGGCTGAGCACGGCCCAGGTCGGTGCCCAGGCGCGCAAGGCGGGTGACCGGATGCCGGACTTCCTGCTGCCGAACGCGGAGGGCCGGCTCGTCGATTCCGCGGACCTGCTCGCCCGCGGCCCGCTGGTCGTCACCTTCATCCGCGGCCAGTGGTGCCCGTATTGCGCGCTGACGCTCGAAGCGCTCGAAGCCGTGCTGCCGGACCTGGAGGCGGCCGGGGGCACGCTGGTCGCCATGACGCCCGAAACCGGCGGGCGCGCCCTGGCGACCAAGAAGGAACGCGGGCTGCACTACGAGATACTGGTCGACGTGGACCTGGCGGTGGCGATGGCGTTCGGCATCGTGTTCCGCACCCCGCCGCTGTATGCAGCCCTGCTGTCGCGCGCCGGCATCGACCTCGCGGACCGAAGCGGCAATCCGGCCTGGTTCCTGCCGATCCCCGCGAGCTTCGTGGTCGGCCGCGACGGCATCATCCGGCGTGCCTGGGTCAACATCGACGTCACTGAACGCTCCGAGCCGACCGAGATCATCGACGCCTTGCGCACGCTGTGCTGAGTGCCGGGCGGGCGCTGCACTGACCGCCGGAGCTACCCCGGCGGCTGCAGCACCCGGTCGATCACGAACAGCACGCCGTTGGCCTGCTTGGCGTCGTACAGGACGATGTCGGCGATGTCGCCCCGGGGATCGCGCAGGGTGATGTTGCGCGGGCCGTTGGTGCCGAGGGTCAACTGCGCGCCATTCAGCGTCTCGAGTTCCGCAGCACCCTTGGGAGCGCGAAGCAGCAGGTACAGCCGCTTGGAGGAGAAATTTCCCGGCGCGATGTGCAGCCCCAGCAATGCCCGCAACTCCGCCCCGTTTTCCGGCAGTTGCAGCCGTTCGAGTTCGCCCGGCGGCAGGGCAGCAAAGGCGGCGTCTGTCGGCGCGAACAGGGTGAACGGCCCGCGCCCGCGCAATTGGTCCAGCAGCCCGCTCCATGCCAGCAAGCTAAGCAGCACCCGGTGGTCGCCCGATCCTGCCAAGTTGTCCGGCAGCTCCCGGTCGGACATCATCGGCTGGCCGCCCACGATCACCGTCGTCGGTGGAAAGCCCCGCTGCGCCGACGCGGGCGCCGCCAGCGTGAGCAGCAGCAGGACCATCGCCGGCCCGCTCCCGGCGGCGGGAGCGGCCTTCGACCGCCCGCCCGCCCGCTGCAACCTACTGCACTCCGATCGGCACGGCGGAGACGCTGTTGTAGGGACTGCCGTCGCGCCCGATCGACTGCGTCGACCACACTAGGTACACCAGGGTGTTGCGCTGGCGGTCGAACATGCGGCTGACCCGGATTTCCTTGAACGCCCAGTTGGCCGACGTGCCGAACACGATCTCGTTGTCCGGCACCGCGCCATGCAGCGCGACCGGGCCGGTGGCGCGGCAGGCGATGGAGAAGCGGCTTGGATCGGTCGCCAGCCCGACCGAGCCCGCGATGCCGCCCGTCGCCGCGCGCGACACGTAGCAGCTCACGTTATCGACCCTGGGATCGTCGTAGCGGTCCACCACGATCTTGTCGTTGCGGCCCAGCACGCGGAACGTCGTGCTGACGTCGCCGATCCGGGCGGTCGTCGGGTCGGCGGCGGACGCCCCGGCGCCGGTGAGCGTGAGCAGCAGGCCAGCCAGAAGATGCAGTCGGCACATAGGTCTATCCTGGTTGTTAAAGGGTGAACGGCGTCAGCCAGGTCGCGTCGGCCGGTTGCCGGCGGCCCCGGCCATCCGGCCGATGGTGAACGCGGGGCCGCATGCGCATCATCCTTACATGAACGAAGGAAACGCCGCATGACCACCGTATCCGACACGCTCGCCGGCTGCGTCGCCGACGGCGCAGCCCTCACCGTCGGGCTGCACGTCAAGGGCCGGCGTGGCCACGCGCTGCGCACCGGCATAACCTGGCGCTCCGGTGTCGTCGTCGCGTCCGAGCAGGGGTTGGCCCACCACGACACCGAGGCCGTCTTGCCGAACGGCGAGCATCGGCCCGCCATCCTCGCCGGGCGCGACCCCGGCACCAACGTCGCGGTGTTCCGGGTGGACGGCGCGTCCGCCCCGCTGCCGGCCTGGGCCGAGCCGCAATTGGGCGCGCTGGTCGCGATCGTCGCCGCCGACGGCGAAGGCGGCGGCGTCGCGCGGCTCGGCATGGTGCACCAGGTCGGCCCGGCCTGGGCCAGCATGGCCGGCGGGCGCATCGACCGGCTCATTCGCCTGGACGCCCGGCTGTCCGCCGCCGAGGAGGGCGGCCCGGTGATGGGCGAGGCGGGCCTGCTCGGGATGTCGACGCTGGGGCCGCGCCGCCGGGTGCTGGTGATCCCCAATGCCACGATCGATCGGGTGGTTGGCCCGCTGCTGGAGTCGGGACAGGTGCCGCAAGGCTGGCTCGGGCTCAGCCTGCACCCGGTCGCCATCCCTGCCGCGTTGCAGGCGCAGGCGGGCCGGGACTCTGGGCTGATGGTCGTCTCGCTCGCCGCCGATGGCCCGGCCGAGCAGGCCGGCGTGCTCCCGGGCGACATCATCGTCGCGGTGGACGGCGCGGCCGCCGTCAACCCGCGGGTGGTGGCGCAGTTCCTCGCAGCCCAGGCGGTCGGCCAGGTCGTCACGCTCGGGCTGCTGCGGGGCGGCGAGGCGCGGTCGGTGCCGGCGGCGGTCGGCGCGAGGCCCCAGCGATGACGGCGGCGCTGGCGATGCCGCGCGCGGCGGTGAGGGCGCCGCTCAAGGTTGCGGTCGACGCGTCCGACCCGGTGCAGCACGCGGTGCTTACCGCCCTGGTGGTCGGCGCCGGGCACCATGCGGCACCCGCCGCGGAGGCGGACCTGGTGATCGCCGATTCGGGCGTCGCGACGACCCAGCCGCTGCTGGTGCTGAGCGACATGCCGGACGACCCAGCCGTCGTGGGCTGGCTGCCCCGCACGCTCACGCCGGCGCAGCTCGATGTCGCCCTCCGCGCGGTCGCGGCGGGGCTGGTCGTGCGTCTTCCCGGCGCCGTCGGGTTGGAGCCGGCCGACGACGAACGTCCGTTGCTGACGCCGCGCGAACTGGACATCCTGTCCTGCCTCGGCGATGGGCTGAGCAACAAGGCGGCGGCGCGGCGGCTGAGGATCAGCCAGCACACGGTCAAGTTCCACCTGGAGGCGATCTTTGACAAACTAGCCGCCAACAGCCGTGCCGAAGCGGTCGCGAAGGGATTGCGGCGGGGATTGATCGAGATGTAGCGGGTTTACGTCGCCGGTTCCTCAAGCTTTGTTCAACAACTTTTGAGAAACGACCGCTCGGAACGTCGCGGACATCGCGTCGGTCGTGTGTTAAAATTTACCTTGTGTACTATTTCAACCCAACTGTACGCTCGTTTCGAGCGAGCCTGGATAGGCCGGCCGTGTGGGTACGGCTCCTGGTCGTTGTATTTATCGTTGCGATGATATTGGGGTCGGTGTTCGTCGATTAGCGGCTATCCTCAGTCCGATGCGTGCGCTTGCAAATCCTCCAGCCGGCAGTGCTGCAAGGCGCCTTGCTCGGTCGAGTTCAAGGCGACGTTCGGCGCGCAGCCGGCGCGGAACGCCTCCTGCCAGCGCGGCGCGCACAGGCACCAGCGGTCGCCGAGGTTCAAGCCGGGGAAGCCGAACTCGGGGCGGGGCGTCGAGAGGTCGTTGCCCCTGCTCGCGCTGAACGCCAGGAACTCGGCGGTCAGAACGGCGCAGACGGTGTGGCTGCCGAGGTCCTGCGGACCGCTGTCGCAGCAGCCGTTGCGGAAAAAGCCGGTGACCGGCGCCATGGAGCAGCTTTCCAGCCGTCCGCCGAGCACGTTGATCGAGGGCGGCCGACGGCCGGCTTCGTCGAAGGGCATCGCTAGGCCTTTCTTTCGAGGTTGGGGAGGAATGCCGTCAGCAGGCCGATGAGCGGCAGCCAGGCGCACAGGGAATACACGTGCTCGATGCTCGTGAGGTCCGCCACCTCGCCCAGCACGGCCGCGCCGAGCCCACCCATGCCGAATGCGAACCCAAAAAACAGGCCCGAAACGGTGCCGATCCGGCCCGGCACGAGTTCCTGCGCGTACACCAGAATGGCGGAGAACGCGCTGGCGATGACCAGCCCGATCGGCACCGTCAGCGCTACCGTCCAGAACAGGTTGACGTGGGGCAGCAGCAAGGTGAACGGCAATACCCCCAGGATCGATCCCCAGATGACGTATTTGCGCCCGATCCGATCCCCGATCGGGCCGCCGACGACGGTGCCGGCTGCGACCGCGCCGAGGAAGACGAACAGGAACACCTGCGCCGTCTGCACCGGGGTATGGAAGTGCTGGATCAGGTAAAACGTGTAGTAGCTCGTCAGGCTGGCCAAGTAGAAATACTTGCTGAAGATCAGCACCAGCAAGATGCCGACCGCCGCCGCGACCCGGCGTCGCGGCAGCCCGGCGCCTGGCCCCGCCTTCTGCGCCGAGTGCCGCGTGGATGAACGTGGGCCGACCTGCGCGCCATACCAGCGCCCGACCTGCGACAGGATGGCGATGGCGGCCACCGGGGCGGCCGCGAACCAGGCGACGCTGCCGCGGCCGTTCGGCGCCACCAGGAACGCCACCAACAGCGGCCCGAGCGCCTGGCCGACATTGCCGCCAACCTGGAACACCGACTGCGCCAAGCCGTGCCGCCCGCCCGACGCCATGCGCGCCACCCGCGACGATTCCGGGTGGAACACCGACGAGCCGAGGCCGATCAGCCCGGCCGCCAGCAACAGCAGCGAGTACGAGCCCGCGACCGACAGCAGGAGCAGCCCGGCGAGCGTGAACGCCATTCCGGCCGCCAGCGAGTAGGGCAGGGGATGGCGGTCGGTGTAGGCGCCGACCACCGGCTGCAGCAGCGACGCGGTCAGTTGGAATGTCAGGGTGATCAGGCCGATCTGCCCGAAGCTCAGCGCGTAATCCTGCTTCAGCATCGGGTAGATCGCGGGCACCAGCGACTGGATCAGGTCGTTCAGCAGGTGCGCCGAGCTGATGGCGAGCAGGATGGTGAACGCGGTGCGGCCGGGTGCGGCCCGGTCGTAGGCTGCGGCGGTGGCGCTCACGCACCGACCCGGACGCTGTCGACCAGGGCGCACGCGGCGATCCGCCACGACCCGTCCGGCTCGTGCTCCATCGTGTAATAGGCCGTCTTGGGCGCGCCATCCGGGCCGACCAGCTCCACCGTTTGGACGACCGCGCCGCCATCGGAGGTGAGGCCGGTGAACTCGACCGAGTGGGGCCGGTACACCGGCAGGTAGGCGTGGCGGACGATGGCGATGAAGTGCGCGGGGTCGCCGAAGGTCGCCTGGATATGCGGCGCGGCAAAGGCGAACGCACCGGGCGCATCGTCGCGCTTGAACGCCTCCATCTGCCGCGTGATGACCGACCGGATCGCGCCGCGGTCGGCCGGCGACACGCGTGCCGTTTCAGCGCGGGCCGGCATCGTGAGGGCGGCGCACAGCAGCAGGGTGGTGGCAAGGGCGCGCATGGCGTCTCCGGTCGTGGCCGTTGCAAAGCAGGAGAATGGGGACGGCGAGGCCATCGGCAAACCGGCGCCGCTCCCGATCGGCTTGGCCGAATGAAAAGAGGTTCGTTCACGATCGCATCCCTGCCATGAAGGTATTACGATCGCCTCCGCCGATGCCTATATCACGTTTGTCATTCCTGGAGCGCGTCGCATGACCCGCATTCGTCCTCCCCTTGGCGCCGTCTTCGCGCTGTCCCTGGCGCTCGCCCCCGGCCTCGCCGATGCGCGCGCTGGAAGCGGCGCATCGATGGGCAGCCGGGGCGGAAACACCTATTCCGCGCCGCCTTCGACCGGCACGGCGCCCTACGCCGCCGCTCCGATGCAGCGCAGCATGACGCCGCGCTCGGAACCTTCGCCCGGTTACGGCGCGCCCGCGCCGGCCTATGGCGGCGGGTTCGGCGGCCGGTCGGGTTTCGCCTCCGGCTTGATGGGCGGGCTGATCGGCGCCGGCATTGGCGGGATGCTGTTCGGCAACGGGATGTTCGGCGGCCTGAGCGGCGGCGGCAGCTTCATCGGCCTGCTGATCCAATTTGCTCTGCTGTTCTTCATCGGACGCTGGCTGTTCCGCATGTTCTTTCGCCAGCAGCCCGCGTTCGCTGGGCTGGGTGGGATGATGCGTCAAGGCCAACCGGCCCAAGGCGCCCCGGCGCCGACAGGTGGCCGCGCCGCGCCGCCGCCGGTGGCGATCGCTCCGGCCGATTACGAGGCGTTCGACCAGCTGCTGCACAACGTCCAGGCGGCCTGGAGCGCGCAGGACCTGAACGCCCTGCGCGGCCTCGCGACGCCGGAGATGGTCGGCTACTTCAACGAGCAGTTGTCCGAACTGGCCAGCCGCGGGGTGCGCAACGCCGTCACAGGCGTACGGCTTGAGAAGGGTGATCTGGCGCAGGCATGGTCCGAAGGGTCGCGCGAGTACGCTACCGTCGCGATGCGGTTCTCCATGATCGACATCACGACCGACGTCCAGCAACGGGTGGTCGACGGCAGCGCGACGGAGCGCCAGGTCGTCACCGAAATCTGGACGTTCGTGCGCAATCCGGGCGCGCGTTGGATCCTCTCCGCCATCCAGCACGGGCGTTAGCTCTCCTTCGGCCAGCGGCGATGCATCCATAGCCAGCTCTCGGGCCGGGCACGGATCCACCGCTCCAAGTGGTCGTTCACCGCCTGCGTGACCGCCAGGATATCCGCCTGGCGGTCACCGGTGCTGGGCAGATCGAGGGGCGGTTCGCACACGAGACGGAACCGCGCCGGGCCGATGCGCTGCACGTAGCCGGGGATGATGGGGCAGCGCGCCCGCAACGCCATTGCGGCCGGCCCCGATGCGGTCATCGCCGGTTGGCCGAAAAATCGCGCCTCGATGCCGTCGTTCATCTTCTGGTCCATCAGGAAGGCGAGCGCCCCTCCTTCCTTCAGGTGTCGCAGGGCGCCCCGCGCGCCCACGGCGCCTTTGCGAAACATCGGCACCGCCGGACCCAGCGCCCGTTGCCGCAGGGCCGCGATGATGGCATCCACTTCGGGGTTGGCAGCCGCCCGATAGAAGCCCGACAGCAGCATTCCGTAGCTCGCGGCCACCGCCGGCAGCATCTCCCAGTTGGCGATATGGCCGGAGACGAAGATCACCGGACCACCCCGCCGCGCTTGCGCGACCAGGATGTCCACGCCGACCATCTCCCATCCCGGGCCAGTGGTGGTTTGCTTCAGGTCGGCGACATGCGGGAACTCGCCCATCGTGCGGCCGAGGCTGTCCCAAGCGCCGCGCACGACCCGGCGCCGGGCGGCAGCGTCCAATTCGGGCATCGCCCGGCGCAAGTTGTCGTGGGCCACCCGTGACACCGGCAGCAGCGGTCCGGCGGTTCGCGCCAGCCATCCCCCCGCGTTGGATGCGCGAGCCGGGCCAAGGGCGCCGAAGGTCGCCAACGCCGTCCGCACCAATGCCGCCTCCAGGCGCGACAGCCATGTCAAGCGAGCGTCTCCAGCCATGCGTCCAGGGCAGCGGCGTCGGCCCAAGCAAGCCGCACGCCGGTGACGCCCACCTGGGCGCGGATATCGGCCGGCAAGCGGACAGCGTCCTTCGGGGTGGTCCAACCCTGCGCGTCCAGAGCCGCGGCCCGGCGCAGCACGCGGCGGAGGTCGCGGCCGGTGTAGCGATGGTGATCGGGGAAGTCGATCCGCGCCACGATCTCGGCGCCCGCCTCGGCCAGCGTGGCGTAGAACTTCGACGGACGCGCGATCCCGGCGAACGCGACCACGCGGCGACCGGCGACATCGGCGGCATCCGGGCACAATCGCGCCCGCAGCACCGGGAAACGCTGCGGGAGGGCCGCGTGCGCGCCGGTGCGGTTGTCGCCGATCAGGACGGCCGCCTGGCAGCGGGCGGCCCCGGCGGCCACGGGCTCCCGCAGCGGCCCGGCCGGAACGACGCGGCCGTTGCCGAACCCGGTCGCGCCATCGATCACCAGCAACGCCAAGTCCTTCGCCAATCCCGGATTCTGCAGCCCGTCATCCATCACCAGCACCGTCGCCCCGGCGCACACGGCCGCTCGGGCGGACGCCGCGCGGTCGCTCCCCACCCAGGTCGGAGCGACGTCCGCCAGCAGCAGCGCCTCGTCGCCGACCCAGGCCGTGTCGTGCCGCGCCGGGTCGACCAGCAGGGGTCCCCGCGCCCGTCCGCCGTAGCCCCGGGTGATGAAATGCGGCGTCCATCCCCGGGCCGCCAGCCGCTGGCCGAGGTCCAGCGCCAACGTGGTCTTGCCGGCGCCGCCGAGGGTGACGTTGCCGCAGCACACCACCGGCACCGGCGCGCGCCAACCAGGTCGCGCCATCCGCCGCGCACTCGATGCGGCCACGACGCCGGACAGGGGCGACAGCAGGCGGGGCAGCAGGCCGTCGGATCGCCAGAATGCCGGCGGGCGCATCAGTCCCGCAGCAACCCGAGCAGGCACTTTGCGGCCTCGTCCGGCAAGCCGGCGCTGCCTTCGATCGCGGTGCGCCCGGCCTCGCCCAGCGCCGCGCGCCGCGCCGGGTCGCGGAGCATGGCGTCCACCCAGCCGGCCAGCGCGTCGATGCCGCCGACCTGCGTCAAGGCCCCGCAGCCCGCCAGCACGGCGGCGGCGGCGGCGAAGTTGTCCATGCCGGGCCCGGCCGCCACCGCGCAGCCGAGGCGCGCCGGCTCGAGCGGGTTCTGCCCACCACGCCCGGCCAGGCTCTTGCCCATGAACACGATGGGGATCAGCCGGTACAGCAGCCCAAGCTCCCCCAGGGTGTCGGCGATCCAGAGGCCGGGCGCCGGGTCTGCCCCGACCGAGCGGCGCGGCGCGTCGAGCGCCGCCGCGATCGCCACGCCGCGCTCCGGATGACGTGGCGCGATCGCGGTCACGAGGCCAGGGTGGCGCGGCGCGAGCCGGCGGTGCACGGCCGCCGCGATGTCCTCCTCGCCGGGGTGCGTGGCCGCCGCGAGCCAGGCCGGCCGGGCGCCCAGCGCCGCGCGGAGCCGGGCGAGTTCGGCCGGGTCGGCCGGCAGGGCGTCGGCCGCGAACTTCAGGTCCCCGAACGCGGTCACGTTCCGCCCGCCCAACGCGGTGAGGCGTGCCGCGTCCGCGTCCGACCGTGCAAGGATGCGGTCGAAACTTCCGATCACCCCGCGCGCGAAGCCGGACGCGCGCGCCCACCCCGCCGCGCTCCGGGGCGAGAGCCGGGCATTCAGCAGCATCAGCCCGATCCGCCGCGCCCGGCACGCCGCCAGCAGGTTCGGCCATAGCTCACTCTCGACGAAGGCCGCGGCGTCCGGCTGCCAGTGGTCCAGGAAGCGCGCGGCCCAGCGCGGCACGTCGAGCGGCACGAAGCGGTGCAGCACGTCCGGGCAGCGCTGGGCGAATAGCTGGGCCGAGGTGACGGTCCCGGTGGTGACCAGCACCGTCACCTGGCTCCGCCGCAGCGCCACCACGACCGGCAGCAGCGCCACGGTCTCGCCCACGCTGGCGGCGTGCAGCCACACCAGCCGGCCCGGCGGCCGCGGAGTGGGGTCGACGCCGCGCCGTTCCCCAAGACGGGACGCGAGCTCCTTGCCTCGCCCAGCCCGGCGCCGCAGCATGATCCGGAGCGCCGGTTCGGCCAGCGTGGCGACGCCGTGCCACGTGGCCGCGATCATGCCGGGCACAACCGGTCGGCCTCGTCGGCGGCGGCGTTCAGGGCCGCCGCGATGCCGGGCAGGGCGGCTTCCCAGCCGTCGCGTGCGACCGTGATCGGGGTTCCGCACACGATCACGCCGCGGCCGAACGGGAGCGGCACGACCGTCCGGTCCCAGGTCGGCAGCAAGCGCCGTCGGCTGGTCTGCGCGCCGACCGGCATGATCGGCGCCCCGGACAACCCGGCGAGCTGGGCCACCCCCGGCGCCGCATGCCGCGCCGGGCCGCGTGGGCCGTCCGGGGTGATGAGCACATGTTCGCCGGAGTCGAGCACGGCCAGCAGCGCCCGCACGCCCGCCGCCCCGCCCTTGTTGGCGAGGTCCCGCGCGGAGCCGTCCTTCGATGACGAGCCGTGCACGACCGTCACGCCGAAACGGCGTACGGCGGCGGCGATGAACCGTCCGTCGCGGTGCTTGCTGACCAGCACGTGGGGGGTGCCGCGTGCGCCGGCCGCCTGCATCAGGAACCACAGCGCCGGCAGCAGCGGCAGCCGTTCGTGCCAGAACGCGGCGATAGCGGGGGCACCCTGGATGTGTGCTTCGATCCCGTCCCCGCCGACCAGGGTCCAGCGCGTGGTGCGAAGGGCGAAGGCCAGGTATAGGCCGACCAGCCGCGCCGTGACCGCCTGCATGGCGGCGCTGCGCAGGAGTGGCTTCAGCAAGGGGACGGGCCGCGCATCGCCGGGCGGGTAGCATGGCGGGTCCAGTGCGGCAAACGGCGGGGCGTTACTCCGCGGGCGACCGCATCGCAGCCGGCGCCGTCCGCCGCCGGGCGACCCGCCGGAATAGGCCCGACGCGTCATCCATCACCGTGTAGAACGACGGCACGAATACCAGCGACAGCAGCGTGCTCACGATCAGCCCGCCGATCACGCCGGTGGCCATCGGCGCGCGGAACTCCCCGCCATCGCCCAGGCCGAGCGCGCTCGGCACCATCCCCGCCACCATCGCCACCGTCGTCATCACAATCGGCCGCGCCCGCTTGCGGCCCGCGTCCATGATCGCCTGCCGCCGCGGCACGCCGGCCGCCCGCGCCTCGATGGCGAAATCCACCAGCATGATCGCGTTCTTGGTCACGATGCCGATCAGCATCAGCACGCCGATCACCACGGGCATGCTGATCGACTGTCCCGTCAGCAGCAGCGCCAGGATCACGCCGCCCAGCGACAACGGCAGCGACAGCAGGATGGTGACGGGCTGGAACACGTCGCCGAACAGCAGCACCAGCACCGCCATCACGATCAGCAGCCCGGCGCCCATCGCGCTCGCGAAGCCGCTGAACACCTCCGCCATGATCTCGGCGTCGCCGCCGTTCTGCACCCGCACGCCCTTCGGCAGGTCGTGTGCCTCCGGCAGGGCATACACCTGCGCCAGCGCCGCCCCCAGCGCCTCGCTGCGCGCGAGGTCGGCGCCGAGCACCACCCGCCGGGTCCGGTCGTAGCGCTCGATCGACGACGGGCCGGAGCCGAACGCCACGTCCGCCACCGCCAGCAGCGGCACCGCGAGGCCGTTCGCGCCAGGCACCGACAGCGTTTCCAGCTCGCCGCGGCGGCTGCGCAGCGCCGGGTCGACCTGCACGCGGATCGGGACAAGGCGGCTGCCGTCGCGGAACTTGGCCAGGTTCTCCGACGCGTCGCCTAGGGTCGCGATCCGCACCGTGTCGGCGATCGCCTCCGTGGTCACCCCGAAGCGGCTCGCCTCCTCGTTGCGGGGCGTCACCCGGATCTCGGGCCGGTCCACCCCGGCCGACGCCGCCACGTTGGCGAAGCCGGGCAGCCGGCGCATCGCCGCTTCCAGCCCGGCGACCGCATGCGACAGCGCGACCGGGTCGTTGCCCAACACTGTCACCGACAGCTCCCGCTCGCCGCGGTCGTTCACGTACCAGCCGCGCAGGTCCGGGATGTCGGCGAGGCGGCGCGACAACTGCTCCTCGACCTGCTTCTGGCTGAGCGCGCGGGCGTCCTTCGGCACCAGGTTCACGATCATCGCCGCCGTCCGGACCGCGGCGCCCGCCCCGGTCGGAGTGCTGCCGCCGACCACGTACACGTTCGTCACCTCCGGCTGCTGCAGGAAGCTGCGCGCGATGTCGTCGGTCTTGCGGCGCGTGTCGTCCAGCATGGCGCCGGGCGGCAGCTCCAGCGACAGCACGATCCGGGCGTGGTCCTCCGCCGGGATGAACCCGGTCGGCAGCAGGGTCGTGGACCACAGCGACACGCCGAATAGCGCCAGGCCGGCCAGCAGCGTGAGATACGGCCGTGCCAAGGTCGCGCGCAGCAGGCCCAGGTAACCCCGCATGACGGCGCCCTCGCGCACCTCCCGGTGGCCGTGCGAGCTGAGCAGGTAGGCCGCCATCACCGGCGTCACCAGCCGCGCGACCAGCAGCGAGAACAGCACCGCGGCCGCGACCGTCAGGCCGAACTGCTTGAAATACTGGCCGGCGATGCCGCCCATGAAGCTGACGGGCGCGAACACCGCCACGATCGTGAGCGTGATCGCCACCACCGCTAGGCCGATCTCGTCCGCCGCCTCGATGGCCGCGTTGAACGCCGACTTGCCCATGCGGATGTGGCGGACAATGTTCTCGATCTCGACGATGGCGTCGTCGACCAGGATGCCGGTCACGAGCGTGATGGCGAGCAGGCTGACGAAGTTGAGCGAGAAGCCCAACGCCTCCATCGCCCAGAACGCCGGCAGGATCGACAGCGGCAGCGCCACCGCCGCCAGCAGGGTCGCCCGCCAGTCGCGCAGGAACAGGAACACCACCAAGGTCGCGAGTGCCGCGCCTTCCAGCAGCGAGTGCATGGCCGACAAGTACCCGCCATAGGTCGCGCGCACGCTGTCGTCGATCAGCGAGGTCGCGACCTCCGGATGGGCGGCGGCCAGGGCGTCGAGCCGCGCGCGCACCCGGCCGGCCACCTCCACGTCGCTCGCCCCCTTGGCGCGGAACACGGCGAACGCCACCACCGGGACCTGGCCATCCAGCCGGGCGAACCGCCGCGGCTCCTCGTAGCTGTCCACCACCCGGCCGAGATCAGACAGGCGCAGTTGCCGCCCGCCCGGCAGCACGATCTGGGTGGCGCCTAGCGCGTCCACGCCGGCCGCGTTGGCCAGAGTGCGGATGGCCTGCTCCCGCCCGCCGATCTCGCTTCGCCCGCCCGCCAGCTCGACGTTGGTGGCGCGCACCTGCGCGTTGACTTCGCCCGCGGTGATGCCCAGGGACGCGAGCCGGTCCGGATCCAGCAGCACCTGGATTTCCCGCGCCACGCCGCCGATGCGCTCCACCCGGCCGACGCCGCGGACGCCCTGCAGGTCGCGCACCACCGTGTCGTCGATGAACCACGACAACTGCTCCAGGGTCATGCCGGGCGAGAACGCGGCGAAGGTCTGGATCGCCTGGCCCACCACGTCGATGCGCTCGATGACCGGCTCGTCGATGCTGCGGGGCAGGTCGCCGCGAATACGCGACACCGCGTCCTTCACGTCGTTCAGCGCCCGGTCGGTGCTGACTTCCAGCCGCAGTTCCACCGTGGTGTTGGACACGCCGTCGGTGACGCTGGAGAAGACATGCTTCACTCCGGCCACGTTGGCCACCGCGTCCTCGACCTTGCGGGTGACCTGCGATTCGAGTTCCGCCGGGGCCGCGCCGGTCTCGGTGATCGTGACGGAGACGATCGGCACGTCGACGTTCGGCGCCCGGGTGATCGGGATGCTGCGGAACGAGGCGATGCCGAGTACCAGCAGCACCGTGAACAGCACCATCGCCGGGACCGGCTTGCGGATGGACGCGCCGGAGATGTTGAAATTCATCAGCCGCCCGCCACCGCCGTCACGCGGTCGCCGGCGCGCACGAAGGTCGCCGACACGCCGACCACGTCCTCGCCGTCCGCCACCCCCGCCGTGACGAGCGCCTGGCCGCCGCTCTGCAGCCCGATCGTCACCGGGCGGGTCTCGACCAGCCCGTCCCGCACGACCTGCACCTTGGCGCCGTCGGGGTCGAACAGCACCGCCGACAGCGGCACCGTGACACCCTGCAGGCGCGCCACCTCCACCCGTGCCCGGGCGAAACCGCCGATCACGCCGGGCGGGTTGCCGTCGAGGGCGATGCGCACCCGGCCCAGCCGGCTGGCGCGGCTCACTTCGGGGGCGACCAGGCGGACGTGCGCCGGGGCGCCGCCGACCACGGCGGGCTGTCCGGGGCGCATCCGGCTGAGGCGGCTTTCGGGCACGTCCGCCTCCAGCTCGACCGCGCCGTCCTCGATGATGCGGAACAGCGGCTCGCCGTTCATGCTCGCCACCGCTCCCAGCCGCGCGACCCGGCGGCTGACGATGCCGGCTACCGGCGCGCGTATGTTGGTCCGGGCGACCCGGGCGTCGAGTTCCTGCCGCTGCGCCAGCGCGAGGTTCCGCTCGGCGACCGCGAGCCGCATCGCGTTCTGCGCGCCGGTCACGCGGGCGCTGCCGACTTGTGCGGCCTGCTGCCGCTGCTCGAAGGTCTCGCGCGACGCCGACCCGGTGGCCAGCAACTCCCGCGTCCGCGCGAACGCCGCGTCGGCCTGGGTGCGGCTGGCTTCGGCCTCCTGGATCGAGCTGTTCGCCTGGGCGATGGCGGCCTCGGCCCGGGCGATTTGGGCCGCGTTCTGCGCCACCGTCGCGTCCAGCACGTCGTGCGACAGTTCCGCCAATGCCTGCCCGGCCTCGACCCGGTCGCCTTCCTCCGCCTCGATCTTGACGATCGCCAGGCCGTCCAGCTGCGCGTTCACCAGCACCTCCTCACGTGGCACCAGCGTTCCCGTCAGCACGACGGTGTCCACCAAGGTGCCGGCGGTGGCCCGGGCGACGGTGACCGCGGGCGGCTTGGCGGCCTCCATCGGCGCGGCGGCGGCGACCATGAGGGCGAAGGCGGGGAGGGCAAGGGCGGGCAGGGCGGCGCGGATGGTCATCATTCCTATATGGCACGCCTCCGCCCGGCGCACACCGACGGCAGTCAGGTGACCACCACCTGGATCGGCGCGCTCGCGTCGCGCACCACGATGGGCGTGGCGCCGGCCGGATCGCCGTCGGCTTGGGCGGGCACGCTGCCGTTGCCAAGGATTTTCACCACCGCAGCGGTGCGGATGCGCAGGCCCGGCGCATGCGGCAGCAGGTTGAGCGGCAGGGCGGCGGCGTACATCAGCGCGGCCCACGGACCATTATGCTCGAACAGCGCCACCGAGAAGCCGGGCGCCCGCGCGTCCGCGTTCGGCGCCAGGACGAACCGCCCGGCATACAGCCGGCCCTTCGACACGATGACGCTCGCCGCCTCCATCTCCTCGCCGTCCAGCCGCAGCCGCAGCGGCTGGAACGGATAGCGCGCCATCTCCCGCACGGTCTGCGCGACATAGGCGCCTTTGCCGATCAGCCGTTTCAGCGGCGAGCTGAGCTGGTGCACGACCTGCGCGTCCAGCCCGACGCCGAGCATCTGCACGAACAGGCGCTCGAGTTCCGGCCCGCGGGCGACGCCAGGCCACAGGGTGCAGGTGCGGCCGAAGGCGAGGGCGGCGGCGACGGCGCCGGGCGCGAACGGCAACGACAGCTCGTTGGCGAGCACGTTGGCGGTGCCCAGCGGGATCACGCCCAGCCGTGCCGCACTTCCGGACAGCCCGTTGGCCACCTCCGCGATGGTGCCGTCACCGCCCGCCGCGACGATCAGCCGCGCGCCGCCCTGCGCCGCCTCCCGCGCGAGCTCGGTGGCGTGGCCGGCCCGCCGGGTCTCGGCCAATTCGAGGCGCATGCCGTTGGCCACCAGCACGTCCAGCACGCGCCATAGCAGTTGCGCCCGGCGGCGGCCCGCGGCGGGATTGAAGATGACGATCATGGGGCGTGGCGACTCGGCGCATGTTTCATAACAAGGAACCAAAGTCGCAGCGTGACGTGTCAGTTGAATGACAGTCGATGGTCAGTCATGTGACATCCAAGGATTGCAACTTATTTTACTCGCGTCATGTAAAGTTCACTGACGCGGCGCGGTGCGGCACGTATGTGCTGCGCCCGACCAGGACCACAGCATGGGCCGGACCGCAATGAACGCTCTCACGCCACCAGTGATGCCAGCCCACCGCTACCGGAGCGTGTTCATCTCCGACACGCACCTGGGCACCCGCGGCTGCCGCAGCGACTTCCTGGCGGACTTCCTGCGCCGGATGTCGTGCGAGAACCTGTTCCTGGTCGGCGACATCGTCGATGGCTGGCGGCTGCGGAAATCCTGGTACTGGGACGCGAACCACGACGAGGTGATCCGCCTGATCCTGCGCCACGCCCGATCGGGGACCGAGGTCACCTACATCCCCGGCAACCACGACGAGATGTTCCGCGCCTGGCTGCCGCTCGGGCTTGAGGTCGCGGGCATCAAGCTGCGCAACGAGGCGACGCACACCACGGCGGACGGCAGGCGCCTGCTGGTCATGCACGGCGACGAGTTCGACAGCGTGGTGCGCTACGCCAAGTTCCTGGCCTTGCTCGGCGACTGGGCCTACACGGCGGCGCTCGGCCTGAACCGCTGGTTCAACGCGGTGCGGCGGCGGCTCGGCCATCCCTACTGGTCGCTGTCGGCCTGGCTGAAGCGGCAAGTCAAAGGGGCGGTGAAGGCGATCGACCGATTCGAGACCGCCCTGGCCGGCGAGGCGCGGCGCCGCGGGTTCGATGGCGTGGTCTGCGGCCACATCCATCACGCGGAGATGCGCCAGGTGAACGGCATCCTGTACCTCAACGACGGCGATTGGGTCGAGAGCTGCACCGCCCTGGTCGAGCACATGGATGGGCAATTGGAATTGGTCGACTGGGCGGCGTTGAACCGCCTGTCGTTCTTCTCGCCACGCCAGGCCGCGGTCCCGGAACCTGCCTGACTCCCTGCAGGGTGTGCGCCCGCGCCGGATCCTGATCGTCTCGGATGCGTGGCGGCCGCAGGTGAACGGCGTCGTGCGCACGCTGTCCACGGTGGCGGGCGAGCTGGCGGCGATGGGCTGCGTCGTCGAGGTCATCGGCCCCGACCGCTTCCGTACGATCCCGATGCCGACCTACCCCGACATCCGCCTGTCGCTGCTGCCGCGCCGCCGCCTGGCACGGCTGATCGAGGCGTTCGCCCCCGACGCGCTGCACGTCTCGACCGAGGGCCCGCTCGGCATCGCCGCGCGCGCCTGGGCGGTGCGCAACGGCTGCGCGTTCACCACCGCGTTCCATACCCGGTTCCCCGAGTACCTGCACGCCCGCACCCGGGTCCCGACGAGGCTGTCGTACCTGTGGCTGCGGCGGTTCCACGCCGCCGGGTCCAGGCTGATGGTCGCCACCGACAGCCTGCGGCGGGAGTTGTCCACGCGCGGTTTCGTCAACATCCGCGCCTGGTCGCGCGGCGTGGACCTCGACCTGTTCAAGCCGGAGCCGCGCCAGGATTGGGGCCTGCCGCGCCCGGTTTTCATCTATGTTGGCCGGCTGGCGGTCGAGAAGAACATCGGCGCGTTCCTGGAACTCGACCTGCCCGGCTCCAAGGTGGTGGTGGGCGATGGCCCGCAGCGGGCGGCGCTGAAGCGGCGGTTCCCCAGCGCGCATTTCGCCGGGGCACGGCATGATGCGCCGCTGGCCCAGGCCTATGCCGGGGCCGACGTGTTCGTGTTCCCGTCGCTGACCGACACGTTCGGCCTGGTCATGCTCGAGAGCATGGCGTGCGGCACGCCCGTCGCGGCGTTTCCCGTGACGGGGCCGAAGGACGTGCTGGCGGCCGGCGGCCCACTCGTGGGCGCCGTCGACGCGGACCTGCGCCGCGCCGCGCTGACGGCCTTGGCGTCGGGCGACCGGGCCGCCTGCCGCCGCTACGCCGAACGGTTCTCATGGCGAGCCTGCGCCCAGACGTTCCTGGCGAACCTGGTGCCGATGCGCGGGAACAGTCCGGCACCAGCAGCATCCGTGCCGGCGGCCGCTCCGTAACAGCAACGATGGTGAGTCCGCGAAGGACCCGCCGTGCCGCTGGCCACTGTGCCCGAACCGGGGCATCGCGGACAAACGCCATCAGCCCGGCGTGAGCCAGGCGTTCAGGTTCTGCAGCAGGTCCGCCGGGTCGCGGTAGATGGCGGTGCACCCAGCCTTGCGCAAATCCGCTTCGGCGAAGCCGCCGCACAGCACGCCGATGGCGCGGATGCCAAGCTTGCCAGCCGCCTGCGCGTCGTACGGGCTGTCCCCGATGGCCAGCACGTGCGCCGGATCGACGCCGCCGAGCTTTTCCAGCGCTGCCGCGAAGATGTCCGGGTGCGGCTTTGACCGTTCGGCGTCCTCGGACGAGGCGGCGGCGTCGATCAGACCTTCGATGCCGGCGATCCGTTGGTAGACGCCCAGCTCCTCCTGCTTCGCCGAGGAGCCCAGGGCCGTCCGCACCCCGGCGCTGCGGACCGCCCGCAGCAGTTCCGGCACGTCCGGGAACGGCTTGATACGCGACATGTAGCGCTGCTTGAACAGCTTGCCCCGGTGCGCCTCGATCTCCTCGCCCTTGGCCGCACGGTCCGCTTCCGACAGGAACACCGGCAGCAACTGGTCGCCGCCTTTGCCGATCTGCCCACGGATGACCGCCAGCTCGAACTGGAAGCCGTAGTCGTCGAAAGCGTCCTGCCAGGCTTGGGCGTGCAGGTCCACGGAGTCGATCAGCGTCCCGTCGATGTCGAAAATCACGGCTTGGACCACGGCGCAGCTCCTTCTTGACGGGAACGGCTAACGACAGCACGGCTCGATTGTTGCTTAACGATTGTTTGCTAACGAGCAGTTTGACCGGCGTAGGCCCGGACGTAGGCGATCCGGTAATGCGCTGGGAACTGCGTGCCGCTATCGGGGAAACCCGGCCATTTCCCGCCGACGCCCAGGTTGACCAGCATGAACATGGGTGCGTGCAGGCTGGCCGGCGTCGCCTGGCTCGCGACGGCGCGGCCGTCGAAATACCAGGTGATCCGGTCCGGCTCCCAGTCGACCGCGTAGGTGTGGAACCCCTGGGAGGCGTCGGGGATGTCGACCGGAACCGTGGTCGCCACGTGCTGGCCCGCCACGGTGTCGTGGACCGAGACGTACAGCTTCGTCGGGTCGCGCCCGAGCACTTCCATCACGTCGATTTCGGGCGGCCACTTCTTGCTGGTCGGAAGTAGCCAGAACGCGGGCCAAAGGCCGCGGCCGGCCGGTACTTGCGCCCGCATCTCAAAGACGCCGTAGAGCTGGGAGAAGCTGTGGAACGTGGTGATCAGCCCGGACACGTAGGGCAGGTCGAGCGGGTTCGGTCCCGGTCGCGCCTGGATATCCAATCCGGCCTTGCCGAAGGTGAACGGGTCGGCGCCGACGCTGGGGTCGGAGTAGTACTCCAGGCCCGAGGCGGTGAGCGACCGCGCGGCGCGCCCGGCGTAGGGGTACTGGGTCATCCAGTGCCCGATACCGTCGGCGGACGCGGCGAAATGGCTGAAATCGTCGTAGAACGTCGGCTTCGCGCCGGTCCGCGGCTGCGCCTGCGCAGGCAGCGTGAAGCAAGCCAGGGCGATCGCGGTCAGCAGCCCGACAGGTTTCATCTTGGCCTTCCAAAGGTGCAACCGGTTTCGCAGGGCGTTTCTTACGTGACGATAACAATTTTCCTGGCGCGTGGCTCAGGTATCCCCTCATTTTTTTATCAAGGAATTCAATAAGTTAAAATTGAGTAGCTGGCCAATCTTGCCCCGTTCGCTCAGGCAGCTCGAACCAGTTAGGTTGCATAAGACGGTGTTCTGCAGATTTCCGCCTACTGATCAGGCTTTGT
>JAABUV010000570.1_pt1 | contig 55511 bp, 65 predicted proteins | sample 5559971 | NCBI WGS metagenome assembly JAABUV01 (sample SAMN10711881, study PRJNA513362) | rock metagenome | isolation source: Antarctica rocks | place: Antarctica: Victoria Land, Knobhead nord | collected 2015-12-19 | reverse complement strand
CCCCCCACGTGCACCACGTGGCGCATATTGTTAGGGTAGGGCAGAACAAGGATGGTTATGTAATCTCGTACTTAAGGGTTATGTAGGGTAGGGTAGGGGTAAGTGCCCTGATCGCAACGGAAGCAGGCTGCGCAAGCATGCCGCGCGCCGCGCAGCGCGGGCCCGGGCCGCCAGGATAGCGCGTGCAGATGGTCCGCTGGCTGCGCGGGCCTCCGAGCGTCCGCCCGCGCCACGCAGGCGAGCCCGCACCCGAGAAGCGCAAGGTGTGGGTCATCGCGCGGCAGCACCCGGGCGAGACGATGACCGAGTTCTTCGCGGAGGTGCGCGCGCGCGCGGCCGCCCCGCGGCCTCGTTGGGTGACAGGGTTAGGGACGCTGCTGCCCGCCGCGCTGCGCCCGCCGCCCGCATACGCCGCAGCATGCCGGCAGGCAGCTGCTGGGCCGCCCGGCAGCGCGGCGCTCGCAGCATAGGCTGGCGGAGCCTGTTTCGGAGGACGTGCGCGGGGGCGGGCGGCGGGGCGGCCATGTAGGCGCCTCGCCTGCGTGTCCAGGTTCTGACAATGCGGGCGCGTGCGGCAGGGGCTGGTGCGGCGGCTGCTGGACCGCGCGGACGGCGTGTCGCGCAAGGCGCTGCGCGAGGCCGTCTTCTATGTGGTGGGCAACTGCCGGACACGAGCTGTTCTTAAACTTTTTTTATTTTTTTCCCTGGCTGCAAATGATGTGTGTTTCAAGAACTGGCTGTGTGATGTGTGACTGCTGAGACGCTCGACGTAACCTCTGTTACGGCTGCGCGCATCTGGTGCCGGCCTAGTAGAAGTGCTGCGCAGCTCACGCACAGCTTTGCATCGCTTGTGGTGGGGCCTGCAATATTTTGGACATCGCTGTCCATATGGTGCTGATCAATGGTGACTTCGCGCACCTCCGGCGGGTGCCAAGGAGGCGGCGCACCGGCACGGCGAACGCGTGCCCGGCCGCAGGTGCCCAACATGAACCCGGACGGCAGCTGGCGGGGGCACCTGCGCACCAACGCGGCCGGCGCCAACCTGAACCGCGAGTGGGCCGCGCCGAGCGCCGAGCGCAGCCCCGAGGTGCTGCTCGTGCGCAACAAGATGGACCAGGCGCGGCCCGGCGGCCCCTACCCTACCCTAATCAGCAGCCCCTTGTTCTGGGTGTGCAGCCGCCAGCCGCCTGCGCGGCGAGCTGGCCGCCGGTGGCGCGCTGAGCAAAAGCCGCGCGCTGCTGCTCATGCGCGGCCAGCATGGCCGGGCGCGCTCTTGTGGGCAGCTGGACGCTTGCTGCTTGGGCTGGCGGCCGTGGCGCGTTGGGCCATGCAGTGGGGCGGGCGTGGTTTACGCAGAGCCCGTCTTGTTCTGGCTCACCGGCCAGTCACGCACGACGCACCATCGAGGGTCGGGCGGCGGCGCACACGCGAGGCGCTGCGCATGCGCGGGCGCAGGTGGGCGTTGACATGTGCCTGGACGTGCACGGCGACGAGGCGCTGCCATACATCTTCCTGGCCGGCAACGAGGCGCGCGCCCGCGCCAACGTGCCGACGCGCTGCCTGCCGGGCCGCAGGCGGCGCGGCGCTGGCGCCCGGGGCCGGGCAGGGGGTCAGGGCAGGAGCCGGCGCGCATGTGCGGGCTGGCGTCGAGGAGGGCTGCGGTGTTGCGCCAGCGCATGACCGAGCGTAGGGCACTGCCGGCCCTGGGTTTGAGGCACCACTGTTGGTGGCGAGGGCTCCAACTGTTGTCCCACAAATGCAGCCCATAACCGGCTGCCGGCACGGCACGCTGACGTGACCGGCGCTGCGTATGCTGGGCATCCATCCCCAAGCCCACCAGGTGTGGGTGCTGCGGCGGCGGGCGCGCCGTCGAGGCGCGGGGCCGCTCCATACGGAGCGAGCGCCCGGCGGGGCCGAGCGCCCAGTCATGTCGCCCCGGAATCTCGCGAGCCGGCCGAATCGCGCCAACGCGCGCCGCGCCGCGCAGGGCATCCCGGGATGGACTGACCGCCTGAAGGACCTGCAGCAGCGCCTCAGCGACGCGCTGCTGCGTGCCTCGCCGGACTTCCAGGACAAGTGCGCGCCAGCCAGCCCCGTGACCGATGCTGCTGCAGGCAGGAGTCTCGCAGGGCGGGGCGGTACACGGTGGTCGAGCCCCATGACACCCGTGTCGATGCAGCGGAAGTGTAGAATGTTGTGCTTTGTTGTGGCTTGAAAGTGCACGCTGCCAGTCCGGGGTGCCTGGCTCGGCGGTTATGATGTCATACCTGCTGGGACGGCTTGTCCCCGGTAGAGCTGCACGAGGCAGATAGCCCAAAGCCAGTTGTGGTGCGTGATGCTGTATTTCTGTCACTTACGAACTCGCAGTCAGGCATGCACTGTCATGTGCTGTGTGAGCTAGCGCGCATGCATATGTGCCAAAACATTGGAGCGCGACGCTAGCACGTCGAACGCCGGTGCATGAAGCCCGGGGGAGCTCACGCGCGGCGCATGGGGCCAGGTATGGCTACGGCAAGGGCTCGCCTGGGCGCGCGGACATGCGCATCGCGGCGCACGCGATCGGGCAGCGCTACGACTGCCTGGCGGTCACGCTGGAGCTGCCATTCAAGGACACCGCCGGCGCGCCGGAGCCTGTGCAGGGCTGGTCCGCCGAGCGCAGCCTGCGCTTCGGCGCCGCCGCGCTCGGCGCCGCGCTGGAGGTGCTCCCGCACCTGCGCTAGCGCGGCGCGGCGCGCACCGCGGCCGGGCGGCCGCTCCGGGGAGCTGCCCGCAGCTCTCCGGGCCATGTTCGTGTTTACTACAGCTGGGTCTGTGCCGACGGCTGTGCACCTGTGGGTGCCTCAGTGCAGCGTGATCGTGCAGAGCAAACAGGGCGAGCCAGCACAGGCTTGACGTCTGAACAGCAAGAAATCATTGAATGGCATTCGCATGCCGCAAGAGCTTGAAACTGCATAGAGTCCTGTGCGGCCTTGGGTCACCCACGCCATGCGGGGCTTGGTTGCATGACAGCATGCGCGTGCACGCGCTGGCCGTGCCGCAGCTCATTGCTGCTTCGCCCACCGCCCGCATGCATGGGCACACTGAGAGCTTTTAGATTGGACATGCTGTCGGACAAGGTTTCCAGCGTGAGGGAGGAAGGCTCTTGAGTGCGCTGAGGCTCTGGGTGTGATCCAGCACCAGTTTGTAAGATGCTAGACCGCACGCTCGGGTCTCCAGGCAGCCACTGAGGCGCGCTCTCCGTTGCGCTGGCGATCTCGTGCCGTCACGCAGAGGACTGCCCGATCAGCGCACAGCGCCGACCGAACAACTCGCACCGCTGCATGCTCAGCAGCCAGGGCGTCGGATCGTGCCTCGCCTATTACAAATGCGAATGCTAAACGGCATGACATGCTAAAAGGCATCACCGCTTACATGCTCACAATAGAGCCGGCCATGCCGGCGCCCGCGCTCGCGGGCGGCTTCCCCGCACGCTGCGCGGCTACACGTTGGCGTAGTCCCCGCAGCGCAGGCCTACGGTCATCCAGCAGTCCTTGTACGGGCCCGCCAGCACGCGCTCCAGGCAGAAGGTGAACGTGTACGCGCGCAGGCCCGGCCCGCCGGGCGGCTGCTCGCCGATGGGCGGCCCAGCGGCCGCCGCGCCCGCCGCCGCGCCCGCCGCGCCCCCGCCCGCCGCGCCCGCTGCAGCCTCACCGGGCGGCCGCCGCGCGAAGACTGTCACCGCCTGCACCGCATGCTCGCCGGAGCGCGTGCGCGGGAACTTCATCTCCGAGGCCGCCTGCGCGGCGGGCCACCCGCTGGAGATAGGGTAGGGATAGGGTGGTCGGGCATACCGGCAGGCAGGGCGAGCCGCGCCGACGCCGCGGGGTGGCACGCAAGGGCGCCCGCACGGCGGCCGTCGCTGCGGCGGCAGGGAGCGCGGGCGCCCAGACGCCCAGACGCTGCAGGCAGGCGAGGCGCTCGCCGCGAAGACTCTGCCCTCTAGGGGTGCGGCAGGGGGGTAGGCTAGGCCCGGCCCGCAGGGTGCACACGAGCGCACGCTCCGACACGAGAGCATGCTGGCCAGCCTCGAGCAAACGCGCCGCGGGGCGCGCCCGCCAGCGCTCGCAGTCCAGAAGCGGGCGGAAGGAGCCAGAGTGCGCCACGGCGGCAAACTCGTCCAGCGTGACCCACTCGCCCGCGCCCGCCTCCCAACTGTGCGCGCGCGCCGGCAGCACCTGCGCCCGCCGCGCAGCTGACTGCGGAGCCGCTCGGGGGCACAGCGAGCCGTTCGCTGCCGCGCGCGTGGGGCCTGCGGAGCGTCTTACTGCCGCCAGCGCGACCGACAAGTGGCCCTCGTCTGCAGCAGCACATGCTGTATGAGCTGCGGGTACAGACATCGGGCCACAGGGGCAACTTGTGTCCGAAATGTAATCAAATTCAGGCCTTCCCTGTGCGGGCCGTGAGCGCAATTATCTGGCACGGCCAGCACTGGCTCGCGCGCCGGGCGGGCCGGGGGATTCGGCACCTGGCCGGACAGCATGTCCTCGCAGCCGTGCGGCTTGCTGAAGACGTACGCCGTGCGCACGCCCGCGTCGGCCTCCGGCCTGCGCCCCGCGCCGGCGCGCTCAGTGCACTCAGCGCGGCGTGAACAGCACACGAGACCCCAGGCGCAGGCGGCGACCGGCCAAGGCGCGCCGGCCCTAGCAGGGCAGCCGGGCAGGCGCGCGCCAGTCGTTGATCTGCAGCGCGTCCAGCTGCGCGGCGACGACCGCGGTCGGCGGCAGCATCGGCGTCGGGCGCCGGCCGCGCGCCGGGTCGCGCACGCCGCGCGCCAGCACGTGCGCCGAGAACTCCGCCGCGAGGTCGCCTGCGGACGGGAATTACAGCGGTGAACTGTTGGCGCAGTGCGCTGTGACGAGAAGCACAGAGGTGCCAGCTTGGCAGGAGCAGCGGCCGGCGCTGGCCCTGACATTCGCCACAGCGGCAGACGGGACCGGGCCACTGGCGACGCAAGCGCCGCACCCAATGGCGCATCCCTGCTGTCGCAGGCGACCGGGCGCGGCCGCTTGCGCGGCCGCGGCCTGCAGCTGCACGTACACCTTGCGGCCGGAAGCGTGCGCCACAGCGGCGCGTGCTGCGCAGCCGCTGCCGCGGGGCAGGTCACGACCCGCGGTCCTGTCATAGTGCGCCGCACCACTTGATGCGCTACGCACACCTGAAGTCTGCGAGGTCCTGCAAAGTTGCCAGGTGCCAAGGCAGCATCAGCCCCAGCAGATCAGTAATAGGGTAGGCCAGGTAGGCACACGTGCAGCAAATGGCGAAGTTCTGAGAGTCCGTTGCTGACAAGGAAGCTGTCGCATGTTGGAGCTGTCTGCAGCGGCTGTGTGCTCTGTGTGTGAGACAGGGCGCGGCAGGCGAAGGAGCGCCACCACACGCGCCTGCAGCGCCGCGTCTGAGAAGTTGGCTGGAGCTGAGAGAGTCAGGCTGCGCATGCGGCCAGAGCGCCTGCCGCCGCTCTGAGGCCCTTTCTGGCCAGCGATGGCGCCGGCACTGAGGCGCTCGGCCGCGGCGCGAGCGGCGTGCCTGGTCTGCCTCATCGCCGCGCAAGCATATGCCGGTGGCGGCGACAGTGAGGGTGGGCACCCTGGCCCAGAGCCTGGCTGCACAGCCGGCGGCCCTGCTGGTGCCAGCTCGCGTGCCGCGCGCACCGCCTGCACAAACTTGCCTTGGACTCGCGCCGCATCGCTCTCCGGCATTGGCACTGCGCCCTACACCAGTCCCGTCTCCCTCCTGTCCGCGGCCGCGCGAGCTGGAACCCCTGGCGCGCGCGCAGGGCACCGGCACCTGGCGGCCCCCGGATCGTACCGGCGCCTGCAGCAGGCGGCGGCAGGCGCGCGCGGCGCTCCGCCGGCCGGCAACTCGTCCGCCACGGCGCAGTGGCTCGCCGCCGCGCGCGCGGCCAGCGGCGCTCCCGGCAGCCATGCGCCCGCCTGGGCCAGCAGTGTCAACGCGTCCGCAAGCGCCGCGGCGGGCGCCGCGCCGCTGCCCGCGCCGCGCCACGTGCCGGCGCCCTCGCCGGCCGCGGGCGCCGCGGCGCCGCCGCGCGCGCCCGGCGCATTCATCAGCTGCGCGCCCGACGTGCGCAACTATGCGGTGCCCACCGCGTGGGCGCCCTCCGCGGCCGCGCCGGCGCTGACGTACACCGGCACCACCATCCCGGACCGCAACGACGAGTGCGCGGACGTACCCGACCCGCCCGCGCCGGCGGCCGGGCACACGCGGCCGCCCGTGTCCGGCAAAGCGCTGTCGGGCTTGCCGCCCGCCGTGGCGGCCAAGGCCGCGCAGCCGGGGCTGCCGCTCGGCGTGTTTTACGACGCCGCCGGCCAGCGCTGGGCGCTCGGCGGCGGGCTGGCGCCGCGGCTGCTGCCGCCGCGCAACGCGCGCGCACACGTGCCGGCCGCGCCCGCGGCGGCGCCGGGCGCCGGCGCAGCGGCGGAGGCGGCCGGCGCGCCCGGCATGGCGCGCGGCCTGGTGCTGGCGACCGCGCTGGGCGCGTGCGTTGGCGCGGCGGCGCTGCTGGCGGCCGCGCTGCTCGCGCTCGGCTGGCGGCGCCTGCGCTGCTGCGGCGCCCGGTGCGCACGCTCGCACTCGGACAGGCACAGGCAGCGCGTGCTTGCTGGCGGCTGCCCTCCGTCGTGTCAAGCCTTGTACCGCAGCATTGCACAGCGCATTAAGCAGCTGGAGCTGCGCAGGCACAGGCCGCGCTGCGCTTGCAGACCAAGCCTATCGCGGTATTGAACCATATTGATTGAACCAACTCGAGGGCTTCATGCATGCACAAGTTGCTGCCTGTGCTGATGACTGTGGGCGTGGCTGCTGCAGCGGTGTTCCCTCGATCGCTTGCGGCTGCTGGCAGCAGCCGCAAGCGGGCTGCTGCAGAACGTGCGCACGTCCCGCGCCGACGGGATGTGTGTCTGTGACCGCAGGGGCGGCGCTGAGGGCAAAGTGGAGAGCGAGCGAGCAGGCCAGGCGCACTCGCCGTTCTGGCGCGGGGCGCGCGTGGCCGATGAGAGCCGCCATGCTGGCGCCGCCGCGCCGGGCGTCAAGCCGCGAGATGTGGAGCTGGGGGCGGCGGCCGCCGCGCAGGGTCACCACCGGAGTCCTGGCGCGCAGCCAGTCGTGGCAGCCGCGCCTGCCAGGACGACCGAGGCGTGATCCGCAGCGGCGGCCGCGGGTGGCGCCCACTTGCGTGTGGTGAGGCACTGCGGCGCCCGCTGCGGGAGCCACACAGCAATGCTTCTGCATTTGTTGTCGAGTGAGGCTGACTGTGTAGCTTAAGGGGATACTTCATATGTCGCGTGCTCGGCTGTGCAGAGTGTTGTCGAGGGGCTCTGCGGCCCGGGGTTGCAGGTATCATGCCAATGTTCATGACGGCGGACTGCTTTCCAGCTGCTGCACTGCAGGCGCGGTTGGTGTGGGCTAGTCAGGGCAGGCCACTACGGCAGCAAGCGCTATGTGTGACTGCATCGCTGCGCACGTGACCAGGGGCAGTCGGCCCCGCCCAGTGCGCATGCGAGTTTGCCTGTGGCGCGGGGGCAGCAAGGGGCCCCCGACGGGTCCGCATGCAAGGTTTTGCAACGGTCTTGGGGCAGCAAGGGCTCCCGCAAAGTCTGCATGTGAGCGTGTTTGTGTGATGTTTCCTATAGCTAAGGCTGTGCGGCGGCTGCCCTGAGGTGACTCCGTCCGGCGCTGGGGCCGCGCATGCCGCGCGGTGACCTGCATTTTTGCAGCGCAAAAGTGTGCAAGCGTGCTCCGCCGCAAGCGTCATGCGGAGGCGGGCGCCTTGTTTGTGCTTTGACAGCAAAGGCTTTTGGACTGTGCGCAGCTCATTTCCCTGCCCTGTTGTGCCGCCTGTAATAAGGCAGAGGAGGCAGCAGACTTGGCATATGCATTGACACACTGGTCCACTCCTTGTGACTGCTAGGAATACTTGCAGCCACGTATTGGGCATGCACTGCATCCCTGCTCTGGGAACAACTAGCGGGTCGGGCAGAACCAGCCAGGCAGACACAGCACAGCAGGGCACGCGCTTTGCAAACCATGCTGGAAGTACCTGCTGTCATGCTCGATTTACATGTGCAGCTGCTATGGGTGCCGGATCAAATAGTACTCCGAGAGCGCACATCAGCTCTGAGACTGCCCGGGTTCCTGGGCGCTGTGCATGCCACCGACCATACAAGGTCTGCCCGACAACGCACGTTACATGTTCTGTTGTGCAGTCTGACATCATCACACCTCTCATTACCAAGAGCAGGACCGCTACAACAAAGCAGAGGTAACACAGCGCAGCCTGTTGCTATCCCATGTACGCGCGACAAAGGCTGGCGCACTCATGCGGGCCGGACAGGCTGAGCAAGCGCGCCTAGCTGGACACTGGAGCGCATTGTACCAGACACACCAAGGCGGGCAGACGTATGCTGGCCACGCCAGAAGAGGGTACATGCTGGCAGCCAGCAAAGCAGCCAAGCCCCCCCTGTAGCCCACGGTGCACGCTGGACCACGTGCATGAGCTGGCCCCAATCAGCTGATTGGGCTGCGGTTGTACCCAAAGAAGGTGTTCCAGACTAAATGATTCCATGTGTCACAAGGCATGCGTCAGACATCCCAGTTCGTGGAGGAGTGAGCGGGCACTCCCACGCGCGCAGTATGCAAGCCGGTGCAGCGCCATGTTCAGCACTCCTGCTGCGCCACGACTGCATGCTGTTTCACAGCACCTGGTCACGTTCAAGCATGGGCCTACACTTACGGCGTGAGGAGCTGCATGCGTGCACAGCCCACCCAAGCAGCATCACCCCACATGGGCGGGTCGTTGTGGCTATGCTGACATGGCAGCCCACGCCGCCGCGCATGCCACATTTGCTATGCGCAGTGGTTCTGGCCGAAGGGCGCGCCGGGCTCCGGCGTTTCGCAGTCCACATCCGGCGACACCGTTCTGCGCCACACCGCGCAGGCCTGTCACCCCCTGGCGGCTGCGCGTTGAGGTATGCCCAGTAGCGTGGGGTCGCCACAGCCACTGAGCATCACACGTCTGTGAAGCGGTAGCATGCCGCACTAGGACTCCCAGCCACTGGCTGCACGCCTGTTGTCAGTATTCGCTGAGCCGGAAGCAACGAGCGCCATCATGCAGCATGGGACAGTGCGCATGCATGCAGACCTCCCCAGACAAGCATTGCAGAGCTCGACTTTTGGAGGTCCAAGCACACGGACGCACCGTCGGCAGGACGCGCAGCACCGCGTGAAGCAGCTCAGCGTGGCGGCCACGAACGCGAGCACGGACGCCACAATGATTGCCAGGCACAGGCCCTCAGCCAGGAATGTGTATGGTGGCGCGCGCGCGTCGCCGGCGAGCACAGCTGCGTGTTCGAGCTTGTAGTCCGGCTGCGGCCCGCTCGCGCCTGCCGCCTGTGCCGGCGCAAATGCAGGATGCGGGGCGCCATACGCCGCCGCGGCCTCTGCCGCGCGCGGGCCGGTCGCTGCCGCAGGCGCCTGCAGCGCGTCTGGGAAAGGCCGCAGGCTGCCGCTGGCACTGCTGCCGGAGCTTTGCTGCTGGCTTGCTTGCGCATCCAGGCTTCTCGCACGCGGCCCTTCTCCCGACCCCAAGCCAGGCCACCCTGCCACGCGCTTGAAGCCTCGGACTCCGCTGCAAGTAGAGGCACGGAGACAGGACAGGAGGACAGAGAGGGTGTTCAACGCCAGCATCCAGCTGCCTGTGAAAGGTGACCAATAGCGCTTATCCTGAAGAAGCGGAGAGGCGCTTGCCCCGGTAAATATCAGGCAAGCATGCGAACCAGTTGGAAGCATGTGCCCCGCCCAGAGCTACACATCAGCGGTGGTTGCATACAGAAGCAGTGGTTGCATACAGAAAAACACGGGAGTGCCTGGTAGCTTTTGGCAGCGCGCACTGGGCACGTGCGGTACGGTGTCAGCCAGGACGCAGCTGCACAATAGCGGAATCAGGAGTGTGCATTGCGAGCAGTGGCCCATGCTTGACAGCGTGCCACCCCACAACAGCCACAGCGGCCCTGCTGGCACTCAACCTCGAACACGCACGCCCGCTCTCCCAGGAGGACGCAGCAGCAATTCCGTAACAGGCGCAAGTGGCTAGCTGTCTGAGGTTGAAAATGATGCCTGCTGGTGTAAGGTTACACCATGCCGGGGGATGGGGTGCTCAAGGCTCCCAAGTTCCCCTCGAGTGTTAAGTGCCTCTTAAGACGCCAAGCAGGGCTGGGCTACATACGTCACAGAAGCATTGCGCCAGACGTCAAACGTCGGACAAGACATCTTCCAGAACACTTGCGCGTTGACCTGTGAATGCACACTATTGTTTGGTACCGTAGCTCCGCGCCTGCCGCTGTTGCGCAGGATGCGGTTTGAAGCCTCAATCGTGCTGGCGTGCTGCTGTTTCGGCAGCGCATGTAGCGCACTCAGCATCCCTACAGGCAAGCACTGCACTCGCTCTTTATGCACTGCCATAGGCGTGCATCGTGCCAAGTGCTTGCCGCGCCTTTCGGCAGGCAATTCGAGTGCAGCTGTGTGGAACTTACCTGCCCACGCGCACTGCCTGGTCCACAATGCTGTGCTTGACACTGTCCTGTTTGTGCGGGACAGGCAGCAGCGCTCGCGCTGCCTGGCTGCCAAACGGGGCGGACAGTGCCGGCGCAGCGCTGCCGCAGCCTGCCAGCCTTCATGTGTCCGCCAACGTGCGGTATTCTGCAATAGGAGCGAGCGAGCGTGCTGCTGGTATAGGAGCGCCAGCGCCAGTCGGAGTGAAGATGGAGTTGCAGGCCAGTCGCTCGCCTCCAGGCGCAGCAGCTCGTAGACGGGCCGCCGGTGCGGGTGCAGCGGCTGCAGCTGCAGCGCACAGCCGACTGCAGGCCGGCCCATGCTCTGCAGCTCAGGACCAGGCCCTCCAGGCTCGCGGAGCACGCAGCCTGCGCGCACCAGCAGCCAGGCGGCAGCTGAGGGGCGCTGGCGAGGAGGCCGCGCCGAAGGGGCCGGCTCCGCCGGCGCTGCTGGGCGGCGCGCTGCAGGCGGCGCTCGTCATGACCTTCCTGTGCGCGTGCGGCGCCGCCCTGTGCTGCTGTATCAAGTCCTGCCGGGGCCGGTGCGCACCTGGCTGACCCAGCACGCTGCACACCGCGCTGCGCAACATGCCTTCCGTTCGTTCCTCCTGCGCATCCCTCTCTGTCTTTTGTTGCAAATGAAGTGTCCCACATGATGTGCACCGGTGCGCAGCTCACATGCCACTGCAGCTGACCAGCGGTGTACCTGGCTTCCTCTTTTCCGTGGCACCATGCCGCGGTGGCCGCGCAGCCCCGCTGACTCACAGGCTGCCGGCGTGCAGCTCCGCGATCGAGCCCCAGCTGGAGCCTGAGGCGCCTGCGCACGCCACAGCGGCGCCCGCGCCAGCCCCCTGCTTCCGCAGCCTGCGCGACAGCGCGGCGTGCCGCATGAGCATCGTCAACGAGTCCCCCGCATGCGTCGAGCTGCGGTGGCACGACTACGACGGTGCGCCCGTGGGGGCCTGCACCCACACTCAGGCATGGCGTGACATGCAGGCGAGCATGCAGGCCGCCGAAGACTGCTAAGGCCGTGCTGGCGACTGGCTGCATGTTCGCGCGGACAGCGTGGGAGCTGTGCACATGCATGCATGTGCTTGGGTGCCTCCTCCGGCGCTGCCCAGACATGTGCTGCCTCCTGCAGGCGTGGCCGTGGAGCCCGGTCTCCTCGTTGACCCCGGAGGGCGCAACGAGCTCCTCACGTTCGAGGTATGCAGCACTAGCGCTGTGCTGGCACGCGGTCCGAGCTCTGCTAAGTGGGTGCAAGGGGACGTGGTGAGTGCGCCAGCGCCCCTGGATATGGCGGCCTGTCACCGAGCATGGCGAGAGGTGGGCAAAGGCATAAGAGCAGGCTGTGGGATCAGTCAGTGGGTGGTACGTCTGCCGCAGCGGTGCACGGCCGGAAGACGTCCGCCTGCGCAGAGACTGGCTGACGCGACCGTCGGCGTCGCAGACGCACTGCTACATGGTGCTGGACGCCGCACGGAGCGCGCCGCTCACGGCCTTCATGGCCAGCGCGGGCGCGTGCGACGTGCGCATCTGGCAGGACGCTCGCGCAGGCCTGTGCGCCGCAGTCGTGCGTAGGCCGCCGTCACCGCGCTCACCGGCACCTGACACAGACTAGCTACGCTCTGGCCCTGAACTTTGCGTGATATTTCCAGCACTAGCTAGGCCCCACTGATGTCAGCACAACAACAGCGGTATCCCTCATCATGTTTAGCTGTATTTGGCAGTATAAAGGGATTGTACTGCCAGCGGGCATTGGCGCGCTGTCACAACGCGCGAGGTGCAAGCAGTCAAGTGTTCAGTATCATGCACAGCGTCAGCTGTGAGAGTGGTGGCGACCAAATGATTTTAGCAAATACTGTGATCGACCTGCAGCTTTCCTGCAGCATGCTAGCCGTGTGTCTGCACAGCGTGTGGCTATTTCCTGAAGGTTGGGACTGCCCAACCTGAAAGTAGATACTGCGGTGTGGGAACTGAACAGAAGTCGAATACGGAGCTGGTTGGGCATGCTGTCCAAGCACGTACACGGGGGGTGGCTTCAATGCTGTATACGAAGGACCTAGCAGTCTGCAGAGTGTGCTGGCCGGGTAGGGCTTGCCGGTCATCACCGTCCACACATTTTGTTGGCAATGCATGCTGCCTCACTATGGTTTTAAATCCCTGCTGCCTGCTGCTTGCGCACGGGACACGAGCAGCACTTTTGCAGCTTCTTGACATCCAGTTGTGGGCGGGTGCTCTGTCTTGTGCCCTCAGTCTGGGGTTTGAGCAGTCTTTCAGTGCGCCAAGTTGTGGATGGCTTTGCAGGCCGTAGGACAGAAGCTTGAAGCAAAGAGTTTGAGTCACACTGTGCTTTGCTTGGGAGTGCTGGGATGTAGGGCCTGCTCTTTTCTTTTTGCCAGTTGTCGCTCTGGTCTGTGAGGTGCAATCTGCAGGCCAGCTTAGGGCTCTGCTTGCAAACAGTCACTTGCACGCATGCGTCAACATGCGTCAACATGCGTGCAAGTGGGGGAGCTTTGTCACTGTCATGCTTCCCAGCTCGCGATAAGACATTATCATGTCTGCTTGGCCCCCCGTGTTGCTGGGACATGGGTAGGTTTGCCAAACTAAACGCCTGCAAAAATTTGTTTTTCGCTCTACGCGTATATTTGGTTTATCAAGCCGATTGCCTGCGCATGTGTATTGCGCAGCCGGACGAGATACGTCCGCGTCTGCAGTGATCATTTGATTCAAGATGCAGGCGCTATAAGATTAAGTGCACCTATAAACAAGCCATTGCCGTAAACGAGCATGCAGCACTCAAGCCAGGTACTAGAACTGGGCAGTTCAAACGCGAACTTGCAGCCAGCCGCACAGGTGCCCGCGCACCTGCTAGAAATCGTACATGCAAGCGCAGACGATCCTGGCACGTGCTGCAACTGCATGGTTGCAGTTTTGTGCTCTGTGTACTCTATTGTTGTCTGTGTATGCAGGACTTGGCAGGAGAGGTGGTAGCACGGCATGCAGCGGCCCAGGGCGGCGCCACGGAGGGCGTGACTGTCATACCAGAGCCCGGGTGTGCCACACAGTGCCTTCTGCACATCGCAGTGCATGCTCCGTGAACGAGTCCTCAGCCTGGGCACTGCGCAGCTTTGTCGTGAAGACCTCGGATGACGCGGGCAGCAAGGTCTTCATCAACGTGTGCGGGTCTGCGAAGATCCCCGCGCCGGGCGGCTGGACGAGCGGGCAGGCGCGCGCCACACGCTGGTGACCGACTTCTGTGGCGTATGTATTGTTGGGCAGCGCACCTTCACGTTCGGTGTTCGCGCTGACGGCAGCGGGGCAGCAGTGGGACGCCGCGCGTCCTCGAAAGCGACTGCGCTGGCCCAAGTCGCAGGTCGAAAAAACCACGACCCGCAGGTGCCTCTGAGCGTGAAGGAGGCGCTGGCGGAGTTTGCGGCCGGTGCGGACGGCGAAGGCAGCGCGGAGGCCCTGCGCTTCCCGCTGGCCATGGGCCCCGCGCGGCTGGAGGCGGGTGCGCCAGAGGGCCTCACAGCGTCCTGGCGTGTGCGCATGCACGCTGTACCAAAGGCCTTGCTTGTACAGCACACCCACACCGCGCGCTTTGACTGCTTAATTGAGACTGAGACTGACAGCGACTGATGTCCCGAGGCGCCGTTCACGAGGTGCCTGCTGTGTGTGGACTCCTGTGGGGTGTGCCATACCCGTGTGGGGGTGGCCCCGTGAGTCAGGCTCTGCGCTCACACGCTGTGCCGGCGCGCAGACCGGCAGGGGGAGCCATGCACCGTCTATGACTGTGTCTTGAACGCTGACGTCATTGCACAGGCCGCCATGATGCGGTGCGCCTGGACACCTTTCGTAGAGCTGTGCAGCTGTGCAACACACACCCTTGCCACAGTGCAAGCAGATGATCACTTCGACAGCTGTTTTGGAGGCGTGGTGAGCTTGACTTGCTGTGCTGGTGTCAGCGACACAGGCCCTGCACCTGCCTGGGTTGGCACACCACGCATCAGAGTGAATCTCACCTGTGCAGCTGTTTGCAATGCACGCCCACCCGCGGCATCTGCAACGTCAGCCTGACGGGCAGGCCTGCAACCGACAAGCTTACCGCCTCGGCAGCCAGGCCACTGCGCTGTCCTGTAAAGCTGGCGCAGGGCCGGGAGGGCCCTGGCAGCGGCTGCTGCGCTTGACCGGCACTGCACCGGCTGCGCGCGCTCGTCAGGCAGCACCTGCGACGCATGGTGCCCTGAGTGAGGGTCGCCTAGAGTAGGGTACCTATCGTGGTCCTGATCCCGCCTCGCGGACCCGCCCAGGCCCCTGAAGCTGTTCCTGGTGGAGCTGGCGCTCGGCTGGGCGGGCTCCAAGAGCGGGCGCGTGCTCGACCGGCGCTACCGCCTGCCGCGCATGCGCTACAAGGGCGACGCGCCGCAGGCGCAGGCCGTGCGCCTGGCCGCCCGGCCGCTCGTCACCGAGCTGGCCGAGGCGCCCGGCGCCGCGCCCGCCTTCCCGCTGCGCGCGCGGCGGCCGGCGGCGGCGGCGGCGGCGCGTGCCGGGCCAGGGCCTGCAGGCGCAGGCTCGGCGCCGCCGGACGCCGCGGGGGGGCCTGGTGCGGGGGCCGCCAGCGCGCCTGCAGCGGGGACGCAAGGCGCGGCGGCGACCGGGGCCGGCGGCGGCGGACGTGCGGACGAGCGGCCGCCGCCTGCGCGAGCAGCCGTATACCCCGAGGCGAGCATGCCCTCACACGCACCCGCCCCTGCACAGCTCTCGCTCCATTTTGCGTGCATAAGCTGTGGCAGCTCTGGCGAGCTGCAGCTGTTGTGCGCCAGGCTGCTGGCTCAGCCCGAAGGGCCGCGGCGCATGGCGCCGCCGCAGAGCCTCCGCACGGCCGCCCCGGCGCCCCGGCGCCGCCGCCGGACTATGAGCTCGCCTATGAGGGGCGGCCGGCAGTGGCGCTGCAGCTCACGGTGCGACTGGGGGCCGCCGCCGCTGCCGCGGGCCCCGGCGCATGCGAGGTCGCCGTGTGCGGGCGGCGCGTCCGTGTACGCGCGCCCGGGCACGCGCCGCTCGAGGTGGCCGCGGCGCTGGGCGTGCGGTGCGCGGGCGCAGGCGTGTCTGCAGAGCTGGACGCGGCCGCCCGCGCGCTGCGCGTGCGGCTGCCGCTGTGCACGTACGCCGAGCAGCTGGAGCAGGCGCGCTGACCGCGTTGATGTCTTGAAGTCTGGTTGTGGGACGACCATGGTCTGTTAGAAGGCGGGGCCTGTCACTGCGTGCGCTCAGCGCGGGCGCGCGCGCTGCTGCCGAACAGGGTGTGCCGCATGCAAGGTGAGCGTGCGTTCGCCGGTCAGCCCCTACGTTTGCCGCACAGCTGGCTCTTGCAGTAATATGTGAATAAGGAGCCCGTGTCGCTGGCCGTGTGCGTGACCATCCCTGCCGAGCCGGGCGCCTGAAGCGGCGGGGTGTGCGCAGGCACGGCGCGCGGCGCCGCACAGCTTTGGCTCGCTGGGGCTCAACGCGGATTGCCTCCCGGAGCTGGGGGTGTGAGTGTGTCCACTGCTGTCGATGGCCGGTATCATAGTTTCATTGCACATCAGAAGTGTATAAGAAGGAGGTTTGAGCTGGCGCACTCGAGCCGTACGTTGTCCAGGTGCTTGTAAAGTGCACCCACAGTAATATCTTCATATTTTCAGAGCTACCTAGCCTAGCCTCTCCAGTACCCAACACCTCAATACGGGGTGGCATCACTGGCTGACACTTGGGTGCTCGACTGACATGCATGAAGTGGCCAAGGCATGCACAGTGCATGATGCACGTGCTGAGCACACGAGGCGTTCTGCGTTAGGAAGGCATGGCACCGTCGCGGTGGACTTTTATAAAGCGCAGCCACAGGTAGGCTGAATGAATGAATGAATGAACGAAGAATGGATGACAACCGTGTATCAGCCAGCTCTGGCTGTTTACGAGCGCAGCCCAATAGCAGGGATTTTTGTAGTGAAGATCAGCTCAATCGAAGCTAGGCACGCAAGAATGATGCAGCGGGCCGCTTCTTGGGTGTCCGAGTGCTGGATATAAGCAAGCATACTGCAGTCAGAATGTGCAGCAGCAGAGTGGGCCTGTGGTGTGGTGGTGCACGTGACCTAGGATAGGGTCCAGCCATTTACCTGCCTTTGATTTATGGATTTGAAAGAGCGCAGGCCACCTACACACACAGACTGCAGCGGTACGCTATACCCACCGCATCCTCACGCCAAGTGAGGTGCAGGCACGTCTCGCGGCGTTCTTGCAACGCTTGCAGCCCAGGCAGCACCCTCCTGCATTGTGCACCGTGCCGTTGTTTTGCAGACGGCATGCCTGAGAACACTTTAATGACGTCTCCGTTGCCACACTCCTGCAAGAGTTGCCTATGACTGCTGGCCAGCCTGCGCGCGGACCGACTGTTTTGCCCTGCAGGGAGCCTATGAACAGGATGGCTGACTGCAAGGTGCTGGTGCTTCTGGCCTGCCTTGCGGCTCTGGGCGCCGTGCATGCAACCTCCGTCATCCTGGTGAGCGCCCGCGCTGCACTCTGCGGCCTTTCCAGCGTGGCTGCTTGCTGCTCTTGGTGTACAAGTGCAGCAGCCGCTGGTCAGGAGCATGCTACCTGGGTTGAAAAGGCAGCTCGCGCATGCGCAGGTGCCGGGCCTGCCGGTGTCCGGCAGGATGTACCTTCAGACAGTCACCCCCAGCTTCGCAGCCGGCGCGGGCGGCACCGCCCCGGGCGGCGGCGGCCGCCGCCTGCTGGAGGCCGGCCCCGGCCGCGGCCTGCTTCAGGCTGCGGCCACCAATCAGAGCACCGCCGCGGGCGAGGCCGCCATCGTCATCGCTGGCCTCAACGCCGTGCTGAGCTCCAACACCGGCCGCAAGCTGCTGCAGACGCCGGGCACCGGCCTGGAGATCCTGTACGCGTGCGCGCCCCGCCTGCAGCCCCTCGTCCGGACTGCTGAGGCTCACCTGTCCGCGCTACGGCCCGCGGCGTGTCTGCACCCCAACAGCGGTCACGCACTCCCGGAAAGCCCGCAAGGTCAGCACACCATGTCTCGAACCTGTCTTTGCATTCCACGCGCAGGGCAAAGCTGAGCTACGTCGGCAGCCGTGCTTCGGTGGTGCTCGAGATCCCGAATTCCGCTGGGAACGTGGCTATTCTGACCGCGGCGACCACCACCATCCCCGCCGCCGCGCCGCCGGCCGCCTTCTTCAATGCTGAGGTCGCGCTCGGCGGCGCGGTGGCCGTCAGCAAGACGGGCTTCCTGGGCGCGAGCGGCGGCGTCGTGCGCGTGCGGCTGTCCTTCGACCTGGCCGGCAACGCACTGCCGCCGCTCCAGTTCAGCTGGCAGTATGCGACCAACCTGCCGGCGCCGCAGCCCGCGTTCTTCTTCGCCAACGCGGCCGGCATCGAGGTCGACCCGGACAAGGCGGGCCTGCCGACCGTCAAGGGCCTGGTCGAGACCCTTGTCTAGGCTCTAATAGCCGCACTCGGCTGATGCGCATGGCTAGAGCGCCTCGGGAGTGCTTGGTTGTGTTTTTTTTAGTTGGGGAGATTGTGGTGAGTGTCCTGTGCACAGTTGGGCGGCGCACGCATGTGGAGGATGAGCCTGTAGGGCTCCGACACGGCAGCCGCCAGCCAGCGAGCGCGCAGGCAGCCCCCGCCTCCTTTTCTGGGTCCACTGGGGCGTGACTCAAGCCCGTTATACGCAGAGCGCGTCAGATTATCCCACGAGCACACGACCAGGGCAGCTTGCTCTTCATGCGTGCGCGCATGAAGAGCTGGGTGCCTGGTCCCTGAGTGCGCTTGCGTCGGATCTCGTTAAGGCATCAGCCTAGCCTCCCTGGATGGATCCTGTAGCAGGAAGGCGCGGCGTCAGGAGGGCTCACCCGTACGGGGTTGCATCTGCCATGCATTCCATCTGCTTTCCTGTGCTTGCAGCCGGGCCTTGTTTAGCGGTGTCCAGAGAGCCTGATTCATGCATGCGGTATGAAGCAGCCTCCGCAAGGCTGCTCAACAAGGCAGCCTGAGGTGAGGCACCTTTGGCGTGCCTAACATGCTGTCTGTAGCTCTTGACGCGCCTTCACCTGCCAACTGTAACAGCAAGGCTTCGATTCGGGCGCTGTCTCCACCACTGCTTCGAGCGTCACTGCCTGGCATCGACACAAGCAGAAACTGTTGGCCTGCATGACAACAGTACACATCACCTTCACCTTTTATCCATTTATTGTTCACATGCTGGGCTGGGGGTTCCGAGCAGGTTTTCAGCATTTATGTTTGAGTTCAAATTTCTATGCAGCACAGCTCCACCGTTCACCTTCGGCCTCAAGCACTGGTACTACAGCTAGCCTGCTCGCAGCGCAAAGCCTGCCGCGCATCGCTGCACCCAGTACGGCCCGGGACTATGTTACAGAGTCAGGGTGCTTGTGCATGGCCTGCTTGAGCCTGCCCACGCCTGCCTGCCCATGTTGCGCCATGTTGCGCCTTGCTGGACTCAAAGCTGCCACCTGCGCTGCTTTGGCCGTCCTGTGTGTCACAAACCTTAATTATGCGTGGGGCGGCCACAATAAAAGCTGCAGAGTGCTGACTGCTCGCCTGCCAGGGCTGCACCGCGTTGCACTGATCAGCATCCTTTCTGTGTGGCAGGCACGGCAATGGCCAGCTGCAGAGTTCTGGTGGCGCTGGCCTGCCTGGCAGCGCTGTGCGCCGTGCAGGCCGCGGAGGTCAAGCTGGTGCGCCTGCCCACTCTGCGGCGTGTGCCGCCTTGCCTGCTGCTGACCCTGTTGCGCAAATGAATTTGGCTGCATGAAAGCAGCGTGCACCGCGGTCTTGTGGTGGCCGGGCGCCTGGCCCGCCATGCCAACATTTGTGTACTTCCAGTGTCCGCGGCCTGCTCCACAGCTGCCCAATCGCTCTCTATGCGCCACAGCCTTTGTTACAGCTTCAGCAACCGATCCTGCACCCTGATGCTCAGCTGGTCGGAGCACATGATCGGGGTTGCCGTGGGTGTCCAAATGATCTGTGTGACAACCTGCGTCCTTGCCCGCCATGCCTGCTGGGGGGCAGCGGGCTGCCTCGCCGTGTGTCACGCGGGCGTGCCGCGCCGCGCGCAGGTGCTGGGCCTGCCGGTGTCGGGCAGGATGTTTGTGCAATCGGTCGCGACCAGCCTCACCGCCGGCGCGGGCGGCACAGCACCGGGCGGCGGCGGCCGCCGCCTGCTGGCGGTTCCCCCCGGCCGCACGCTGCTGCAGTCCTCTGTCACCAACCTGACAACCGCGGAGGCCGAGGCAGCCATCATCACAAAAGGCCTCAACCTCCTGCTGGCCCCCACCACCGGCCGCAAGCTGCTGGCCCCGACCGGCGGCCTGGAGCTGCTGTACGCGTGCGCGGCCCGCACCCGCACCTGTGCCCCCTGCCGGCCCGCCCCTGTGCTGCCGCCTGCCTGCCTGGGAACCTTGTGCCCGCGCTGCTGGCGCTGCCTGCACGCAGTCCCAATTGATCACCGCCATTAAATGACCAAAAATTCTGGTTATCTCACACAGAGCGCGCCGCGCGCAGCGCGAAGAAGAATCCCATTACCGGGCGAGTATCAGCAATCCTGGAACTGCCCCCGACGCCTTCGAACACGGTAATTCTCACCGCAGCCGCCTTCACGCTCCCGCCCGCCGCGCCGCCGGCCACCTTCTTCAACGCCGAGGTCGCGCTGGGCGGCGCGGTTGCCGTCAGCAAGACCGGCTTCCTGGCCGCGACCGGCGGCGTCGTGCGCGTGCGGCTGTCCTTCGACCTGGCCGGCGACGCGCTGCCGCCGCTGGAGTTTAGCTGGCAGTACGCGACCAACCTGCCCGCGCCGCAGCCCGCGTTCTTCTTCGCCAACGCGGCCACCGTCGTGGTGGACCCGGACAAGGCGGGCCTGCCCACCGTCAAGGGCCTGGTCGACACCCTCAACTAGGCGCTGCATCGCACGCCCTGGCACACCCCGCGGCTCGCCCTGGACCAGACTCCCGCAGTGTCAAAACTCTAATCCGGGCTGTTGTGAGTGCGGCACAGCTGCGCTTGTGAGTGCATCACAAGCTGCGAGTCACAGCTGCGGCTGGGCCTTTGTGTCCTGCCAAAGTCCCTCCTGTCATGCTGAGAAGTCTGCTTGCCAGAATTTGAGAGTTCAGGGCGCCGTGCGTGCGCCCCATGTTGAAATTAGGCCCATTGCTGTTCTACTTTGCTTCCTGCAGCAAGGCGGGCGGTCATGCATGCATATGCGCGCATGAAGATCGGGGCGCTTTGGCGCCAGATTGGCGGCGCGCCCTCCTGGTTGCTGAGTTTGCTGACTGTGCAGCATGCATGCACAGTCAATTCCGGACAGGTGCCAGGCTACACTGACACCTGCGCGTGCATACAGCTTGTGTGGACCGTTCATGCGCATCTCCATGTGATTAAAAGTTGCTGCCTCCTGCCTCAGTCAGCAGGGTGTTGGTGAGCCTGCTTCACATATGCGGTGTGAAGCAGCCTCCCCAACAGGCATGTGTGTGTTTGTGCCAGCACCTCACACTGGCCGTGTATGTAACGCCGTGTATGTAACACACAGCGGAGCATCCGCTCTTTGCATTCACTGCGCAACTTTTCCACACAGCTACCCACTCCATCGCATGAAGGGGCGGCCCCGCAGGCCTGCTCCTCTTCATGCCAGGCGAGTGGTGAAGACCTCAATTGTGTACGTATGCTGATCCTCACACAGAGTGCTGCACCCGTGCTCATGATCATGTCCCTCACACTGCCTTTCAAGGAATGAAAAGACATGTGGGAGTACTCCAGCATGCATGCTGGCAGAGACTCCTGGCGCACTCACACTCACAAAGGAAGCCTGCTGATACCACGCGTACACTGCGCGTGTGTAAGGCCCAAGCCGCATGCAGCATCATGACGATTGGGGCGGCTACAAGCTGTAGCATTCTGTTCTGCCACGGGGGTAGCTCTGCAGTAGGGCCTGCCTCCCAAATTGCTCACGCCTTGACCCACTAGGGTGCTGCAGGTTCACTGTTACCCACGGACATTGCCATACTACAGTCACACCAATGGCCAGAGCTGCCTCAGCTTGGACGCCACGGTGACACCACAGCTCTGCAGCGTTTAAAAAGCTCTGACCCCTGTGGTGAAGCTGTCCCGATCGAGCGCGTCACGCAGCATTGCCAGTCAGCTATGAGCTCTTCCATCTTCCTGGTGGCATGCAGCAAGGATGAGAGCACGGTCGTTAGACCCCGTGTGTCAGCCACAACAAGATCTTGCAAGGAGGTGGGGTAGGGAGTTAGGGCTAATGCCCTCCGTTCTTATAAGGATTCAAATTGGCCAGAGAGCTCACAACTTCTCCAGCAACTGACGCCCAGCAGTTAAGAGCAGGCCTGCACGCACGCACCTCCCGCCACACCTGCCCCTGCACCAAGTGCGGCCCCTTGCCTGCTGTGTGCCTGTGCAGGGATGTCACTTTGTGTTGGCTCTGGCTGGCTTGTTGCCTGGGCGCCTGACCTGATCGCCTGTCTGTTCTGTGGTTGCGTCTGCCTGGAGGTTGACACAGCGTCAGGCGCTGGGCGGGCCTTTGTGTCCTGACAGGTGTTCAAACCGTCTGAGTGCCCGGCGCGGTGCGCCAGCCCCTGACCAGCCGCTTGCCGCACCGCGCAGGCCTTGCACAATGGCGAACCGCGGGATGCTGGTGGTGCTGGCCTGCCTGGCGGCCCTGTGCGTCGCGGAGGCTCAGAGTGTTACCATGGTGCGCCCCCTGGCCCACTGCCCTGCGCTACCCTGGTCGCCCTCAGCAGTGTTGCTCTGTGCAGCCGTCGCAGTGGCACTTTGACGCTCTGATCCCCCGTTCCAGTGGACGGCTTGGGCCTCGAGCATGCCATGACGGATTTGAAACAACCCTGCGTGGCCCGTCGCGCAGGTGCCGGGCCTGCCGGTGTCCGGTAAGATGTACGTGCAGTCGTTCACCGCCAGCTTCACAGCCGGCGCGGGCGGCACCACCCCGGGCGGTGGCGGGCGCCGCCTGCTGGAGGCCGGCCCCCACCGGAGCCTGCTGCAGTCCAACACCGCCAACAACGAGTCGGCCATCGTCGTCGCTGGCCTGAACTCCGCTTGCGCGACCACTGGCCGCAAGCTGCTGCAGTCGACCAACGGCATTGAGATTGTCTACGCGTGCACGCCCTGCCCGCCCGCCTGTCCTGCCCGCGTGCCCCGTTTGCTGTGATGCCTCAGGTTGTCGTGCGCTGTGTCAGTACGCTCTTGCACAGGCCTGTGAGCATTGTCGTGCGCAACTGCTGTTGGTTGAACTCACGCGTGAGCTCACGCTAATGCTGTAGTTTGAACTGAAGGCAAATTCATTGCGCAGGGCAAAGCTGAGCCCCATTACAAACCGCGTGACCGTCGTACTTGAGTTCCCGTCGTCGGCAGGCACGCGGCTGCTTTTCCGCACTGCTTTTCCGCACGCCGCAACTTTGTTCTTACCTGCAGCCCAGTCTCAGACCTCCTGGCCTCTCAGCACGCTCGTGTCAGACCCGCAGCTCTTTCAGACCTGTTGGCTGCAGAGCATGTGGTTTCAGACCTGCACTTTCGTTTTAAACCTGTTTGACTTCACATTTTCCTGGTTGCAGGCAACGTGGCAATTCTGACCGCGGCGACCACCACCATCCCCGCCTCTGCGCCGCCGACCACCTTCTTCAACGCGGAGGTAGCGATCGGCTCCGCGGTGGCAGTCAGCAAGACCGGCTTCCTGGGCACGAGCGGCGGCGTCGTGCGCGTGCGGCTGTCCTTCGACCTGGCCGGCAGCATGACGCTGCCGGCGCTGCAGTTCAGCTTCCAGTACGCGACCAACCTGCCGGCGCCGCAGCCCGCATACTTCTTCGCCAACGCGGCGACCATCGCGGTCGTCGTCGACAAGGCCGGCCTGCCGACCATCAAGGGCCTGGTCGACACCCTGGGGTCCTAGGCGCGAGGTGCAGCCTGGCGCTTGGTTGTGTGCGCATAGGAGCTGGCTCTCTGTACATATGGAGCAGGGTTTGGTTTTGTTTTTCCATCGCTTAAAGCATAGGCGGCACCGCATGTTGCGGCGTGTCTTCTAGTGTCCCAGATGCCACTGCCGCTAGTGTGCCGGGAGCCAGCCCCCTTTGGTGCAAGACTGGCGGGGCATGCCCCTGCAGTTTTCTGTAGACCATGCGCGCGCCCCTAGCTACCTTTCAGGGTAAGTGCTTTGCGACGAGGCTGCCTGCTGTTCATGCATGCGTGCATGAAAAGCAGGGCGCGTGCCTGCGCTCATTGCGTTTGCATATTTGATCTATCTTTCCTGGTGGTTCACAGCATGGGCTGGCTAGCGCGCTTCAGAGCACTTTGTATTGCGGGAGGGGGGCGATGAAGTTGGCACGTAGGGTTGACCGCTGAGCAAATGATTGCATTGGGTTTGTTCCTGTGAGCGGACTTGCCTTGTTCAGCAGGGTCTTGGCGAGCCTGATTTACACATGCGGTGTGAAGCAGCCTCCTCAATGCGGTTCAACAAGGCAGCCTTGGATGTGCCGCCTGCCATGCACATGGCTAGCGTGGTCTCAATGCTGCTGGTGCTCTGATCAAGTGCCCTGTAACAGCAGGCTGAATTGCGCGCATGGCTTTTGTGTCCTCTTCACATACTCCACAACCAGGAACATTGTACTATGTATCCTAAGCAAGCTCCTTCAAACATCTATGCCTGGTGTTTAAGTGCAGTGCAGACATGTAACAAAGGTGTCAGCGCGTGCCAATTGTGCAGCAACCTCTGTTGCTGTTGCTGTCATAATATATGCTTGCATCCCTGGACTGGTATTTCAAAAGGACCTGAAGCCTGCCCTGGTCCAGCAGTGCTTGGAGGGTGCGTGCAAAAGCAGTCACAATTCTAGAGAGCACCTGTCAGCTCTGTTCCGGGTAGAACGATGGAGCGCACGGCCGGGCCTGCGCGGCGGCCCAGGATGCGTGCACAGCTCATCGTGCTGGCCTGTCTGGCGGCCCTGCGCAGCGTGCACTCCGCCAACGTCACTTTGGCACGCTCCCCTGGCTGCTGCTGGTTGCTCTTCCCTCACGCTGCCCACCGCCTTGGCAGACCGGCTGCTGTGCTTCAGTGCGGTGTTCAAACCGGCCACCCTAACGCGTGCGCGCCCGCACGCGCAGGTGCCTGGCTTTGCCGTATCTGGCAAGATGTACGTGCAGAGCGTCTCCGGCAGCACTGCAGCAGGCGCTGCGGGTACGGCCCCGGGCGGCGGCGCGCGCCGCCTGCTCGGCGAGGCGCGTCGCCACCTGACGCAGGCGCAGATGCCCACTGTCAACATCGCCAACCAGACTGCGCTGGAAGACGAACTAGTGTCCACCGTCGCGGCCTTCAACGCTGGGCTGGCGGTCACATCTGGCCGCAGGCTGCTGCAGACGCCGACCGGCCTGGAGGTCGACTATGCGTGCGCACCAGCTCGCTCTCTGCACCGGCTGACCTGAGCCTTGCAGCGCGTTGTGGACTGCGCTGACACGCTCCGCGCGCCCTCTGCGCAGGGCCAAGATCAGCCTACTGACGCGCCGCTTGACGGTGGTGCTCCAATTTGCGACTTCGCCAGGCAACGCGGCAATTTTGGTCGCGGCCACCACGCAGCAGCCGACCGGCTTTGCCGCGCCGCCTGCCACCTTCTACAACGCGCAGGTCGCGCTCGGCGGCGTCGCCGCCAGCAGCGGCACCGGCTTTGTGGCCGTCAACGGCGGCATCGTGCGCGTGCGCCTGACGCTCGACCCAGTCGGCAACACGCTGCCGCCGCTGCAGCTGAGCTGGCAGTACGCGTCCAACCTGGCGACTCAGCCGGGCTTTTTCTTCGTCAACGCGGCCGCCATTGACGTCGTCCCCGACAAGTTTGGCCTGCCGACCGCCAAGGCCTTGATTGCGCTGATACCCTGAGCCTAGCGCGCGCTGCTGCCGCCCCTGGCGCGTGCTGCGCCGGGCGCCGGCGCGGCAGCGAGCAGTGCAGGCAGGTGCACAGTCCACCGGCCGGCATGCAGCAGGCTGGCAGCAAGGGCGCTGTGTGATCCAGAGAGAGCATGTCCATGCTTTGCGTAGCCACACCAGAGCAACATCTACGCATGATATGCTTTGCATGTTGACTTTTACAACCATGCATGTTTTGCCAGCGCTTTCTGGGTCACGATATGCCTCTTGCTTGGTGCTGTGCAGGCCCCCCCCAGATTTCATTTCCCCACTTTCGACAGGGCTGCTAGCAATTTGCGCGGTAGGCCAGGTTGCGTCCCCTGAGCATTATGGTGCGCGTTGCCAACCATGCACATCATGCACAGGGTATGTCGGTGCCACGCGCTTGTTCAAAGTGTCTGTGTTTTGAGCCGCAGCCACTGCACGGTAGCAGGGTGCGTTCGCGAACCTGGTTCAGTTGTGCTTATAGCGCTGCTTCTCCTCAAGTGTGTGCATATGTATACCCAAACAAATACACAGGCCAACACACTTGATGCCACAAATCCCCGCGCACTTTCATCTCATCACAGAATGTGCTAGTTGTGCACACTTGGCACAATGCTTTGCACAGCACTGCCTCCCAACGTGCCTGCAGGCTGAGCACAGTGAAGACGGGGTCTTCCGGCCAGAACGACGCCAAACATCAGAGACGAGAGTTTGGGGCAGTTGCTGCCACGGCGAACGTCCTTGATAAGCCGCACAGCGCTTTGTGCAGCCGGTCAGAGGATTGGAGCAGGTGCCTGCTGGCACGCCAACAACGAGCATGCCAGACGGGTGAGGCCCCTTTCATAGCGTAAGATGTGGCCCACGCTGCACAGACGCGTATGAACACGCGGGCCCTCAAACACAGGTGTGACGACGTGGTGGACCTGACATCAGACCCGGACACGCCTGGCGCGCTGCGCGCCACTGGCCCGGACGTGCATGCAGCGCTGCGGCATGCCGGCGCCCCGCCCGCCGCAGCCAGCCCAGCTGGCAGCTCTCCGGTCGTGCTGTCGCCGGACAGAAGCCCCGGCGTGTCCATCCTGGCGCGACTGCAGGGCTTGGCTGCGCACTCCGCGCCGGTCTCCAGGGAGCCTCCCGCGCTGCAGGCAACAGAGCAGCCTCCTGGACTGGAGGACGGGCTCCAGCGCTCAGGGGACCATGCGGAGCTGCACCACAGACCGGCAGGCACGTCAGAGTGTCTGGCGCGCCGACACGCGGATGTCTCCCCTGGACCTGGAGACGTGCCAGAGCACCAGCTGCGTCGGGCGGGGCTGGCGCCTGGGCCGGCGGGAGCCCCAGAGCGGACGGGCCTGGAGCAGGAGCCTCCGGGGCAAGCAGGCCCGCAGCAGCGCCCGGCGCCCCAGGGCGAGCTGCCTCCGCGGCGAGCGGGCCGGTCAAGGCAGGCCGCTGGGGCCAAACGCCCGCGCCAGGCTATGCGGTCCCTGTACGAGTGCGGCCAGGGCGACCAGGAGCGGAGCAACGGCCCGCTCAGCCCAGCCGGGGCAGGCATGTCCCGGCCCCTGCGCTCCGTGCATCAGCTGCCTGCACCTGTGCTGCGTGGGCGGTCTCAGGGGACTCCCACGCGCTTGCTCCCTGCCATGCAACCGTTCTGGGGTCTGTCTAGTCTTGTGGTGCGGGAAGACGTTTATGTGCTCAGGGCAACTGACACGCTGTGTTAGGTGCAGGAGTCACAGGTGAAGAGCACGGCCTGGGCCCCAGCAGCGCTGACGCCCGGCCGCCGGGCAAAGGCGCGAGCCCGGCGTGCGAGAGAAGTGGCAGCGCCTCAGACGCCAGCCCTCACAGCGGCTGCAGAAGCGACAGAGACCCGGAGCCGCGCAAGAGGTGGGTCAGCGTGAGCCCGTCCGCATGCTTTGGCCCTGGACGGCACTAGCAGCAAGGCCCCTGCGCTGCACATGCGCTCCGGCCTGTACTTGGGCCGTCCAGCTGCACATGTGGTGCAAACGTGTGCTCGTCTTGGCCTCCTGCATGCATCTTGCCTGGCCAGGCACACTGTCAGCCTGAGAACCCTCGCCATGGCAGCACGCCAGGTCCCACCCATGCATAGCTGCAGGAAGGTCAGGCTGTGGCATGGCGCGCGCAGGCAGGCCCAGCCGCGCAGCTGTCCCGCCGGGCCATGCCCCCAACCTGCTGGCTGGACGCATGAGCTGCCTGGCGCGCGTGGCGGCGCCGACGCGCGGGGCGCGGAGTGTGGCGCGGCGCGCCCGCGCGCGCCCGCCAGGACCGCGGAGGAGCGCGCGCAGGACAAGGCTGAGAAGCAGGCCGCGCGCGAGCGCCAGCGGCGCGAGACCGCCGAGCGCAGGCACGCACAAGCCCTGGGCCGACCCTCCCGCCCTGCCCCGCCAGCGCGCACCTGCGGCAGCGCCCGCCCGGCAGCCCCCATGCTGCCTGGCAAATTTCGAGGCCAGGCGGCATGCCTGCCGCGTGTCGGCGCGCCGGCCTCGCCGGCGCTCACCAAATGCCTGGCACCGCAGCAGATCATGCAGACGGGAGCCGCCGCCGGTGGCATGCGCGGCGGGCACAAGAGCGAGCATGAGCCCACCGTCCGGCTGTGAGTCTGGGGCGCGCGCCGGGGGCGCAGGGCGGAGCAGAAGGAGGCGGAGCGCGTTCGCAGGGCGCAGGAGCGCGCGCAGCGCAAGCGCGAGTCGGGCGCGCCCCGCCGCGGCCTGCCGACGCTGCCGGACCGCGAGCAGCGCGGATTGGGCCCTCTCCTGCAGGCGCATGCTGAGTAAGTGGTGAGAGTGCAGCTGCGCCGGGCCGCTGCCTCAAACCCTGCTGCTGGGCGCGGCGAAGCACACGGGCGAGCTCCCTTGCTCGCCGCTGCGCTGCGCCTCGGCTCGGTGTGCGCAGCTGTGCCGAGGTGCCGCGGGGCAGCCAGAGCTCAGACGCGACTGCGACCGTTGGGTGATATCTGCTATCCTACCGTAGGCCGCGGCGCGCTGGAGGAGATCCTGCCGCTGCTGGGCGAGCTCAACCACGCGAGCATGCTGGCGGCCGCGGCCGCGCTGCACGCCGAGGGCATCACGTTTGCGCCGGGCGGGTCAGGCGCGGCCGGCGCCGCCGGCCGGCTGCCCGGCCGGCGCGTGGTGGCCTGGCAGCGCCGGTTCGCGCCCCTGGACGGCGGCGGAACGGAGCCGCTCGAGGACGTGCCGTACGTGCTCGTGCACCTCATGGCGCGCCGCCGCCCGCCTGTTTAAGCACTGCCCCGCAGGCGGGTGCACGGGGACAGCACACATCATGGCGCGCTGCCGCTCGCCTGACAGAGCACTGCGCCGCAGGCGGGTGCATGCGGACCGCACTGGCTGGGCGCAGGCTGGGAGCCAGGGCGTGGTGCCTCTCGAGAGTTGCAGGAATGCTGTCACGGAGCGGGCCTCGGGGAACAGCCGGACTCATGGCATGCCCTGGTGAGTTCGGGGGGCTGCTGTGGTGTGTGGGTGCGCATCAGCATGCAGCAGGCAGCGCCGCCTGCACGACCGCGCCCCATGCTGTCAACAAGCATACACAGCACGGACTTTCGAACACAGCTCGTCCGCGAGCCTAGCCTGGAGCGGGTGGCGGGGGCGCCGAGCGCGTGCGCGCGCCACGCGCAGGGCCCGGACTTTGTGGAGGAGGCGGAGCGCGACGAGCTGCGCTCGCTGGTGGCGGCCTCGGGCGCGGCCTACCCCGGTTACACGCTCTGCCTGCTCATCGAGGCGCGCGCCGGCCCGCCCGGGCCGCGCGCCCGCTGGCGCCCATGCACGCTCACCTGTCTGCGCCCTGCGCACGCCATGTCGAGCTGCCGTGGCTGGCGCAGTCTTCGCGTGATGGCCTCTGCACGCTGGGGGCCTGTGCGTTAGGTCATGCAAGTGGGGCAGCCGGCGCGCTCTTGAAGACAGGATGCAGGTGTGTCTCAAGACGTGGGTACGCTTGCGGGTGGCTTGCACCATGCGCTCGGGCTTGTCTTTGCCGCCAGCTCCCTGCCCGCACGCCGCCCCTGTCGATGCAAACGTGCTGAACGGTCCAGCGGGCAGGGCCTGGACGCGCACCTGCGCAAGCGCGAGGCGGCCGACTACCGCGCGCGCGGCCCGGGCGGCGGCGGATTCAGCCGCGCCGCCGCGGACGCGGCGGCCGCGCGCCTGGCGATCGCGTGGCCGGGCGTACGCCACGCGCTCGTGCCCGACGCGGCCGCCGCCGCCGAGCACATCCTCGGCCTGACCAAGGCGCTGGCCGTGCAGCCCTACAAGGCCCAGGTGGCGGCCCCTCTGCGTACGGCGGAGCGTGCTCTCCTGCACATGTGCACGGAGGTGCACTGGAGCCGAGCGCTTGGGGTCTCCCCCAAGACCAGGAAGGGCATCAGGGGGCTCGTCCCTGCTGCGGCTGGACAGCCCCCGGGCCTGGCGCCAGCTGGCCTCTTATGAAGAGGCGAGCATTGATGCTGGCGGGAGGGCCCTGAGCTCGCTCTGCGGCGTCTTCTGAGGCAGGCACCATGTGACGCGACGCGCGCCGCGCGTGCGCGCAGGATGCCTTCCTTGCGAACTTTGGCAGCGGCAAGGCGGCGGGCGCGGAAGCTCGCGACATGCTGCTGCGCGCCCCGCTGCCCGCCGAGCAGAAGCCCTGGTGCGGGTTCGCAGTGGCAGGCTTGGCTGTGTGCTGGGTAACAAGCGAGACGCCCGCCGTGCTGGGGGTGATTTTGAGAGCGGCAGTGCACCCTGCTTGCATTCAGCACAGTCTGGGAAATCCCGTGCGTGGACCACTGCGTGAACAATGGGCTCCTTCTTGAGCGGTGGTGGTTGCCCAGCCATGCTGCCTTGCGTGCGACGTGCGAGTCGGCCAGTGCAGCCCTGCGCGCTCATATGCAGGTATGCGGCGCTGTGCTGCCATCCGGACCTGGGTCCGAAGCAGGCGCATGCCATCGTTGGCACATGGCGCAGCCTCGGCGCGCTCATGGCCGCATACGAGGACCCCGCGCGGCGCGCCGCCCCTGGGCCCCCTGCCTCCCCTGGCACAGCAGGGCGCGTGGGCACATGCTTGGAGTCCCGCAGGCCCGTGCTATGAGCGCACAGCAGCAGCCGAGCTGTCCCCAGTCTTGCGGTTTGGCCTCGCACAGGGTGGCATGGCCGCACCGCCGTCTGGACGCCTGAGGCGGCCCTGCTGGGCCTGTCAAGGCTGCAACATCGTCACCACAGCCGCCATCGACACTGCAGCGGGCTGTGGAGCTGTCATTGACTCAGCAGCGGGCTGTGAAAAGCCGTCGTCTCAGCGCCGGGCTGCGGGCTGGGCGACAGGAGCCAGCGCGAGAAGGAGGGCCTGGTGGCGGACCTGGTGCGCACCGGCGCCAGCATGCGCGTGGGGCCCGTCGCCTCGCGCAAGCTGTTCGCCTTCCTGACCGCGACCGACCCCTACCAGGAGGTCGGCGACTTTGGCGCTCTCAGCAAGTGAGGGAGGCGTCCCGCCCAGTGCCTTCGCCAGTGAGGCATGCTTGTCCTGCCCTGTGTGTCCCCCTGTAAGGCTGACTTCACTTACAGCAGCCCTGCCGCCTGCTGCCCGTGTACTGTAGATGCGCGACCACAAGTCTGCAAGGCACACTCGGGCATGCGAGGCTGCTGGCGGCGCTTGTCGTGGCCTGCTGCGCATGCGTGCGCGCAGGCGCGGCGGCCAGCGCATGCGCGGGTGCGCTCAGCCCTGCCTGCTCTTCCACACCACGCCGTCCAGCTCCCACACCTCCCCCGCGCCCTCCTCCACATACACCTGCCGCCCCGCGCGCACTGCAGGGTGAGCAGGGTCCTGTGCGCGCGCCCGCGGGCGTCTGACCCATGCTCGCCATCCGCTCGAAGCATTGCAGGTCTTCAGCGGGCACACCTGTTCAGGCAGTCCCAAGCCAAGGCGACCCAAGGGAGCATGCAAGGCGCCCCAAGGGAGCCTGCAAGGCCCGTTCACTCTGCGCAGCGCCACACCTGCAGGGACACCAGCTCGGCGCGCTTGGCGCTCTCGCTGCCGGCGAAGAGCGAGCGGCCGCCGTTGGGCAGCCGCGCGTAGTAGGTCCCGAGGCGGCTGCTGGCCACGCGCTCGTTGCCCGGCTGCAGCGCAATCTTCAGGCCCTGGCAGGCAGGGACGCAGCACACTGTGTTTCCAGCCCGCCGCTGCCATGATGCTTGCTGCACAACTAGGCTGCTTCCTCTTCGACCTATGCGCTGGTTGACACAAAAAAAAGCCTGGCTGTCACGCACTGGCCTCTGGCCCCTCACTCGACAGCTACACAGCAGCAGGCAGTCCAATCGGAGCGTTGCATGATGCCACCCTGTATTTATAAGCAAAGAACCTGCTAAACAATTACGCATGACACGGGCGGCTTTTCTCAGCAAAGCAAAGCCCGCAGATCGCCACAGGTGATGGACCGCACCTCAGCGCCAAACAGTGGCCCCGCCTCGGCCTTGTCCTGCACAGCCAGTCCTGCGCCACCCACCTGTGCCGCGGTCGTGAACATCGGCAACAGCGCATATTGAACGTGCCTACCTAAGACGTACTCCCTGATTAATGTCCATATGATCCAAGCGCATCACCCCTCAGAAGGACAGCATGCTGCAGGCCTGCCCAACATCATTAAAGACAACGAGCTTGCCATGGAATCAGCCAGTGTGGATGCATCATGACAGTGATGAGCATTCATGCACGGAGCAATGGCTACCGTGGCTCACATGACAGTGCGAGTTGCATCAGGTCCCGCCATGCATCGCCAGCTCTACAGTGCTCACCGCTTGCAACACCAAGGACATGTGCATCCCCCTCGCATAGCGCAGGCACTTTAAGGTCAGGCCATGCACAGGCCGTTCGCGGACCTTGGGCAGCTTTACGGCAGGGGTGCCGGGATCGTCAAAGCCGGACGGCCACGTGAACAGGAACGCGCCGAGGGCGTTTCGATCCTCGCCCAGGCCTGGCACGCTGCGCAACACCACTTTCACCGTCCCTATGATGGCAGAGAGCATGAGCTGCTCCGCATGGCCTGGTCGACGGTCTCATCATGCTAGCCTGTCGGGCACAGGACCCACCTATCCAACCATTGGGGTTGTAGCCGCCGCAGACCGCGCCGCCAGTGGTGCGCGCCACCACCACGGCCGCGCCGTAGGTGTCCACCCGGCCGTGGAATGCCTCAGCGCTCCAGCCGTCCCGCTCAGCGTCATACGCCAGGCTGCGCGTGACACGCTCAATATGAAATCCAAGGTAACTTCTCTGCTCAACACAAGGCTGCCCACCGCAGCAGAGCAGCCACTGCATGCACTGGTGGCAGCCCTATTACAGCACATGCACATCCAATGCAACATGCATATGGCCATATGAAAAGCGCAGGCCTGGTCAGGGCAATCGCATGTGGTGTGGCAGAGACACGCCCCTGCGTAGGTATACCCTTGAAGGCATAGGCAATACAAGCTACACGTGCAGACGTAGCCAGGCGTTGCTCATATCGGTATGCCGCACCGCAGCTGCGCAGTCTCCAGCCGCGTGTGGGCCAGCAACGGCCGTATCCGAGCCATGGCGAGGTCGTCGCTTGGCACTGGTGCCGCAACGTCAGTGGTGGGTCGCCACACACTGTTCGCGGTATGCCTGGTCGCTCATCCGCTTTAGCCTGCAGTGGCGCACCCATTTTCGGCCCACAGCTTTGTGTGACATGTGGTTGGGCATGCACAAACCACACACATAGGCTCATAGGCCTCATCGCCTTGGTGCCGTGGTATCAATGGCGACCACAAGCGATAGCAGGCCTGCGCACACCCAAAGGGCTGCTCCACAGCGCGTGCGCCTTTGAAGAGGAAGTCCACCGACCTCTCAATGAAGTCTGCTCCGCTGTCCGGCTCTGCCCGCACGAGTGGCGCCGGCCAGCACGCCCTCTTGCGCCCGCGCTGCCGCAGAGTTGCAGGGGACGCGCGTAGCAGCCCATTGTGCACATGTGCACATTGGTGAGCACGCATCTCTTGCACTTGGTCGTTGTGAGCTTCGTCCCAGCTAACTGTCTGTGCTCCGGAATGGAGCGTCCGGTGCACCAATCCACTGATGCCAAGCGATAGCTTATGTTATTGTACACGTTTCTGCCTACTTAGGCGCCTATGCAGTGATCGGATGCTTCTCTTTGGAGGCGGGGCCGCAGGTTGCCACTTGCCTCACCTATCCTCACCTTGCCGTGCAGCCTGGTGCGCCATTGAACAGCTGAGAGCTTCAGCAGCTGCAGCTGGCTGACAGGAGCACTAACAACATCAGCATAAGCGTACTCAGCCATAAATTAGTTGAGAAGCTTCGCTGAAACCAGTACAGCCTCTATTTGTGGGTGTGCAGTACCTGCATAGTCAATATGCAGGAGGCGCGGCAATGAGCAGACGCAGTGGCGGCCGCTCATTCTTGCAGTACGGCGTCCCACTAATTCTGCTGGTCAGCGGCGGCTCATACGGCCTTTCCTTCCTGCTGCAGGGCAAATATGACGTGAAGGCGAGCTGCTCGCACGCTGTTTGAATGCAAGCGTGCGCGGTCTGCCCTGTGATACCAGACTGTCAGGCAAGTGTGGGCCCTGCAGAACGCACAAGACAAGGCTGTTGAGCTCGGAGTCGCAAAGCCAAACGCTGAGAAAGTGGACCTTGAGAGCGAGCTGAAGGTGGCTGCACTGCCCGCTGAATGCGCCTTGTCATGTTGCAAACATTCCTGTGCAGAAACCAGCAAACTGCGACAGTGCTGCGGTATCACATGCCCTGTAGGACAATTGATTAACAAGGTGCGTGCTCGTGCCCCGCAGCGCTTCCGGGAGCGCGTTGACATCGACCACTACGAGAACAAGCCCGTGCCGCAGATGCCTGAGTAGCAGCACTCGAGGCCTGGCCTGCAGCTTCGCGCCGAGGCGTCACCAGCATGCACGCCGCCGCCGCCTGGACCGAGCTGGACGCCGTGCTGGAGGCCTGCCTCTCCGCGGACAAGGCGGCGCGCACGAGCGGCGAGGCCGCGCTCCGACGCGCCACGCGCAAGCTGGATGCGGTGCGCGCTTGAGCCGCGCCCTCCACAGCTACAGGCTGCGCACCGGGTGTACGTGTCACTTGGCAATGCAGGCGTCAGATGGCGGAAGAGGTTATGGTCTTCAGCCACCTGCCTGTTCTCCAGTGTATGCAACAGTATGACAGCGCCTGTGACAGTGCCAGCATTTCCGGCCAGGTGCCGGCGCTGCTGGCCCGCCTGACGGCCGCGCCGCGGCCGGAGGTGCGGCAGCTCGCCGCGCAGCAGCTGCGCGGGTGCCTCGCGCGCTTCTGGCGGCGCCTGGACGCGCCCGTGCGCCCCCGCCCATGCCTCTTACTCTTCCCAGCTTGGTCAGGAGCACGGCGTTCGATGATGGCAGGCCGTGCGAGTCGGTGGGGCGGGTGACTGCCTCGCAAGCCACCCTAGCGCGCTGATGACAGGGCAAGGTTTTTATCTAGCACGTGCAGACATGCAGACACGGGGTTGAGCGCCGTGTAAGCGCGTGTTTCAATGACAGGGGATGTCACCACAGGACTCCACTTCTGCGCCTTTATCTCTGTTTTCAAACTCGCACCAGGCAGGCTGCGGAGGTCGACCCGCCCCCTTGCGCTCCAGCCGCCCCGCATTCCCGCAGACACGCTCCATGGCACGCACGATAACCTGACATCAATCTGCGGCGCGCCAGGCGCGAGAGCACGTACAGGCGGGCCTGCTGGCGACGGTCGCTGCCGAGCCAGCCGCGCCGGTACGGCGCGACACGGCGGCGGCGGTCGCCGCGGCCGCGCGCCTGGCAGTGCCGGCGGGGCAGTGGCCAGCGCTGCTGCCCTGGCTGGGCGGCATGGCGGGCAGCGACCGGCCGGAGCACCGTGAGGCTGCACTCGACATGCTCAGCCGGCTCGTGCGCACGATAGGTGCGGGGGTGTGTCTGGTTGGTGGTGAGGTTTGCCCGGTTGATGTATGTGTTGTGTGCCTGCCGCTGCCAGGACCAGGTATACGCCGGCGGCTCGCTGGCTGGCGCTGTTGGCGTGGCAGGCGGCGACGGCGGGCGCGCCGCGAGGCCGTGCCCAGGCAGTGTGCCTCGCAAGCGCGGCAGCGCGTTGTGCGTGCGTCGGCGGTGGCCCGCCTGTGTGCGCGCCTCGCCGGTGAGGCCTGCGCTCCAGCCGCTCAGGCCGCGGCCGCGGCGCAGGCGACGAGCTGCGGCCGCACTTTGCGGCGCTGAAGGGCGCGTGCGCGGCGGGGCTGGCGGACGGGCACATGCGCGTGCGCGCCGCCGCGCTGGAGGCGGTCGCGGCGCTGGTGAAATGGGCGATCGATGAGCCGGAAGTGCGCCTGTTCCGCGACCTCGTGCCCGCGCTCATGCAGGCGCGCGCCCGCGCGCCGCACCCCCGCCCGCAGGGCCATGGAGGGCGTGCCTGGGAACGGGCGTGGCAGGGGAAGGCTCGTCTGTCCCGTCCATGCTGCTGATGTGTGGCGTGAGACGCACTTTGCAGGAGTACATGGAATGGGTGGCCGTACTGGGACGACAGAGCCTGGCCAGCGCACGGGGCCAAGCGCGCGCGCGCGCGCGCAGATGGCGGCGGCGGGCGTGGCTGCAGGCGATGAGCAGGCGACGGTGGGCGCGTGCGAGATCTTCGCGGAGCTGATCGAGGCGCCCGCGCCCGTGCTGGGCCCCGCGCTGCCGGAGCTCATCCGCTGGGCCATGTCGTTGGGCGGCACGCGCAGCCTGGACCTGGACACGCGCGAGGCAGCCGTGCGGGCGCGCTCCCGCCCTGGCCCGAGTGCGCCAGTGTGACTGCTCGCGCGCTTCAGCCATGTCAATGGGCGGCTTGCGCAGCCCGGCCCTGGGAGCACGCGGCGCTTGACCCTGCACCCTCACGGGCCCTGCTGCAAGCAGGCCATGCATGACCGATGGTGTGCCAGCCTACAGCGTTGGCGGGCCAGAGCGCGCGCCCTCGGCTGAATGCAAGCAGGGCCGCCGCGGAGGAGGAGCGCGCGGGCAAGCGCGAGCTCCGCTTACCGAAGGGTAGGGTAAGGGCCAAAGCGCGCGCGGCGCGGCGCGCGCAGGTGGTGGAGTGGGTGGCACGGTACAAGCCGAAGCAGTTTGCGCGCGCGGGCCTGGTGCGGCCGGTCGTGGAGACGCTGTGCACGATGTGCGGCGAGCCCGACCCGCCCGAACACGACCCCGACGGCGACGAGCTGCCGCCCGCCAAGCTCGCCTCGCAGGTGCCCGCCGCCCTCTTCCCCCCCCTCCCCTGCCTCAGCGCTGCTGCTCTGGGGGCGCTGGACAAGCAGGCGTGCAGGTTGTCTGAAGACAGCCTAACCCTACCGCAACCCTACTTCAGCGCTGCCACTGTGGGTGCGCAGGCGCTGGATGAGCTGGCGTGCGCGCTCCCGTCCAAGCACGTGCTGCCGGGCGCGCTCGACTTTGCCGCGCGCGCCGCGGCCGCGCCGGAGCCGCACGCGCGCCTGGCCGCCTGCACTGTCATCGTTGCCGTGGCGGAGGGCTGCGCCGAAGGCCTGCGGCGGCACATGGCGGACGCGCTGCAGGTGCGCGCGTGGGCTCGCGCTGCAGGCGCCGCCCGCGGCGCCGCCGCGCCGCAGCAGCCTGGGCGGTCGCAGGGCGCAAGCGCGCTCGCAACACGGCTGTTCGCTTCGCCCCTGCTCATGTGCGCCTGGTTCACAGAGCCGCCAACAAACACCCTCACCGCCCTGTTCCATTGGTCCCCTGTTACGAGCCCAGGAGGGACCCCTCTGCCTGCTCCGCCGCGCCGCCGCGCCCCGCCCGCAGAGCAACGGCCGGCCTGCGTGCGCGGCAGGTGGTGGGCGCGGGCCTGCGCGACGGCGAGGCGCGCGTGCGCGGGCAGGCCGCGTTCGCGCTGGCGCAGCTGCTCGTGCACTGCCAGCCGGAGGCCGGTCGCGCGGCGCGCGAGGCGCTGCCGGCGGTGGTCGCGCTCATGACCGACGCCGACGCGACTGTGCAGGAGCAGGCCTGCTACGCGCTGGAGGCGCTGTGCGAGCACCTGGGTGCGCGCCCGCGCGCCCGGGGCGCGCTGCCTGGGGCGCCCCCTGACAGGGCGCGCAGGGCCGCGGAGCCTCTCGTTCGCTCGGTGGGCGCAGGGTGGGCGTGTGTTCTGCCCGCATGATGTGCCGGCCACGGCTGTTGAGGGCAGGCCCGCGCCGCGGCGCGCGGCGGAGCACCTCCAGGCAGCGGCGGCTGCGCGCCTGGGCCCGCACGCTGGTGTCCGGCCGGCTGCGCGTGCGGGAGAGCGCGCGCCCCGCGCGACACACCTGTCCAGGCTGGCAGCCGCGGCAGTGCGCGTCCTGAGGCCGCGCCCGCGCCGCGCGCGCAGAGGAGGACGCGGCCGAGTTCCTGCAGGCCATGGTGGCGAGCCTGGGGCGCCTGCTGGCGGCCGGCAGCCCGAGCGTGCAGGAGAGCGCGCTGCGCGCGGTCGCGGCCGCGGCCGAGAGCGTGGGCGCCGCTTTTGCGCCGTACGTGCCGGGCGTGCTGCCGCACCTGCGCCGCTACATGGACCTCACGCAGGCGCGGGCTCTGCCCCTCCTGCGCTCGGTGGAGTGTGCAGCCCCTCTGCCAGGGCGCGCCCAGGCACCAGGGCCAAAGGGGCATCTGAGGTACGATGAAAGGCCGCATCCTCGTTCGCGTGGACAATCTCGGTAGCGCGTGGACTTGCTCAACTTGCCCAATTTGACAGAGCAGGTGCCACGTCTGCCAGTGGCTTGCTGACCCGCGAAGGGCGCCGTGCACCGCGTGCGCTGCACGCTTCCGTTGCGCTGCCAGCCCTGCCGCCCTGCCCGCACGCCACTGCCGGCCCCAGCCTGCCGCCGCCGCCCGGCGGCCGAGGCGGCGCGCGGGCGGCGCGCAGGCGGACATGCTGTCCTGCCGCGCGGCCGCCACGGAGGCTGTGGGCGCCGTGTGCGCGGCGGCGCCCGGCGGCGAGGTCCGCGCGGCGCTCCCCGACATCATGGGCGCCGCTTTCCAGGCGCGCGCAACCGCTCGCCGCCCCGCGCTCTGCCCAGTGGCTAACCCCAGTCCATGACGATGGATTGAGGGCCGGGCAGCGCATCCTTGTTTGGATGTGCGCACATGATGTATGCATGACTTGTGTGTTGGTGCTGTGGGAGTGTCCGACCCGGCTGGTTCGCCATCGGCGCTCAGGCATGCTTGGCACCGCCCGGGGCACTGCCTGCAACATCCAGGCGACCGCTTTCCTGAGTGCTCTCCCTAGTCACGCGCGAGTGCACCAGCGCTTGCATTGCTAGGAGGCATGCAGCGCATTGCCACCGCGCGCTTGCAAGGCCGCGGCGCTGCCCCGAGAGCGAGCGCCCGGATGCCGTGCGCCAGGGCTGACAGGACCCTGTGCGTAGGGGCTGGCGCTGGGCGACAGCGAGCTGCGCGAGTACACGCACGGCATGTTCGGGCACATCGCGCGCATGCTGGGGCCGGATTTCCAGCCCTACCTGCGCGCCTGCGTCGCCGCCGCGGTGGAGTCCTGCGGCCAGGCGCGCCACCTCCCTCCCGCTTTATTGACCGCCTGTGCGAGGTTTTATGCCGACCTAAGAGTGCAGAGTGCGTTCTTCGTTGGCGCCTGAGCTGCTGCACACACCTGTGCAGATGCGAGGATCTGACCCCCCGCTGATCCCATCCTCCCTCAGAAAGACAGCGGAGTGAGGGTGATGGGTGCTGCTGGCGTGCAGGACGACGGCCGGATCGACGACACCTCCGCCGAGTCTGACGAGGCCGACTCGCGCAGCCGCTCGCTGCACTCCGACTCCGAGTCGGAGGCCGCCAGCGGCGGCGAGAGCGGCAGCGGCGAGCAGCGGCTCAGCATCCGCACAGGCGCGGCGGCCCGGCGCCCACAGCGAGCGCCCCTGCGCGCGCGCCCGCACTGCCGCGCTGCCGCTGAGGTAGCAGCCCGGCGGCAGCTGTGCTCTGTGCATGTGCTACGTGTGAGCCTTGTATGCCGTCTCCCGCCGCAGCTGTCACGGCGCGCTGCAGAAAAGCGCCCCCACGCCTGACAGGCGGCTTGGGAGCAGCCGGGGTCCCTGCCCGGAAGTCACGGCCAACTTTGGCACCAAGATGCAGCAGCATGCCAGGACAAAGAGCACTGCGTGTGCAACTGAATCTGCTCAGGTCGATTGAGCCGCACCTCAGGCGGGCACTGCAGAGACAGGCAGACCCCTGGGGCCGCCAGGCGCGCCGCGCGCGCCCGGCGCATGCGCGGGCACAGGCCCGCGCTGCGCGCGCTGCGGCTGACGCGCGGCCGGCGCGCGCAGCGGTGCTGGACGAGAAGGCCGCGGCGGCGCAGGCGCTGGGCATCTATGCGGCCGAGGCGCGCGCCGTGTTCGCGCCGCATGTCGAGGAGGCGCTGGCCACGCTGCTGGCGATGGCCAACTACTTCCACGACGACGTGCGCCCGCCATAGGCCCCTACCCTAGACCTACCCTATGCTGGATGCAGATAGGGTTGGATAGGGTAGGGTGGGACCCATCTGCGCAGGTAACACGGTCCAAGCAGCAGGCCGTGCGGCGGCAGGTGCGGTGCCAGGCGTACTCCGCGCTTGCGCACCTGGTGCCCGCGACCGCGGCCGCGTACCCTGGCGGGCCGGACGGTGCGGGCGCCCGCGGACTGCGCCCCCGCAAGCGCGCCGCGCCAGGAATGCGCTCACGCACGAGATCAGGTTCAGGGCCGAGCATTGCAGGCGACCCTGTCCACACGCGCCGCGCCATGGCGCGCCGCCGCCGACGGCGCGGCAGCGTGGGGGGCGCGTCAGCCGCGCCGCGCGCCGCGCAGGCGCGGCCTCGCCGGAGACGCGGCACGTGGTGGACAGCGTGCTGCCGGCGCTGCTGCGCGCGGTGGACGGCGAGCTGGACAAGGAGGCCGCCTCGCTCGCGCTCACCGGCGCGGCCGAGACGCTGCGCGCCGTGCGCCCCAGCCAGCACCCAGCCGCCCGCCGTGTAAACATGTTTGGACGTTGTGTTACGCTAGCCGTGCGCTTGCCGGCGACACTCTGCCGCAGTCTTCGTGCCCGCATTGGCTAACACGATCGGCCGCCGCCTGCTCTGCTTCCCCCAGAACCACCCTTGAGCTGAAATTGTATTGAGACATCGTGCGCACATCAGCATAAAGTATACGCCGACCCCTGCATGCGACTGGTTTCACGGGAGCCCAACAAGGCGCGGGAACCGGCTCGCATCACGGTCTCATGCACGAGAAGGGCGCCCGAGGCAGCCAGCCTGGCGCAGGTGGGCGCGCACTCGGCCGGCCAGTACGTCGGCGGCCTGTGCGCGGCCGTCGCGGCGGTGGCGGGCGGCCATGCGCGCTGCCAGCTGAGCGAGGACAGCGCCGACGAGGACGCAGACGAGGGCGAGGCCGAGGAGGCGCGCCCGCCGGCGCCTGCCCTGCGAGCGCCCTCTCAGGCTCTGCGCTCGACGCGCACGGCAGCGCGCATGCTGCCGCTGGGTCAGGAAGCTCCCAGGAAGCCTACGAGATCGGGTGGAAGAATCTTGTTATGTGAGGTTCACAGTGAGCACTCTGATGCCAGCCTGCGGGACGGCTCAAGACGCGCAGCGGCGCAGCGCAGACCTGCCGGCGGCATGCAGGCGGCACGAGCTGCATCACCGGCGGGTCGCGGCGCAGGAGGGCGACGACGAGGGTCTGGTGGCGGCGGCATGCGAGGCAATGCCGGTGCTGGCTCAGGCGCTGGGGCCCGCCGCGTACGCGCCTGTGTTCGCGGGCCAGCACGCGGAGCCGCTGCTGCGCTTCCTGCGGCCCTCGCAGCCCGCGGACGCGCGCTCCGTGGCCGTGGGTGCGCGCGCGGCGGGAAAGGATCTGAGGCAGGGCCTGCCGGTGGCGAGGTGCTGGGCGGGCGCAAGCGACTAACAACACTCATGCTGACCGCTTGCGAGTGCATGCCGACGTCAGCTACATGAACGTGCATGGCGGCTGAGCTATGGAGCGCGCCTGCGCCAGGCGCACTGGCGGACCTGGCGCCCGAGCTGGGCGGCGCGGTCGCGGGCCAGCTCGCGCTGCGCGTCGCGCCGGCGTTGCTGCGCGAGCTGCGCGACGCGGACGCGGCCAACCGGCGCAACGCCGCGTTCGCGGTGGGCGTGTGGGCGCGCGCCGCGCCCGGCGCGCTGGGGCCGCAGCTGCCCGCGCTGCTGCAGGCGCGCGCTGGTGTCCTGGTTGAGGCGGCTGTGACGTGGCCGGCTCGCAGGAGGCCGCCATTGCCTCTGGATGCAAGACGCCCAGGTGTTTGGGCAGCATTTAGCAAAACGCTAAATAAGAAGCTGCTTTAGGGCCGTCTGAGCCCGCGGGTGATCAACCGATGAAACGCGTCGGATCTGCGCGATGGCGTGGCAATGTTGCAGGCACTAGACTCAAAAGGAAGCAGCGTGCGCCTGTTCGCATGCCGAGTGCGCACAGGCGCATGCTGCTTCCTTTTGAGTCAAGGGACACGTGTCCCTTGCAAGACGCGTGAGTAGGGCGCGCTGCGGCAGCACATGCGGCGTGCTCTGGGCGCTGTGTGGCCTGAGGAGGCCTCGTGCTCTCGGGGTCTCAAGCCCCGGGCCGCCCGCCGCAGGCGCTCCACCCGCTGTTCCAGGCGGGCGAGGAGGCGGGCGTGCGCGACAATGCGGCCGGCGCGGTCGGGCGCCTGCTCGCCGCGTTCGGCGGCGCGGTGCCGCTGGAGGCCGTCGCGCCGGTGCTGCTGACGGCGCTGCCGCTCACCGAGGTGCGGAGCGCGCGCGGGCATGCTGCAGTTGCGGACGTGTCATGGAGATGTGGTTAAAGGGTTTCTGGGTGTGGGCATCTGTGTGGCAACCAAGCTGCGGTTTTGGGGGTTATATCACCGTCGCCGCTGTCGCATCCACGTCTCGGCTGGGCGGCTGTGGCGGGGCACGCGGTGCCGGCGCCAAGCACGCGAGGCGCCCCTGCCGGGAGCTTCACGCCATGATGGTGTGCTGCGTTGGCAGGACGTGGCGGAGGCCGAGGCGGTGTACCCGCCGCTGATTGCGCTCGCGCTCGCGCCCGACACCGGCCCGCGCCTGGCGGCCGTGCGGCCCGCGTTGCTGCAGGTGCGCGCGCCCGCGCGTCGGCCGCAGGGTTGAGTGTCACGACCAGGGTGCCGCGAGTTGCGTGCCGGAGCGCCGAGTGCTGCTGGTCGAGTTGTGTGGCAATAGCGCTGCCGGCCTGCTGGGCTCCCAGCGGCTCGGGGGATCTGCAGGGCTCGGTCAGCTCGTGCACCGCGGACAGGCCATCAGCCTGGTCTGGGTTGGCTGCGCCGGCGCTGGCGGCCGCGGCGCAGCAGGCCGAGGCAGCCTACCCTGATGCGGCCCTAGATAGTCCCAGTCACCGCCCGCCCCCCTCTGCTGCGCAGGTGCTGGCGGCCGTGGCGCAGCAGGCGGACGTGGCCGAGGGCGTGAGGGCGCAGGCGGCCGCGGCGCTGGCACAGCTGCAGGCCCAGGGGTGATGCAGTGCCGTTTGAGAGAGGTCGCTTTGTGGTCGGTTCCAGCCTGGCTGTTGTGCTCGTGAAACAAGAGGTTGCTGCCTGCGGCGCATGGCGTGGGCGTGCGCCAGGGTCTTGGTCGTTCAGGAATGCAGGCCGCGGCGCTCCTATAAGTGCTGCCAACGCACCCCGACATACCTATAGTCTGCAGGCTATAGAGCTTTTCAGGTATCCAGAGCTTTTTCGAGCGCAACAAATGGGCACACAACAGTCGGGCTTTCATGCGGTGCACCTACCAAGGCGATTGGCCACCCCATTCACTCTCCATCCACCCATTCTCTCTCTACATGCGTTTAACTACTGGGAAGAGCACACTGAGGCACCACGACCACAACAACAAGCGGGTCAGGCAACGACGTGCCTCCGCTGCCATTCCACGCAATTTGTACGGGCCTCAAATGCATGCTGCGGCCGGGCAGCTCCGGCTGCCCGGCTGCGGCGACGGCGCCTCCGCGGCCCCGGCGGCCAGCCTTGCTCAGTACAGGCCGCCCAGCAGCACGTCGCCGTCCTCGATCTGCAGGTCGCCCACGCGCAGCAGCACCGACGTGTCGCCGCGGCTGTCGCGCGTGACGCGCAGCCGCGTGTCCATGTACACCACGTCGAACCAGCCGCGCCCGAACGGCGAAGCCACAGGCTGCGGGCGCCCAGCTTCAGCATCGCCTCGGCGAAGCGGAAGGCCAGCCGCTGCGGGCCGCTGGTCCGCAGGCTGCCGATGACGGTGAACGCGCCGAAGAGCTGTTGCCGCGCGTCCTGGCCCTCCTTCGCCTCTGCGGCCGCCGTGCACGCAGGTGGCTCAGGCGCGCTGTCAGCACGGGTGGACGCACTGCGCAAAGTGCAGACACGAAGAGTATTACGCGCAGCCGCCCCCTCCTGGCCAGCTCGGCCGGGCCGGCCGACGAGCTGCGCTCCGAGGCGCGGCGCGGCCAGCGGCAGGGCGGGGACCCACGAGCGCGCTGCCGCGCCTCCTGGTCGCGGCACGGGGCGAGGCAGCACGGGGACGCGCACCCCGGGGGGCAAATATGACCGTGTTGTAGACGGCAGCGGACTTTTGCCTCCGTAGGTCCAGGACCTGCGGCGCGGGCGTACGGTCTGGCGGGCGGCAAGGATAGGGTAGGAGCAACGGGCCGCCACAGCACACTGGTAGCGCAGGCACGGGACCCACTCTGAGCGCGCCGGCCGTGCTGCTACACAAGCCTAGCCATGTGTGCGCACTGTTCAGGGGGGGGCGGGTCAGTGCACGCGCGGCAGCAGGGCGCTGGACCAACATGCAATTGGGCACCAATGGGGTGCTGGAGGCACTGGCTGTTGCTAGCAGCACATGCGCACAACCTGTGGAGCAAAGATACGGGCGGAGCGAAGCGCGGAGGTCAGCCAGGGCGCGCTGCGGGCCGGCACCAGAGGCGCATGCCACCGCGCCTACGCACGGGGGGCCGCGCCTGGTATATGCCGGACACCCTGGCCTTGAATACGCCCGCATTCGCCAGGATGAACAGGATCTCCTGAAGCCGCAAGCTCAGTTGGTGCCACTGCTCAGGAACACTCGCACGCCTTCACCCCATGAAGGCCGATCCGCCCGCCACAGTGTGGCCGGCCATTTGTGGAAGCCAATGCACCGTGTCACTGGGTAGATCCTTTTTTTGTGAGATGCTCTGACGTCCCTTTGATTAATGGGTGTGGCCATGGCAAAACCTCGTACTTGACTTGGTTTCTCGCCCTCCTTCACTGGCCAGCCGACCTGGCGCGCTGTCCCGCCTGTGGCGGGCGCCATACTGGCACCCCCCTGCAGGCGCGCGGGCGGCACCTTCTCGGTGGTATAGGCCAGCTGCCAGTTGCCGCACAGCGTGGGCTCCCGCGTGTACTCCTCGCCCGCGCCCAGCGCCGCCAGCTCGTCCACGCACGCCAGCACCGCGGCCTTCTGCTCCGGCGTGTTGGCCACGCCTGCGCGCGCGCGCGTCCACCCGGGCCTGTGTGTTGTGCGCGGACGCGGGGCACAGGGGCCTGCCGTCTGCCCCGGAGCATGCTGGCCCTGCGTGGGGTGAGGGGCTCTGCGCAACGAGAGGGCCGCCCAGCGACATGCGCGTGGCGGTCAGCGCGAGCTGCAGAGGCCACTGTCACAGTGGCACGGTGCGCAGTGCAAAGCGCACTGCCTGGCGCGACCCGGTCCCTATAATGGCAGCGGCGGGGACGAGCGCACCCAGGTTGGCGGCCTCGAGCAGCTCAAACAGCCGCTTGACGACCTTGTTCGCCTTCTGCGGCCGCCCGTCCATGATCGTGTTGATGGTGCTGGCCAGGCCCTGGAGGATGGCCGTCGGCGGCGCGCCCCTCCGCCTGGCAGGCCGCGCGGAGCACCGGCGGTTCGTGCACCTCCACTGCGGCGCGCCCGCCGCGAAGGGCGCTCTGCTCGGCCGCGCTGCGTGGCAGGCGCTGGGCAAGACCGCGCCGCGCATGGTACGGTGCACAGCTGTGACGAGCACTGCGCTTGTCACACCCTGCTGTGTGCTCTGCACACAACTCGTGAGTGAAAGTCAATGCCCATACACTGGAAGTACTGTAGACAACGGTATCGTGCACTACACGGCCACAATCAGCTCTCGATGAGAGCTGTGCAGCCTGCCTTATGTCTGCTATACATTATGGAAGCACTCCATCAGCACCACAAAGCAGGGCCTGATAGGTTCCCCAGCAAGTCAAGAAAGGCAGAGTACGACTCTCTGTTCTCACCAAGGAAGACGCTGTACGACAGCTATTTATCTTGCTTTAGTGTTGATAGACTCATTTGGTAGTCCAGCATCACGGACGTATGGTGGGGACTTGATTGCCGGTGCCATGGAGGCCGCAGAGCGCTCGCGGACCGCAGACGTCCTGGCTGGCGGGGACATGCGCTCCTTTGCGGAGCTGCTGCTGCCCGGCCAACTGCTGCAGGCGCTCAAGGCGGCCGGCTACCAGCGCCCGTCGCCCGTGCAGGTGCCGCGCTGCGCACACTGGCTATCACACGGCGTGCGCTGTGCACAGCGGTCAAGCACCTACTTCTGAAGGGTGGCAGGGTGGCTCCTCACACGGATCACTTGGCACTGCTGCTGCCTTTCGCTCATAATGCAAGTCTCTACAGCACCATCACAGCCAGCTTGCGCATGTAAAGTCACAGTAAAGTCACAGCCAGCTTGCGTGTCAGTGCAACAGCTCGGAGCAGCGCAAAAGCCCAGCATCAGCGCACACAGCGCCAGCACAGCCTGTGCGCGGCACGCAGTCGCGCCCCCTCTCACGACCGCGGCGCGCCGGCAGGAGGCCGCGGTGCCGCTCGCGCGCGCTGGCGCGGACCTGGTCGTGCAGGCCAAGTCCGGCACGGGCAAGACGGCCGTGTTCGGCATCGCGGCCGTGGAGCTCGCGCGCCTGGACCTGCCCGAGCCGCAGGTGCCCGCCGCAGCCTCCCCTGCGGGCCTCCCGCCGCAGCGCGAGCGCCCGCCCGCTGCACGCCCGGCCGCGCCGCGGCCGCCGCACCCCGGGCGGGCGTGTGCGCTGAGCGGCGCGCTCGCAGCCCTGCGGCGCCCCAGCATGGCCGTGCATGCATGCATGCCAGCAGTCCCTGTGTCCTGTGCAGCCTCGACCGCGCCCGCGGGCACTTTCGCGCCAGCCAGCCCCACTGCGTCCCGCCGCGTACCGGCGCTGGCCGGGCCCAAATCCGCCGCTGCGCATATAGCCCTAACCCTAACCCTATATCCGCGCAGGTGGTCGTGCTGGCGCCGACGCGCGAGATCGCGCTGCAGGTTACCGACGTGCTCGCCGCGCTCGGCGCGGGATTGCCCGCGCCCGGGTTGGCCGTCGGCGCCTTCATCGGCGGCCTGCCCACCGAGGAGGACGTGCGGCGCCTGCGGCGGTGTGCGGCGGGCAGCGGCCCGCTTCCGGGGCGCCCGTTGCCGGCCCGGGGCCTGCGCACCCGCGGCGGGGCCGCCCAGTGGCGTGGCTCTTGCACTGCCTCTCCTCATGGCACGCATGAGAGACAGGGTGCAGTGCCAGCTGCAATGCGCGCAGCCAGGCGCATGCGTGCGGCTGGCCTCCCCGAGCACAGTCTGGGTCGGCGGGCGGGCGTGCCGGGCAGCTGCGCGCCCCGGCACATCGCCCGGCCGCGCCGGCACGCCGATGTCTCGGATGGGGATGACAGGCTCTTCCCCCAAGGACTCGAGCCTCGGGCGGCAGACAGGCCTGCAACACGACACGCGCCGCGCACGTCACAGGCTGTGCATTGCATATGGTAGGTCTAGGCTATAGGGCATGCGTGCCCCAGACCCTCGTCGCCGCGCAGGCCGTGCCAGGTGGCGGTGGGCACGCCCGGGCGGCTGTGCGCGCTGGCGGAGAGCGGCGCACTGCCGCTGGCGGCCGTGCGGCTGCTGGTGCTGGACGAGGCCGACCAGCTGTGGGCGGCCGACGGCTTCCGGTCCGACGTCCAGTGGCTGGCCGCCGCGCTGCCGCGCGGCAAGCAGGCGCGCGCGCATGCGCGGGTCGGCGGTTGCACCCCTTGCGGCGGCGCATGCCGGGCAGGCGCCCGACCCAGGACAGCATCTGCCGTTCGGAGGCAGAGCGGCTCGCCTGCGGATGCCGGGCTGCGGGGGCTGGCGCATGCACGTGCCGGCTCGCCGGACGTCAGCGGTGCCTGCTGACCGCGACCTAGCAAGGAGCGCCGTGCATGCCATGGCATGGGCAATGGTTCAAGCAATGGTCCACCATTGCTTGAACGGCTCAGGCCAAGCAGTGGCACGTGCGAAGCGTGTCCCCTGTACCGCTGGGAGGCTGGTAGGCAGGCAGCTACGCGGACATCAAGTCTGCGTGTCGAGCACGCTGGCTGCGCCCGAGCGGCAGCAGCTTGCAGGCGCAGGCGCTGGCGTGGAACCCTGAACCTACCCTACCCTAACACGCCGGCGCAGGTGCTGGCGCTGTCGGCCACGTTCTCGGCGGAGGCGCTGGCGGGCGTGGAGGCGCTGATGCGCCGCCCGCAGCGCGTCATGCTCGCGCCCGACAGCGTCTCGCTGCTGGGAGTGCGGCAGTTCTACGCGCTCGTCCCGGGCGCGCGGCCCTGCTGCCCAGCCCCCTGAGGAGTACGGCCGCAAGGTTTAAACTCAAAGCAAAAGACGGGGGCTCATACAAGTGGATGAACGTGTGTCTAATTCGAACAACGCGCAGTCCTTCACCAGTTCTTGACACCTGGCCCCAGGGAGTTGGCCACCGCGGCCCAGCCTTGTGCGTGGCATGGCCCGTGTTCATGCCCCAGGTGCATGGATGGCGGGCGGATGCCTCGCACGCATGCACGGTGCGCAGGCGCGGCGCCCGTGGGCCGGGCCGCCGACGCTGGCGGGGCCTGAGCGCGCCGGCGCGCGCGCGCAGAGGCTGCGAGCGCGCCGGCGCAGCTGGAGGCCAAAGCCGCCGCGTTCGTGGCGCTGGCCGGCCGGCTGAGCTTCACGCAGGCGGCGCTCTTCTGCGCACGCCAGCACGAGGCCGCCTGGCTGGCCGAGCGCCTCAGCGCGGCCGGCCTGCCCGCCGCCTTCCTGTCAGGCGCGGGTCCAGGCCGTGGCAGCACTAGCGTGACGCGCGCCCGCAAGGGCGCTCTCTTTTGTGCCGCGCTCTCCCTGATCAGAACAGGTGGGTGGAGCTTTTGAGCGTGCACTGGAACTTGCATCCTGCATGCTGTGGTATGGCTGCTGAGTGCATTGGAGCTTCACTCGACACACGTCCCCCTGCCTTGCGCTGAGCTCACCACACCTGGCCCAGGCCTCATGCGCAGGGCCGAAGCACAGAGGCGTTGCGACGGCCTGAGCCCGCGCGGTTGTGCGGACTGACGCGCGGTGAATGGAACCTTGAAGCCCTACACCCTGACCCTGCATCCGCCCCCGGCCGCGCCAGGCGCGCGGAGCCAGGTGGAGCGCATGGACGCGCTGGACGCGGTGCGCGAGTTCCGCACGCGCGTCGTCGTGGCCACCGACCTCATCGCGCGCGGCGTCGACCTGGGCGCGCCCCGCGCAGGCTTGGGCTACCTGTTTGCTGAAGCGCTGCGGGCGCTTGGTTGCGGTGGTATGACATAATCGCGGTGCCCGGGAGCGTCGATGTGCTTTCTTGCCGTGAGGTGGGCGCCTGCGGAGAGCGCGTCAGCCTGGCGGCCAGCGAGTGTGCCGAAATATCCCAGGCCCACCCTCATACGGCGAGTCGCAGCCTCTGAGCTCCCATGGCTTCGCCCTGCGGTGAGGCCAGCCGCCAGCGCAGAGCGCGTCAACCTGGTGGCCAGCGAGGATGCCAAAATGTCCCAGGCCCACTCCTTACCACAGCTATTCATTCTCAGCCCCTGTGTTTTCACGGCAGAGCGCGTCAACCTGGTCGCCAGCCTGGACATGCCGCCGAGCGGCGCGAGCTACGCGCACCGCGTGGGCCGCACTGGGCGCTTCGGCACGGCCGGCATCGCGGTGGCCTTCGTCACGGCCGCCGAGCTGCCCGCACTGCGCCGCCTGCTCGCCGATGTGCCCGGCGCGCAGGCGCGCCACTCTGCTTCCCCACCCTACCCTAACCCTTTCCTGCAGCCAAGCTGTTGCGCACTGGATGGCTAGCAACTGCGAGCAGAAAGAGATCTCCAGTGTGTGACACCCTGGTTGCGGGCGGGGCGCGCCTGGCTTCACCGCAAGTGCATCAGCGCGCGCGCCCGGCTGTGCCGCCTGCTCCGCGGTGCGCCATGCATGCAGGCGCGCAAGGCCAGCACAGCGTTGGGCTAGGGTTGGGCACCACCCAGCAAGGGTAGGGTGGAGAAAGCGTCCGGCAATATTAGGGTCGCTGGCACCAGGTGGAGGAGCTTCCGGCGGACGTTCCCGCGGAGGCGTACCAGTACGCGCTGCCCAGCGCGGAGGAGCGTGCCGCGCTGGCCGCGCTGCTGGCGCCCGCGCAGGGCGCGCCGCCCGCCGCGCAGAACAGCCCCGCCGACGACGAGCGCTACGGCGCGCGCGATGCCGGCGCGCCTGCGGATGCAAACGGGCACGGCGGCGCCGCACCGGCCGGCGACGGCGCGCGTGGCGCATTGGCTGAGGCGGCGGTGAGCATGCAGCTGCCCTGCAATGGGCGTGCGGGGCATGAGGCAACCCCTGGGCCGAGGACGAACGGCCTAGATGGACCTGGACAGCCGCGTGTCGAAGAAATGCAGTGCGGAGGAGGGGAGCAGGCGCTGGGCAGCGGCAGCGCGGAGGCGCCGCCGCCGCCGCCGCAGCTGCCGCCGCCGCCGCCGCCGCCGCCGCCGCCGCGTCAGCAGGCGCCGGACGCAGAGGCGCAGCCGGCAGGCTGGGAGGAGCTGTGGGGCCCCGGCGTGCCGCCCACGGTGATGGAGCCGCTGCCGCTGCTGCCCGCCTGGCAGGAAAACCCTAACCCTGCGCCAGCGCCCTGGGGCAGGCCGCTCGCCGGCGGCGCGCGCGGCCCCGGCGCCGGACGCGCGCCGCGCGACGCGCCCGCCGACGCGCGCGCTGGCGGCGACGCGCAGGCTGGCGGCCTGCCCGCGGCCGGCCCAGAGGGCGCGGAGGGCGGGCCCGAAGCTGAGCCGCTGCTGCCCCGCCAAACATCGCGCGCGCACGGCGACGGCGGCGGCGGCGACGGCGACGGCGGCGGCGGCGGCGCGGCGCGCGCGTCGGGGCGCGGCGCGGGGTCCGGGGAGCGCGCCGGGGGCCGCGCGGCGCGCGCCAGCCGCGCCGCGGCGGCGGCCGCGGCGCAGGCGCTGGCCGAGGAGCTCGCGTTGGAGGAGGCGATCCTGGCGGCGCACGCGCGCGGGCGCGGCGACGCAACGTCCAGCGGTGACGAAGCCGAGGGTGACTCCGCCGCACGCGCCGAGCAGTACGACAGCGACGGCGAACCCAGCGCCGCGGAGGCTGCGGGCGCGGCGCGCGACGGAGCGCGCGACGAGCCGGGCGGCAGGCAGGAGTGGCCAGCTGGCGCAGCAGAGGACGTGCGGGAGTGGTGGCCGCCCGCGTCCGAGGCCCAGGCTGGGGCGGATTGCAGCGGCTGGTCGGCGCTCGAATGGGGCGCATGGGGAGCGGGCGGCGGGGGGCAGGGCGATGCCGGAGCCGCGGGCGCGGCGGGCGAGCCTGCGTGGCAGGCGGCATGGGACCCAGCGCGGCAGGCGGCCCCCGTCGAGGGCTGCGACTCTCGAGACTACGCCCCGTGGCGCGGCGCCGGCGAGGCAGGCCCCTGGGACCCGGCCTGGCAGGCGGCCGGCGCGGGCGGCCCCGACGGCGACGGGCACGTGCGCGTGCCGGAGGCGCTGCTGCGGCGCTACTGGCGCCTGGAGTGGGAGGCCTGGCGGGACGCGGCGGCGGCGTGGACGGCGCGGTACGAGCGCTGGCGCTGGCACTGGCTGCACTGGCAGTGGCAGGCGGCGCAGGCGCAGGGCGGCGCTGGCGCGCAGGGCCAAGGGCGGGCGCAGGCGGCCGCGGGCGATGCGGGATGAAGCAGCGCCGGCGGCCGCGCCGTGCGGCAGGGATCGAGGCAGGGCGGTGTCTTGGGAGCGGAGGCCCGGCGTGCGGCTGCGGCAGCAGGGGCGGCGGACGCATGCTGGTGCTGCCACTGCGGGGCTATGGCTGACAGGCCCTTTGCGCAGGGGGCAGTTGCACCGGAGCCACTGAGGAGCTGCAGGCGCAGGGCGTGAGCCCAGACGCCCTCAGCCACTCAGACGGGCAGCATCGGCGTGTGTTTGTAGGGATGTTGAGCTGACTTTCCACGTATTAAGTGGTATGCTTTCTGGTTGTTGCTGCAGAGTTTCCTCTCTGGCTCCAGTGTGCGGGAGGCTTGCAGTCCTATGAGGAAATATACTGGTGTGCCTGCAGTGCAGCGCATCATGACAAGATACTGCATGTGCCGCACACGAAAGGCAGGCTCAGTGTGTAGACAGCGTTGAACTCTTGTGAGCCGTGGAGGTGCAGGTGAACTGGCAATGCTGTAGGCTGCTATAAAGTATGTGCTTGTGCTTCGTGTACTTGTGAGATTGCCATGTCATGACCAAATTGGCATGCTGCAGTCATCAAAGTCCTGCATCGAGGAGAGCCTCAGCCAAGTGAACTTGAGACAGAAAATACTGAGCAGAGTGAGTTGGTTGCTCCTGCACATCTGCCTTCTGTCAACAGAGTCACCATGGCGCTCGCCCCCTTCTCAACAAACCTGCTGGATGACTTCTTTTCGCCGTTCGGCCTCATGGCCAGCTTCCCCAGCCAGCGCCAGTCGCAGCTGACCCAGCGCCCCAACGACCAGCCCCTCCTGCGCAACATCCCGCTTGACATCACCGGTGCGTGCGACGACGTGGCTTTTGAGCGCATGGCTTTGCTGCTTATCATGCTCCTTGGAAGTGCTGTGGTAGCCTCGCCCCGCTGCCTATCATTTTCCACACTGAATGCAATTATGTGATGGCGCACACAATAAAGGAGCGCGCTTTGCAGCCAGCTGCAAGCATCCAGTTGCATGCCCTTTCTGACCCATAAATATTGGCCGCGCAGAGAACGACCAGGAGTTTGAGATCAAGGTGGCTGCCTTTACATCAGTAATTCTGTGTCAAATGCTTTCTTACCGTCCAATCTCCCCCAACACTCCTTGTCGCCTGGCGTACCTTGTTCAACGTGCGCATGAGCACTGGTCGAAAATGTGCGGCTCAGTCCGCGGCTGTCGCGCGCCAGGCGGACCTGCCAGGCCTAAACAAGGAAGACATCAAGGCGCGCTGTCACGCTTTGCATGAGTAGCGGCTCTGGCTGTTTTATGGTTCCAGTGTCATGCAGTGCCGTGTGGTCGGGAGGCATGCATGCCGGCAGGGCTGCTGAGCACTGTTGGCAGCCAGCATGTTGCAACACAAGTGCAAAGCACAAGATGCCAAGGGACTGACCATGCGGATAGTGCATGCAGGTCAGCACAGACGGCGATGTCCTGACGGTGCGCCCATGGCTGCCCTGCGTGAGACGATCACATGCATGTGCTGCGGGAGTCTGCCCACACATATCTGCTTCTTGACTTTGTGCGTGTGTGCCACAACCGTGTAAGTCGCCGCACTTTGACGCTGTGGATGCCCTCTTATGAGCACATTGGGGGCATGCCTGGGCCTGCTCCTTGCTTGGTACGGCCGCACACAGATCAAGCGCAAGCAACTCTGTGGCTCTGGTGCAGCTGCGCGTTGAGAAGCAGGACGAGCAGCAGAAGGAGGAAGAGGTGGAGGGAGTGAAGGTGCACAGGCATGCTTCACGCCCGAGGCGCCAGCGTGCATGCCTCACACACCTGGCGCTGGAGGGCGCTCGGCCCAGGCCTCCATGTGCTGTATCTTGTCACATGTGCGCCTGCATTGCCACATGAAACTCAGCAAGCCGTGTAAAATACAAGCTGCTGGCATGCATGACATGGTGGTGTTATGGCCCCAAGTTGAGATCATTCCAGGAATCCCTTGCAACCTAGTGACGGCACTTGTGAGAGCCGCATTACTATCATACAGGATGCCAAGGCTCAATCAGAACGCTTGTGAGCATGTGTATGCCTGCACTGCGGGAGTGTGTAGCTCTGTGTTGATTATGGGTAGCCGTGGCAGTCGAACAAAACCTGTTAAAGAGTTCGAATACTCTACACATACGGTTGGTGAGGGCACTCCGCGGCGCTTGCAGGCTGGAGCGCACGAAGCAGTTTGCGGTGCGCGCGGTGCGCCTGCCGGAGAGCGCGGACCCCGAGCGCATCAACGCGTCGTACGAGAACGGCGTGCTCACGGTCAAGGCGCGCGGCCCGCCGGCTGGCCTGCTGAGGCGGCGGTGCAAAGACTGAGCATGCTTGTACGCATCAGTTGTGCAGGTTTTCACCTTGCTCAATTATGTGCGTTCCATGCCTTGCATGCCCTGTACAGTATCGCGGAGGTCATTTGTGCGTGTGCTCGCTGCAACCTGGTGTCTGCTCGCTGTCACACGGCATGCACACTGTACCTGCCACTCTTGTCTTGTGCGATCATGCCTACAGTCGTCATGCTGCAGCGACGTGTGAAGCTGACCAGCCGCTGCCTGTGCAGATCCCCAAGAGTGAGCAGAAGGCCCGCAAGAAGGATATTACGGTGGGCTGAGGGGGTCTGGACCGCGGGGGACCGCCCATGCGCATGCATGCGGAGCAGGCAAGAAGCTGCGGGAGGGCAAGGCTGTGCAGGGCATGAGCAGGCATGGCAGATAGAGCTGTTGTTGCTGTTGTCTTTTGCGCCACTTGACACTGTGGACATGTTGTGTACATAGAGGCCTGGCCTGAGGGTTGCATTCCCCTAAATACTTGCTGCTGTGCGCATGCAGCGGCTGCTCGCCATAGCTTCACTGCGACGGCCGCCGCAGATTCACTGCGACAGCCGTTGGGTTGAAATGTCAACTTGAAAGCAGTGCCAGCACTTTGATAGCAATGCCAGCACATCAAGCAGCTGAAATGACAAGTAGCTTGTTAGACAAGCTCACATCATCAGGCATGCATGCACATGCCAGTTGGCCGACCGCAGAGTGCATGCATCCTAACACATTGCCAGAGCTGCCAAAGTCTCCAGTGGAGACTCTCCACCCACTGCAGTCATCCATATGAGACTCCATGGGACACAGCACACGCGTCAGAGCGTAGCCTGCACCACCTGACTGAGGAGCATGGCTGCCGCTCGCAGCAAGCAGTCGAGCCCGGAGCGCCCCCAGGCGCCGCCGCTGCAGCTCTGCATCTTTGACGACCGGCGCGGCCAGGTGCACCACCGTCCGACGCCCTGGATGTCCCACGCTGCAAGCGCGGAGTCGCCTGAGAGTTCAGGTGTCTGCTTGCGTGACACAATCAGGCACCCAGCAAGGACGCTGGTAATACCGTTGCACCAGGTGGAAGGGGAGGAGGCGGACAAGGTGCTGGCGTTCTTCCCGCGCGACGTCAAGCCCAACAACCAGTCCGCGGTGGTCGGGCTGGTGCAGGCGATGCTCGCCTTCTCGTCAATCTTCAGCCAGGTGCGCTCCCAAGCGGTCGCCGGTCGGTGCGCAGTCATGCTCGCTCTCTGGGCCAGCTGCCTGACGCCTGTGCTGCAGGACGCGCCGTGCGAGGCGATGCACGCCGAGCACAGCCGCTGGTTCCTGCACCAGTGCGAGCCGCACTTGTGGATGCTCCTGGTGAGCGCCTCGTCACTCCCTTTGCCCTGCGATCGCCAAAACAACCGCACTCACTGCCTGCTCTGCGGGCAGCGTGTCTTGCGAGACGTGTGCGAGTATGGCAGAGTCCCGTGAGCGCGGGCCGGCCACGGAGCCTGGCGAGCTGCGCGGCGCGGTGCGGCGAGCGCGCTGCGCGCGTGCCGCAGGTGGCCGAGCGCGCCTGGCACAGCGGCCCGTGCAGCGACGCGGCGCTGGGCGCGCTGCTCCGGCAGCTGCACGC
>JAABUV010000567.1_pt1 | contig 55604 bp, 54 predicted proteins | sample 5559971 | NCBI WGS metagenome assembly JAABUV01 (sample SAMN10711881, study PRJNA513362) | rock metagenome | isolation source: Antarctica rocks | place: Antarctica: Victoria Land, Knobhead nord | collected 2015-12-19 | reverse complement strand
CTCGCCGCTGAAGCGGTCGATTTGGGTATCGTAAAGAGGAAGCGTCAACGTGATCCTACCCCCGCGCGCTTCGCGCAATTGTGCTTGACTTTTGCCTCAACTGCTTAACTTGTGACCAATAGGCTTATACCACTACAATGATTGCCTGAATCAACAACTACTGTTGGACCGTAGTCTACTGGGACCGCCGCCGTCCCGGCGGCATACGGTCGCATGTACAGCCTTTGCTCAAGGTGACAGACTCGTCGGCCAGCGCAAGCCGCCGGGACGGCGACGGTCCCAGTAGACTACGGTCCGATAGCGACAGCTCCGTGGATACAACAGTGCATATGCGTCAATCACGACGCATATGCCGCGCTGCTGAATGTCCAGTCTTTAGCATTGACACATAAGCAAGCGCGAACGGGGTTGGCCTCGACATAGGTGACAGCAGCAGTGAAATGCCGATCATCACGGATAACACGGTCGTAGTAATCACGGTACCAGAAGTCACCCTGCCGGTTTAGGATGCGGTTGGCGAGTCGCGCCGTATAAGCTTTCCATGATGGAACGATATCTGACAGATCGTGTCCGTATAGCGGCGTCACGACGACATGTACATGCTTGGGCATGATGACCCACGCGCACAAGCGATAACGATTGCCGTCGAAGTACAGCAAAGCGTCTTGTACAATGTGCGCGATGCGTTCATTGCGCAACCACGACGAGCCACTGCCTTTGTCCAGATACGCTTCGATGCGCCTGGATCGCTCGGTCGCTGCTTGCTGTTCCGGCATCCGCGCGAGTTCATCGGCCCAATCAGTCAGCAGGTGACGAGGGAATGAGTCGGCTAATCGGAACGTCACCATCTGCGTGAGTTCGCCGCCGTCGAAATGGGGAAGATAGCCGCGCGAGTGCCACCCCCTTGGGGCGTTGGCATCGTATCCATTGGGATCACTGCTGTCCCGGCGATTCGTCGACACGCCTACAGCCCCCGTTACCTCAAAGCGCCCGTCGTTTTTATTGCCCATGCTCATGTTTCCCCCCGTCCGCACGATCAAACAAGGGCACGCCTCTACTGGGACCGCCGCCGCTCGCTGCGCAGCGAGCGGCGGCGGTCCCAGTAGAGGCGACTTCAGCGCTTCGGATTAGGTACGCGCCGCTTACTCGGCTAGCGCGGGCGCGAGCGCCTGTTGCGGCGAGACCATCAGCCGGTTGAGTTGCAGGTTGCCGGGGTCGACACCGCAGGCCAGACCGACGAGTTGCGACAGGTGTACGATCGGCATCTTGCCGGGGGAGTCGTGCAGCTTGCGCGCGCGTGGCTGGTAGGCGTCGAGCGAGACGTGGCAGAGCGGGCACGGCGTCACCATGATGTCGGCGCTGGCGTCCTGGGCCTCCTCCAGCCGCTTGACCGCCATCTTGGTCGAGGTGTTCTCGTTGACGGTCAGGATGTGGAAGCCGCAGCAGCGCGTCTTGCCGGCGTAGTCGACCGGCGTGCCGCCGAGCGCCGCCACGAGGTTATCGAACGAGGTCGGGTTGTCGGGGTCCTCGAAGCCGGTCTCGTCGACCGGGCGCAGCAGTTGGCAGCCGTAGTACGAGGCCACGCGGATGTCGTGCAGCGGATTGACCACCTGCTGGGCCAACCGCTCCAGGCCGTAGTCGCCCACGAGCACCCACAGCAGGTTCTTGACCTCGACGGTACCGTTGTACTGTAGGCCCGTGTCGGCCAGGATCTTGTTGATGTGCGCGCGCAGGTCGGGGTTGTCGCGCAGCGCCTTGGCGTCCTGCCCCAGGTTCTGCTGGCAGGTCGAGCAGATGTTGACGATGTCCATGCCCTGCTGCTCGGCCATGGCGAAGGTGCGCGCGTTGAGCGCCATCTGCAGTTCGGGATTCTCGTCGTGGATCACACCCGCGCCGCAGCATGCCGCGCCGGTCATCTCCCATAGCTCGATGCCGATCTTCTTGGCCAACTCGACCGTTGAGCGGTGCAACTCGGGGCACGAGCCCTTGGCCACACAGCCTGTGAAGTACGCATACCTAAGAGGTTTAATGTCCATTGCCATTGTTGTTACTTGCCGTCCTTGCCGTTCGCCGGCTGTTCGTAGAAGGCGTCGTAGATCTGCTTGACGCCGTCGAAGTTGTCGACCTTATGGTGGAACATGGGCAGCGCCATCTTGCCCTTGAGCGCCATGCGCGCGCCCTGCGGGCCGAGCTTGATCAACTCTTTGACGTTGCCGTAGCCCACGATCTCGGGGATCAGCGCCGCCTCGTTGAGCAGGCCGCTCTTCTGGATGTTGCGTGTGAAGGCCTGTGAGTGGCGCGCGCCGACGTTTTGCGTCAGGCCCTCTTGGATGGAGATGCGGCGCAGGTCGGCGATGGCGTCGGCCGGGTTGACGTGCTTGGGGCACTCCATGCAGTTGTAGGCGTGGGCGCAGTCCCACAACCCCAGGTCGATCAGCTTCTCCAGCCGTTCGCGGCGCTTGTTGTCGCGCGGGTCGGTGACGAAGCGGTGCGCCTTGGCCAACGCCGGCGGACCGGCGAACGAGGCGCTGACCTCGGTCACGCCACAGTCGGAGTAGCACACGGCGCACTGGATGCAGTTGAGGTCGCGGCGCGACGGCGCGAGTTGCTCCGGCTTCACGAGGTACTCCTCCATTTTGCCGGGGACCTTATTGGGGTCGGGCTGCAGGTAGGGCTGCACGTCGCGGAAGTGCTTCCAGAACGGGGCCATGTCCGTGACGAGGTCTTTGACCACGCGCATCGTGCGCATCGGTGTGATGCGCAGTTCGTCGCGGCCGCGGCGCAACTCCTGCGCGATGGGCGTCTTGCAGGTCAGCTTGCTGTAGCCGTTGACGACCATCGAGCAGGAGCCACAAATGGCCGAGCGGCAGGAGCGCCGGAAGGCCAGCGAGTCGTCGATGTTCTCTTTGATGTAGATCATGCCGTCGAGGATCGTCGCCTCTTCGGGTAGGTCGAGCTCGTAGCGCTCCAGGTGCGGTGCGCTATCGACCTCGGGGATGAAACGCTGGATGGCGAGCACACTCTTCATTAGTCGTCCCTCCAGTCGTGAGTCGTGAGTCGTGAGTCGTGAGTGGAATTCCTACCCACTCACGACTCACGACTCACGACTCACGACTAATAACTCCGTACGGCCGGCTCGAACTTGGTAATCGTGACCGGCGCGTAGTCGATGCGCGGGTGGCCGTCGCCGTCCGCGTGATACAGCGTATGCTTGAGCCAGGCCGCGTCGTCGCGCTCGGTGAAGTCGCGCCGCGCGTGGCCGCCGCGGCTCTCCGTGCGGTTGAGCGCGCCGGACGCGATGCACTCGGCGAGGTCAAGCATGTAGCCGAGCTCGTAGGCCTCTTGCAGCGCCGTGTTGAAGATGCGGTGCTTGTCGTCGATACGCACATGCGCGTAGCGCTCCTTGAGCGCCCGGACCTGCCGCAGGCCCACCTCCATGTCGGCCGCGGTGCGGTAGATCTGGAAGTTGGCGTTCATCACGTCCTGCATCTCCTCGCGCAGGTGGCCGACGCGTTCGGTCCCGCCATCGCGCAGCAACGCGTCACGCCGGGCCGCGGCTTGCCGCACGGCGTCAGCCGGGAAGTCCGGCATCGGGGTGTTCTTGGACCATGCCGCCGCGGCGCGCCCTGAGCGACGGCCGAACACGACGGTCTCCAGCAGCGAGTTACCGCCCAGGCGATTGGCGCCGTGGACGCTCACGCAGGCGGCCTCGCCGGCGGCGTAGAGCCCTTGGATGGGCGTCAGGCCGTCAATGTCGCAGCGCACGCCGCCCATCGTATAGTGGGCGCCGGGCTTGATCGGCACGGGGGCGACGACGGGGTCGACGCCGGCGAAGTCGATGGCGAGTTCACGGATCTGCGGCAGGCGCTCCTCGATCTTGGCCTCGCCCATATGCCGCAGGTCGAGCAGCACGCAGCCGTTGACACCGCGCCCCGCCGCGATCTCGTCGGCCTCAGCGCGCGACACCACATCACGGCTAGCCAGTTCGAGCTTGTTCGGAGCGTATTTGGCCATGAAGCGCTCACCCTCACTGTTGAGCAGGTAGGCGCCCTCACCGCGCGCGCCCTCGGTGATGAGTACGCCGTTCGACGCCAACGTGGTGGGGTGGAACTGCACGAACTCCATGTCCTCGAGCGGCGCGCCGGCGCGGTAGGCCAAGGCCATGCCGTCGCCCGTCGAGATGAGGGCGTTGGTGCTCTTGTAGAAGACGCGGCCGGCGCCGCCAGTGGCGAGGATCACGGCCTTGGCGCGGATCTCAAAGAAGTCGCCGCTGGTGAGGTCCATACAGACCACGCCGCGGCATACGCCGTCCTGCACGATGAGGTCGGTGACGAAGAACTCTTCGTAGACCTTGACGTCGTTCTTGACGAGCTGCTCGTAGAGGGTCTGTAACAAAACGTGGCCGGTGATGTCGGCCACGAAGCAGGTGCGCGGCACACCGGCCCCGCCGAAGGGGCGCGTGGCGATGCGCCCATCAGCCGTGCGCGAGAAGAGCGCGCCCATGTGTTCGAGCTCGTAGATATTTTCGGGGGCCTCTTTGGTCAGAACCTGGCAGGCGTCCTGGTCGCCCAGGTAGTCACTGCCCTTGACCGTATCGAACCAGTGGTTCTCCCAGCTGTCCTCTTTACCCACGGCGGCGTTGATGCCGCCCTGCGCCGCGCCAGAGTGGCTGCGCATGGGGTGGACTTTGCTGATGATGGCCGTGTTCGCCGTCTTGCATGCTTCGACCCCGGCGCGCATGCCCGCCAGGCCGCCGCCGATGATCAACACGTCGTGCTGTAGCATATCTGTCTGTTTCAATCCTTCCGGTTCGCCCACGCTGGCGTCCGCTGACCAGAACCCAACGATAGCCTTACATAGCCGTACTAAACAACAAACCTATAAAGCAGTGTACGCGCCGGAGTTAGCTAACGCCAAAACCGCGGCGCGTGGTAGCCGTGGGGCCAGCTACAGGTTCGCGACTCGGAGCAAAACGCCATACTAGCAGCGTATAGGATGGCGCGCGGGGCGTAAGCCGCGAACGGCTCTGCGCGTCTTTCGGCTGCGACATTTATTACAATTAGCATAACACAACACCCCCTTTCGGGGCTATCCGAACCCTATTCGGTGGTCCCTTTTGTCATCCGGCGCTGGCCTTATTACAATCTGGGTAGCAACAGTAGTACGGGAAGCCTGCGACCCCGGTCGCATGGCACACCACGGACACTGACGTGTCTCGGCGGCTCACGTAGACCGCCGAGATATGGCGGTCAACGAGTACTAGCACGCGTGCCAAAGATGTCATCCGACCGCGGTCGGCCGTGGTTTGCCATGCGACCGCAGTCGCAGGCTTGTATGGGAAGGGGGAGTACACATGACCAGCGAAACAACCAGCCGCGCACAGGAGTTGCTCGAGGTGGAGCGGCGCTACTTCGCGCCGGTACTGGGACGCAGTTCCGACGTGGTGATCGACCGCGCTAAAGGCAGCCGGATGTGGGACCTCGACGGCCGCTGCTACCTCGACTTCGCCGCCGGCATCGCCTCTGTCAACACCGGGCACAGCCACCCCAAGGTGTTGGAGGCGGCCAAAGCGCAGATGGAGCGCGTCGTCCATCCTTCGGCGACCGTCGCCCACTACGAATCCAATATCCGCCTGACCGAGAAACTGGCCGAGATCACGCCCGGCGACCTGGACGTCACGTTCCTGACCAACACGGGGGCCGAGGCGGTCGAGGCGGCCATCAAGCTCGCGCGGTACGTGACGGGGCGCAAAATCATCCTTGGTTTCCAGGGCGGTTTCCACGGCCGCACCTACGGCGCCATCTCCATGACGTCCTCCAAAGTGCACTATCGCGAGGGCTACGAGCCCTTCCTGCCTTCTATCTACTTCATGCCGTACCCCTACGGCCTGCGCTGTCAACTCGGGCACGACTGCAAGGGCGGCTGCGTGGGGGCCTGCGTCGACGTCATGGAGCGGCAGTTCGAGCAGATCGTGGACCCGCATGAGGTCGCCGCGATGCTGATCGAGCCGGTGCAGGGCGAGGGCGGCTTCGTCGTCCCGCCCGCCTGGTACCTACAGCGCCTGCGCGCCCTCTGCGACAAGTACGGTATCCTGCTGCTCGCCGACGAAGTGCAGGCGGGCTTCGGGCGGACCGGCAAGTGGTTCGCCACCGAGAACTTCGGCGTCGTCCCCGACGTGCAGATCATGGCCAAGGGTATTGCCTCGGGCTTCCCCCTCGCCGCGGTCAGTTCGCGGCGCGACATCATGGAGCGCTGGCCGGCGGGCGCGCATGGCAGCACCTTCGGCGGCAACCCGGTCTCGTGCGCCGCAGGCGTGGCCACGATCGACGCCATCCGCGACGAGGGCATGATCGACAACGCCGTGCGCCAGGGCGAGCGCACACGAGAGCGTCTGCGCGCGTTGAAAACCGAGATTCCGCATATAGCCGAGGTGCGTGGCCTGGGCTTGATGAACGCTGCGGAGTTCTCCAGCGCGGACGGCCAACCCGATGGCGACTTCGCCGAGCGGGTGCGCCAGCACTGCATCGACAACGGCCTGCTGCTGCTGGGGTGCGGCTACCGGGAGCAGGTGCTGCGCTTCATCCCCGCCCTCAACATCACGGATGAGGACCTGGATGAGGGTCTGGACATCTTTGAGGAGGCGGTGCGCTACACGAGTAGTCAGTAGTCAGTTGCCAGTTGCCAGAAGATTAGGATGCGATAATGTGGGTGGATTGTATCACTAATTGTATCACTAGTGGGAGGGCGCTTGAGCTTAATTGAACCGTTCGCACCTTCTGGCAACTGGCAACTGACGCCTGGCAACTATCGACTATGACACTCTTGCTGCTCGGCATCGGGTCTAGTCTGTGCTGGGGCACGGCCGACTTCTTCGGCGGCCTGCAGTCGCGGCGCATACCGTCGCTCGCGGTCGCGCTGTGGAGCCAATTGGCTGGCGGCGCGGTGTTGCTCGCCGTCCTGATCGCCGGGCACACCACGCCGACGCCGCCGACGATCGCCTGGGGCGTCTTCGGCGGCCTTTTCGGCGGGGCGGCGCTGGCGTTGTTCTACCGTGGGCTCGCGGTTGGCACAATGTCGATCGTCGCGCCGGTCTCGGCCTGCGGCGCCATCGTGCCGGTCCTGCTCACCCTGGCGACGGGGCACATCCCGCGCGTCCTCGCGCTGGTGGGCATCATCGTCGCGATCGGCGGCGTCATCCTGGTGTCATTGCAGCGGGAAGCGGCACCGCACGACGCGCGGCGGGCGCGGCAGAGTCTCCTGCTCGCCCTCGGCGCCGCGCTGGGGTTCGGGCTGTTCTTCGTGGGACTCGATTATGGTTCGGTCGGGGGGCATGACGCGCCGCTCTGGGCCGTCGGCGGCGCGCGCCTCGGCTCGCTGGCGATGCTCGTGGCGCTTGTCGTCATAAATCGGGGTGTGGCGCCATGGCCGGGGCGGCGCACGGCGCCCGTCGCGGGCGTTGGGATACTGGACATGACGGCGAACGTCCTGTTCGCGTACGCGACCACACGGGGCAATGCGGGCGTGGTCGCGGTGCTCGGCTCACTCTACCCCGTGATGACGGTCATATTGGGACGCTTCGTCCTGGCGGAGCGCCTCAGCCAAGTGCAGAATATCGGCGTCGTCGTCGCGTTGGCAGGGGTCGTGCTGCTATCGGCGGGATAGCATACTAATCGCAGGCTTTGTAGGAGGAGATAAAAAAATGGCAGAGACATTCCGCAACTATATCGGCGGCGAGTGGCGCGCCGCCGTCAAGGGCGCCACCTTCGAGAGCCTCAACCCGGCGCACACGGGTGAGGTCATCGGCGTCTTCCAGCGCTCCACGGCCGAGGACGTGGCGCTGGCCGTCGAGGCGGCGGCTAGCGCGCAGCGCGCATGGCGCGAGGTACCCGTCCCTGAGCGCGGCGAGATGCTGTACACGGTGGCGCGTCTGATGGAGGAGCGCAAGGAAGAGTTGGCCCAGCTGATGACCCGTGAGATGGGCAAGGTCATCAAAGAGGCGCGCGGCGACGTGCAAGAGGGCATCGACATGGCTAAGTACATCGCCGGCGAGGGCCGGCGCTACTTCGGCCAGACCGTCCCCTCCGAACTGCGCGACAAGTTTTGCATGACCGTGCGCCAGCCGATCGGCGTGGTCGGTCTCATCACGCCATGGAACTTCCCCATCGCCATCCCCTGTTGGAAGACGATGCCGGCGCTGCTATGCGGCAACGCCGTCGTGCTCAAACCGGCCGAGGACACGCCGGCCTGCGCCACGCGCCTGGTCGAGATATTCATCGAGGCTGGCTACCCCAAGGGCGTGATCAACCTCGTCACCGGCTACGGTGAGGAAGCTGGGCAGCCGCTGCTCGAGCACCCCGGCGTCGCCGCGATCTCGTTCACTGGTTCCAGCGACGTGGGCCGTTTTATTGCCGCGACCTGCGGGCAGAACCTTAAGCGCGTTTCGCTCGAGCTTGGCGGCAAGAACGCCATCGTCGTGATGGACGACGCGGACCTCGAACTCGTCATCGACGGCGCTATCTGGGGCGGTTTCGGTACGGCCGGCCAGCGCTGCACGGCCAGCTCACGCCTTATCGTAGAAAAGAGCGTCGTGCGCGAAGTCGAGGAGCGTTTGGTGGCGCGGGCCGAGGCGCTCAAGATTGGGGATGGGCTGCGCCCCGAGGTCGAGGTCGGCCCTGTCGTCAACAGCGATCAACTGCGGCGCGTCGATAGCTACACTGGCATCGGCCGCGACGAAGGGGCGCGGCTGCTCACGGGCGGACGTGTGTTGACGGAGGAGGGGCTCGGCGACGGTTACTTCTACGCGCCGACTGTGTTCGGGAGCGTCGAGCCGCACATGCGTGTCGCCCAGGAGGAGATCTTCGGACCCACCGTGTCGGTCATCCCCGTCGACTCGTTCGACCACGCGATCGAGGTCGCCAACGGCACGCAGTACGGCCTGTCGCTAGCCATCTACACACGGGACGTCAACCGGGCGTTCCGTGCCATCAACCGGCTCGAGGCGGGCATCGTCTACGTCAACGCGCCCACCATCGGCGCGGAGATCCAGCTGCCGTTCGGCGGGATCAAGGGGACGGGCAATGGACACCGCGAGGCCGGGTCCACCGCCATCGACCAGTTCAGCGAGATCAAGAGCGTCTTCGTCGACTACAGCGGCCACCTGCAGCGGGCGCAGATCGACAACCGGGAATAGTCGTGAGTCGTGAGTCGTGAGTTACAGAGTGCCCCAGTCATCGTTTGCCTGCGGTACTCATGGCGTCTCCCTACACTCACGACTCACGACTCACGACTCACGACACCGCTTCGGTCGTCCAGCGGTTGCCCTCTTTGTTGATGACCATGGGCTGGTTGCAGTTGTCGCAGTAGACTTCCATGCCCTCGAGCGGGAAGAAGACGCCGACGTTGCTGCCGCAGTGCGGGCAGGTCGTGCGGGCGTAGGCGCCTGAAGCGCGGCCCACGAGGTTGTAGGCCAGGGCCACGCCGCCCGCGAACAGAGCTAGCCTGAACAAGAAACGCATCAATGTTCTCCCATTTGTGCTATAGGCGATAGTCGGGCGCAGGGCGCGCCACGGCACACGCGCATATTATATCAGTCGTGCCCTTACTACAGCACGGGACCTGAGATAATAGGGTATGAATACTCTTACTATCGGGACGCGCGGCAGCGCGCTAGCCCTGTGGCAGGCCGAGTGGGTCGCGGCTGAGTTGCGCCGCCATCACCCCGACCTCGACGTGCAGCTACAGCGTATCGCGTCTACCGGCGACGCCGAACCAAACATCCCGCTGGCGGAGTTGGGGACCAAGGGCGTGTTCACGAAGACGATCGAGGACGCTTTGCTCGACGGGCGCATCGACATGGCCGTGCACTCGCTCAAAGACCTCGGCAGTGTCCTACCGGCTGGCCTGACGCTCGCCGCCATCCCCCCGCGCGAGGACCCGCGCGACGCGCTCGTGCTGCCCCTCGCCCGGCAGGGCAGCCTGGATACCCTCCCACTAGGCGCGCGCGTCGGGACCAGTGCGCCGCGCCGCCGCGCGCAGTTGCTGCATCTGCGGCCCGATCTGACCCTGCTCGACGTGCGCGGCAACGTCGACACGCGGCTGCGCAAGCTGCGCGACGGGTACTATGACGCGCTCGTGCTGGCCGCGGCTGGCCTGCGCCGTCTGCGACTTGACGCCGCCATCAGCGCCTATATTGACACATCAACACTCCTGCCGGCCGGGGGGCAGGGCGCGCTGGGCATCGAAACGCGCGCCGGCGATGAGCGCGCGCGCGCGTTGGTAAGCCCGCTGAATGACGCCGCGACGATGGCGTGCTGCACCGCCGAACGGCGCATGCAAGAAGTGCTTGAGGGCGGCTGCCGCGTGCCCATTGGCGCGCTCGCCCGCCTCGATGGCGAGACGTTGACGCTGACGGGAGTCGTCGCCTCCGAGGACGGCCTGCTGCTCGTGCGCGACGCGATCATGGGTCCGGCCAGTGATCCGGCTGCGCTGGGCGAGCAACTCGCGCAACGGCTGCTCGCGGCAGGCGCTGACGAGATCTTGCAAGGGGTCAGGGCGGCTGGCTAAAGGACAAGGACAGGGAGGAGGCCGATGCGCGATGATGTGCACGCCTACTACGATAGCTTTGGAGAACGTGAATGGAGTGAGTCGACCTATGCCATTCCCAGGTTCCTATGTCATTGAAGACGATCCTATCGTCGCCATGTTGGTCGCGGAGGCAGAAGCCGACGAGGACGTGATTGGCTTGATCTTGATGGGATCGCGCTCTGTGAGGTTGGTCGACCTTGAATCGGACTACGACGCTTATTTCGTGGTCACCGATGAGGCCATGGCGCACTACGACAAGAGCAGCCTTCCTCCACGCGGACACACAGTGCAGCCGCCTATCAACACCGAAGACCTTTTCACTATGGCGCTCAGCGGCTTCTACCGCGAAAACCTGCCGACGTGGACCTTGCCGACGTGGGCCGACGCCTACGTGCTCTACGACCGCGACGGCGCCGTGACCAAGGTTATCGACGCGCTGCGCCTCATGCCGGAAGACGAGTCATCCGTGCAGGTCTCTGAGTGGTACGACACATACTTGAACTCGTTGTACCGTTCACTGAAATGCTGGCGGCGCGGAAATGCGCTGGGCGGCAGGCTGGAAGCCGTCGAGTCTATCGACGCTCTACTGCATACGCTCTATGCCCTGGAAAGACGCTGGCGACCATACAGCAGTCGGCTTGTCGTACACTTGCACGAACTGGATGGTCAGGGATGGGCGAAAGACGAACTACGCACGCTGCTGCTCTCCCTCGCCGCGACCGGCGATCCTGCCGTGCAACAACACATCGCGCAGCGCGTTACCGCTCTTCTAGGAGACCGTGGCTTCGACCACATCCTTCAGGAGTGGCACGGGCAGATTGAGCAGGCGTTGTCCTGGAGTTTTGTTTGACGCTGCCGGAGGCCAAATTGACCGGACTCTTGATCGAGGCGTGGCGTGAGGGTTAAGGTCGGGTGAAGGACGAGTGTGCGATCGTTGTACTGCACGCGATCAAAAGTCATCGGAGATAGGTCCACGGCGTCTCCAGCGGCTCATCGCTTCTTGTCGGGCGGCGCGGAGAATATCCGTTTCAGGCGCAGCGTGAAGCCTGGTAGTAGCTCATCGTCGGTCAACGTGTCGTTCCATTGCGCCACGCGAGTTGGGGCATGGGCGTCATGAACGTGAACGGTACGACGTGCGGGATAGACACACCAGACGCGTCGCGCGCCGCCAGCAAGGTAGTCCTGCACCTTCTCGTTGACATCGGTCGCCGACTCTGAGGGGCTGATAACCTCGATCACGAGGGCCGGTACCTCGGGGAGCCAATCCCGCTCGCCCCAGGACACCCGCGCACACTGTTCGGCCGGCACGTACACGCCGTCGACTCCGCGGACCTGCGTTGGGTCGTCAGGCAGAGAAAACTGTACGCCGAACTCGCCGCCCGCCGCGAACCCCACCAACCGGTCGCGTTCGTCGGGCCCTTGCTCCTCTTGCCATCCCAGGTCAAGCGCCTTATCGTCGAGGTAGCGAATAATGGCGGCGACAATCTCCACCTCGATACGTCCATGTATCCCTTTAGGGGGCGGCATAACTCGCACCTCTCCGCGCACGAACTCATGTCGGTTGCCATCATTGGGGAGCGCCTCGAACTCCGCCAGGGTTATCGGCTCACGGTCCGCAACCATCACTGCCTCCTCAAAAACAGGCCACAGCCTTATTGTAACGTAGTCAGGCGTCGCTAGTGCGTAGAGCCGCGAGAGTTGTCCCTTTGATGAGTTTTGCATCATGTAAGCCGTCGCCCTTTTCCCTACACTGGACATATGAGGGTGTGAGTCATGCTGGCCCTCAGCCCGGCCGCTCTTTTTACGCATTTTGTTCGTTATTGGGCTGGGTACACGGCGCATGAGCGCACGGGTGATGGTTAAGCTAGCGCCATCATGCGCGCCTCGCGCTAAAGATGTGACAGAGGAGAGAAGGAATGAGCGCGAAACATAGGTTGGGGACGCCACTGGCTATCCTACTCGCGGGGAGTTTGCTCTCGACGGGCGTGGCCGCTATGCCGGCGCAGTCACGTCAGGGAGCGGCGACTGGGGCGCCCCATGCGGCCGTGGCCCTTCAAGCGCCGGCCGACGCGACGACACAGGCGTCCGCAACCCTTCAGGCGTCCGGCCCCACCACAAGTACGGCGACGGGAACGCCGGCGACCGCGACGGGAACACCCGTGACGGCGACGGCTACGGCCAGTGCGACGGCGACCAGTACAAGTTCACCGACGGCCAGCGCGACGGCGACAGCGACCAATTCGGCGACGGCGACGGCTAGCGCAACGGCGACGGCGACGGCGACATATACGGCAACGCCGCTTCCATCAGCTACTCACACGGCGACACCCCGCCCAACCGCGACGCGCACCCCCACGCCTATCGTGGCGCGATTGAGTGTCACGCCCGCGACCGCCGCGCCCGGTAGCGTCATCATCGTCAGCGGCGGCAACTTCGCGTCCCGCGAGCGTATCAGCATCACCCTGAGCGGCGCGCGCAGTGGCGTAGCCACGCTACAGGCCGACCGCTACGGCAACCTATACAGAACCTCGGTCACCGTGCCCTACAACGCGGTCGCCGGGGCGCAGACACTCACGGCGCGGGGCCTGAGCAGCCACCGCACGACCTCGACGCCCCTGACGATCACCGCGGTCTACGCCACGCTGGCGGTCATGCCCGCCGTGACCAACCGGGGCGGCCTCATCACGATCTATGGCGGCAACTACGCTCCACGGGAGAAACTAACCGTGACGATCGACGGCGTGGCCGCGTCACTAGCCACGATCACGGCGACGGTCACCGGCGCGATCACGCCAACTGGCGTCAGCATCCCTTATACCCTGCCCGAGGGCCCGCATGTCCTGCGCGTGAGCGGGGCCGTGAGCGGGCGTACGGCTACGGCGGCTATCACCGTGGCGGCGCTGGCGCCCGCTATCGCGCTCAACCGGATCACGGCCAGTCCCGCTACCACCGTCACGGTGACGGGGCGCGGCTTCGGACGTCAGGAGCGCGTGACGCTGGCCCTCAACGGCGCTGCGCTGACCACCTCGCCGGCGGTCATCACCACCACGAACGGACTCTTCACCGCGTCGTTCGTCGTGCCGGCGACGGTACTACGCGGCTCGAACACGATTAGCGCGATCGGTAACGCCACGCGCGTTAGCGCGGTCTCTACGCTGACGGGCGTCCTGCCGATCGCCAGTACGTTTTATTTCGCCGGCGCCTCCACGCTGACCGGTGAGGCGGCCACGCTGCCGATCCTTAACTCTAACGCGCAGCCTACGCACGTCGATCTCACCTTCTACTACGGCGCGAGCATAACCGGGACGGCCTCGCTCGACGTGCCGGCGCACAGTCGGGGGACGGCCGATCTGAACGCGTTGGCCGGCGCCGGGCGCGTCTTCGGGGTCAAGACGGTGGCCGACCGCGTGGTGCAGGCGCAACTGCGCGACGTGCGCGCCGGGCGCGACGACTTCGGGCTGCTCGGTGTTTCAGCGCCGAGCACGACGTGGTACCTGGCCGAAGGCTACACCGGTCTCAGCTTCCACGAGACCGTGTCCATCCTCAACCCCGGCGCGGGCGTGGCGGCGGTGCGGCTGCGGCTGCTGCCGTTCGGCGGCCGCGCGGCGCGTACGATCACCCTCGACGTGGCCCCGCAAAGTATCCAGCTCGTCGACGTCAATCGGCTGCTGCCGGGACAGTCGCTCAGCGTGATCGCCGACGCTAGCGCGCCCGTCGTGGTTGAGCGTACGCTGACCTTCAGCAATAACGGCTTCGGCGTCACCGCACAGGCGGGCATCAACACGGCGGCCACGAGTTGGATCTTCGCCGAGGGTACCACCACCACGCGGTTCCAGACCTTCCTCACCATTCTCAATCCCAACGCGGTGGGCAGCCTCGTCACGGCCACTTTCTACGACCCGCGCGGCGTGCCGCTGGATAGCCGCACCATCCTCGTGCCGGGCCTGAGCCGCGCCAACATCAAGCTCAACGACGTGGTACACGCCAGTGGCATCGCCACGGTCGTGACGGCCAACCTGCCGATCGTGGTCGAGCGTCCCGAGTACTTCGGCAGCCCCAACGCGCCGTACGTGGCGGGCAGCGACGTGTTCGGGCGCAACGGCGCGGGCCTGCACTGGACCTTCCCCGGCGGTACCACGACCAATCGCCGTGAGTTCCTGCTGATTTACAACCCATCGGTGAAGACCGTCACCATCAACGCGACGTTCTACGGCTCGGACGGCAGCGTGATAACGCGGAGCTTTAGCGTACCGCCGACGGTGCGCTACAACCTCGACGTCAACCGGCTGCTGCCGGGTCTCACGCCCGAACACAGCATCGTGTTGAGCGCGGCCAACGGGGTGGGTTTCGTGGCCGAGCAGACCGTCTTCGCGCCCGACTTCAGCGCCCTCGACAGTACGCAGGGCTTCGCGCAGTAAGCCTTTAGCAAGCTAGCCCTTTGTCGTCGCCGTAAGACATAGGCGGGCCGCCGGTACCATGCCGGCGGCCCGCCTATTTTCGCGGTAGGGCCAAGCCATGTACGCTGACACTGACGCAGGGTAGCCTCGAATGAGGCGAAGTGGAAGGGCCAGCATAGCGCTATCTGTTCAAAGTCCTCGCCGCTTAATATGCGATCGCCCTAATGAGCGGAGTGAGCGTTTCTTAAGATAGCCAATTGCTACAATGGGGGTATGAAAGTAACTGTGCTCGGCTCGGGGACGAGCCACGGCGTGCCGATGATCTCCTGTGAGTGCGAGGTGTGTACCTCCACCGATCCCCACGATAAACGCTCCCGCCCCTCGATTGTCGTACAGTATGACACGGGCGCGATCCTGGTCGATACCGCCCCGGAGTTGCGCTTACAAGCCGTGGCAAACGCGTTGAAACGGGTCGACGCGGTGCTCTTCACACACACGCACGCCGACCATGCCCACGGCATCGACGACCTGCGCGCCTATAACGTGCGGCAAAAGGGCGCCATTCCGCTCTACGGCAGCCGCGCCAGTATGGAGGACATCCGCGCGCGCTTCGGGTATATCTTCCAGACCAATCCTTTCGGTGGCGGCATCCCCATGCTTGAGTTGAATCCCATCGAAGGCCCCTTCGAGGCGGTGGGGCACACCATCGTGCCCGTCACGGTGCTGCATGGGTATTTGCCCGTCACTGGTTACCGCTTCGGCCGCTTCGCCTACGTGACAGATTGCAGCCTCATCCCCGACGAGTCGATGGCGCTGCTGCAAGACCTTGACGTGCTGATCCTCGACGCGCTGCGCTATCGCGAGCATCCCACGCACTTCAACATACCGCAGGCGCTCGCTATCATCGCGCGGCTGCGGCCGCGCCATGCGTATCTGACGCATCTCACGCACGATATCATGCACAGCCGCGACGGACGTGAGTTACCTGACGGCGTCGAGCTTGCCTACGACGGGTTAACGTTTGAGGTGGATGAGTAATATGCCGGATATGTCTGAGTTAACGCACATCAATCCGCAGGGGCGCGCGCGCATGGTCGACGTCGGCGCTAAGGACGTGACAGCGCGCGAGGCCCGTGCGGAGGGCGAGGTACGCATGCGCCCCGAAACGGTGGCGATCATTCGCGAGGGCCGCGCCGCCAAGGGCGATGTGCTCGCGGTCGCCCAGGTGGCCGGCATCATGGGCGCCAAGGCGACGTCGACCGTGATCCCGCTGTGCCATCCCCTCCCGCTCAGTGGGATTGACCTCGACTTCACGCTCGACGAGGAGGGCGGGCGCGTCGCCATTAGCGCCGCTGTACGCACGACGGCCCGCACCGGAGTGGAGATGGAGGCGCTCACAGCCGTGAGCGTGGCCGCGCTCACGATCTACGACATGTGCAAGGCGGTCGATAAAGGCATGGTCATCGGCGCGGTGCGCGTCACGCACAAGAGCAAAGAAGCTGTCAGCGATCAGTAATCAGCTGTCAGCTATTGGTTGCCGGCGAACTACTCGGGAAAGTGGAGCCGTTTATCCAACGTTCAGCTAATTACGCGCGGCATAGTGTCCGACGCAAAAAGCTGATTGCTGATAGCTGACAGCTTAAAGCTCGTCTACGAGTTGGTCGAGTTGGCGGATCGCGTCTTTGAGCACTGCTTTGACCTGCTCCAAACCCTGATTGGCGGTGTTGGTCAACGCCAACTGAAGGATGCGGCCACCGCGCTGGCCGAATTCGCTCGATCCGAGCGCGGCGAGGGCGGAGTGGCCCGCCGACGACGCCGCATCGGCCGCGTCGCTCGATTCGTTCCTGTTGCTAAAGAGATAGATACCGACTGCCGCGATGGCCGCTGTGATGATCGCTCCGCTCAACCAGCCCTGTCCTTGGTTGTCCATGCTTCCTCCTTGGTTACTAGTCGATAGTCGATAGTCGATAGTCGTTAGAGCAGCTATCTAACGACTAACGGCTATCGACTATCGACTAATGTCAGGCCGGCCCACCAGAATCGGCCGGCGTGTCTCCGTCAAAAGGGATATGATACGCTTTCATCTTGCTGAGGAGCGTCGCCTCATCGACACCCAGGCGCTCCGCCGCATGGCCTAGATCGTTAGCGCTCAGGCGTAGGGTCTCCTCGATGGCCCCGCGTTCCAGTTCTTCGACCATTGCGCATAGTGACACGCCGGTGGCTATGCGCTGCGCCACGTCGATGTGTAGCGCGCCGCTGCCTATGGGCACGAAGGTGAGGTGCGACGGCGTGATGACGTCGCCGCGCGCGAGCACGACGGCGCGTTCGATGGTGTTCTCCAAGTCGCGCACGTTGCCGGGCCAGGTGTAACGGGACAGCATGGCCATGGCCTCTTCGGTGATGCGCGCGGCCTTGCCGCCCGACGTGAAGCGGTGCTTGTCGAGGAAGTGCTCAACCAGCAGCGAGATGTCTTCTTGCCGCTCACGCAATGGGGGCATGGTGATGGGGACGACGTTGAGGCGGTAAAAAAGGTCCGCGCGGAAACGGCCCTCAGCGATCTCGTGCTTCAAGTCGCGGTTGGTGGCGGCGATGACGCGCACGTCGGTGTTAATCGTGACCGAACTGCCGACGCGCTCGAACGAGCGCTCCTGTAACACACGCAATAGTTTTTGCTGCGTGTTGAGCGTCATCTCGCCGATCTCATCAAGGAAGATCGTGCCTTTGTTGGCTAACTCGAAGCGGCCCTTGCGCTGTGAGATGGCGTGCGTGAACGCGCCCTTCTCGTGCCCGAAGAGTTCGCTCTCCAGCAACGTCTCCACGAAAGAGGCGCAATTAACCTTGACGAAGGGGCCGGCGCGGCGCGGCGAGTTGTAGTGGAGGGCGTTGGCCGCCAACTCTTTGCCGGTGCCGCTCTCGCCGTAGATCATCACCGTCGCGTCGCTCGCGGCCACCCGTCCGATCGTCTTGAAGATCTCCTGCATGGCCGGTGTACGGCCGATGAACTTGTCGCGCGTCTCGCGATCGGTCGGCTGCTCCATCTCGCGCACGCGCTGGACGAGCGCGCTGTGCTCGAGCGCGCGCTGGATGGTGAGAAGGATCTCGTCCAGGTCAAACGGCTTGGTGATGTAATCATAGGCCCCTTGCTGGATGGCTTGAATAGCCGCGCTCGACGAGTCGTAGGCCGTCATCATCAGCACCGGAATGTCCGCCGCCTTAGCCTTCAAGCTCTCCAGCGCCTGCATGCCGCCTCCGTCTGGCATGCGCAGATCCATCAGCACAAGGTCAGGCGCCTCGCGTTGCACCGTCGCCAGGACTTCGGCCCCCGATGTACCTTCCAACACATGGAAACCTTCCTCCCGCAGGAAGTCCACGAGCAGCGTGCGGATGGCGTCATCGTCGTCGACGACGTAGACGGTCCGGCCGGCGGTCGACTTATCCCTATCTGTCATGCTTACCTAACTCTACAACGCTCGTTGCGCTAGCCACGGCCGTGCGGGAACAGGCGGCGCCGGCGACATCACGCCCGCTCAACGCGGCATCCTTAGGGGCCTTAGGGGCGAAAGATCACCGTTTACCGCTTACTACTTGTCGTTGCCCGACGACGACGGCATAACGGCTCCCTCCCATCAGTATAGTAGGCTGCATGGGCGCCTGGCAAAGATGTAGTGATTAGTGGCGAGTGGCGAGTTCGCATCGTTGATCGTCACTGTTCGCGTCGGTACCGTGGGTGAGCACGAGACTTACCCCTACGCTAATCACTCGTCACTCGCCACTCGTCACTCATTCGGGCTAGCCTGATTGCCCCATGTGGAAGGAGCGTCTGTCCGCTTATGATGGCCTCAACGACAAACGACATAGCGACAAACGACATAGCCATGTAATGGTCGCGATCCGGCTATCACACGTACCCAGTCGGGGCGTCTGGAAAGGACACAACGATGCGCGCTACTTTTGGTCGTCTACTCGGAGCCCTGCTGCTAGCAGGCGTCCTCGGCGGCGCCGCCGCTCCCACTAGCGCCCATGCCGTTTCTCCGAACCATAGGAGCACAACAACTGTCGCCGTGACGTCCCACGCCGCCACGCGGGGCGCCATGCGGATGCGAATCAACGGTACAGCTGATGATAGACGCCGCGCCCTCAACGATAAGAAAGGCGCCCTACGAACGACCGCGGTTTCTCCGACGCTCGTGGCGGCGCGGACGCACATGCTGGACCTTATCAACGCCGAGCGTGCGCGGGCCGGCGCGACTCCATTGAGCATCGACGGCGTGCTCGACGCCGTGGCGCAGGCGCGCAGCCAGGATATGATTGACCGGCGCTACTTCTCGCACCACATCCCGGCCGGACCCGCCGGACCCGGCGGTATGGTTTTCGACATACTCGACCGTTCGCACATACAATACACGATGGCTGGCGAGAACATTGCCCTCAACAACTACATCAACTTCTATGCGCTAACACAGACGGTTGAGCAAACCAATACCGACTTGATGAACAGCCCCGAGCATCGCGCCAACCTGCTCGAGCCTAAGTATGCGCGTATCGGTATCGGGATGGCTTTCGAGCAGGGTACCGGGAAGCTCATCGTGACCGAGGTCTTTGTTCAGCCGTAGAGTGAAAGTCGGAAGACGGAAGTCGGAAGTCGGAGTGGTACACTTTGTATATGACTCACTACCAACTTTCACTTTCTTCCGACTTCCGTCTTCCGACTTCCGACTAAATCATGCAAGAGAACGACGAGCAATTGGGCGAGTTAACCGTTCACCTGGCCACGGATGTGGGCTTGCTGGCGGTCATCGCGCCGGGTGGACTGGCGGGCCGGCAGGATGATGATTCGTGGTGGACCGACGAGGATCTCTTGCTCGCTGAGGCGAACGCCGGTCATATCATCCCCATCGAAACGGGTGAAGGGGGCGGCTTCGCCGTGCGCGTGACGTTCGATGAGCTCGACGAGCGCGCGCGCCGTCTGGCCGCGCAGTCGGCCTTGTTTTGGCTTCAAGTCGCCGACGATGGCGAGGTGGCGGTCGTGACGGGTGAGGAATTATCGTTCCCCGATATGTCTGGCGCCGCTACGTTCTGGGCCGAGCCCGGCGCGTACACCGTGACCGTGACACGCCTGCGTTGGACCGCGGCGGTCGACGATGACACGGAGGACGCGTTGCCCGATTACATGGTTCGCTTGCAGCCCTTCGAGCCCGGCGACGAAGCCCCCGAAATCGACTATATCCCGGATCTATCAATTAGTGACGAGCATTGATTACTCGTCACTCAACTCCCGCCACGTCTCAGCGATGCGCGCGCCCTCAGTTGGGTCGGACGCGGCGCAGGCGATAGCCACGGCGCGCACGCCATCAGCCAACGTGACGCGCGGCCGATGTGTGCGATCTTCCATGAGCGCGATGAGGTCGCGCAATGCGTCGGCGACCGACGTACGATATACGTCCTGCTTGGAGCGTGGTAACTCCAGTGTCCCACGGACGTGGTGTATCACATTGTAATCTTGCCCGTTGCCGCGCGTCGCGCCCGCGCCGTCCGCGTACGTCTCGACCGTTTCAAGGCGTACATGCGGCGTCGCGGCGAGGAGCGCGGCCTGCGCGTCGTCGACGATGGCGTCGAGGGTGAGCGCGGTGGCGATCCAGCCGTGTACCTCGACGTAGCCGCGGTCGTAGCCGAGGACGGCCGTGGTGCGTTCCAGGCGCGAGGGCTTATCGAAGGCGTGGTAGTAGCTGGCGAGCGCGCCGTTCGCGTAGCGCACATCGGCCAGCACTTTGTCCTGCTGATCCGTGCCTGGCCGCGTCGTCAAGATGCCCATGACCTCGACCGGCGGCGCACTGATGAGGTGGCCGTAGATGTCGAAGAAATGCACGCCGTGCTCCACCAGAATGCCGCCGCTGCGCGCACGGTCCCAGAACCAGTGGTCGGGCTCCAGCGATTCGTCGGCGGCAAAGTTCTGGAAGTCGACGCGGCGTAACTCTCCGAGCGCTCCCGCGCGCGTCCACGACTCCAGCGCATCGAAGATCGCATTGTAGCGCATGACGAAGTCGACCGTGGCGGCGACGCCCGCCTGCCGGACGGCGGTGAGCAGGTCACGGCACTCGTCGACGGAGAGGGCGACGGGCTTCTCCATGAAAATGGCCTTGCCAGCCCGCGCCGCCGCGGCGCCCATAGCGGCGTGGTCGCCGGGCGGTGTACTGATGATGACCGCGTCGACGCCTGGGTCGTCGACCAATCGCTGATAGTCGACGTAGGCGCGCGCCGCGCCCAGGTCGTGGGCGGCGCGTTGCGTCCGCTCCTCGTTTGTTCCCGCGACAGCGACGAGCCGCGCGCCGCCCATCTCCTCTATCGCCTCGGCGATAAAGCGGCCGAACGCGCCCGACGCGCCAATTATCCCGATTCCGACAGGGGATGCCACCATTAACCTCCTTGTTTGTGCGCGTCTGCCATGAACGCGGACATATATACTCTAGCCTGAACCATGCATGGACCGGGAGTATTGAATGGCGACAGCCGCAAGGATAGGGCCACGCGGCGAGAACGGCCCTCACCCCCACCCCATGCGGATTGGTCTCTCTCCGCTCCGACAGCCCAACCGGCTCTCCCTGACGAGTGAGAGGGGAGCCATCCTCTGTGCTCTCTTGATGCTAGTCCTCGCATTCAGGTACGGTTAGGAGGGTTCGCGCTGGAATACGTCGTTAGGACGTACGCAGGACATATATGTGGTTGATGAGGGAGGCTAACGATGCAGGTGACGAAAATCACGCTTGGCCCGATGGACAACAATGTGTACGTTGTCGTGTGTCCGCACACGAACGAGAGCGCCGTCATCGACGCCTCACACGACGCCTCACGCATTGCCGAAGCCGCTGCTGGTACAACCGTGCGCTATATTCTGCTGACGCACGGCGACGCGGACCACATCGACGCGCTACAAGACCTGCGCGCGCGCCTGGGCGTTCCGGTCGGCATTCATCCCGCCGACGCCGATCGCCTCCCGGCGCCGCCGGACTTCGAACTCACCGACGGGCAGGAGATCGCTGTCGGGGACATCAGGTTGCGCGTCATCCATACGCCCGGCCACACGCCTGGCAGCGTCTGTTTCTATGCCGGCGATACGCTGATCGACGGCGACACGCTCTTTCCCGGCGGTCCCGGCGCGACGCACGACGATAAGGCGCGCTTCGGCCAAATTATCGAGAGTATCCGCGAAAAGTTGCTCGTGCTGCCTGATAACACGGCCGTCCGTCCCGGCCATGGCGCCGACACGACGATCGGCGCCGAGAAGCCGCATCTACAGGAGTGGATCGATCGCGGGTATTAGCTATCAGCTGTCAGCAATCAGCCGTCAGCTACGAGTGCTCAATAAGACGCGTCTCCATCGACATTGCTGTAGGGATAGGTCTCGCGCCTATGCTGGCTGACGGCTGATTACTGACGGCTGATGGCTACGCGTCGGTATCGATACGTCCCTGCTCATCCTCCTGCTCGCCCTCGGGAGTGTGCGGTAGGCGATCGAAGCGCACCATGCGCATATCCGACTTGCGACCGGAAAAGCCGTTGTCGCCCCAGTCGGGCTGGTCGGTGATATCCTCGAAGCCGGGGACGCGGGCGTTCAACGAATCCTTGAAGCCAATAGGTTGTTCGGCGCGGCCGACGACTAGGTCGCTGGCGTTGCCCTGTCCGCCCTTACGGCTCTGTACCTGATAATCGACGCCCGGCTCGCTACCCTGGTTGCTCGACATATGATCTCCTGTTCTCTTCGTAGACTTGCTTGCTACGCCCGACGCTGGACGTGGTCTCATCAGCGCCTATGCGCCTATTGTACCGGCTCGCTCACTTTTTGCCGGGTTTTTGCTGTTGGCGCGGGTGAGTGGGCGTTTTACCCCGCGCGTTGGCAGGCGTTTTACCCCGCGCGTTGGCGGGCGCTTTCACTCGTGTGTTGGGGGAGGATCGCCCAGTAGTAGCTGCATAGGTGACGTGGGCCGAACTGGCGGGGCGCATGGTATGGAGCAGGACGCGTCCGTGGAAAGGGCCGCCCAGATGGTAGTGTAGCGCGGTCACGGTGAGGACAACGGTCGTCGTGTGGCCGGTGGTCTCGACATCCAGCGCGAATACGACGGTCAGGCGTCCAACGCGCGCCGTTCCCGTGATGAGCATGCCGTGCTTTGTTGTACGCGGTCGGCCGATGCGCTGAGAGACGATGGAGAGGCGCGTCGCGCTGTCCCTCATGCGTAACTGGCCCCACACGCGTCCGTCGCGCAGGGCCACGGACGCGTCCAGGGCGACGCGCGCGCGGCCGCGCCACACCCAGCCGCTGACGGCCATCAATGTCGTTGGGTTGGGCTGTGCCCGCGCTACAGGATGGTTGATCGACGTCGTCCGGTTCGTTGTCACGGGAAGACGCTTGCTGCTGGTGGCGGTAGATGCGGCGCGCGCCGGCGTGGATACGACGGTCGCGGCCAGGTCGCGCAACACTCCTGTGGTTGGTGTAGGCGGCGTGACTGGCGCGACGGGGACATTGGTAGCGGACGGATTTTCGACCGTGAGCGGTGCTGCAGGACTGGGCGTCAGTGTCGCGTCGGGTTGCATTGTTGGCGTTGGCGTGTCGGAGGGGACCGGCGCTGGTGGAGCGGCGGTGTCGGTTGGGTTTGGGTCTGGCGCGATGACCGCGGTCGGACTCGGCGCAGGCGGCGCGGTTGGCGTGAGGGACGGCTCCCAGGGTGTGGTTGGCGTGGGCGTAACTGACGCCTGCGAGGGGGGAGTGGTGGTGGCCGAGGGCGCCATCGTCAGGGTGGGTGTGTTGGATGGCGTATCCGTCGTGGTTGGCGTGTCTGTCATGGCCGCTATCGGTATGGTGGTTGGCGTGTCTGTCGTGGTCGCAGGCGTCGTCAAGGCGGTCGCGTCGGGGGGCGCCGTCGCGGGTACAGCGCTCGGCGGCGCGGTGGCGGTCGGTGACGCCGTGGCGCTGCTCGTCGGGGTGACGATGGTCGTCGTCGCGGTAGATTGCCCCTCTGTGGTGGGGCTGCTACTGGGTGGCCCGGGGATGTCTGTCGCCGCTGCCGGTGTGCCGGTCGGCGTTATAGGGATGGCGGTGGCCGTGGCCGTGGCCGTGAAGGTAGGGACAAGACCGGCCGGCTGCACGACCACCAACCCGGATAGTTTCGTTCCCTGGACATAGTATAGATAACTGCCGGCGAGCGCGAACTGGTGGCCCGCCGCTGTTCGTGGCGCGATGGGACCAACGGAAAAGCCTTCGAATTGTGTCACGGTGACAGGGGATGTCCTCAGGTTGGTCCACTGCGCCGCCATTCCTTCCGTCATAGTGACGACAGCCGGGTCGATCGTAGCGCTATCAATGGTGATAGGGACGGTCGCGGCGGGCGGTGTGCCCGTAGCCGTAGGCGTCGCCGTGCCGGAGGGGGTGTTCGTGGCCGTCAGCGATGCCGGAGGGGAGGGGGTGACGGTGGGGCTGAGCGTAGCTGTGGAGGAGGGTGTGGTGGTAGGAGTGTTCGTGGCCGTAGGTAATGCCGTCGCCGACGGTACGTCCGCTCCTGCCGTCGGCTCCACGACATCCGTCGCGGTGGGACTGGCCGTCGCACTGGCCGTCGCGGTGGACGGCCCCGGCGCCGTGGCGCTCGCCGGGGATGTTGGGCTACTCGTCGCGACAGGCGTGATTGTCGCGGTAGGCGTGGACGTCTGAGCATTGTCGCGCACCACGATCGTGCCCGTGACATTGTTGACGCGGTCTATGTGATAGTCGTGCGCGCCGGGCGATAGAGAGATAGCAGCGCTCTGGTCGTCGACGTTGATCCGTAGCGGCCCGAAGCTCCCGTCGTCCGCCGTGATCGTGTGTGTGATACTATCGTGGTTCAACCACTGGACAGCCGTCCCGGCGTCGACAGTCAATACCTGCGGCGTCGCGCCGGCGCCGCTGATGGTCACGACAGCCGGGTCCGCCAAGGCGCGCACGCCGGCAGGCGATGGTCGGAGGCTTTGATGCGACGCAAGGGCCGTGGGGACGGTAAGGGCGAGCACGAGGGCAACGGCGAGTATCGGCGCTATGAGTGCGCGCATGCTGATACGCTCCTATCTACGCTACGGTGAATGGAGTGGGCGCCAAGGGCGCGGAGCCAGAGGGGTAAGCGCGAAGGGCGCGGAGCCAGAGGGGTGGGCGCCGTGAGGGATAGAGGCGCCGTGAGGGAGTTTGGCGCGGGGTGGCAGCGTAACTGCAAGAGCACACTACATTGTACGGATACCGTACCACATTGCGTGGCTATTTGTCACGTTTCGCCGCGCGGCCTTGGAGCTATACCTGCTCTAATCCCGGCAACCCGAGTTGTACGCCGAACTGGGCGGGGGTGGCGGCGTGTTGACGGGTCAGGCGTGCGTGCTGTACGCGCGCTTCGATCGGTTGTCGCCCGTCGATGAGGACAAACGGCGCCGCGCGGCCGACGGCGACGCCGGCGCGCTTGAGTTGCGTGAGATCGGTGAACTTGTGGGAGCGGCGCAGCGTCACAATGCGGTCGGCTGAGACGGGTCCGATGCCGGGCACGCGCAGCAACTCTTCGCGCGAGGCATGGTTGACGTCGAGCGGGAAGCGCTCGGGGCGCGCGAGCGCGATGGAGACCTTCGGGTCGACACCGAGTGGTAGATTGCCCCGCGGGTCGAAGGCGTCCGCGACATCGTCGTGGGGCAGGCCGTACATGCGCGTCAGCCAGTCGGCCTGGTAGAGGCGCGCCTGGCGGTTGGGGTGCGCCGCGGGGCGGTCGACCAGTCCGTCGCCGGGCGTCGGTCGGTACAGGCCGAAGTAGGCGCGCCGCAACCCCAACTCCTCGGAGAGCCAGCGCACGCTGGAGACGATTTCGCGGTCGCTCTCGCCGGCCGCGCCGACGACGTACTGCGTGGAGATACCACTGGGTAGGTTCCCCTCCTGCTCCATGCGGTGTAGCAGGCGCATCGGACGCAGAATATCGCGCGCCATGTCCTTGCCCGTGCCCAGGCGCTCCAGATAGGCGCCGTTGGGCGCCTCGACGTTGATGGAGACGCGGCTGGCCAGGCGCGCGGCCAACTCCACGGCGGTGTCGCTCGCGCCCGGCAGGAGTTTGAGATGGATATAGCCGTCGAACTCGCCCCAGGTGCGCATGATCTCCACGGCGGCGAGCATGCGCTCCATCGTCGCGTCGGGGGTTCCGTCGACGGCTGAGGAGAGGAACAACCCATCGACGATACCGCGATCATGCATGTCCCTGAACAGGCGCGCCAACTCCTGGGGTTCGAACCCGGTCCGGCGGCGCGGCGCCGCCGCGCGCAACGGGCAGAAGTGGCAGTCGTGCTCACAGCGGTCGGTCATGAGCACGCGCAGCAGCGTGGACCCGCCCTTACCCGCGACGTGACAGACGCCCGGCGCGGGAGCCGTCTTGGGGCGGCGGGATGTACCGCTGCCCGAACCCGGCGCGGCGACATCCAAGTCCGCCGCGGCGCCTAGTTGACGCAACTTGTCCGCTGTATCCACTCCCGCAGTTTGACACTCCACACGGCGCAAGCCATGGGATTCTTGGTTCAACGACCGTTGCATCGTGACCCGGAGGCGCTGATGTCTGACACAATCTCCCCAAGCGTGACTTTCCGCGTGCCCTGCGGTAGAGACGCCGTTGGGCGTCCTGGTGGCCCCCGAAGGAGCGATCACCACACATAGTATACCACATACGGGCGCCCACGCGTGCCCACCTTCTATCTCACGACTACAGCCGTGGGTTTTACACCGATTGCTATAATGTCGGGGTAACAATATACCTCGCACTGTGAGCATGATTCTTGCTTATGACGAGTAGTTAGTTAATTTACAACCACACAAAGACGTGTAGGAGTGAACAGTGACAGAGACACTAACCCGGCCGGTCCCGGCCAAGCCCAATCCTTTTGTGACCGCGCAACAGCAATTCAACCTCGCCGCTGACTACCTTCACCTCGACGATGGCACGCGCGCGCTGCTGGGCGACTGCCAGCGTGAGTTGGCCGTGCGTTTCCCGGTGCGCATGGACAACGGCAAAGTGCGCGCCTTCACCGGCTACCGCGTGCAGCACTCGCTGCTGCGCGGCCCTTCCAAAGGTGGCATCCGCTTCCATCCCGACGTCACGCTCGACGAGGTCAAGGCCCTATCGATGTGGATGACCTGGAAGTGCGCCGTGGTCAACATCCCCTTCGGCGGCGCCAAGGGCGGTGTTATCTGCGACCCGCGGGAGATGAGCCTTAATGAGATCGAGCACCTCACGCGCCGCTACACCAGTGAGATATCCATCCTCATCGGCCCGCAAAAGGACATCCCCGCTCCCGACGTGAACACGAACGCCCAGGTGATGGCCTGGTTGATGGATACCTACTCGATGCAGTCCGGCTACTCGGTCCCGCCCGTGGTGACGGGCAAGCCGCTCTCAATTGGCGGCTCAGAGGGGCGTAATGAGGCTACCGGACGCGGCGTGATGATTGTGACCTTGGAGGCGCTACGCCATCTGGGCATCGATCCCCATGGCGCCTCCGTCGTCGTGCAGGGCTACGGCAACGTCGGCTCCAACGCGGCGCACGCGTTCGCCGAGCAAGGCTGCACGGTGATCGCGGTGAGCGACCAGTACGGCGCGATTTACAATGCTAAGGGACTGGACCTAACGTTGCTCGACGCGCATGTGCGCGACACGCGCTCGGTCGTGGACTTCCCCGGCGCTGAGTCGATCGGCGGCGAGGATCTGCTGACGCTGCCCTGTACGGTCCTGGTCCCGGCCGCGCTGGAGAACCAGATTACCGAGATCAACGCGCCGCGTATCCGCGCACGGGTCATCGCCGAGGGTGCCAACGGCCCGACCACGCCGGCGGCCGACCGCATCCTATTCGAGCGCGGCGTCTTCGTGCTCCCCGACATCCTGGCCAACGCGGGCGGCGTCACCGTGAGCTACTTCGAGTGGGTGCAGGGGTTGCAGAGCTTCCTGTGGAAAGAGTCGGAGGTCAACGAGCGGCTGCGCGACATTATGACGCGCTCGTTCAACGAAGTGCTGCAAGAGGCCGAGAACCGCCACGTCAGCATGCGCATCGGCGCGTATATCCTCGCCGTCGACAAAGTCGTGCGCGCATTGGAGGTGCGAGGGATCTATCCCTAGTCGAAAGTCGAAAGTCGAAAGTCGGGAGGCGGGAGGCGGAAGTCGGGAGTAAGGTGGTTGGGGTAATTGTGAGTAATGTGGAATTACTACGCCATCCCCTCGCGTCGTCCGGCTTCCGGCTTTCTACTTCGTGGGGTAGCCCATCCGGGCTATAGCGCCCCGATACCCGTTGTCCTACTATGGCCTCACTACGTCGGGCTCGCTGTCGTCCTACTGACGACTCACGACTCACGACTCACGACTACTGACAAAGAGGCATATCCGTGGTCAACGGCCCAGATCACACGCCCGGCGTGTCCGCCGTATCCGCTGTCGAAGAGGTCGGCGCGGGCGCGCGCGCCGTGCTCAAGCGCGGCACGGTGTTGGTCGATCGCTACGAGGTGACCAAAGTGCTCGGCTTGGGCGGTATGAGCACCGTCTACGCGGCGCGTGATCTGCGCTTTGTCACGACGTTTAAGCCGTGCGCCATCAAAGAGATGGCCGACACAACGGGAACGGTGAGCGACCGCCAGTTGCTGCTGGCGAACTTCGAGCGTGAGGCCAATCTCCTGGCTAGTCTCTCGCACCCGTCCATACCCAAGGTCTATGACTATTTCGTCAACGGCAAGCAGGTCTATCTAGCGCTCGAATTCATCAAAGGGCACGATCTCGAAACGGTCCTCAACCAGGCCTCGCAACTGCTGGCCGAGACGACGGTCATCGACTGGTCGTTGCAGATCCTCGACGTGCTGCAATACCTGCACAACCACAAGCCGACGCCCATCGTCTTCCGCGACCTCAAGCCATCTAACGTGATGCTCACCGACGCCGAACGCGTCGTGCTGATCGACTTTGGAATCGCCAAGGCCTTCCAGGTCGGGCGTAAGGGCACCATGATCGGGACCGAGGGCTACTGCCCGCCCGAGCAGTATCGCGGCATGGCTGAGCCGCGGGGCGACCTCTACTCGCTCGCCGCCATGATGCACCATTTGCTCACGCGCAGCGACCCGCGATTGGAAGCGCCTTTTACGTTCCACGAGCGCATGCCGCGCTCCTTCAATCCGACGATCTCAGCGGCGGTCGAGGGCGTCATCATGAAGGCGCTCTCATACGAGATTGACGAGCGCTTCGCCTCAGCCGAGCATATGAAGACCGCCCTCCTGGCGGCCGCCAGCCGCACGCTGACGGGGAGCTTGAGTTCGTCCATCGCCCTGGCCCATGCCACGGGGACACTTGGGGGCGGCGATATGTCCGTGTCCACCGCCCCGGTCCCCACGCCAGGCAAGACATCCGGCGCGCTCGATAGCGCCGTGGAGCGCTGGCGCTTCGCGACCTCGGACGAAGTGCGCTCGACTCCAGCGTTGGTCGGTCAGACGCTCTACGTTGGCTCGTACGACAACAATCTCTACGCTTTGAACGCGCTCAAAGGGACGTTGCAGTGGAAGTTCGCCACCGACGGCGGTATCTGCGGCGCGCCATTGCCCCACGGAGACCTCGTCATCTTCGGGTCGGAGGACCACACGGTCTACGCCCTCGACGTCAAGGAGAAGCGTGTGCGCTGGCGCTTCGCCACGGGCGGCCCCGTGCGCTCGTCTCCCTACGCGCACGGCGAGCATCTCTACATCGGCTCCGACGATGGGCGTCTGTACGCGCTCAACCTCGCCACGGGTGTTGAGGTGTGGAATCTAAAGACGTGGATGCCGCTTCGCTCCACAGCCTCGGCTGGTGGTCCCGGTAACGCGATGGTCTATGTCGGTTCGGAAGACACCAACCTCTACGCCGTCGACATCCTGACCGGCACGGCGAAATGGAAGTTCCAGACCCTACGCGGAGTCACGAGTTCGCCGCTCGTCGTCGATGGCTTCGTCTATGTCGGCTCGCTGGACTCGCACCTCTACGCTCTGGATGCGGAGATGGGCTGGCTGCTTTGGAAGTTCAAGACCGGGCACTACGTCGTTTCGTCACCGCGCATGAAGGGCGGTATTATCGTCTTCGGCTCGGTCGATGGTACCGTGTACGCCGTAGAAGCCAAGTCGGGACGGCAGTTGTGGCGCTACGTCACCGACGGCCAGATCACCAGTTCTCCCGCGATCCATGGCGACACGGTCGTTGTCACCGGGGTCGACGGGCGGGTCTACGGATTAGGCCTCAAGACCGGCAAGCCACAGTGGCGGTTCGACGCCGGCGCCCCCATCCCCGGCTCGCCGCTCGTCGTCGGCGACACGGCGTACTTCGGGTGTAATGACCAGCATATTTATGCGATAGCAATTAAATAGTTGCCAGTTGCCAGTTGTCAGTTCGTAGTGCGGAGGCGCGCGGCATAGCTGTACAAATCTCGCACACGATGCAACTGGCAACTGACAACTGGCAACTGGCAACTGGCAACTAAGGAGCCATCATGCGCAACGTCATCGTCCATCTCTCCAACGAGGACCCTTTCGTAGCCGACATAGAAGACTTGCCGTCGCCCGACGTCACCAATATCGCGTTCTTCAATCCGCGTACGCGTGACGGCAAGCCGCTGCGCTACGTCACGCACGGCATGTCCAGCATGATCTTCCCGTGGCACCGCATCTCGTTCATCGAGGTCATGGCCAGCGAGGAAGAGCGCCGTGAGGTCGTGGAGTTCTTCCGCGAGCGATAAGAATATTTCTATAGACATCAAAAGACGAAGGGCTTGCGGATGGGCGATGGGGTTGAAAACGAAGCAAGAAGCAGAATGCGGAGCCTCATTACGACGGCATTTTCTGGGATGCCGATCGTTCTCGCGGTCGCGACGATGGGACACGCCACCCCGTCCCGAACGCCAACGCCCATCCTCCGCACCGTGACCGTCGGGTTCTACCCATCCGCGTTCGCTATCGATCCTCACACCGCGCGCGTCTTCGTCACCGCATTCTCTGATGGCGTGGTCAACACGCTCGACGCGCGCACCGGCGTCCTCATCGGCGCCACCCCCGTCTCCCGCCGCCCGGTCTCCGCTGCTGTCGACCCCGCGACTGGGCGCGTGTTCATCGCGACCCAAGGGGAGACGTACAACCGGGGCAACGGGACGGTCGATGTCCTCGATGCGCGGACGGGCCTGCGCCTCTCGACGACGGTCGTTGGCTCGCTCGGGCCCGACTTTGACAACCTGGCGCTCGACGAACGTACGGCGCGCGTGTTCATTGCCGATTACGGTTCCGACACGGTCAACATGCTCGACGCGCGCACGGGGATGCGCCTGCGCACGATCCACACAGGGCGCAATCCCAAGGCCATCACGGTCGATCGTCGCCTCGGACGCGTCGTCGTGTCGAACCAAGGCGATGGCTCGGTGAGCATCCTCGACGCCCACGACGGGACCGTCCTGCACACGGTACACGTCGGCGACGCGCCCGACGCGGTCGTGCTCGACGAGGACGACGGCCTCGCGTGTGTCGTCAGCCGCACGGATGGAGCGATCACGACGATCACCGTCGTCGATGTGCGCCGCGGTGTGGTGGCGCGCCGGGTCCGGGTGGGCACGGCCGGTTTGTATGTCGGCGTCGGTGTCCCGAAGACGCATCACGCGTTCTTCACGAACTTCGATGGCGATACAGTGAGCATGCTCGATCCTCGTTCCGGCAACCTTCGCGCCATCCGCGTCGGGCTCCAGCCCTACGGGATCGCGGTCGACGCGCGAAGGAACCGCGTCTACGTCGCGAACGAAAACAGCAACAGCGTGACCGTGATCGACGCGCGCAACGGTAGGGTACGTCGTACCCTTCGTCTCGCCGTTCAACCGAGCGTTGTGGCGGTCGAGGACGCAACCGGCGCCATTTTCGTCGGGAGCTCAGGGACCGACGGCGCCCCGTCGAAACGTCCCCTGCCGCCCAGCGTCACGACCATCGATGGGACGCGCCTGTAGGGGATGCCCACATCGGGGGCATCCTGCTGGCGCCGATCAACGGGTATCGCGCCGTCGGCCAGTTCCAGGATGTATTGACGGGTTAACCGCTCGTTCGCTGACCAGTCGCTCCTTCCCCAGTACACTGAAAGGCCCTCCCCGTTACACTGGACGTATGATTGACCACTTGCCCTCTGACGCGCCTGCCACCTACGCCATCGGCGACCTACATGGCGAGGTCACGTTGTTGTGCCAGTTAATCGCGGCCTTGCCCCTGCGCGACCAGGATACGCTCGTCTTCCTCAGCGACTATCTGGATCGGGGCGAGGACTCCGCGGCAACGGTAGCGACCCTGCGCGCCGTGGTGCGCCGCTCTCAATCGTGCGCGATGACGATGTCGAACGACGCATGATCTCCAGGCTGCCGGAGAGCAGCAGCCCGATGGGGCCGGCCCGCGCCCGTGCCAGGGCCATCAGCAGGGCCAGGGCGCCGAAGACCAGGATCACCAGCACGGGGAGAGCCAGGGCCAGGACGCCGAGGCGTCGTACTTCGTAACGGACGGGGATGGGCGACATGAATCCTCCTAGTCCGTGGCCAGCGACGGCTCGCGCCGGGGCACGAGGACGAGGGCGACGATAAAGAGTAGCGCGGCGAGCAGCAGCGCGGGCGTGGTGGTCTGCCAGACGGCGTTCAGCGGCGCGCCCTCCAGCCCCGGCAGGAGTGGCGCGCCCGTCGCGCCGATCGTGACGTGGAGCCCCCACAGCACGAGCGCGACGAGGACAGCCACGGTCGAGCCGACCAGCAGGGACACCACGAGGGTCAAGGCCGAGAGCAGCAGCATGGGTCCGATCCAGGCCGCGATCAGTGGCCCTAGCGTCCCACCAGTGCTCACGCTCAGGAGAAGTGTCGCACCGCTAGCGAGCAGCAGATCGTAGCCGAAAACGAGCGTGAGAGGCCGCGCATAACGGGCGTAGAGCACGTCCAACGCGGGCCGGTCGCCCGCCGCGATGCGCGCGAGGAGCTGCCGCTCGTCATCGACCGGGCGGTCCACCATGAACTTGCTCTCCCAGGCTAGTGTGTACTGCACGTCCGTGTGTCCCTCCATAGAGTTAGTAGCGAACAGCGCCGCAAATGTTCACTACAAAAGAGATGTGCGATACATTTGTGCGAAAAGCCGATGCGCGCCAGGCAGATCGTCTCCGGCTGGTGGATACTGGCAGGAGCTGGCCGGTGACCTATCGGCATGCGCGATCATTCATCACACGCAGTGTCACAACAAATCACCCGCTGGCACAATAGCCCAGACGATAGCTGGCGGTCGGACCCGATCTCGTGGTGAACATGCGGGTGGTAGATACAGCGCTGACCGCAGCGACGACGAGCTATCGAGGGGAAATCATGGGTGTCAGGCGGTTTATTGGCGCTGTTGACGCCACCGCGTCACGAGATCGGCAGCCGCTGGGGGCCACTCGGGGAAATCGAACGAAAAGCCCGCATCCACGAGCCGCGTCGGGATGACCCGCCGGCTTTTCAGCACTAACTCGGTCTCCGTGCGCATGAAGAATGCCCCCAGCGCGACCATCCAGCGGGTTGCCGGCAAGCCGATGCGTGTGCCCCAGGCTGCGCGCAGTACGGCCATGAAACGGCGCTGTGGGAGTGGATGCGGCGCCGCAAGATTGATCGGTCCCTCGATACTCTCGGATGCGAGTAGGAATAGCACTGCACGCACGAAATCACGGTCGTGAATCCAGGATATGTATTGCCGGCCCCCGGCTATGGAGCCGCCAAGACCCCGTCGCGTGAGGTTAAGCAAGACCGTGAAGGGTCCGCCGCGGTCTGGAGACATGACCATCGCGCTCCGCAGCGCTACCTTGCGCGTCCGCGGCGTATTGGCCTGTTGTAGCGCTTCTTCCCATGCCTTGGCAATGTCAATGCTGGCACGCCAGTACCGCGGCACATGGCATTCCTCGCCTCCGATACAGCCGGTTATGTCATCGTTGGGCGCGTCAAAGCGGTGGGCATAGATCGTCGCGGTGCTCATTTGAAGCCAGATCCGTGGAGGATGTGTCGCCTGTGCGATCGCATGACCGATCACGCGTGTTGATTCCACCCGTGAGTCCATCATTTCCCTCAGGTGTGCTCTGGTGTACCGGCAGTTCACGCTTCGTCCAGCCAGGTTGATGACCGCGTCCGCGCCGTCGAGTTCTTTTGCCCAGGCGCCAAGGGTGCGCCCGTCCCACGTCACGACCTGACCATCGTTGTGTCCGTGGCACGACAACACGACAACCTGATGGCCGCGTTGGACCAACGCGCCGGTCAGCATCTGTCCGAGGTAACCCGTGCCACCCGCGATAACAATTTTCATGGCCGCCTCCCTGTATAGTGGCCTGACACGCAACAGGTTTATATTCCCGCGCTACAGCGGTATCAGTTATCGCGTATCTGTGCCAAGTGGACAGTCCCAACAGGCGTGGACGCCGCAAGTGGAACTATGCAGGTGGAGCAGGCCCTGGCCGTCCAGCGCGCCTGGCTTGCGTAGGCGGTGACCGGAGTCTTTCAGGATAGCGAGCACCGCACGCTGCGGCTCGGCGTCCTCGCCCATCGGCAGTTCCTCGACCGTGCGCCAGGCGCGATCCTCCAACTCTATGTCGTTCCGTCCGCGTGCGAGGGCCAGCGCGAATGGTATCACGACGTTGACGGCCATCTCCACGGCGCGACTGTGTCCGATCAGTGGCGTCTTGGCCGTTTCCGCGCCGGATTCAGAAGCGGGAGCCGTACGCGTGACCTGGACTTCCAGCGCCATGACGAGAGCGGAGGCGTCGTGGCGATCGAGGGGAGCCAGCAGCGTTGGCGTGAGTCCCTCGCGCGCCGAGCGCGCGGCGAGGACAGCGATGCCGCGCAGACGTGACTCGGGTCGGTTAGCCGGGCGTACCCCTGTCCGTACCCACGCGTCGGCGCGTAGGGGTGGCAGCGGCCACAGTTCGCCGTAGTCGTGCCACAACCGTGTCAAGGGGTCGCGTTCGTCGGAGGATAGCAGACCGGCAAGCCCGAGCAGCACGGCCATGGCGATAGACTCGGCGCGCGCCGCGCCCTTGCCGGCCAGCAGGTCGTGCAGCCGCTCGATGGGCGCGCGCTCGGCGAGCGCCGCGCAGGGCCGGCGGTTGCGGCTATAGCCAGCCGCGTCGAGCAGGGCCGTAAAGAGGGTCTGCTCGGGACCCAGTCCGTCGATCTGCGCCTCCAGCGCGGCGGCCTTGCCCTCCAGTCGTGTCCGGCCCGCACGCCGCACGATCGCCCGTACCGCCTCCGTCGTGAGGCCCGGCGCCACGCGGCAGGGCTGCGCGATGGGGCGATCGGCGGTTGTTGTCAGCGGGACGGCGAGGGCTGGGCCGAGCGCGAGGACGGATACAGGCCGTCCGTCGGCGCGCAGGCATGGCGACCCGTCGTCTTCGAGCACGACGTGCAGTGTAACTTTGTTGTAGGCGGGGTCGGCGCGGTGTCCGTGCGCGATCCAGTCGCGCGCGCGCAAGTGAACCTCGATATCCCCTGTACGAACTCTCCCCGCGCTATCGGCCAGGATGGCGTCGCGGAAATCAGGGCCGCCCGTGCCGGTGCGGCGGCCAGGGTAGACCACATGCAGTTCGTGACCGTCCGTCGTGGTCAGGGCGTCGGCGGAGAAGGCGCGCGTGGCCCATAGGCGGCACAGGTCATTCTCGTCGGCAACGCGTCGAGGCCCGGCATCACCCATGCCTACGAGCGTCACTCGATTCACAGCAGCCATCGCGGTCACGCTCGAAGCGGCCGGGGTGGACGTATTCGGCTCAGCCATCGGCGTTGGGGAGCGTGTCCAGGCCGGCCAGATCGGCCAGATCGGCCGGAGTGTTGACATTGGTGAAGGCTGTCGCGGGGATGCCATGGCGCGCCAACTCCGCGTCATCGACAACGCGCACGCGCAGTTCGGGCGCCGTCGTCAGGCCACGCATCGCCAGTCGATTCTGTTGTAGTAGCCGTACGGCGATGGGCAGGCAGGCAGGCCCGTAGCGTGCGTGCAGCGGCTGGTCACGCCCTGGCCGGCGCGGCAGCACGATGTCGGCCGCGTCAGGCGCGCACAGCAGGCGCAGCGCGCGCGCGTCGAGGCGGGGCATGTCGCAGGCCACCAGCAGCACGTCGCGCTCCGGGTAAGCCGTCAGCGCGGCGTGTAGGCCGCCAAGGGGACCGTGGCCGGGCTCCGCGTCGACGAGGAACGGTACGGCGCCGGCCTTGGGCATGGCTGCCTGCAGAGAGTGGATGTGTTCCGGGGTCGAGACCACCACCGCCACCTCCTCTAGCCCCGCCTCATGGAGCCGTGCGATCGCGCACTCCAGCAGCGTCGCCTCTCCGTCGAGCCGCAGCAGCGCCTTATCCTGTCCCATACGCCGGCTCGCGCCGCCTGCGAGCACGACGCCGACGCACCCAAGACTCATAGGTGACGTAGGTCGGTGATGCTCACGAGTAACTCCCGTATGTTTTCAGAGTCGTTAGGAGGCGCCGCGCTGTCAACTTATGATACTGGACATGTGGCGCCTCTATCAAGCGGACGTAAGCGGCGAGTGCGCCTAGGCAGACCTTTCAAGGTCCGTCGTCTGCCATGACCTTTTAAGGTCAGGCCGCGTGGCGCCATCGCGGGGGCGCCCCGAGCAGTGGTCTAGTGCGCGCCGAAGTAGGTGAGTCCCAGGGCCAGCGTGACGACGATGAGCGCGGCACTGATGACGTTGCTGGCGAGGGTGTAGGCGCGCGGGTAGCGTGGGCTGCTGAACGGGATGAGCAGCGCGAGAACGCCGCCCGTGAGCAGGCCACCGAAGTGAGCGAACTTGCTGATGCCGGGGATGAAGCTGATGGCGATGTTGATCGCCAGCAGGCCGGCCAGGCTGCCGAAGAGGGCGCGCGATACATCGGGTCCGATCGCTCCGCGATTGCGCCAGGAGCCGACCAGCATGGCTCCTAAAATGCCGAAGATGGCTCCCGATGCGCCCGCGCCTAGTCCCGGTTCCAGTAGCGCCGCCGCGATGTTGCCGACGACCCCCGTGGCAAGATAGATACCCAGGAAGCGCAGCGACCCGTAGAATCGCTCGGCCAAGCTGCCAAGCCAGACGAGCGCTATCGAATTGGTAGCGATATGCACGAAGCCGATGTGCAGGAAGCAGGCAGCCAGCAGGCGCCAGTATTGGTGCGTGGCCAGCATGTCCGGTGTCGTCGCCCCGAGCGTGACCAGCATCTGATCCGTCGGGTTAAGCGCCCCGCCCGGTTGCAGCGCCTCTAGCCCGAACATGAGCCAGATCGCCACAAGCAGCAGCCCGGTGGCCGGTAGAATGGGTCCGAGCGGCGTGTCGATGCCGCGTGTGGTGGTAGGGAGGACGGTCGCGACGGGGCGGGCGCGGCCCAGGATTTGATCCTGGACCTGGTCGATCTGCCGCGTTACGCCCGCGAACTGCGCGGGCGTCAGCTTCTCCTGAGCTTCGCGCAGGCTGGTCAGATGGTAGCGCTGCAAGACGTACGCGGCGGCGCGGTCGCGCGCCACTCCCTCGGCGGCACGATCGCGCGTGTCTTCGTCTACCCTATTCACGCTTTCGGCATCCTCGTCAATCATGTTCACAGTGTACCCGGCGGCGCTGTACACGACACGGAGGATGAGAGGATAGCGGGAAGGGAGATTAGTGCCGACGGTGGGAGTCGAACCCACATGAGCTTGCGCTCGCAGGATTTTAAGTCCCGTGCGTCTGCCATTCCGCCACGTCGGCTCGTACATACAGTATACGATGATTGAGGAGAGATGTTGGAGGCGACGGCCGGAATCGAACCGGCGATAGGGGTTTTGCAGACCCCCGCCTTAACCACTTGGCCACGTCGCCTGGTAGGACAATGACGTCGCCTGCCGCTACGGTCACCCAGTAGCTAGCAGCACACGCTCTTCATTGTACCGCGCACAAGAGAAATGGGCTTTCGACGCTCGACGGCAGCGCGGAAAGCCCATTTCTCTAATGGAGCGGAAGACCGGATTCGAACCGGCGACCCTCTCCTTGGCAAGGAGATGCTCTACCACTGAGCCACTTCCGCTTGGTGCCGAGAGGCAGGATCGAACTGCCGACACCGCGATTTTCAGTCGCGTGCTCTACCAACTGAGCTATCTCGGCGAGGCCCCGGGGCTCCGAGACGCTCCCGGCAGTGCCCGTTTTTGTTCACGGCACTGGTAGTATAGCGCGCCATTTTCGCCTATGTCAAGGTTGATCTTGGCTCCAAGCTCGAATGAGGGCGCGCTCCTTCTCCGTGAGCGCGGCGCGCTCCAGCAAATCGGGCCTGCGCTCGAAGGTGCGGCGCAGCGTCTGCTCACGCCGCCACGCCGCCACGGCCCCATGGTTGCCCGATAGTAGGATAGGGGGGGCGTCCAGTCCCTGGTAGCTCGCGGGACGGGTGTACTGGGGGTACTCCAGCAGACCGGCGGCGTGCGACTCCTCGCGCCCCGACTCTTCGTCCATCGCGCCGGGGAGCAGGCGTGTCACCGCGTCGGTCACGACCATGGCCGGTATCTCGCCGCCGCTCAACACGTAGTCGCCGATGGATATCTCATCGGTGGCAAGGTGTGCGCGCACGCGCTCGTCGACCCCTTCATAGTGTCCACATAGTAGGACGAGGCGCTTGTGCGCCGCCAGTTCATAGGCGGCCTGTTGCGAGAAGGGGCGCCCCTGTGGCGTCATCAGGACGACCGGCGTCCCCTGCGGCAGATCGAGCGAGGCCACGGCGTCGAAGATCGGACCGGGCATCATGACCATGCCGGCGCCGCCGCCATAGGGATAATCGTCGACGGAGTGGTGCTTATCGGTAGCGAAGAGGCGAATATCGAGCGGCGCCACCGTGAGCAGCCCCCGCGCGACAGCGCGCCCCACCACCCCATGCGCGAACGGGCTCTCGAACACGGTGGGGAAGAGGGTGAGGATGTCGATGTGCATTTAGAGGGTCGGCTTTAACATAATCTACGCATCGTTCACCGCTGTACATCGCTTCGTTCCGACCCTTTACTTGACGATAACGGCGGTCACACTCGCCTCAGATGCGCGATTACCAACCTGCGGAGCAGTTCAATCGGCGATGCACCGCTGTTCAACGACTGTCTCGGTTGCCGGATAGGCGCCGGCAAGCCATTTCGACGCGCCGAACGCCCCATAAAGGGCAGAATATTATGTTAAAGCCGACCCTCCATTTACAGTCGGAAGTCGGAAGTCGGAAGTCGGAAGTCGGGACGGTAAACCATGGTGATTGTCGTCGATAGCGTCGAGAAGCGCGACATGTAACTCTCCAAGATAGGTTACTCGTGACTCTCTTCCGACTTCCGACTTCCGACTTCCGACTCTGGAAGCAGGCCCGCTATCGGCTCGACGCACACGGTACCTGCGGCGGGGTCAATGTCCACCACGACGTCGCGGATGGCCGGGATAAGCAACTCACCCAAGGGGCCGCGCACGACGTAGACATCGTTGGCCCCCGTAGCGATGACATCGACGATCGTGCCGAGTTCGCGGCCGTCGACGGTGACGGCGCGCAGGTCCAAAACGTCCGCGACGTAGAAGGCCCCGGAGGGGAGTGGGGGGGCCTCGGCGCGCGGCAATCCGACCGCGCGGCCGCGGAACTCCTCGGCCGCGTCTACGGTGTCGACGCCGTCCAGCTTAAGGGTATAGAAGCGCCCGCGCCGGAAGAAGCCCGTCAGGTTGTAAGGGCGATGCTCGGGACCGAGATAGACGCGTCTGATGGTTTTGATATACGCGAAGTCGGCGTCGAGGCGGATCTTGATCTCGCCCTTCAAGCCCCACGGCGCGGTGAGTTCGCCCACCTCCAGCCACTCAGTGCCCGCTTTACTCGCCATAGGTGTCGTACCCGTCGTGACCGCCACGTTGCTAGACGATCTCCAGGACGGCCCGCCGGTTATCGCGGGCCGCCCCCGTCTTGATGAGCGTGCGCAGGGCATTGGCGATACGTCCGCCCCGGCCAATAACTTTACCCAGGTCCTCGGGCGCGACCTGTAGCTGGTAGACCGTATAAGCGCGCTCCTCGACCTCGGTCACGCGCACTGCCTCAGGGTCGGCGACGAGTTGCCGCGCGACGTAGAGAATAAGCTCGCGCATCGCCCTACCTCCTCTTAACTCAACTGTTTAGCTGCTCGGCGCGCTACGATGCAGGCGTCGAGTCGGCGTCAACGGCCGTCTCTTGCGCCACTGGGGCGTCTTCCACGGCTGTGCCAGGCCCCGCAACGTCGCTCACGGCTTGAGCGGCCGGGGCGGCGGCCTCGACGCTTGCTGCCGGCGCCACGTCTTCATCTGTCGTAGGCGCGGCCAGTTCGGCAGGGGCGGGCGTGGCCGCCTCGACTGGGGTGGTTGGCGTCGCGGCTGTCGCGGTTATGGTCGTGCGCGCCGACGTGGGAGTCGTGCTCGTCGCAAGCGGCGGGAGCACATCACCCTCTTTGCGCCAGCGCGGCGCGCGCAGGTCGGCGATGCCGGCGCGGTAGAGCAGCGAGGCGACGCTCTCGGTCGGCTGCGCGCCGTTGCCGAGCCACTTGCGCGCTTTATCCGCGTCGATCTGGATCGTCGTAGGTTTCGTGCGCGGGTTATAGAAGCCGATAATCTCGATGAAGCGGCCGTCACGCGGTGAATGGCTGTCGGCCACGACGACGCGATAGCTAGGTTGTTTCTTCGCGCCGACGCGGCGCAACCGGATCTTGACTGACAAAAGGGATCCTCCCGGTTCTCTCAAAGTGTGTTATTCAGAGACAAGCATAAACAGCAGCGGAGGTACAGGCGACCGCTGCTGGTCCTCACGCGATTGTACCACATTGGGCGGAAAGCTATCCCCGGCCAAGACCGGGCTAATTGAGCAATGCCCCCATTGCTTCACCTCATGGTTGCTTTCCGCTTGGTTGTGACTGGCGCACATGGCGATAAATGTAGAGGGCGACGAGGATCACGGCAATCGCGATGATGACATACTCGTAGCGACGCAGGAAACCGCCGACCTGGTCCCAGTGCTGGCCGAGCTTATAGCCGGCGAAGGCGAGGATGAACGACCAGAGCAGTGAGCCCAGGAACGTGTAGGTCAGGAACTTACCGAAATTCATGCGGGTGATGCCTGCGGGGAGCGAGATAAAGGTGCGCACGATCGGCATAAGGCGCGTGAAGAAGGCCGTGGCATCACCGTAGCGCGCGAAGAAATGGTCGGCGCGGTCGGCGTCGTGCGCTGATATGAGCACGTAGCGCCCATAGCGCAGCAGCAAGGGACGCCCACCTTTCGCGCCGATCCAATAGGCTACAGCTGAGCCAATAACACAGCCAACGGCGCCCGCCAGCGCGGCGCCGTACAGGCTGAGCCGCCCCTGAAAGGCGTAGAACCCCGCCAGGGGCATGATCAACTCGCTCGGTAGAGGGATGCAGCAGCTCTCGATAGCCATGGCGATGATGACGCCGCCGTACCCTAACCCGACCAGGAAATCAACAAAATTGACGACGCTCTGTCCCATGTACTCCGTATCCTGCTTTATCCATGTATGACGCAAAGTCGCGTCCCGCGCGCGCACGTACCAAGGCAGTAGCCTAGCAGATGGAGCCTCTTGGCGCAATGCGCCCATGACTCGAAAACTCGAAGACTCGAACGGGCATGGGCGCTTCCGGCATTGGCGTAGCGGTGGCTACACTGACGCCGAGAATCGAGATATGAACGACAAACAGGCGTCATTAGACCCACCACTATGGACCGTCCGCGGCCGATTTATGCTGGCGGTGCTGGCGGTTATTAGCGCTGTCGGTGTACTGTCAGCCGTGGTTGGGTTCGCCCGGCAACCGCGCATGAGCGCCGCGTTCGCCGTCCTCGACGTGCGAATGACCACGACGATCGTTTCGACATCGCCGCAAGTGGTCGAGCGGAGCGGGGGTGAGTTGTGGACCGCGCCCACGCTTGGTCGTGTGCGCGAGGAGCCTGTGTCGCCGCCGGGTCCGGCCGACTACTACGTGCGCGACCGCTCGGGCGCCTGGATCTACGTCGCTTACGAGCAGGTTGGATCAGCGGGACGCTGGCGGCGCGCGGCGACAGCTAGGCCACCGTCTTGGCTGACCGCCCGGCAGGTCGACGTCCTGTTCATACGGCTGCGTGCGGAGGCTGGCGTGGCGAACGTGTCACGGGTAGCCATGGGCAGTCGTATGGCCGCGACGTTCACCACGCGCGCCCTGTCGTGGCCCTATCGGTACAGCGGTCTAGCGCGGGTGTGGATCGACGACGTGACGGGACAACCGCGACAGATACGCGTCATGACGAAGCGCGGCGGCGCTACCGTTACCATCCTGACGACGATCGACCGCATGGGCGTTATTCCCTCGACCACGCTCCCCGCTGATTTCTTCACGCCGCCCGACGCGCCAGCGACGCTGTGGGAGCGCGTGACGCGCTGGCTGCCGTAGGAAGTCGATAGTCGATGGTCGATGGTCGAAGGTAGCCGAAGGGCCAGCGAGGCTATCAACTCAATGGTACGCGCGCGGCAACTCCTTACTATACTATCGACTATCGACTATCGACCATCGACTCGTCAGGGCACAATGCGCCACGAGTCGGGGAGTTCGTAGGCGTGGACGCGTTGGGTCCAGCCGCGGCCATTGTGGTGCTGCGCGCGGCCGGACCGCTCGACCTCCGCCGTGTCGCTCTGCATCTGGACGATACGCCGCTGCTTGAGGTTAAAGATGATGACGCCGGCCTTGGCCGGTTGCACACTGGCCTGGCGCGTTTTTTCATCTACGATGCGGAACGCGGACGTATAGCCATTGGGAGCGTGCGCGAGGTCGCGGTGGATGGCGTCATAGTCGTCGGGCACGTTGTGCTCGTCGAAGATAGAGAGGGCGCGCCGCACCTCATCGCGGGGGCGGCGGTCATATTCGTGCGCCGCGTCGAGCAAGCTCTGGTAGGTCATCGGGTTAGCCGCACAGGCTGCGACGAGGGCCGGCGCCATATATTCATCGCCGACGAAGCTGATGCCGCCATCATCCTGCACAATGGTGTATCGCATGAGACTCATAGCTGGGAACCTTTATAGCGCGCCTCCGTGAAGGAGGCACGGGGGTATGAGGGAATTATCTTATCTCTGTATTATACCGAGCGCATGGGGCCTGCGACTGCGGTCGCATGGCAAACTACGGGTGCTGCGGTACTAGGAAGTAGCGAAGTAGCGAAGTAGCGAAGTAGCGTGGAGAGGTGTTGCAGTCGCAGCGTCCGCAATACATCTCCATACTGATTCACAGCCGACCGCAGTCGCGCCATTTGCCATGCGACCGCAGTCGCAGGCCGCAGTCAGCGCGCCCATGTCGGCCGGGCGTTCTGGCGCGCCTCATCGTAGAGCTTGACATAACTGTCATAGCGGCTCCGTGCGATCGCGCCCGCCTCGACGGCGGCGCGCACGGCGCAGCCCGGTTCATGGATGTGTGAGCATGGCTGGAAGCGGCACGAGTCTCTGAACGGGCGCATCTCAGGGAAGTACTCATCGAGTAGCTCGGGGTCGAGGTCGAAGGGCTCGATCCCGCGCAGCCCCGGCGTGTCGGCCACGTAGCCACCCATCGTGAGAGGGATCAAGTCGGCTACAGTGGTCGTGTGCCGCCCCTTGCCGGTACGTTCGCCCAACTCGCCCGCACGCAACTGTAGACCCGGTTGCACGGCGTTGAGCAGGGTCGATTTACCCACGCCGGAGGAGCCGACGACGGCGCTGATCTTGTCCTTGAGCAACGCCTGTAGCGCGGGGAGACCGTACCCGGTCGTAGCGCTGGTGAGTAGCACCGGATACCCAATCGTGGGGTAGGGTGCGAAGAGGGCGTCGGCTTCGTCGACGGTCCCCTCGTCCAGCTTAGTGACGACGATGGCGGGCGGGATCTCGGCCTGCTCGGCGATGAGGAGGAAGCGGTCGATGCGGGCCAGGTTGGGCGGGGGGCTACGCAGGGCGGTGACGACAAGCAACAGGTCGAGGTTGGCGGCGAGGACGTGCTTGAGGGCGTCGCGGCCCGGCGCGGTGCGCACCAACTCGTTGCGGCGCTCGTCGATCCGCTCGATGACGCCTTGCTCGCCGCCGATGTCGCGGAAGCCCACGGTGTCGCCGACGGCCAGCGGGTTGGTGGCGGAGCGCGTGCCGCGTCGCAGCCGTTTGACCAGCGTGCAGAGCAGCGACGTCCCGCCCGACTCGACCATGTAGAAGCCGCCTTCGAAGCGCACGACAAGCCCACGCTGGAGCTCATCGTGGTCGGTCATGCGCGTAGGTACTCCATCACGGCCAGCCCCCAGCCCAGCATACCGGGGCGGTAGAGTCCCTGGTCGTCGTCCTCGAAGAAACCAAGGTGCCAGGCCCCGTGGGTGACGAGGCCCGGATCCCACGGCTCGACCAGCTTGTAGAGGAGGTCGCGGCAGGCGGCGGGGTCGGGCGGCTCGTCGGCGAGGCGATCGACGTAGGAGAGGAAGGCGCTCAACTCGTGGAAGAGGTCGTGTACGTCGTCGGCGAAGCGCGCGGCGACCTCGTGCGGACAGCCGAGGTCGTAGAGGCCGGAGCGCATGTCGCGCTCTTCGAGGCGTTCCTCGACGGCGGCGCGAATAACCTGTCCCTCGACGGCGGGCGCCGCCGTGACGTCACTCCGCTCCTCCAACGACGACGCCTCGGGCATCGTCTCCTCCCAGGCCCACCAGGTGTCGAGGAGCATGCGTATCTCGCGGCGGAACACGAGTCCGGCGTCACGCCCGCGCACCAGCGTCAGCAGCGTGTCATGGCGGTTGCGCGCGGCGATGGCCGTGGCGCAGCGGTCGAGTTGCACGAGCAGATCCTCGGCGGCGGCCCAGGCGCGGGCCAGACGCGCCGCGAGGCGCGCGGCGAAGACGGAGGCGACATCGGAGGCGTCGAGGGCGTCTTGCAGCGCATCGGCGCGCCCGACCGTCGACTCAGCGCCCGGCTCGTCCAGCAGATTATCCAACCACGACATCGTATACTCTCCCCTCTACGCAGAGATTGTAACATGTATGGGCGCTGTCGCGACGGCGCGGCGCCATGTCGTACGCTTCTTGCTCTAGTTGGAACCGGTGATAGCCGCACGAGGGCGTATTTCTTGAGGGACGCCCCGCTAGTGTAGGAGGAGCGAGTACTATGGCGAACGATGGTCACGATAACGCTATGGCGCCGGGCGCGTCCAACGACGAGCCCAGCCGCGCGGGGGCGTCCGGCGCGCCAAACGCAGCGGGCCCCGAGCAGGACCCCGACCAGGGCACCGATATGTCCGACACCGGCGGGGCGCAGTGGGACTCCGTTTTTCAGGCGGGCGGCATGCGGAATGAGCCCGGACTGGAGGGGTTACAGCAGGACGCGCCCAACACTGGGCCGTAGCCCACTAAAGGCGTCAGCTTTAATTGGCATATAGATTTTGCTCAAGTCTGGTCTTAATTGGCGGCCATTCGTCGTCAATGATGCTGTAGTAGACGCTGTCGCGGCTGCGTCCGCCCTGCACGATCATGTGCTTGCGCAGCACGCCCTCGCGCACCGCGCCGAGGCGTTCGATGGCCCGCTGCGAGCGCTCGTTGAGCAGGTCGGTCTTGAGGCAGACGCGGCGACAACCGATCGTGTCGAACAGGTGGCGCAGCAGCAGGTATTTCGACTCGCTGTTGAAGGCGGTGCGCCACCAGGCGCGGCCCAGCCAGGTCGCGCCGATCTCGGCGGCGTCGTGCGCCTCCTGTATGTCCATCACACGCGTGCTGCCGACGATCCTATCCGTCGCGCGCTCGATGGTCACGAACGGCTGCTCGGTTCCTATCGCCCTATTGGCGAGGGCCTTCTCGATCCACGCGCGCATATTTTCGGGGACGGCCAGATCGCTGGTGAAGCGGCTCCAGATCTCGGCGTCGCCCGCGATAGCGTTCAGGTCGCCCTCATGGCGGCGCTCTAACGGCTCCAGCCGGACAAACCGTCCTTCCAGGACAACGGGCTCGATCTTCCGCATCGTCTTCCGCCCCTCCTCCATCCAGTATCCATCATCTTCGTGAGATTAGGATAGCAGTTGCACATGCATTACTGGGCGTCGTCGGCGGCCGCGGAACTGGGGCCGTTCGCCGCTACGGTGATCGTCATGACCGTGCGCATGGCCTCCGCGCACGCCGTCGTGAAGGCGCTTCTAAGGACATCGAACACGTCCTCGCCCCGACCGTAGAGGTGGGTGCAGAGAGGCCGTTCCACGACCCTGACGTTCGCTCCCCGCGCGCGCTCGATGCCGCGATCGAGCGTGGCGCGGGCGGTGTCCCGGTCGGTGTCCGCGCCCAGCAGATACAGGGCGAACTGCGCGTTGACGCGTTCGGGCAGCCAACGCTCCACGCCGCCGGAGGATGCGTCGCCGGCGCGGGACGCGCGCGCGTCCCGCGCCGGCTCAACCGGGCTCTCCGTCGAGAAGGTCGCCCTGAGCACGAGAGGAGCCCCGCTCCGCGCCACACGCCCGAATGACGCGCGCACGGCCTCGAACAGGGTGGACTCGTCGCCGGCCAGGTATGTCGATAGGTCGTCGGTCTCCACGCCGATGTCGAAGCGGGCGAGCCCATCGATCGCGTCGAGGATCAGCGGGACGAAATCCTCGCGTAGCGGATAGAGTGAGAAACGAACACTACTCATAGGTCAATTACTCCTTCGGCAATAGGGATGTAGTCAGGGCCGTGGACGCGTTGATGTGCGTCGGCGCCAGGTGGCCGCGTGTCATCCAGTTGGCGTACGCTTGCCACTGCGCGACCGACATGGTCCCGTAGCGCCCGTGCGCGTCATGGAAGGCCGGCCTGAGCAGGTCGATGCTGTGTTCGATGAGGGATGCGTTGGTGGAGAGGACGTCCTTGACGCGCAAGAGGATGCGCGTGGCCTCGGCCGGATGCGCGACCGCGTAGGCGTAGCCCGCGAACGTGGCGCGCTGGAAGGCGCGCAACGTCGTCGCCTCGCCGCGCGCCTGCTTCGTCCCTGTCGCGAAGACGAGCTCATCGTAGGTGGGTACGCCGTACTGGTCTACGCGCATCACATTGACGGGGTACCCTTGCTGCCGTGCTTGCAGCGCCTCCCAGGTCCAGCCGACGCCCTCGACCGCATCGACGCGTCCGCTTAGGAGCTGCGGCAATAGGCCGTAGCCCACGTTGACCGTCTTGACTTTGGCTGGGTTACCGCCATCGTCCCGCACCATGGCGTCGATGGTAGTGTAGTCGCTGGGCAAGGCGGAAATGCCCACGGTCTTGCCTTGTAGTTGGCGCGGCCGCGTGAGGCCTGAGCGCTTGAGCGTCATGATGCAGTTGAGCGGACGCTGCACGATCGCCGCGGTCGCCACCACGGGGATGTTCCTTGTCTGTGCAAGCAGCACCTCCGGCTCGTAGCTGATGGCGATGTCGCCCGTGCCCTGCGCCACTAGCTTGAGGGCATCGGCCGCCCCGGCCGGTACCCGCGGCTGGACATCAAGACCCGCGCGCGCGTAGTAGCCCTTGGCGAGGGCGACGTAGATTCCGGCGTGGTCGGAGTTGGGCTGCCAGTCGAGCCACAATGTGACAGGGCGTAGCGCCCTGGTCCCGCGCGCGACGCTTGTCGCGGCGTGGGCTGGCAGCGCCAGCGCTAGTGTGAGTACAAGGGCCATCGCCCCCGTCATGATATTTTTCATCGAAAACCCCTCTCTAATCAATCATTTCTCGCCCCCCCCGCCCATGGCTGACTGGACCCTCGGCTGCGGCCGACGGTCCAGCGCGCCTCCGGGGGAGCCTGGGGAGAGGCCTCCCCCCAGACCCCCGCCAACCACAGCGCGTGGGGATAAACGGACATGGCTATAGTCAGCAACTCCCGACTCCCGACTATCGACTATCGACTATCGACTATCGACTATCGACTATCGACTATCGACTATCGACTATCGACTATCGACTATCGACTATCGACTATCCCCCCCTCCGTGCCCACGGCACGAGCAGCCATTCAAGCAGGGCGACGACAGCGAAGCCCACCACACTCAACAGAGCCAGCACGACCATCACCGCGAACACTTGCGGCTCCTTGAGTCCATTAGCGGCCGTGATCAACATGGGGCCAAGTCCCCCCGTCGCGCCGACCAGCTCGGCGAAGACGGCCGCCGCGACGCTGTAGGTCACGGCTAGCTTGGCCCCCGTGAAAAATCCGGGCAGCGCGGCTGGGATACGCGCCGTGCGGACGATGTCCCAGCGCGAGGCGCCGAGCGTGCGTAGTAGGCCGGGTAGCTCAGGATCAAGCGTCTCTAGGGCGTCGTAGACGTTCACCGTCACGGCGAAGAACGAGTACAGTACGACCACGATCACCTTTGGCGTCAGCCCGAACCCGAAGACGACGACCAGGACGGCGGCGATGGCGATGATGGGGATGGCCTGCGAGGCGATCAGCAGCGGGTAGAGCGCGTCGCGAACGATGCGCGACGCGGCCATGGCCCAAGCCAGCGCGACGCCGACGACACAACAGCAGATGAAGCCAACCAGCGCCTCCTCGACCGTGGGCCACAGGTTGCTCGTGAGCTGCGCCTGCGTGTCGGGGTCGCGGAAGGCCGCGACGATGTCGCCGGGCGAGGGCAGCAGCCACGCCTGTAGATGCAGCGCCGATGTGACGCCCTGCCATAGGCCCAGCAGGGCGAGCACGATGAGCGGCGCCAGCAGTCGCGTGGCCCTCACCCCCCGGCCCCCTCTCCCGTGCGCGGGAGAGGGGGAGATGTCTGTCGAGAAACTGGCCTCGCTACCCTTATCCCTATACGCAGGACGGCTCCCCTCTCCCGCGCACGGGAGAGGGGCTGGGGGTGAGGGTCGTTGATTCATCGCTCCTCCCGTCGCCCCGCGCCACGGATGGCGGCGAGGAGGCGGCCCTTCAGCCGCGCGAACTCTGGCGTGGTGACGATCTCCTCGCCGCGGGGTCGCGGCAGCGCGACCGCGACCTCGTCCACGATCCAACCTGGCCGCGCGCTCATCACATAGACGCGGTCGGACAGATAGAGCGCCTCGTCCAGATCGTGCGTTACCAGCAAGACCGTCACGCCCAACCTGGTCCACACCTCCAGCAGCCAGCCCTGCATCTCCAGACGCGTCAAGGCATCGAGGGCGCCAAACGGCTCGTCGAGCAGTAGCGCGCGCTTCCCGGTCAGGGTGGTGCGCGCGAGGGCGACGCGCTGGCGCATACCGCCCGAGAGCGCCGCGGGCCAGGCGTGGTCGAAGCCCCCCACGCCGAATTGCTCCAGCAGGAGTGAGGCTTCGCGGCGGGCGGCGCGGCGCGGCAGTCCCTGATACTCCAGGGGCAGCGCTGCGTTGTCGAGGACGGTGCGCCAGGGCAGCAGCATGTCGCGCTGCGGCATGTACGCGCAGGCGGTGAGCCGATCGCGCGCCGGCATCGCCTCATCTGGCGACGCGTCCGTCGCCCCTTGCATGGGCGCGCCGACCCGCACGCGGCCCTCGGAAGGCTCGTCCAGCCCGGCGACGATGCGCAGGAGCGTGCTCTTGCCACAGCCGCTCGCTCCAACCAGACTCACGAACTCGCCGGGAGCGACGGTAAGGTCGACCCCGGCGAGCGCGCACACCGCGCCCGCGCCGCGCCCGAAGCTCTTGGCGCCGCCCGTGACAGTGATGGCGGGTGGCGCATCGCCACTGGATGGGACGGACGTTGTGGGGGCCGTCATACCCCCTAAAACGGTGACGGTGGCGGCTCTACCACCCGTCGCGATCGTGGACATATACCAGTACCATCATCCCTACGCCTCACTTGTGAGGCGTGTTACAGCCGCGTGACACGGCTCGACGGGTAAACGGGTCATGGATGGCGCTGAGAGGAGTGGGAAAGCGGGCGCTTGCCGCCATGGAGTATCCAGCGACGCGAAAAAGCGCCGCCAGGTACCCCAGCGGCGCTACATTGTGCAGATCATCTTCCCTAACGCGGGCATTACCCCGATCAGGTTTGACGGTCGGCGGCGTCCACTGGCCACCCTCTCAGCCCGGCTACCCGAGCTCCCGTAGGCGTGTTGTCTATAGGTACCGTACCAGGAGTGGGGCACGGCGTCAAACCGCGCGTAGTTGCCAGTTGCCAGTTGTCAGTTGCCAGTAGATAGGTGTAACGCACACCGTCCAGCGTTTGCAAGCGCGGCTGTTCCATCCGGTATGCTCCCAACTGACAACTGACAACTGACAACTGACAACTGACAACTGACAATTGACAATTGACAATTGACAATTGACAATTAGTCACGCGGCGCGAGGAGCATGGAGAGGGCGCCCGACTCGCCAAAGGGCTTGCGTTCTACACGGCCTTCCTCGGCGAGGTCGCGGGCCAACCCCTCCAGTAGGGCGCGCGCCTTGGCCGGGTTGGCGCGCTCGGCCTTGGACAGCCGCGCGGTCAGCTTCACCGTGTAGCCCTTGTCCAGTAGTCCCGCCGCCTGACGACAGCGCGTCTCGACGTCGTGCGTTCCCATGGCCGTGCCCACGCGGATCTCCTTGGGCGGTCCTCCCGCTGCGATGCGCTCCGCGCGCGCGGCCAGCCCCGCCGCGCTGCCCCTGGGAACGAGGTGACAGCGCGGCGGGCTGGAGAAAACCTCGTCTTGCACGAAGTCACAGCCGCTTTCGCGCGCGCGAGCCAGCGCCGCCACGCGTGAGACCAGGTTAAGTTCGGCGCCGTTCTCGTCGTATAGCCATACCTCGTCCGCCACGATCTGCTCGTTGATCAGCACTCTCGCCATGCTGCCCTCTTCTTTATTGCACTGTTGCGCACACATGGATTGGTCTAGGCCCATCATAGTGATAGGGCGCCGGCGGGGCAAGCTACAGGGACTGCCGTAGGCGCGCCGTCCGGCGAGTAGTTATCGACTACTAATGAGTATGCAGGGATAGCCCGAATAGGTACTAGGGCGAGGGGGATGAGTACGCCTATACTCAGCACGAGCCGGTAAAAGGAATGAGCGAAGTCCCGGCTTATAGACAAGGAGACAGTCAGATGATCGCGAAGCTAGAGTCTTTTGTCCGCCGCTTGATCGAGGATGAGTCTTTCCGCCAGAGCGCGCTGCGCAACCCCGAGCGGGCCGTTAGCCTGTTCGGCCTCGCCGGTCCCGAGCGCCAGGGCGCCCTGCAGCTCTGCGCCGCCGTCGCCGCTCCCAACTCCGCCATTGTCGGTCCTCTGGGCTGCTGGTGGTAGTGACGGAAGAGTAAGCTCAATGACCATGGTACGCGGCGACGCGGAGCCCGCCTCCATTGATGAGGCGCACGCTCTCGAGGCGGTGCAGGCGCTTTTGCGTGCGACCCTGAGCGCCACGCCGTGGCCCCCTGCTTTAACCGCGGTTGCGACCGGTGCGCTCACGGAGCCCCTGCGAGCGCTCGGTGGGCGGCTCACTCCGTGGGTACTCTTTCCGCTGTGTTGCTGCGCCGCCGCGTGCGGGGAGTGGCGTCCCGCCCTCTCCGCGGCGGCGGCCGCGGAGTTGTACGTGGCGGCTCTTGACCTCTGCGACGACATCGAGGATGGAGATCACTCCGTCATCGTCGAGCGGTACGGCCTGCCGGTCGCGCTCAACGCGGCAACGGCGCTGCTGGCGCTCGCGCATACCGTCCTACAGCCGGCCGCTTCCGACGGGACCGGGGCCGCTCATCGGCGGGCTCAAGACGCGTTATGGGAGGGGTTGGCCGTGGCGACCGGCGGGCAGCACCTCGACCTCAGCGCGGCCGGCGGCGCCCCGCTATCCGTTGAGGAGTGCCTCGACATCGCCCGTCGCAAGGGCGGCGCGTTGGTCGAGGCGTGCTGCCGCGCCGGCGCCGCCTTCGGTACCGACAACCCGGAGTTGATCGGATGCTGTGGGCGCCTTGGCGCCTCCCTGGGCCTGCTGGCGCAACTCGACAATGACATGCACGACGCCGAGGATAGTATGCGCAAGAGCGATGTGACGCGGCTCAAGCAGACGGTCCCCATCGCGATCGCGCGTCGTTGGCGGGGACAGGAAACGTTGGACGCTGCGGTATGGCAGGGCGGTATCCAACTCGCCTATGCGTTGATACACGCGGAACGGGCGCGCGCACGCGAGGCGCTCGAAGACGTCGCGGCGCTCTGTCCCGACCCCGCTTTTGCGCGCGCCGCCCTCGGGCTATTGCTGCCATCACGCGGCGCCGTTGTAGAGGCGTCGACGTGACTACAAGCCGCGCGGCTTCGACACGACACAGGCGATCACTACGTGTAATGATCGCCTGTGTCGTATTGCTTATCTATGTGGCCGTCGACGGCGTCGCGCTGTTCGCGCATTCCTCCATACCGAATTGGGGGGCGCATGTCGACCGGCGCGGCGTTATGACGTGGGTTGACCCCAATGGACCCGCCTTGGCCGCCGGCCTACGGCCGGGAGACCACTTGTTGCGGTCGGGCGAGAATGCCAACGTTCCATACGTAGATTTGGTACAGCGCCGGCTATTAATTGTACAACGGCCTGGCGCGCGGCGCATCTTTACAGAACGCGCGCGGCCAGTTTTGGGACCGACGCTAATGGGGCAGGCGCTTGTCATGGTTGGCGTACTCTTCTTGCTGGTCGGGGGCATCGTGTGGTCGTATGGCCGTAGCGCGCGCACCCCACTGCTACTAGCTGTTCTTACCACGACCGGCGCTCTCACTCTACTAGGGTATGCATGGGCTCTCGACGGCCAGGGGTGGGCTATGCGGCTTGCCTTTGTCGCCGGGTCCGTGCTGTTTCCCGTGGCCTGGTCCGCCTTTTTTCTCTCTTTCCCCCGTGATCGGCTCATGCAGCCACGCTGGCGCCGGCCTTTCATCGTGCTGCTTGCCGCGGCGTTAGCGACACTGCCGGCCTATGCGTTATGTTTGCTGGTTGGCCTGCCTTATGCGATTGTTCAAGCCGTTGGCGGTCTCGTCTTTCCTGGCGGGGTGCTGCTGGGTTTGGCCGCGCTATTTCTGCGCGGCCGTGATGAAAACATCCAACTGCGCCGGCAACGGCGCATTGTGTCCGTTGGAGCCGCCGGGGCCATGCTGCCGGTGTTGTTGCTATCTTTCGCGCCATTTATTGTTCTTGGTCATCCGCTCGTGCCGTACGACGTATCGGCCCTGGCCGTGGTGGCGCTGCCGTTGGCGCTGGCCTACGCCATCGTGCGCTACGACTTGATGGGACTCGACATCGTGGCGCGACGCGTGGTCGCCGCCGCGCTTGGTGGGTTCATGTTGATCGCCGCCACCGCCGTCGCCGCCGTCGCGCTCAACCCCCTGCTGGGCGGCCTTAGCCTGCTGCCTCTCGTCGTCGCCGTGCTCGCAGGCGCGTCGAGCAGCGGGTACGTGCGCGGTGTATCGAAGACGCTGGCCGAGCATGTGCTCTCACCCGAACTCGTGCGTTCGCGTCACCTGCTGGCCGACCTACAAGAGGTCTGGCAGCGTGGTGAGGAGGACTTAGCGAGCATCGCGGCGCGCCTCGAGGATGCCGCGCGCGACACGACGGGGGTCGCGTGGGCGCGGCTCTTGGCGCGACGGCGCGTGCCCGGCGCCGTGTTCCACGTCCCATCCGTCGCGCCGGGCGATGAGGGCGCTTTCCATCTCTCTATGCCGATGTTAGCCGATGCGCTTGCCAGGCAGGTATGGGGCGTCGCGCTCGGAGAGAATCACAATGGGACCACAGCGGCGATCGTGGAGGAATGGGGTGAACTGTCCTTGGGCTTGTCCGCCACGCCGGCCTTATTGATGCCGGTACGTATGCGCAGCGAGGTCATCGCCGTCCTCGCGGTCGGTGAGCGCGTGGACGACTCGCCTCTCGGCGGCTCCGACCGCGAGGCGTTGGCCCTCCTGCTCACGCACGCCACCCTGGCCATCGACCACGCGCGCGTGCGCGCCGAGTTGGAAGAGGAGGGCGCGGACGCCGCCGCGCTCTCGTCCGCCAGCATGCGCCTCACCTCCGCGCTCGACGATCGGCCCGCGCTGCCGCGCCACATCGTCGGCGCCCTTGGCGCGTTGCGTGACGTGCGTGGCGTCACCTTGCTCCTGTATGAGCCCAATGGCGCGCCGGTTGTCGTGGCCGCGCACGGCGAATCGGTCGAACTGGCGCCGCCGGCGGCGAATCCCGGTGGGGCGATGTTCACGACCGGGCCGGTTCCCTCCGCCTGGCTACCCCTGATGGTCGGCGAGACGGCGATCGGCGCGTTGTGCATTCGTTGGAGTGACGCGCATGTCATCCGCGACCACGACCGCCGCCTGCTCACGGTCTATGCCAACGGCGCGTCGATGGCCCTGGAGCACGCCCGTCTCTACGAGCGCGCGCGTGTCCAGGCTGAGCGCGACCCTGTCACCGATCTCTACAACCACCGCGCCTTTCACGCGCGCCTGGAAGCCGCGCTAGACAAGGCGGAGGCGACCGGGGACCCTGTTGGCGTGTTGCTCATCGACGTAGCCGACTTCAAGCTCTTCAACGACACGCACGGGCATCAGGCTGGCGACCAGGCGTTGCGCCGCGTCGGTGAGGTGCTCCAGGCCTGCTGCCGTACGTCCGACGCCGCGGCGCGTCTGGGCGGCGACGAGTTCGCGCTGTTGCTGCCCGACGCCACAGCCGACATGGCTTATACCATTGCCGAGCGCATTAGCGACCTCGCCTCGCTCTCCGAGTTGACCTCGCCAGCGGGCCAGCGCCTCCCCGTGCGCCTCTCCATTGGCGCGGCCAATTTCCCCGACGACGCGGGCGCGGCCAACGCCCTGCTCGCCTGCGCCGATGAGCGCATGTATGCGGCCAAGCGCGCCGGCGTAGCCATCGCCGGGGCCGGGCGGCTGGGTGACGAGCGTGAGGAGGGTAAGGGCGATGGGGGCCGTTTCGGCATCCTGGAGGCATTGGTCTCGATGGTCGACAACCGTGATCGCTACACCGGAGAGCATTCCGAACAGGTCGCCGCGTACGCTTGCGCCATGGCCGCCGAGCTTGGTCTCTCCCACGACACCATCGCCACGCTGCGCACGGCTGGCCTGCTGCATGACGTCGGCAAGATCGGCGTGCCCGACCGCATTCTGCGCAAGCCGGACAAGCTGACCTCCGAGGAGCGCGACATCATCACCCGCCACGTTGAACTCTCCGAGGTGCTGCTCGCCGTCGTGTCGCAGGACCGCGATATGATGGACGCGGTGCGTTACCACCACGAGCGTTGGGACGGCGCCGGCTATCCGCGCGGTGTCGCCGGCGAGGATGTGCCCCTGCTCGGCCGCATCATGATCGTGGCCGACGCCGTGTCGGCCATGGGTATGGACCGTCCCTATCGTAAGGGGCTATCGTGGGCGACAATCGTGGGGGAGTTGAACCGTAACGCGGGCCTGCAATTCGACCCAGCCCTTGTTCCCGTGGCTTTGCGCGCGCTACGCGGCCACGTCGAGCGCGCCGCTTAGCCAGTTGCCAGTTGCCAGTTGCCAGTAAAACCTGTGCAACACACGCTTGTCGAGACCTTTACGCGTAGTGATAACGACTACCCTGTTACTGGCAACTGGCAACTGGCAACTGGCAACTGGCAACTGGCAACTGGCAACTGGCAACTGGCAACTGGCAACTGGCAACTGGCAACTGGCAACTGGCAACTGGCAACTGGCAACTGGCAACTGGC
>JAABUV010000566.1_pt1 | contig 55711 bp, 88 predicted proteins | sample 5559971 | NCBI WGS metagenome assembly JAABUV01 (sample SAMN10711881, study PRJNA513362) | rock metagenome | isolation source: Antarctica rocks | place: Antarctica: Victoria Land, Knobhead nord | collected 2015-12-19 | reverse complement strand
TGTCGCGCGCGGCCGAGGCGGCCAACCTGGCGCAGTCGCTCTTCGAGCGCCTGCAGCGGGTGCGCCGCCGCGCCGCGCGGCCCGCTGTGTGAATCTCTCTGGTGTCTAAGCCAAAAGAATCCTGCCCCTTGAGACCACAAGCAGCCTTGACTCTCGCTGCCTCGTGCTTGCGTGTTGCTGCCTCGTGCTTGCTTGTTGCTGCCTGGGGCTTGCCTGTTGCTGCCTTGTGCTTGCTTGTTGTTTCAAGCAACCAGCACGCAGGCACGGCCACAAGGCAGAGTGCGCCTCCGCCGCTCGCCGCGCCATGCGGCGGCCGACGGCCAGGCGCGCCGGCGCAGGCGGGCGCGCCGGTATCGCTGCTGACGGAGCAGTACCGCATGCACCCGGCCATCGCGGCCTGGCCGGGCGCCTACTTCTATGACGGGCTGCTCGCCGACGGCGCCGCCGTGCGCAGCGGCGGCCGCGCCGCGGGCTTCCACGGCCGCGCCTGCTTCCCGCCGCTCGCGTTTTTCGACTGCCGGTGCTGCCCAGAGCTTGCCTCCCGCCCGGCCGCAGGCCCAGCTGATATCCCGCCCTCGTGATACTCACTTTCTTCCGGAGTGAAGAATGTGAGTACCGATAGGGACCCTAAGCCTAACCCTGAGCCTAGAGCCTGCGGCGCGCAGGGAGGGGCGCGAGGCGGGCGGCGGCGGCGGCGCCTCGCTGTCCAACAGGCTGGAGGCCGACCTGGCGTGCGCGCTGTTCTCCGGTGCGCGCCGCCTCCCGCTGCCCGCCCGCGCGGCGCGCCCTGCGCCTTCAGCAGTTTTCCGGCGAGCCCCTCCTGGCCAATGTGTCCTGGCCGACGCACCGCGGGTCGCACCCGGGTGCACAGCGCAGCTCTGGGCAGCATGCAGGGCAGCAGGGGTGGGCATTTCAGCATCCAAACCCTGACCTAATTAAGCAGGAGGCGAGAAGACGCCTGCCGCACGCGCTCCTGGCCGCTGCCAGGCCTCATGAGAGGGGTGGGGTAGGGGTCGTGAACTCATGAGAAGGGTCTCTACCCTAACCCTAACCCTACCGCACACCTCGTGAAGCGGGCGCGCGCGCGCGCCAGGCCTCATGCAGGCGCACGGCGCGGAGGTGGGCAAGGTGGCGGTGCTGTCGCCGTACAAGGCGCAGGTGGCGGCGCTGGAGCGGGCCTTCCGGGCCGCGCACGGCGCCGCCGCGCTGGCCGCCGTCGAGTTCGGCACCGTCGACGGCTTCCAGGCGCGGCGCCCGCCGCCGCGCGCGGCCCGCGCGACCTGCGCAGCCAGCTGACGCCTGACGCGTGGCGGCCAGAGGCTGAGGGGCGCTTGGGAGAGACTGGGAGCGCGACGGATGCGTGCATGGCCCCTGTGCGCGCCATGCGCGTGCACTCTGCAGCAGCCTGTGCAGGCTGAGTAGCGAGCCAGGTTGTGGGAGCTTGCGCTCGAAGCGCAGTTACCTGTGACCTGACGAGTGGCATACGTGTCGGGAGTTGTGCATGGGATTCTGGCGAGTAATATGGTGCCAGGGCCACCAGAGCAGTGCTCCAGGGGGTGGAGCGCTTTCAAAGCGGTGCAGCTCTCAGCAAGATCGACATCAATCTTGTTACTGCTGAGTGTCGCGTGCTTGACCTGATACATGCTCACATGTGTGTGCTCCCATGCATGCCAGAATACGAGCTGTCGTTGCAGTAGGCAGGCCCTGTCAGCGCAGCGCCCCACGAGCAATATTACCAAGGCATTGCGCATCGTCGGCCGCATTAGCGCAGCGGCCCATGAGCAAGTGTGAGCAAGGAGAAGCTGACAGCTGCAGGCGCGCGCCGGCTTGGGGCACGGCGGCAGAGCGCGCGCGCGCGCGCGCGCAGGGCCGCGAGGCGGACGTGGTCGTCTTCTCCTGCGTGCGCGCGCGCGGCGCCAGCGCCAGCATCGGCTTCCTGGCCGACATCCGCCGCATGAACGTGGCCATCACGCGCGCGCGGTGCGCGCGCGCCCGCGCCCGCGCCCTGCGCGCGCGGATGCTTCAGCCCCGTCTGGCGGGCTTCGCGCGGCGGCCGCGCTGCCGCCTCGGCAGGCCTCGCGCCACATGGCTGCGGCGCACGCTGGCCGCCCTCTGCGGCGCGGGAGCTGTCAGGAGAGCCGGTGTACACCCGCGTAGTACAATTCTTGCTGTGTGCAGGCTGTATCGTGCAGTCCTGTCACTGCTGGCTGCGCGCGCCCGCATAGAGAAGTCAGGTAGGTGGAGCAGCTTGCTGCAGCAGCGCGCATCGACATGAGCGAGACCTGTTTGGTCTGCAACGCACCGTGACTCTGGTTCCAGGGCCGTTCTAGCGGCCATGCCCGGGTGACATCAGCCTGGTGAGAGCCGGTGCGCGGGCGCCGCGCAGGCGCGCGCTGTGGGTGATCGGGCACAGCGGCACGCTGGTCGCCTGCCCGCCCTGGCGCGCGCTGCTGGAGCACTGCGCGGCCGAGCGCTGCCTGTTCGCCGCGGCGCCGCCCTTCGCCCGCCTGCTCGATGCGCGCCGCTCGGAGCTGCTGGCTGCGCCGCTGCCGCCCGCAGACGCGGCCGACGACGCCAGGCCCCGGGGTCGGGAGGCGCGGCGCCGCGCAGCGCCGCGCATGGCCGGCGCGAGCCTGCCCGAGCAGGTGGTCCTGCCGGCTCAGCAGCCAGGCGCTGTCTCCCGCCCCGAGCGCAGCGGGAGCGGAGGCGAGGGCGCCGGGCGGCGCTCCTCCGGCCGCCGCCGGCGCCGCGGGCGCAGCCGGAGCCGCAGCAGTAGCGGCAGCCCCAGCCCCAGCGCGGGCCGCCCGCCGCCCGGCAAGCGGCCGCGGCGGCGCCCGCCCGAGGCCCCGCCGCCGCATCCACCCCCGCACGCGCGGCCGCCGGAGCAGCCGGCGTCCGCTGCCCGAGCGCCGGCCGGCGGCCAGGGCGCGCACGCGCAGGAAGAGCCTGTGCATGTGGGCGCTGAAGCAGCCGCTGGGGTGCCGGAGCGGGCGCCGGACGCCGGCAGGGCCGGGGCCGTGGCGTTGGGGCCGCCAGGTGCGAGGTTGCCGGCCCCGCGCGCGCGCACGGAACCAGGCGGCGATCGGGGCGAGCGGGCGCGCGCTGGCGCGCCGCCAGGGCCAGCAGCTGACGCGCCGGCCGCGCCCCTGCCAGCGCGCGCAGGCCCCCAGGACGCGGCGGCGCCCGCGCGCGCTCCTGCCGCCCCCCTCGCCGTGGGCGGCGGTGCTCCGAGCGTCGGGCCGGCAGGCGGCGGCGATGGTGCCGCCGCGCCGGCGTCCGCCGGCCCCGCGGCTGCAGAGCCGCCGGCCGCCGCTCCAGCCGCGCCTCTGCCGGCGCGCGCTGGTGCCCAGGCGCGTGGCCAGCGCGGCCCCGGGCCCACGGCTGCGCCCGCGGCGCCCGAGGCCGCGCCCGCCAAGCCGCGCGCTGCAGCGGCAGCGCCGGTCACGGCGGTCGGCGGCGACCTGTACCGCGTCGCGCTGCTGCACTGCCCGCTGGGCAGCTCCGCGACGGTGCCCGGTGTGCCGCGCGCGCCCGACGGCCGCAAACGCCGCAAGGGCGAGTGCGCACGCGAGCGGCGCCGCAGCCGGAGCCCCGCCAGCGGGCGCAAGCGGCACCGGACTGGGGAAGAGGAGGGCGCCAACAGGCGCGATGAGAAGTGACATGCAATCATGTTAGGACAGGAAAAACATGCCCACACAATCCTAGCGTAGATAGTACCAAACCCACCAGGCCTACGGGCTACTTGTATAATCTCGAGGAGCTGCCAAGGACTGCCGTCGCTGGAGCCTGGCGCGCCGCGGCGGCAGCGCATGCACTATCAGGCCAGCAAGCACTCTGAGGCCAGCAAGCGTGGCCGGCGTGCTGCCGTCCCCGGCACGCGCTGGTGAGCGTGTGCCTGAACAGCGACATGGTTTTGCCAACGGTGGCTTGGGCAGCATAGTGTGACTCCTGGGAAGGCCACAGCCGGCCACCATGACTACGCAGAGCACTGGCCCTTGCTCGGCAGAGGCGCTTGAGAACTCTGGCCTGCTGCCGACGAGCAGTGACTGAGCAGGTAGGGACGTCGCGTTTTAGGATGTCGCTTTGCTGAGAAAGTGAGCTGTGTCGAGCATGCCCTTACCTGCGCCCGCATAGCTCTGCTGCCTGCCCACTTAAAACACTGGGCAGTCGAGGCTGTCCAACAGACACAGGCGCTCTCCAGCGGGCAGCCGTGAGTGTCGCCATGTTTGTCGCATATGCAGGTGAACGTGCCACCGGGAAAGTAGCGCTCAGGTCCGGGGCTGACGCTTCGGCACAGTTGAAAAGCAGGAGTGGATATGCCAGCATGCTGGCTGCCTGTACCCTCACCCTAGACCCCAGAGAAGGCTAGTATGGCCAGCCGCCGGCTCTTCGAGCTTTGCCCGACCTGAGGCAACAACGCTCGGACACTGTGTGCGGCGGGGGACGCTGCCTGCAGCTGGACAGCAACCTGCGGCCCGTCGCAGTCTGCAGAAGAGGCAGCTCGCCAGCAGCCACAGTACGCCTCGGTCGCCTCCACGAGCACCCTGCGGGTGCTCATGGAGGCAACCGAGGCGTACTGGGTCATAGCAAAACAGAACAAGGCAGCCAATGCACCCTGCGGGTGTCAGGAGCTGCTGGGCACGCCGAGCTGCCTCTTCTGCAGACTGCGGCGTGCTGCAGGTTGCTTTCCAGCTGCAGGCAGCGTCCTTCTCCGCTTGATACAGTATCCGAGCGTTGCTGCCTCGGGTCGAGCTTTCTGGAGGAGCTGCTAACGCCCGACTCTGTTGTCGTTCGTGCACAGAGGTGAGGCTGTGGCAGACTTGTTGCTGCCTGATCCCAAGCTTGCGCAAGTGTGGAACGCACAGGCGGCCTTTCCACAGCAAAGCGCGTCCGCTCATGGTCCTCTCATGGCGCCTGGCCCGGTACGGCCCGCTACCCGCCCAGCTCTTAGCGCCAGTGGCTGCTGTGCCAAGATCTGATTTCCTGGCGAGGCGCTCGCCGTATGCAGCCGTGGTTCAGGTGTGGGAAGGACCTTGCTTCCAGCGCTGTGCCACGCCTGCCAGCGCGCAGGCTTGTCTGACTGTCTGATAATAGTAACTAGTGATTGTTACGATTACTCCAGTGCGTAGCTTGGCATCATTCGCTGCATGGCTTGGCCGGGGGCTCTGACTCTGGTCAACGAGGAGCTCTGATGCTGCTAACAGTTCAACCGCGTATTCACCTGACGTGTATCATCATCAGCTAGCGTGCAAGCGGCAGGCAGCAGAGCTGGACATGCTGATGGCGAAAATCCAGCCCGCTACATACTAGCGAGCCTACCGCCGCGCCTGAATGACGCGCAGATATGCAGCAAGCTGCCAGAGCGCGGCGAGGCGGTGCGTCCAAAGTGCCCGGTGCCTGCCTGTGCATGTCATGGCCTGTTGACATCGAGCTCGAGGCCCTTGCATCCCACTCGCCGCGCTAGAGGACCTGTTCACTGACAGTCATAGTGTGCAGGCGAGGCCTGTGCTCATACGCATGCTTCAAGTCTGGCAAACACTTCTGCATGCAGCGGAACGCTGTCAATAACAGCCCTGTGGCATGCACGCAAAGGGACCTCACCACGTGCACGAGTAGGACACGCATGTTGTGACAGTGTTGCACGCTGTCACAGGCGGCCACCCGCTCCGGTCCAACGGGCCGCCGATGGGGACGCAGCGGGCGCGGCTCTGGCGTCGCAACTGGGGCCTCCGCCGCCCGGCAGGAGCAGAGCCCGAGCACACCGTGCGGCGCGAGCGGCGCCGCGTCTCCGCCGCATGAGCCGTTGGGCAGTGAGCCGTCGGGCAGTGACGCCATCGCGCACCATGCCGACGGCGACCTGCTCAACAACGAGAATTCAAGGTGCGCTGGGCGCTCCGAGTGGATGTCTACCCATGCAGGAAGCCCGTTGAGATGCTCTGCTCGGACATGGGCATCATGCTGCTGAAATTTGACTCAATAGCGACCGCTGAGAAGCTTGTTCACGCCCTCAATGAGGACCGCCAGCAGCGGCCGCGGCGGCCAAGCCTGAGCGTCGCCCTGCGCACTGACACGCTCTCGCACGGCTTCTACTGGCGGTTTGCGGAGCCCAACGGCGCCTGAAGAGCGCTTGATGGGAGCCTGCATAGTGCGCTGCCATGCGTGTTTGAGTGGCTTTGTGCGTAGCCCCTCAGGCGGTCGTGCGGCCTTCTACGCATGCGATCTGTCCCGCAAAGTAGCTGTCAGCGTGCTGACTGTGGTGCGCACTATTGTGCATGCATGTGAGGACGGCTGACTGCTATTCCGAGGCTACCCCGGCGGGCAAGACGCCCACATGTGATCAGCCAAGCCTCGGAATGGCATTCAGCCGCCCTCAAATGCATGCACAGTAGTGCGCTCCACAGTCAGCACGCTGACAGCTACATTGCGGGACAGATTGCATGCGTATAGGGCCGCACGACCGCCCAAGGGGCTACGCACAAAGCCACTCAAACACGCATGGCAGCCCACTGTGCAGGCTCCCATCAAGCTCTTCAGGCGCCGTCGGGCCGCGGCAAACCGCCAGTAGAAGCCGCGCGAGCGCGTGCCAGTGCGCAGGGCGTTGCTGAGACTTTGCCGCCGCTGGCGGTCCTCATTGAGGACGTGTACTAGCTCCTCAGCGGCCGCTATTGACACAAACTTCAGCAGCATGATGCCCGTGTCCGGGCAGAGCATCACAATGAACTTCCTGCATGGGTGGACACCCGCTCGGGCTGCGCTCGGACAGTGTACACGGCGCGGGCGGGGGTGTCGCGGGTCACGCGTGGGTGGCCGCGTGGTCCTGCGCACGCCGCGGCAGGGACCCAGCGATGTTTGGCGCCCAGCTCGCGCACGGCAGCGCTGCCGAGCGCACCTTGTCAAGGGCTGGACTCCAGCCGCTGGAGCCTGGTGCTTTGCACCAGCGCACGGGCGCCGGCTTGCTGTGGATGGCACGGTACGTGTTGCTGGAGCACCAGCGCCCGCTCAACCAACAGGCGGCTGGGCGCCGCGCGCGCTGCTCGCCGCCCGTCCCCATCCCCAAAGGGAGTTCTGGGGCTGAGCAAGTAGAACTGTGCCCCCCGCCTTCCCAACAGTTTGCTGTGCAGCGCAGCAAGTTGCTGCGGCCGCTGTGGGGTAGGCCGCGTGCCTGTCCTGGAGACCTTCCCTGTCGGTGTCGGTGTTAGTAAGGGTATGGATAGGTTCAGGGTAGGCGCACCACTTCATTAGGCCCGCGGGCTGACGATCGTAATGCGGCACCGAGGACTGCCGTATGTGCAGTGACTTGGTGGGTACACACTCGCGAGCGTGGCTTTGCGTGGCCCGACTGACGGTTGTACCATGAACTCTCCGACATCACCTCTGGCAACGCCGTTTGCGCACTACTCGACTCTGTCCGCTTTCAGTGCATGCCAAAAGGTGCGTGCGGCTTTCAGCGCTTCACTTCGTCGGAACGGCCAGCTCTGCGAAAACACGATTTTGCATGCCCGGAAGACCAAAGCCCCCTTCCTGCTCTGCGCCTCTGAAGCGCTTAATATTTACATCAAAGCAACGTCTTATCTGGCCAGTGTAACACTTGCAACAAGCGGCATTCACATTTGCGCCTATCGCTCCTCAAATTGAGCTGCCCGTGGCTACCTTCTTAGCTCACGCGATAGCCATATGCGCTGCAGGACGCGCTGATAGGCAACCATGGGCTCAAGGAAGATAGCGAGGACTCGAGCACAGAGGCGGGAAGTGCTAGGTGTGACTGCGCACGCAGCTTCACATGAGGCAGATGCTTCGCATTTTGCTGCTCTCAGCCAAATCATAGCCGGAAGCGGTGCTGAGGGGGGGCGCATGCACGCAGGTCCGACGCACCAAAAGCAGCGGGGGGAAACATGTGCGCCGCGGAGAAGACAACCCCGCAGTCCAGCCCGGAGAGCGGTTTCTGGGCCGAAGTGGGCACACCAGGTGCGTAGCGTGGCTGCTTTGCAAGCGAATAATCGCGAGCACAGGGCTCCGGCCAACGTGAGCTGCCGGACGCAGGCGGCAGTCCCACGTCAGCCAAGAGCGGCCACGCCTTCAGCAGCGCGGAGTGGGAGCACGCGGTCGCAGTGGTCTGCGCGCAGGTGCTCGGCAAGGGCGCGCCGGGGTCCCCGGCGCTTCCTGTCGGCGCGCAGCCCTGCCCTGGCCTGATCAGGAGCCGGCGCGGCGCGCGCGCTCACGAACGCGTGCTGCTGCCTTGGGACGCTGAGTAGCGCCGCGCTCTGCGGCCGCAGTCACAAGCTCCACCAGCCGTGGCTGGTCAAGCCTGCTGGCTGCCCTGGCCCGCGGCTCAAGCAGCGCTGTCCCTCATGAGTGCTGAACAAGCCTGCCGGGCACTTTTACTGCCAAGACAAATAATTTGCCGCACGTGTGGGCTCGTCACACGCAGTCCTGCGGCCGCCCTTATGGCCCGCCTCGTGTGGTGCCTGGCACATACTTGCAGCACACATGCAAGCGTATTGCGCTGCGAGCTTGTGTGTTCTTGCGCATGACACGCCTGCTCGAGCAGCCCCCATTCTCTTCCGGGCGTCTGGTTCCACCTCAGTGAGCACGAGGGTGTACACTTTTCTGTCCTAACTGGTGTTTCAAAGCATAGGCCGCGAGCGTCAGTTGCCGGGCCTGATGTCCTGATTTAATTGCCGCAGGAGGGGTATCTTGGGCTGCAGACTGCTCAGTTGCTGCATGCTGGTTGTTGTGGGAGCTGACTCTCCGCAGCCGCCTGCCCCGTTTTTCTGTATTTGCGCTGTCTGCATCGAACGCGTGCGCTGTCCGCACCGAACGAATGCCCCCCTGCTTAGATGTGTCTGCTTGTACTCCACATTTTCCCAGCGCCCGCTCTCAGCGCCCGAGTTTGCTTCTGTTTGTGGCTGCAACCTCGGGATGTGCAGCCATGCTGAAGCGTTTTCGCGCTGCATCAAGTGAAGCGGTGGACTTGCTGAGGCGCTTTGCGCCATGTCTCAGGACAGAGCTAGATGTCTTGCCAAGCATCGCTGCGCGATGAGCCTGTGCTGCCTGTACGCACCGAGTGCAGCGCGTGATTGTTCGCCTTGCTTTGCAAGCGTGCTGAGCTGAGGCGATGCGCAGTCGTGAGCGGAGTACGCATGTAACACTACAGCTGAGCTAGCGTACTCTACCTTTATGCAAGTTCTACGTAATTCAACAGTACAGGCAGATGCATGCGAGCAGAGTAAACGCGCATGCGCACCCCATCCGCAAGCAGCATGTATTCGTGATGAGACGGCCCCTCAGCCAACAGGATGCAATCGCAGCTGGCTCCTGCGAGAGCACCCACCCACCCGCCCTGGTGGGGCGAGCTCCCGCGTCACCCCGCAAGCGCGCCGCGCACAGCACTGTCGATGGTCTGTGGCGCCGCCATGGCCCCCAGGCCGACATCCCCGCACGCCAGCGCCTTGCTCACCTGCGCGGCCCGCCCGCACAAGAGCTAAGCGTATTGCAGCAGGCGTGCCAAACCCTACCATGGGGTCTGTCATCATGCAGCATGATGGCTGCTGCACCGAAGGGCCGCGCGCAGCCAAGCCAGCACCGCTGCTGCTCATCGCATCGAGGCGCGACCGCATGCCCCGCAGCCGTGCGTGCAGCGCACCGGCGCGATGACGTGCGCGCCGAGCGAGCGCAGCACGTCCAGCTGCCGCGCCGTGAACCGGCTGTCCCACATGCACGTGTTCATCGCCGGCGCCACCAGCAGCGGCTTGGCCCAGTCCCACGCGCGCACCTGCGCTTGCGCAGTGTCACCTCACCTCGTGCGCGCCGGGTCGCCACCCTCCTTGCAAACGGCTCGGGCAGCGCATGCGCTTGGCGTGAGGCTGATGCATGCAGCGGGAAAGCTGGCACGGCGCTGGCAGTCCCAGCGCCACCAGCCGGGAGCGGGTATGACAGCCACGCTGCGGCGGTGGCGGCTTCAAACCCTACCCTCAACCTAAGAACCAGGGGCGGAGACGCGGCGCGCCACGCAGGTGAGCAGGTTATTGGCCAGGCCATGCGCGACCTTGGCCAGCGTGTTGGCGGAGAGCGGCGCGAGCACGTGACCCAACCCTACCCTAAACCTAAGGCCAGGGGCAAGGCCGCGGCGCGCCACGCAGGTGAGCAGGTTGTCGGCCAGGCCGTGCGCGGCCTTGGCCAGCGTGTTGGCAGAGAGCGGCGCGAGCACGAGCGCGTCCGCCCAGCGCCGCAGCTCGATGTGCAGCACCTCGTCGCCCACGCGCTGCCACGCGCGCCACTCCGCCTCGTCGCCTGCCAGGCGCCGCGCAGTCAGCGCGGCCGCATGAGCGGCTCGTTCTCCGTGGCTCCGCCGCGCTGCCTGCCCGCCAGGCGGCTCCAAGCGCGCGTAGCAGCGCTGCACGCATGCGCAGCTTGCCAGCTGATACGATGCAGCGCCCCTGGTGACTTGCCGCATTAGGTCTACGCGATACTTCTCCGACCTCAGCCGCGCCGAGCGGCAAGGCCTGGATACACCTCGAGCGCATGCAGCCAGCCTTCTAACGTGCCTGCCCTGCCCTGGCGCAGGACGCGCAAGGCTCGCACCGTACAGGCCGATGGACGGCGGGAGCTGCCCGTCAATGAAGCGCCGGCCCACCTCGGTGGTCACCACCCGCACGTCCGCCCAGGCCGCCAGCAGGCGCGCGACCTCCACCGTCTTGATGGCCGCCACGCTGCCGCTCACGCCCAGCAGCACGCGCGGCCGCCTGCGGTGCGACGGCGGGCATGGGACGCGAGTTTTTAGTAAGTCTGGAAGCGCAGGAGCCCGAGTGGCCGCCCACTGCAGTGGTTTTCACGTGGTGCGCATGGCGCCGACTTCAGCGAGGTCTGAGCTTGGCTACTGCCAGGCGCAGCAAGGTTCGAAAGAGCATGGTGCCTGTCTGCCCAACTCACTGCCACGATCACTCAGGACGTGGCGGCGGTGCATGAAGTGCCCCTGGGCGGTCTGCTCGCCTGGGTGGCGCTTGTCCAGACACGGGCAGTGCACTGGGCGCCTCACGGGCGTCTCCATTGAGCGGCCCTATGGTCTCCTCCTCGCCGAGGCGTCCAGGCCCGCTGGCTGGGTCGCACGCAGGCGCCTCGGCGCCGCGGCAGGGCTCTGCAGCAACGCGTGGGCACCTCGCACTGACACCTGCGCCCAAAGCAATGTTGCAGGACCTGCAGCGCGGCCGCCGGCTACTAGCAGGACAGGACTGCTGGGCCTGCAGTCCCGGCACATCTTGCGCTGCCGAGGCCGGGGGACAGGAGGCAGGAGAGGTGCGGACGCTCAGTCAAGACACAAGCAAGGGCTGCTGCGCCACCCAGCAGCCAGGAGCTCGCCTGCGTCCGCCAGCGCTGCGCTGGCCGGGTGCACCTCCGCCATCAGCGGGCTCGGCTGCGGCAAGCCGGTGCCAGCCAAGAGCGGCGGCAGGTCGGTGCGGCAGGCTGTCAGGCTCTCAGCGCGCCTCTTGCGCGGCGGGCGCGCCGGCCTCCGGCGCCCGCGCCGCCGCGAGCTTGGCGCGCAGGCTCTCCTGCTCGCGCTTGGCCTTCGCAAAGTTCCGCGCGCTGCGCGCCGCAGGACACGCCCGGCTGGGCTGCAGACAAGGGTGCGAGCAAGGGCGCTTGTGCGCTTCTATGTGAACTGCGCTTCTGTCTGATTGGACATGTGGTAAATAAAAAAATTAGACACGATGCAACACAAGAGCACACCGGTTGATGGCCTTCTCCTCGCGCAGGCACGCGTCCAGCGCCCACTTTTGCTCGTTGCAGACGCCCCAGAACTTTGCTATGGCGTGGTCGGCGTGGCAGCGCACCAGGGCCTCGATGACCTGCGCGTCTTGCCATCAGAGTCAGGTCAGCACGACCGTGTGCGTTCGGGTCGTCATGCATGTTCAGCGCCGCCAGCGCACCGCTTTGCAGTGCTGGTGCTTGTGCACGTGCAGGGGAGGGTGCATGCGACCACAGCTAAGAGAACGTCTGCCAGCTTTTTGCTGGTCTCTTCGGCAAAGGCTAGTAGCGGTCAGGCAAGCATAATATTGTGCTTCAGCGGAAACTACGGAATTCTTGACATCAAGTAATGGGAGTAACTTCACAGTAGCGAGGTGTTCGAGGAGCTCGAGCTAAGTACCAAATACACCGCACAACCATACGGCACAGCAGATGGCGGGCACCCATCTGCGGCTGTACACCAGCGAGAAAAGTCGCGGCGCATTGGTGGACTGGTGTGCACGCCGCCAGCTGCTTCAGGCTGTGACCTGGTGGATGTTATGTTCAGCTGCTCCGGACAGGCTAGCGGTGGTTACATCCGGGCGGTCAGCTTAAGTCATGCACCATGCCGCGCAGGTATCTCCAGGAGCTAGGCCTGAAGTTTGAGACTGTAAGTCTCGACCTGTCCAAGCAGGAGCAGAAGGCAGAGGCCTACCTCAAGGTGGGTCACTGCTTGCTTGCCCCGTCCACCCTTGGAAACACAATGCCTTGCATGTTGCACCTGTACAAGGTCAATGCCTGTCACGATCAGCGTGTTTGTTGGGATGTAAAGGCGTTGTGCCTTATGGCAGCAAGTAAGTCAGAGCGGTTGCGCAGGTCAACCCCTTTGGCAAGGTGCCCGCTCTGCAAGATGGCGACCTGACGCTGGTGCGCTGCTTGTCCTGTTGCCCGCTCGGTCACCCCATGCTTAGAAGTGTGTGACTCGGGCTCCAGTGCTCAAGGCAGTCTCCCCCCATTGCATCCCCTTTTCACGGTTTTTATGGAGGCAGTGCGGCACGCGCGCAGACGGAGAGCGGTGCGATGCTGCAGTATCTCATGGAGAAGTATGACAAGAGGGTGCAGACGCTCGAGGACCGGGCGATGGTTGCCAACTGGGTCTTCTTTGCATACACGTCGCTGGTGAGCAGCCTCCTTCCTGGCCTGCAGCTGTCAAGCTGTCAGCTGTCAGCTGTCGCGCCTGATGACAGGTGCGCACAGCAGACAACAGTGTCTGCAAGCATGCTCCTAGGAGTTGGGGTTGCCCAACATTGTGAGAGAGCGACGGAATGTGCCTGGTCAGCCTCACCAGCCGCTGCTGCCCGCCCGGGTGCACCAGCGCAGTCGCCGCGCCCTGCAAGCCCGCCGGCGCCGCACCGTCCATGCCTGCTGCCAGCACCCGCTCCCGTGCGCCGCGGAGCGTGGCAGCCAACGTGCGTGGCGCGCCCCCGCGCAGGCGGAAGCGTTGTTCAACAAGGACAAGCAGGGCGCGCCGCTCGAGGCGATGCTCAGGGTGCTGGACGGCAAGCTGGCCGGCCGCACCTTCCTCTTCGGCGAGGACGTCAGCGCCGCGGACGTGGCGCTGGCCTCGCACCTGCTCTTCTTCAGGGTCTTCGTGCCCCAGGTGCGGCTGCCCGGCCCCCGCCTGCCGCGTGCGCCGCTGCAGCGCGCGGCGCCTGGATGCCAGGTATATGGGCGCTCTAGTGCATATGCCTTCAGGCAGCTGCAGCCGGAAATGCAATTGCTTGGTGTGCGCGCATGCCTCCCTGAAGCTGTGTGCAGGGCGAAAAATCTGAGACCTGCCACAGGAGACACTCAGGAGCTAGCAGGCTCCGCCGTCATAACCACCCCGGACGGGGATCAGCGGGGGTGTGGGGGGGGGCCGCGCACAGCCTGTCCGGATGATGAGGCCCGACTTGCGCTGCACGTCCACCTTCCGCAGGTTGTCGGCGCGGATGCGGTCAATGTCGACCTTCAGGCCGGTGACCGCTGAGCGCGACACATAATCACTTCACATCCAGCCCGAGCGCCAAGTGCCGGACAGGCGAGTTACGTCCTTCGACAGCATCCTGCCCAGCCGAGCATACTCCATTGCTGCAACCACCGGCTCTGACTTTTTTTGACTAATATGGGTAATACGTGAAGCGTATTCATTCACTCAGTGGTGCTAATGCATGTATACTGGGTCTCAGCGTATGCACCCGACCATGCGCATCTGCTTGCCCACAGCAGGCAGGGCGGTCAAGTTGAGCATAGCCGGCAGATAATCAAGGGATCAAGAGCCAGCGCAAACTTCCGGCCAGGGCCAAGCGGAGTGCGGCTGGGGACGCGCACCTGCAAGCGAGCGGCACAGCTATAGCACACAGCGGGGCCGGGGCTGGGCGCAGCCAGGCACGCACCCGCAAGCGACTGCTGCCCCAGCAGGCGCTGCGTCTGGCCGCTGAGCTGCTGGTCGTTCTTGCCCGGCAGGAGGCGCGTCTCCTCGATCAGGCGGTACTTCCCCACGCCGAACTTCATAAGCAGCAGCTTCAGGATGTTGGCCTCCTCCTTGGTCCAGCCCGGCGACGGCGTATAGTTCCACCTGCACCAAACGACACGTCAGGCTGCAGGCCATGGTTTGGTGGCTGCGAGGGCGTGCTGCGCAAGTAGGAACACGCACAGCGAGGCGGCGTCGCCCAGCCTAGGACCCCGCTTGTCCTCCGCGTTGGCAGCCATTGCCGCTGCGCCGCAGAGTGCAGCAGAGGCGCCAGCCAGCCACACAGAGAGCGCGCGGCTGACGAGCGTGCTCGCGCAATTTGCCAGGTGCGCTTGAATCCGAGGCTAGATAGAGCTCAAGATCGTGCTGTGGCTGCGCTGATTGTGCTCCGGGTGCTCTTACTTGTGGACACCAGCATCATCTGCTGTTTTAAAGCTGGGGGGGTTTTGGCAGGTTATAGCCTGGCGGCGGATAACTGTTATCCGGCAACTGGTCGCCGGCGGCCAGTGGGCTACTGATCTGAGGCTACCTGCTCCAGAGTGGGCAGAGTGAGGAGCGTATGCTGCGTTAGGACAGCGGCAGAGACGATGCAATACCATGGATCACATGAATGTTCATGACCGCCTCGCATCCCCGCCTGGTAGATTCCAGGCGCGCCTCCCAAGCAGCAAATTCGTTGGTGCTATAGCAAATGCAGCAGGTGCGCCAGGGTGGTGTACGCTTGCGCAGGCTGTGGCTGACTTTGTGCGAGCCAACAGAAACTGCCTGGCCGGTGCCTGGCCGCAGCTGCAGGTGTTGCTGACAGCGTTCTATCTTGGCACCGCAAGCACAGCTACATACAGCCCCGGAGAGCACCAGGATATCGGGTGCCTGGTGGAGCTGGTTGAGGCGCTGCCTTACACGCCGCATGCTGCGCTCCTCGTGCTCCAGGTGGCTACTGATGCACGGCATGTTAATTCTCACAGCAAGCTGCTGTCTAAGCCGAAGCTCCAGACAAGGTCCAGACAGAAGCTGCAGAGTGTGCAACTTTTGAGACTGCGCTGTTACGTATATTGCACCCGATTGGTAAACTCTGACAACGCAGCTAGTTGCTCACGAAACTGATTTCACATTGTGTGCAAACGGTGTAACAGCGCTCGTACATGCAGTTCCAGCAGCAATTCCGCAGGTTGCAGGCACTGCGCAAGACGGGCAAGCCGCGCGCGTGCCCTCCAGCGTGTGGCTCTCGTGCACACTTGGGCTCGACCGCCGGCCAGCCCAGTTGTGCTGCTCGCGGCTGCATTCTATGATCACTGCACCTGCACCTCTCCTCTGCAGGCGCTCAAGGTGCTGGCGCGCGAGCCCGCCGCGCGCCAGGCGTTCAGCGAGCGGGGCGTGCGCGCGCTCGTCCTGCTGCTGGCGGCCGGGCCGGAGGCGCCCGCGGCTGCCGAGGCCGCCAATGCGCTGCTCAACCTGTGCTACGAGCGGCAGCATGTCAACGCGGTCAGTGTTACCTTGCATGCTTTCTGACGTCGCTTGCTGCAGGGTCTGTGGCTGCTTACACCCCTCTCTCCAAACACTGCTCATCGCGTCGCATGCAAGGGCTGCCTCACATACAAGGTAGTGGACGATAACAATTGCTCACTTGCTAACGTCTGCCAGGTCCTGCAAAGCGGCGGCCTGCGCCCGCTGGTGGAGCTGCTTGGCGCGGCGGACCAGGACGTGCAGGCAAACGCCGCAGGGGCCATACAGAGCGTCTGCTTCCAGGTGGGCGGCCTAGCATGGCCCACAGAGTCTGGGGGCAACACTGCACTGGACCGACGTGGGCATCTGCGAGCCAATAGGGCCAGCTGCCCCTGCGGGCGTATTCTCGACCCGGGCCTGGCATGTTTTGGCGGGAGCAATTATGGCATCTCTGACGGCAGGAATGCAATTTTTGACGGCAGTGGACCGTCAGGCGGAGGGCCGCGCATGCGCCTGCGGTGTGGGAGCGGTGCCCGCGCTGGTGGCCCTGCTGGGCAGCCCTCACCTGAGCGTGCAGGCGCGCCGTCACTCCGACTGACACCACCGCCAAGAGCAGCGTGACCCAAGGCTGACATCGTGCCTGCTGCGGGCTGCCATGCGTATCTTCCATCCCGGAAACTTGCACGCGCAGGGCATGTGCACAGTGTTGCATTGCCAAGCAGGTACGAAAAGGAAACAGCCGCGGCCACATCATCTGCATGCGCAGCGCATACGCGCCATTGCCAGAGCAACCAGCAGACAGCGTACAGCGCTCCAGGTCAGCACGCCCGCAGGCAGGCGCGAGCGGCGGGGGCGCTGCACAACCTGTCCGCGGACGCGGCCGCCATCGCGCTCATCCGCAGCGCTGGCGGCGTTGCGCCGCTGGTCGCGCTGCTCAGGCGCGCGGCCTGCCCCGGACGGGACGCCGACCAATGCATGCGTGCTGTGTAACACAGTGTTTTCGAGCTGACCGGTGTGTTGACCATGTTTACTGGCAAGTAGGTCATCATGTCACAATTGCGTTCCTGGACTTCACAAGCAAGACCGCTGCGCCTGACCAGACCGGACAGGACTGACGACAAGTATGATGTCTGGTGGCCGAAGTGCGCCTGCGGCTGCAGCGCGCGCAGCTGGTCCGTGTGCGGGTCGGCGGCAGGCGCACTGCAGAACCTGTCGCGCGAGATCGCCAGCCGGCAGGCCATCCAGGGCCTGGACGCCGTGCCCGTCCTCGCGCGCCTGCTGTCCTGCCCAGAAGCGCAGGTCTGCCGCCCAGCGGCCCGGACGCCACGCCCGGCAGCTCATGTCCATGCTTGGAGCCCGTCGAGTCGCCGCGCGCATGGGCGCAGGCCCAAGCGTGCGCCGCGGGCGCGCTGCTGAACGTCCTGGGGCCGCTGCTGGAGGCGGCGCCGGGCGGGGCCGCGCCGCTGCGCGCGCTGGGGCGCGTCATGACGGCGGTGCTCGCGCTGGCCAGCGTGCAGACGTGCCTGAGCGGCCCGGCGGCCTGCCCGGCATGAGCCCACGCTGGCGCTGCAACGACACGAGGTCTCTCTGTCTGCCTGGTTTTGCTGCTTGACGTACATACCTGGTGGCCATGCATGGGTGTGCCTGACGGCCCAGAACATCGCCCTTGTGTGAAGTTGAGCCCTCAGTTGAGAAAAGCGGTTGCGGTCCCGTATGCTGGGCGCTGGGTGGCGGCTGTGTGAAGCGGGGCGGCGGCACCCTGCACGCTCGCCCGCCTTGCCGCAACGTATGGTGCTCGCGCTGGCCAGTGACCTCCCGTGAAATTCGGCGCCTTGATTGATGCATGAGGGGCTGGTGTTGTGTAGGGTGGATTTGGTTCATGTGCCTGTGTGCACCTGATCTGACCTGAGCCCTGTGCAAGAGGCCGTGCCGAGCGGGGCAGAGTGCTGCTGCCTTGGGTGTCTCGCGGCCACAGTGAGTAGCGGGTGTCTCGCGGCCATAGTGAGTAGCCCACAGTGAGGTGCCTACCTTGAGATGTGCGCTCAAGGAGTGCCTCAGCGCCCCATGCTAGATCATGAGCACATGTGGTAGATTGTGAGGTCTACACCAGTGGGTTGTGACTCCTGGGAGGATGTTGATGTTTCAGCCTCCTGCCCAGCATGTCATCATCTCACCATCAGAGCAAATTTCTTACCGCACTGACCTGACGACCTCTGCAAGGGTAAGTGTGTTACGTTGCACATGCTCTTCCCGAAGAGCGTCGGTGGCAGGCCCTGCAGAGGAGAGGCTCCTGTGGAGCTGCAGCGCGCTTGCCAAGAGCGCTTGCAGCCTGGGCGGCGCAGCCGCCAGGGGGCCGATGGGGCTGGCGTTGGGCCAGGCCAAGTTAGGCGGGGAGTCGCTCTGCGGGTGTGGCGCTCAGGCACACCGGAAAGCGCAGCCGCCGCGCAGGCCGCGCGCCCGGCTGCACCAGGCACGTTCTCCTAGACCTGCTGGAGTTTGCAACCACAGGCAAGGCCGGCTATGCAGCCTGGCGGCGTTGACCCCTCAGGCCGGGGCGTGCAGCGGAGAGCGCTGTCGCGCAGAGCGGCGCAAGGCTGCCGGGCTGGTCTGACAGGTTCGGCCTTTGTTTCATTACGCTTTTGTAGCGAGAGTGTTTGCACGCGCGCAATCGCTGCTGTTGCATGCCGTCCGAGGTTGCGGCGTCGTCTTGGTCTCAGCACGAGGTTACAACAGGGCGCGTGGGTGTGCACAGAGGAAGACTTGGTCCACCTTGCGTCGGCCGCCGAGCTTGCTGACCAGTCCGCGGGTGCGCTGCGAGGTTTGGTGCAAGCAGCGCCCGTGTCGCTTCTGTCAGAGCCCTTTAGTCCGTATTTGTTGCTGGACATGATGCTATAACGCTTACCAATGACCACGCGCGCGGTCAACAGGCCTTACGGCCCCGCACCCCAACGCCGGGTGCGTGCTCGTCGCGCCGGACGGGCGCGTGCTTGCGCAGGCTTTCCAGCGCGCTCAGGTGGGGCCCGCGCCCACCCGCCACTGTTTGAGGGGGTGCCTGACACATACCGTGTGTTGCGCCCAAAACAGGGCGCGCTGAGCCTGACTGTAATCGCCCCATTGCTAGTCCCAGCTGCTCGCCTGTGCAGGGGAGCGAGCCGGCGGAGAGGGCGGCGGTGGCGGCGGCGGGCGCGGCGGCGCGCGGGGCGACCGCCTACCTGAACCTGGAGTCGGGCGACTGCCATGGCGACCTGGATGCCAGCGCGGGCGCGCTCGTCGCCGCGGGTGAGCGCACACCCGTGCGCAGGCGAAGCAGCGCGCGCGCGCACGTGCCAGGGGTGCAGCCTTGCGCTTTGCGCGCGCAACGCGGTGCACTCTGTGGCTCCGCTCTCGGCCGCCCCGCCATGCCTGCTCGTGCTTTGCCTCTCAAAACCACTGCTTGTGGGCAGATGTGTGTCCTGTCGGGCTGTGAAGACCTCCCTGTGAAGCCGTCCTGTCCGTTGAAAAGGTATGCGGAGGCGCTTTTGGCGGTTCAGTCCTCTGGCCCCTACAACTGCTGGAAGGCTCATGTGTTGTATATGGGCCAACAATGGGTGCGTGAGTGCCCTTCACATGACAGGCGTGGGGCGCGCGGTGGTGGGCCTGCGCCACCCGCTGGCGCACCTGCGGGGGGCGGGCGCGGCCGCGCTGCGGGGCGCGGGCGTCGCGGTGGACGTGCTGGGCGAGGCGCCTGTTCTGGCGCCGCCCGAGCGCGGCGCCGACGCGCTGGACGCCTGCCTGCGCGTGAACGAGGTGCCCAGCAGGCCCTGTCCCGTTGCAGCCCATCAAGCGGGCTAATAGGGGATACCAAGCTCGTCACACTTGCCCCTGCATGACATGCGTCTCGCGTATCATGTTTGTGGAGTCTGTAGAGCGGAGCAGACGCTGATAATCATCCACAGAGCGTCTGGGTCATTCCAGTGGAGGCGGGTGCTGCACATTGCTAGAAGCCAGCCTCGCGTGCCCTGCGTTCAGCTGGCGGCCCGTGCTCCGCCGGCCTCCTCTGGCATGGCTGCTTTGGTGGCAGTCGCAAGCGCTGGCCGCTGCAGCAGCCAACTTGTGCGCGCGTGCGACGAAGCCCCGCGTGCCGATTGGGCTGCGGCCGCTGCGCCAGGCGCTGCTGCACCGCGCGGCCACGGGGCGCCCGTTCTCGGTGCTGAAGTACGCGATGACGGCGGACGGCAAGATCGCGACCGCAGCCGGCCACTCCGCCTGGGTCTCCTCGCCGGCCTCGCGGCAGCTCGTGTTTGAGACGCGCGCGCGCTCCGACGCGGTCGTCGTCGGCGGCAACACGGCGCGCCTGGTCGTCGACATTGCAGTCATCTTGCCTGTTAAAACACCGTGGTTTATGCTGTCTGTGTGTGCAACATGCATGCTCCCATGCATGGAGGCTGATGACATGGAAGTGGCGCCACACGGCTCGCACGGCTTGGCAGGGAAGCCGTAGGTAGGGGCGCTGCAGGGCTGGTCTTTGCTGCTGCAGCGCAAAGCTTGCGCCATAGGTGTGAGCTGCCCTTGCTTGCCGCGTCACCTGAGGGTGGGCCCGCCATGTCATAGGTGCGGAGGGACAACCCCCGGCTGACGACGCGGCGGGAGGGCGGCCACGCGCCCGCGCGCATCGTCATGTCCCGCACGCTGGACCTGCCCCAGGCGCGATCAATAGGCAACCAGCGCTGTTCTTTTTTCCGCTTCCCTTTCGTTCTGCCTGCTGGGCGGTCTGTGCATTGCGTCACCCATACCAGACGGGTCCAGTGGGAAATGAGAATGTGGTTTAGATTAAGACGCAACTTAGCGGGTGTCAGTCAGCAGCAGTTGTAAGCACCTGGTCAATGCCAGCGCCTGCACGCGCGACACAGCGGCGCCAAGGCGGCAGGACATAAAAGTGAGAGATCTTGGTTTTTTCTGATTTGTTTTCCAAGGTAGAGAAGTCTTGCGTGCGCCGCGCAGAACGCTAACCTGTGGGACGTGACGAGCGCGCCGACGATTGTGATGACGCAGCGCGGCGCGCGGCGCGCGTTCCAGGACACGCTGGCCGCGGCCGGCGTGGAGGTGGTGCAGTTCGACTTCCTGACGCCCGAGGCGGTGGCCGCCTACTGCCACGAGCGCGGCTTCCTGCAGGCGCGGGCCCCCGTGCGCCGCGCACATCAACGACGACTGCATTCAGTGGCACATGCGCATACGTTATCAGCCAGGCTCCACGAGCATGCCTGCGCTATGCTGTTGCGCCTGTGCTGGCATGCCATGCCCTGGCCTTTGCATGGACTTGCATTGGTGATGATGCGCTTGGGCTTGAGGCGCAGGGCAGGCAGGGCGTGCTGGCATTGAGACAGGAACGGATGCACAGGTGCTGTGGGAGTGCGGGGGGATGCTGGCCGCGCCCGCCATCGCCTCGGGCGTCATCCACAAGGCGCTGGCCTTCATCGCCCCAAAGCTGGTACGCGCCTCTTGAGTCTGATTAGGATGGCCTGTCCGCTGTTTGGTATCTGCATTACCTGAATGTGGCGTTAGCCATGGACTGCTGTGCCAGATGACCTGGTATGCTGAAGCAGATCAGAGGCCTGACTGGAAAGAACAGAGCAGCGCGCGCAACGGGTGTGTGGTGCGACTGCAGATTGGCGGCGTGCGCGCGCCGTCGCCGGTTGGCGAGCTCGGAAACGTAGAGATGACGCAGGCGCTGCCCCTGGCCGACGCCGCATGGCGGCCCGTCGGCCCCGACATGCTGCTGTCTGGTGCGCGCCAGTCTATGCATCGCCTTCCTGCTCAGAAACCCGTCTGCACCCCTGCAACCTGTCTCAGCTCCAGGTCAGCGCGCTACTAGCCGCATTAAGCCTGCGCCTTCGCAATCCATTTTACAAGCAGTGCTAAACTGACATAGTGTAGGAATCATACCATGGCGTGCCTGAGATGCTCAAGAAAGAAGCGCAGAGGCTACACGTAGCCGCATCAGTCGACACAAAAGGCCGTGCGCGTGTCCGGGGCCCTGCGCGGCGCGCCACCCAAGCAGATTACCCAGGCAAGGTCCTGACATTGGCGCACAGCCAATGAGCTGCCCGAGAGGGGCATGACGAGGTCGACGCATTGCGCGCAGGCTACACGCCGGCCTCGGGCGGCCTGGCCGCGGTCGAGGCTGCGCTCGCGGCGGGCGGCGCCGCGCGCGGCACCCTGGACACCGTGCACGCCTGCTCCTCCGGCGCGCGCGCGCGCGCGCCCGACGCCGGCCATGGCCCGCCGCACGCGGGCGCGCATGCAGGGCCTGCGGCGGAGAGCAGCCACGAGGCCGCGCGCCCCGCCGGCGCGCGCGCCGAGCCTGGCGCCTCCAATGCCGCACATGCGGCGCCATCGCCGCGGCGCGTGAACGGCGCGGCCGCGCCGGGCGGCGGGGGGCCGGCGGTGCGGGGGGAGGCTGTCGACGGCGAGCGCGACAGCTTGGCGCGGCGGCCATGGCGGAGGCGTGGGCAGGAGGTGAGGGCTCGTGCATTATCTGATGCTTGGGCGCATGGGTCTACTGTAAGACAGCCAGTGGTGGCTGCGACTGTTACGATTGCTGTGCATGGCTGGCGCGCCGTGCTGGTGAGCTTTGTGGAGAGAGGCATGCAGAGCAGGTCTGCATTGTATCTGCCTGGTTCGGGTGTCGCACACCGGCCCCAGCATAGCAAGTGCGGATAGCTCTGCGCCGCTGCACCGCGCTCTTGCCCAGCACGCAGGCTGCTGCACAGCGCTAGGTTGAACAGGTTATGGTCGCACCGCTCGCAGGCGGTGGAGTTCTACAAGGCGTGGGACCGCCATGGCGCGCTCAGTAACTTCTCGCCGCACGCGGTGCACTTGCCGGGGGGCGCCGTCGGCGCGCGCGGCGCGCCGGCTGCCGCGGCTGCGCGCGCGTGGCCCAGCGTGGAGCATTTCTACCAGGCGCAGAAGTTTGCTGGTGCGCGGCGCCGCCCCTCTCTAGGGTTCTGCTGGTAGACTGCCTAGGTTGTTGCTGGGCATAGTTGTGACATTTTAGGTCCAAATGCCTCTCTGTGCAGCCCATATCCACATGTTGATGAAAGGGGTACCGGCAAATTCAGCAGTAACCAAGCGTTGCGTGCACTCCCCGCACGGCACACAAGCAGCAGCAGGCCCTGACACAGTGCCAGCTCCAGCACAATCGTATGCCAGCACGCTATCTGTGCCGACGTGTTTCCATTGTGCGGGGCGTGAGAGGCACGCTGTAGGCTTTGCTTGCGCAGGCGCGGTGGGTGTGATGGCCGCCGCGAGTGCAGAATCTGCGCGGACGCATGCTTTGGGTTGCCTTTTGGAGCAGCCTGGTGGGGCTAGTCAGGACCCGGCGTCAGGACCCAGCGTCAGTACGCGTGACGTGCGGTGGCTGCGCCCCGCGCAGGCGTAGCTGATGCAGAGGCCGCGGCGGCCGTGGAGGCCATTGCGGCGGCCGGCAGCCCGGAGGAGGCCGCGCGCATCGGGCGGCTGTTTGAGCGCGCGCGCCCGGACCTGCTGCGCCCCGACTGGGCCGCCGCGAAGCTGCCCGTCATGGCGGCCGCGCTGCGCGCCAAGGCGCGCGCGCAGCGCCCTGGCTCTCTATTGACTCCTGCAATGCCACAAACACACAATGATCATTGGCGCGCAGCTGCATGCCTACTGCTGCTGGCGAAGTGCGTGCTTTATTTTCGGAGGGGCATGCACAGCTGATGGGAGCCTTGTGCACTCCTGCCCTGTGCGTAATCATGCTGCATGTAAGTTCTCTGCTTTGCGAAGGCTTCGGTGGTGGTGTTGAAAACCTGTTACTAGTCATCAGTGACAACCATGGCTGACAAACGGTGGCAGCGCTGTGCAGTTTGCGGCGCACGCCGGCCCGCGCCGCATGCTGCTGGCCACTGCGGCCGCCGCACTGGTAGAGGCCTCGCCGCACGACTACTTCTGGGGGCGCGGCGTGGATGGCAGCGGCGCCAACCACCTGGGCCTCCTGCTCATGCAATTGCGCGAGGAGCTGTCTGCCGCGGGTCCTAGCGGCCGCCCCAGCCCTGCAGAGAGCCTCGAGCCTGGGGCGCCTGGCGGTAGGGTCAGCTCCGCATGGGCTGGCGCTGGCCTCGCGACCACGCGCTGTGCGGGGTGAAGGCTGGATGGTGGCCATACTGGGGTCGTGGTTGCAGGCATGCACATGAAGGGCAGTGCAGCATATGAGAGTATGAATGGGCTCAACTAGCTTCTGTGTTCAGGCACAGGCACATTCAGTTTGCAGTGAATAAGAATGTCAAACATCTTTGAAAGCCTGCCCGGTCCTTGGCCTTGGAAACCCCTCTGCCCAATCAGCAGTGCTGCGCATGCAGGCTACTGCCGCACTCCGACACGCATGCGCACGGACAGGAACATCCTGACTGAGGACCATGCACTGTATGCATACGCTGTAAGACGTGCATCCAGACATGTAGTAAGGTCAGCAGCTCCCAGTTCAGCTTCCAACACCAGCCCATGCTGCTGCTGCTTCATGCAGCCTGCAGGCAGCGTGGTGCTCCCGCGTGCCCGGCGCCGGCCAGCGCCGCCAGGCTGCCCGTTTTTGCAGCCCGTCATCTATCTCAAACGCAAAGCGCTGCCCGTATCCACTAATCATCTTTTGCATCATGAGGCGCCATGCATTCGGGATTGCATGCAGTCCTGGATACTGCCCAATGGTGGGGTAGTTGGTGCCTGAATATATTTCCATGCTGTCCAGGCATGGCGGACACAGCAGGTCAACGAGCGCCTCGAAGCCTGGCTCTTCCCTGGCGCGAGAGTAATGGCACATGGTGACATTGCGCGCGTTTATGCGCACATCCTTCATCCCTGTGAACATCCTGCTTGGCAAAACTGAGAATAATTCAGCACTCAATACACTCATCACCACAATGCCTCCCTCTATCTTAGCATGCCAGCCGTCCAGGGCCTGTAAGCGTATGAGATCCACTGCCGGGCTGCCACCACACACATGTATATCAGCACGGTTGGGGAGCTGCACAAGTGCCGGTGCGGCAGCAAATGGTGACGAGAACCTCACACTGGCTTGTCCGTATGCTGGCGTGTACTGCAGACTGACCATCGTTTGCGGCAGCATGTCAAGCTTTAGTGTATCATTGAAGCCGCCCGAAACACCCAGGTGTGTGAGGTGGAATGTGCTGAGGTCCACATGCGGCGTGCGCAGCAGGGATTCTATGTATTGGTCTCTGTTCTCGAGGACGTCAGGCGGGGGCTCTGCGACGCCACCCAGGCGCAGCGGCATACCCAGCAGCTGCCGCAGGCTGCCACGCTGGTTTGCATGGAGGACCGTCAGCAGCGGGGGTATCATATCATCCTCTGCGCACAGGCTCGGGTCCAAGAAGTTCCTGCTGCGCCCCTCGCACGCGGGGGCCAGCCAGTTGTACAGGGTCAGCGAAGTCAGCGGTCCTTCCAGGCCGGCAGTGCCAGCCACGCCAGGTGCCTCTGGGCAAGCTGCGTGTTTGAGAAGTCCAGGCGCAGCTGCAGCGGGTGCGCTGCAACACCTGCTGGAAGCGGCGGCTCACGCACTGCAGTGACAGCGCAAGCTGGACCTCGGAGCTGGCCTCTAGGGCTGAACGCGCGTCCCAGACGATGCACATGATTCTGTGAAGGAGGCGTCGGGAAGTCCTTCCAAGCTCGGCTGCTGCAGCAGCTGTGCCTGCAGGGCGCACACGCTTGCTTGCAAGAGGTTGGAGTGTAGGCTTATGCGAGTTGTCAAGAAGACCGGACTTCAGCTTGCAAGGCAGCCAGTGCATCAGTCCAGCTTGCAACCAGCCGTGGCACCCACCGCAGCTGCGCGCTCTTGCGAAGGCATACAGTGCACTTGCCTCCCTTGTGTGCACACAGAGGCTGGCCACGACCGCGGAGAGGCTATTGCGCCAGTCGCCTGTGCCTGTAGTGGCACGTCAGCAAGCGGGCGAGCAGGCACGCCCCATGTCAGACACGCGGACGCAGGCAACCAGGGATCCTAGGTACGGGAAGCTTTCTCACAGTCCTCAGATTGAAGCTGTTTCATGAGCAGACCATGAATGAATGCATGACATGTACCAGGTAGACTGCCAAATGTAATACAGATCTAAGCAGGATCTAATAGAATGCCCAATCAGGCCTGGCACATGCAGTCTTCTGGCTATCAGTCTGCACTTCTATCAGCATCCAGGTGCACGTGCAGCCGTGCAATGCTGGTCCTTCCTATGTAAGTGGTTCGGGTATGTAGGAGCGCCCGTTCACCCTTGCCAGGTTAAACAGCTGGAACATGCATCCAGCTGCATCCTCTGCACTTATGTTGCTGACACAAAGAGCGTGGGAACGAACTGACTTGCTGCAAGGACCTGCAGAGGTTTTTGCATCGGTAGCATGCTTCATGCAAATGCGCATTAAAGCTGCCCTGGCGAGCTGCTCAAGAGCTAGCATCACCATGCAAAGACATGCTATGGCTGCGCGCCGCGCAGGCGTTGCTGACGCGCAGGCCGCGGCGACCGTGGAGGCCATCCCTGCAGGCGGCAGCACGGAGGAGGCCGCGCGCATCGCGCGGCTGTTTAAGCGCACGCGCCCAGACCTGCTGCGCCCGGAGGGGCCTGCCGCAAAGCTGCCAGTCTTGGCGGCAGCGTTGCACGCCAAACCATCCACACATAGCGCCCGGCCTGTCTCTTGGTTCAACACCTAGAATGCCTCCAGCACAGATGGCCAGTGGAGCGCAGCTAGTGTTTCTTAAGTGATGCGTACTTGTATATTAGAAAGGCATGCACGGCCGACGTCGAGCACTGTTGCCTTCGCACATCCATGCTGTAAATAACATGCAGCCTGCTTGGAGGAGGCTTCCCTAAGCTTGACAAGTGCAAAATGATGTCCATTACAATTGCCAGCAAATGGTGGCAGCAATGTGCAGTTGCCGCAAATGCCGGCCCGCGCCGCGGTGCTGCTGGCCACTGTGACCGCCGCGCTGGTGGAGGCCGCTAGAGGCGGCGATGCACAATGTCATCTGGGGCCGCGGCGCGGACGGCAGCGGCGCCAACCACCTGGGCCTGCTGCTCATGCGGCTGCGCGAGGAGCTGGCGGCGGCGGGCCCTGGCGGCAGTCCCAGCCCTGCAGAGAGCCTTGAGCCTGGGGCGCCTGGCGGCCTGAACAGCTCCGCATGGCCGGGACTGGCCTCGCGCCATGCGCTGTGCGGGATAAGGTCTGACAGGGGTCACATTGGGGGCAGTGCTGAAGCGCAAGGACCTGGACAGCTGCAGCATCGCAACAGGTTGAAAAAACAGTTGTTCACTCTCTTTCTCTAGTGACGTTGAACGCTACATGCAAAAGTCTGCGAGCATGCAGCTTCTGTCTCGCACGGCAGGCGTGCCTGCATGCATTGGTGCATGCTATGCCCATGAACATTGCAGCCATAGCTCCTTTACACAACCGGCGGTGCGGTCCGAGGGGAAGGCATCACCTAGCACAGGCTGGGGCAACCTCCCCTCGCTCTCCAGCGCTCCGCTGCAACGCTCTAGCATACCGCCTGGTGTCCTGTCCTCAGGCACTCACATGGTGACATGCATAGAATCGAGAACATACACGGCCTGGCTGTGAGGCCAGACCGTCTGCCGCCCAGCAGACACAGCGTGCGCCGGCCTTCGCCACCCCTCGCCCACGCGCCTGCTGGCGCAGGCGCACCTCCCGCGCACGGCCCATGCTCCCGCCCGCCATACGGCAGTGCTGCCGCACTCCGCGACTTATGGGCACGTCCCAAGCACCCGCAGGCACCCTGCACCGCATCCGCCCGCTCACCCTGGCACCTCGGGGGTGCCAGCGGCGGCCGGCTGGGCCGGGCTCGTCCAGGGCAGCCTGCGCGGCGGGATCTTGCAGCCATCCAAGCCCCACTTGGCCTCGTAGTACTCAAACGCGTTGGCCTCTGCCGCGCGGCGCCCCAGCAGCTCCGACAGGGGCAGCGCCTGCGCAGCGCGGTACGCAATCGGCGGCGCAGCGCCCACGCGCCCCGCCGCTTCGCAGACGGGGCGCCCTGGGGGCAGCAGAGAGGCCGGCGGCGTGGCCCACAGTGCCTCTCTGATTGCATGGTTTGCGGTCATGCATTCGGCAGCGCAGGTGTCCCTGAGACAGGGTGGCGCGCGCCCTCCAAGCGCATGAGGCTCGCGCCTCTGCCTACGGAAGAGCCTGCAACCTCGTTGGAACACAGGGTTCCCTGGCGCTGCATCCGCGGCGCCGCCCCCAACATGCCGCCAGCCCGGTCACCGACGCCGTCGACAGGGCCCGCCAGCGCGCAAAGAGGCAGAGGCGAGCGCGCCTCGTTGCGCCAGCGGTTGCGCACGGCCTCGGTCGCGGCGGTCGTCTCCTGGCTGCGCGAGGTCAGGAACACGCGGTAGTCCTCCAGGATGCGCCAGCCGTCCGCAGACGCGTCCTGTGCGCGCGCCCGCCCTCGCCCCCGCACTCGGCCCAGGCGCAGAGCAGGCTCGCGGGCGTGTGCAGCAAGGGGCGGCTGCTCCTTCATGCGCCCGGCCCCCGCCCATGCATCCGATGCGTTACGCGCGCTCGAACTCTCTCGAAAGATTGGCACGCTCACTGTGTCTGAACCGTTGTCAGTCCATGGGCAGTGCAGGTGCAAGCGTGGCACATTAAAGTAAAACGGCGTATTCACCCGGAAGACCAGCGCCGTTTGCATGCCAAGCAAGTGCGGTGCAGGCTGCTGCAGACTGGCCCATGCATACGGCGGCCGTGAGGCGCCCGGGCGCACCAGCGCGGCGAGCGCGGCGTCGCGGTCGTAGCCTCCCCCCTCCGGCAGCCCGGGCGCCACCACGGCCATGTCGTACACGCGCCCCGCGTAGCAGCCGTGCACGGACAGGCCCGCCGCCCGCACGCGGTGGTAGTAGTCGCAGTCGGCCTGCCGGCGGGCGGGCGCAGCCTCAAGAGCTGGCCAGGTTGTATAATTATATCGCCACGAGCGGAGGCTGTGGTCCACGCCGCATGAGAACGGCTATTGCAAGAGCACCTTGCGGCAGACCGCGCTCTGGAACATGCGCCTGCGCGGCCTCGATCCTGACAGGACCCGGCCCATGCCCATGCTCATGCGGCCAGGCTATTGCATGGCTGGACACACACTGCTGAGCTGAGGTTGCCAGATGCTCCCAATGCACCCTTGCAGGCCCTGGGCAGCTGAGCGCATCTGCTCGACGCCCCAGACGCGCACATATGCGCCCAGGCCAGCAGAGCCAATATGCTTGCGGCTTCCAGAGCACCCCGCACATGGTCGGGCCGAGCTATGTGCTGCCGGGCGCCAAGGGCCTGGGCGGGTAGGGTTATGCTCTAAACCTAACCAAGCGCCTGCTCTCCAGCCGGACCTTGTAGTGCGGGATCAGCACGTCCCAGGCGACCGTCGCGGCCGCCGCGGCTGAGTAGGCCGCGAACCAGTCGTACCCGAAGAAGATGACGCCCCAGTCGGGCGCGGCCGCCGCAATGCGCGCCACGCAGCGCAGCGCCGCCGCGCCGAAGCGCCGCCCCTGGCGCCGCGGCACCCGCGCGTGGAGGCCGGGGCCGGGGCTGTGGAGGGGGATGCCGAGCCCGACCAGCGGCCGGCCGGCCCTGCTATTGTTGAGGTGCATGAAGGGCAAGCATGTGTTGTGTCGTGCAGCGGGGCCATGCTCAGTGCAACCCTGTTGCAGGGTTGAACCCATGGCCACATATCACAAGCGCAGTCATCTAGCACAATGAGGACATCACGATAGATCAATGGACAGGGGAGCGCGCCCGCGCCGGGCCGACCAGGACAATGTCAGCGTGGCCCCAAAAGTAAAAGTCGAGGGCGCGGTCGGCCGCGAGCGCGCGCAGCGCGTTCTGCAGCTGCGCGAACGCCAGCGGCGTGCGCGTGGCGACCACCTCCACGCCGGACGCCGCCGGGAAGGCATCGCGCGCCGCGTCACGCCCTGGGCTGTTGTCCAGCACGACCAGGCTGCCAAAGCCCTCGTCCAGCAGGTTGCGCAGCGTCTGGTTGAACATGGCATAGTTCCAGCTGTAGATGAGGAAGGTCGCGTGGCGCGCGCCGCGCCGCCGCGCGGCCCCGGCTCCCGCCGCCGGCCGCACGAGCTGCACGAGGTCTGCGCGGGCTGGCGCGGGTGGGGGCTCTGCATTCCGCCACTGAGAGGCTGCCCAGAGACAGGTGGCCAGCAGGCACAGCGCGGACGCAGCAAGCAGAGATTTCGCGGCCGGCGCATGCAGCCGTCTCATTTTGGCGCCGCCAGCATATGGCGCTGCCTCATGCTGGACATCAGCGCTCCGTGCGTACAGCACGTGCGTGATGCAGCAAACACTGGTCTCTGGGAACGCAGATCAGCCTGATTGTATATTGCAAAGATGAGCACAATTAGCGAGCGCAGTCCAACACTGCGGCCTAGATCTGCTCCTGGCCTGCAAGGCGACACAAGATGATCAGCACCAAGCACTGGCCGTGCCGCGCTTTCTGCAGCAAAACGAGGTTTGAAGCAGTAGCAGGTTTTGCTGGCGCTCGCTGACTCACACAAAACGCCAGAGGCTGGCGGGTCGCGTAGCTAACCTTTTACTGACCACCTTGTGCTGATAGGCTGAGCATGCGTAACCTGAGCAGCGCCGCGCAGCGCTACGAGCCGCTGCGCTCATCGGAGTCTGAAGACCCGGTGCGTGCCTCGAGCAGCACGCTACCTTTGCAGTATTGTTAGGTTGGTGAGCTTTCAACAAGAGCTACATCCGTAGCATTCCTGGGACTTCTGCAGTGCTGTTGCACAGCTGCCAAGTGATATTGAACATTACACAGGGCCCGGCAACTCTGTGATGCCGATGCTGGTCCCGATCCCTGCGTGGCACACTGGCAGGCAGGCCAGATGCGGCAGGCTTTTAGTGTAGGCGCCAATCCGCTCGCGGCGCCGCGGCAGGCAGACCAGCAGTGGCAGGAGTACAGGCGGCAGCAGGAGACGCCGACGCGCGGCGCCAAAGTGCTGTCCGTGTTCCTGCTCCTGTTCGGCATCTGCTTCCTGTGCGCGTCCTACCTGCATTTTGCGGGGCGGATCGATACCAAGCCCGGCGCGGTGCGTGCCAACACCAGCACACGTACCTTGCCTGGAAACTGTGCGCAAACACGCTGTGTGCCTGTTGAGAGGGTGTGCCTCGTTGAAGGTCACACTCTTGCTGAGCTTGCTCGCTGTGCGCAGGGGTGGGGCTTCCTGACGCTGGGCACCCTTACCTTCCTGCCAGGTGACCTGCCCCGTCCGTGTGTGCAGCACTGCTCCAAGCCGCACTGCGACCAGCCGTGACACCTCCCTGTCTGGGCACAGGCTTCTATGCTGTCGTGTGGGGCCCGCCGCCGACGCACTAGCCGAGGCGCGGTCCCGGCGCCCAGCCGCCTGGCGACGCTGCGCCTCGTGGCTGCGCTTGCCTGCGCCGCATATGCGCTGGCAGCCCCCGGCGTGCGTCAGTCCAGCTGCGAGTCTGCCGCCGACGCGGCCCTTGGCGAGGCGCTCGCCTGGTTCGGCGGCGGGCGCGAACCGGCGCGGGCGCCCGCTTGGCGCCTGGACTCGCTGCAGGCGACCCTGGCCGGCGCCGGCTTTCACCGCCGCCGGCGTTTCGAGGTGTCCCTGCGGCGCGGGGGCGCTTGTGACGAGGGCGTGGAGCCGCCCGCCAGCGCGTGCCCGGCTGCCGCGCGGCCAGCCAACGCCGGGGCTGCTGGCGCGCCGCCCGACGTGCCCACCGGCTGCGGCGCCGCCTGCCCTGCGGCGTGCGAGATCGCCATCCTGCAGGCGCGGCTGGGAACCGAAGCTCCTCAGGTGCTTTAGGGTAGGGTTTGGGTGAGGGTTAGGTGCTTCAGACAGGCATGGTGTAGCTCGGCGCATGATGAAAGCGTGGCCGCTCCTGGCTCTCAGCTCCTCTGCTGGGGCAGAGCGCGCCATTCAAGGTCGGTTGCTTGCAGTGTGCCCACTGAGTGGGCAGTCCAGTCCCAAGCAGGGCCTGCTGCACCAGGGAGTGGCGGAATGGAGCTGGTGGCATGAGGGCAAGCATGTTCTGTCGGCTGGTCAGTGATGTCACGACGGTGTTCGTCGCGCCGCTGTTAGCGCGCTTCCGGCGGCCTCGCACAGCCGTCCTGGTCGTGTTGCATGCTGCATGCTCGCACACTCAGGCCTGCCCCTGCGCTGCCGCCGTAGGCGCTCCCTGCCGGCGTGTTTGCCGACCCGTACGAGCTGGCGGGCTTAGAGGAGGCGGGGCGCGCTCGGCGGTCAGGGCTAGGGTTAGGGTCGGGCGCGCGCGCACGCGTGTTTGGCGCGGTGGACCTGGAGGCGCTGGAGCCGGCCGCCAGCCCGACGCTGCTGGCGCTGTTGGGCCCTGCGCAGGCGCGCCCCCCGCCCCCGCGTTCCCCGGTGCAGCTGCTCTGGGCGCCTGGGTCCGTGGCGGGCGCGGCCCTGCTTGCCCTGCACCGCTGCCTGGGGCCCCTGGCGCCGTGCGGCGGCCTCCAGGGGAGGCATCCCACTGCCCCGCCGACGCTCTGGCGACCCCGGGCGCCTTGCAGGCCGCTGGTGAGCCAATCCCAGGGTCATGGGCCTGCCCCGTCTGCTATCCGCGTGGCATGCGCGCCGTGGGCAGCGCCAGAGCGCTCGCCTTTAAAGCGCGCAGGTCTCCAGGGCAGAGCACTTTAATGAGAAGCCTGGGCTGGGGGTGCTTGCAGGTTACGCGGACGCCCTGCGGCGTGGCCTGCGCGGGGGTCAGAGGCAACGCATCAGCCAGCGCGGACGTCCTGGGTCCGCACGGCAGCGCGCCGGGCGCCGCGCCCGGCCGTTTGGCTGCAGGCGCCGGGCCCTGCTTGGGCGAAGGCGCGACCCTGGCCATGTCGCTGGAGGCGCCGCTGCACGCGCGCCACGCCGCGCCGCAGCCTGCCGCGGGCGGCCGCGGCTGGCTGGCGCTGGCTGGGGAGCCAGTTGTGTACGCGCTGCCCGCGCCGCGCGTGCTGCTGCGCTGCATGCTGGCCCAGGCGCAGGGGCGGCATGCAGCGGTAGGGGCGCCTGCGCCTGCGGCAGCTGGCATGCCAGGCATGCCAGGCCGGTGCCAGAATGGGCTGGGGACGGGCGGCTGGGACGGCGGCGCGGGCGCGGCGGGGGACAGCGGCGAGAGTGGCAGCGGGGACGGGCGCTGGCAGACGGTCGGGGGCGCGTGCGGCGCCGGCGGCGCGGCGCAGGCTTCGTGGCAGGTGCCGGCGGGGAACGCGGCGGATGCGGCGTTTGCGGCGGCCACGACGGCTGTGGCTTTCGGCCTGGCGTCGGCTCTCATTGTGCGCGCCGCATGCATGCACAGCGTCTGCGGGCGGTAAAGGGTCTGCCAACTGTGGTCAGGTGGTCAGACCGGGAACAGCCCTGTCTTAGATGCATGCGTGGCGCATGCATGTCCGAAGATATGCGTTGCTATACAGCATGCGCCTGTGTCTGTCAACGCCAGATGCGGCAGTGTGGCAACCCTATTGGTCAGTGTTGTGCGCCAGTGTGATCCAGCATGCGTTTTTCAAGCTCTTGACGAGATGTGCGCTTGCACTTTTGGTTCGTTGTCGTCTGCGCTCCTGACGTTGCGCACGTGCTGAGAACAGCGTCTATGTACCTGCGACACATGCTGTTCCGCATGCAGCACAAATGCACAGGCCGGCCTTTCACACAGGCACTGTCAGCATTATCATGCCACCAGGCTTGTGCCCAGCTTCCCGAGCAAACCATAGGCCATATTACTAAGACTGCCCACGCCGCAATTCCGCCGGGTGCAGCTGTAAATAGACCCAAGCATGAAGGGAGAATGTGTGAGCACATGGTAGCAAAAACACTTCCCATTACGCATGAGCACGCAAAGTTCTAGGGACTGATGAAAGTGTTGCTGATATGCTGCACATGCAAAAATAACCTGTCGGCCACCCAGAGCTGCCAGGTCAGGCTACCAGCCTCGCTACCTCGCTGTTCTCCTCCCCTCCGTGACATCACAAGCCACCCACATACAGACCCAGACCAAACCTGACGCTCAGCGGCGCTGCTCTCAGCAGGCGCTGCTTGTGTCTATCCATCACAATGCAGGGGCCAGGTGCTTGACGTCCCCAATCACACAGGCCAGGCTGACATGCTGGGCAACGGGAGACTTGGGTGCTGCGACACAGTGGGGCTCACAGCAGATGCGGGGGAACTAACAAAGTGTAGGGGGCCATGCGCCCATCAGCAAAAGTGTGCATGCAGCTCATTTGACAGGGCCCGCCTGAGCCCTACAATGTCAGTCCGCGCGCTCGGCCGATAGCAGGGCGACGCATTGCCGCGCCGCGCGTCTGACGCATATGCCAAGCTAGCCCGCTTGGGGCTTTAGTCTTCCGGCCCACGCTCACAGCCCAGTGTGCTGCGCGACAGCAGGGCTCTCCGCGCGCACGGGGTTGTCGGGCGCCGCCAGCGCGGTCTCGGTGAGGTCCACGGCGCGCACGGCCGGGCCGCTCGTGTCCACCGCGTGCAGCGGCCGCATGTGTGCGCGCTCGCCGCCGGCGCCGCCTGGTCGCGCGGCACGGCGCAGGCCGCGCGTCAGCCGCCGGCTCTCCCCGCCTCTGTGCCTGCAGCACTTATCACCAGGCAGGGTACCGGCAGGATTTGTCTTGGCAGCCGCGGATGTGTCACGGCAGCGCCCACAGCATGCCAGTGATCACGGACACAAGCTGCCAAAGCACGTGGCTGTCAATTACACCATGCACATGGCCGTTCTGGCCCACGGCGCGGCTCCATGCGCAGCCCGCATGCGCCAGCACATCAGGCAACGCCACGCGCGGCCCCGACCACCCAGATCACCTGGCTCGGGCGGCTCGGTCGCGGCATTTACGAGCTCGTCCAGCGCGCGGTCGCGCGCCGCGACCCTAGCAGGGTCCAGGCGGCGGCCGGCCATGTGCGCGTCCAGCGCCTTTTGCTCGCGCGCCAGCGCGTCCGCCGCCGCCGCGTACTGCGGCGCCAGCGGCTTGGTGTACCTGGCGCGGCCGCGCCGCGGCCGCCTCGAGCAGGCTTACATGCATGCGCGTCCTTTCATCATGCCCCGACGCACAGGGGTAGGGCCCCCTATGCCTCCCCTGAAGAACACGTGACCCTACCCTGAGCCTACTGTATCCTGACGCGCAAGGCATGCATGCGGCATCCTAACGCAGGGCACTGCCGCTCTTGCGAGCACGGGATGTGCAGGGCTGCGCAGGCTGGAGAGGGCCGCCCGCTGGCGGCGCGCGCACCAGGGGTGCCGCACGAAAGTCTGGGCTTGCCTACATTGACGTTAGTGGCAACGGAGTCCTGATAGTACTAAATTCCCACATTTATACAGAATCGCACCAGGGGTGCCGCATGATCTGCGGGACGGTGATGCGCCTGGCGGGGTCCACGACGAAGATGCGGTCCAGCAGGTCGCGCGCCTCGGGCGACAGCGCGCTCACGTTGCCCGCCACAAACGGGCTCTCGCTCCAGCCGCGGTTCACCTCCTGCAGCCTGGGCGCGCGCGGCGCGCCGGCGGCGCGCGGTGTCAGCGCACCAGATGGCACGCGCGGCGAGGGCCACTGAACTGTCATGATGATGCAGCTGTGCATGCCATCGGTGCATGATATTTCATGTGCAGGCAGGCAGTCACTGCCGTGCGCTGACCGCACAACAAGCAGGACAGGCTGCAGACGACCGCACATGCCTGCCCAGGCTCTATTAACTGCGACATCATTTGCTACCGCTGCGCCACGCAATGTGGCGCGCAATATGGGGCCGCACCAGAGGTCGAGCGCCTCGTCGTCGACGGCCCCATCGTGCTGCCGCGCATGGTCGAACGGGAACGCGCCCAGCAGCATCACCACCGCCATCACGCCTGCGCGCGCCCGCGCCGCACCTCAGCCCTGCTGCATAGCCCTGTTGCACCTCACAAGACATACCTCACGATAGTTCACACACTATACTCTCTGCGCATTTCACATCCTTGCCACCACCACGGGCAGCATCATGCGCGCCGAGGCCGCTGACATGGCGAGTCATCGCGGTTCTTTTGGCAACCAATTAATAGCGACGCCCTTTCCTGCACGTGCTGCTTGCGAGGGCCGCGCCGGCCGCCCAGACGTCTGTCGCGCGCGGGTCATAGCGCCCGTTGCTGGGCGTGCCATCATCGTGCAGCAGCTCCGGGCCCATGTACTCCGCCGTCCTGAGCGCCAGCGAGCAGGCCCGCGTGGGTAAATGGCGCATGTGGCCAGTGCAGCAGTCAGCGTGCAGTCCTTCGCGCCAGCGCGCAGGCCGCACGGGCAGCTGCGCAGGCGGCCCGTGCAGCAGCCAGCACGCAGGCTCATGCCGGCGCAGCATGAAGCGCTTTGCGGCCATGTGCAGCCCTGACCTCTGTTCCCAGCGGGGCTGATTCCAGGGCGCCGCCAACCCTACCCTAGCACTTTGGGCGCACCCCAGCCGGGACGAGGCGCGGTCCAGCCCGCCTGCGTCGCCCTGGAAGGTCTTGGCGAAGCCAAACTGCGCCGGACGACCTTGCCATCAGCATAGGGCCCTGACCATACCCTGATATCAGGCTAGTCCAAACCCTGCTGGCGGCAGTGGGGTCCACTGACTGACTGTGTCATTTTAACTGCTTCCATAGGTCAGTCGTGGCCGGCAAGCATGTGCGCAGCGCCTGCTCATCCTGGTGGTCAGAGCAGGGCGGCGGGCGGGCGCTCGCACGTCGCAGAGCTTGATCACCGGCGGCTTCTGGTCATCCAGGAGCGTGTTGTCCAGCTTCAGGTCCCTGCGCGGCGGCGCCGGGTGCGTCATGGGCGCGTCCGTGCAACGCCGCTGGGACAGAGGGCAGGCTGTGCGCGCATGGCCCTGTGGCCGCAGTGTGCTAACCTGACCCTAACCCCAGTGCACTGCTTGGGCGCAGTCCAGGAAGGCCTGCCGGAGCGGCTCACAGTGCTGCGGTGGCCCAGGTGGGCTCAACGCCCGGCGCCGCCTTCAGCCACATGCACGAGTCGTGTGGTAGAGTGCAAAGGGGCCACCCAAGCAGGCGCGCCTGTGCGCGATGGAATGCTGGTGGCAGTACGCAACGGCGTCGATGAATTGCTGCGCAGCGCAGCGGCCCAGCTGTCAGTGGTGGCAGGCCCGCGGTGCAGGCAAGGGAGAGCACACATGCTGGCTTGCTGCGCTACTGAGGCGGCAGACGCATGTGCAGGCAGCGAGCACACGCATGCGTCAATTGCAAGCTATCTGGCGATGCGACACCAGCAGCAGAATGTAATTCGTCCGGCAGGATATGGCAGGTTGGAGAACAGCAAGGGCTTCACACAGACCTGGGCGGCATGCCTGCATCGGCAAGAGCGCCTCTTCACAACGAAGGGACAAGCCGGACGCACCTCGCTGCAGAGCAGCTGCAGACGTACCTGTAGGAAGCAGGCAGGGCCGCGCGGACTGCAGTGTGCATGGTTGGTAGGGCTGGAAACCCTAGACAGGCAGGCCGACGCAGCAAGCAGGGCCGCGCGGCGCACCCGGAACAGGTAGCGCGCCTCGTCCTCGCTCAGGATGAGGCCGCTGGGCTGCGGCGACGCCCAGCGCTCCGACACGTGCGCCGTCAGCGGGCCGCCCTGCGCGCACTCCTGCGCAGGCACGCCCCCCCCCCGTCAACGATGGGGCTACCAGGCTGGCCCATAGTTTGCACCCCTGCTGTCGGACGGTCATCTGCACCTTTCAACGCAGGAAGGCCTGGCTTGCTCCGAAGGCACACTCGGTCCCGGGCTTAGACTGTTCAAGCTGTGCACCTTGCAGCGCAGCGCTCGGCGGCTGCCGCGCAGCGGTCAGGAGCCCCGCAGATCGGTCGAGCCGGGGCGCGCCATGGCAATGCCCAGGTGGTCGCGCGTGAGCATGACCTCGTAGATGTTGATCAGGTTCATGTGCCCGGGGCCCAGCAGGGACTGCAGGCGGATCTCGCGCAGGATGCTCGCCACCAGCTTCTTGGACACGGGCCGCGCAAACAGCTTGATGGCGATCGGCAGGTTGCGCTTGCGGTCCGCGAACAGCCAGGTGTCCGCCTCCGCGCCGCGTCCCAGCAGCTTTATGGCCCGGTACCGCGCCTGCATGCCACACCGCGGTGTGCAGCCCTCTTGACTGGTGGAACATAACATGACACCCATGCACGCGCATGCACATACAGCTCAATTCTCCCTGCCTGGGTCGCACTCCCTCCAGCGACTCAGCTTGTCGCCCTGGAAGGCCTGGCGCACGCACCGCAAAGCCGTGCGGCGCATCTGGCCCCGCCGCTGCCGCCTGTGGCTTGCTGCCGTGCGGCATTGGGGTTGCCTCGGCGGCGCCGCTCTTTGCATCGCCCTGCCCTTGTGCGCAGGCGCAGTTGCCCATCTTACCACCACCACAACCGTTGCAGCTAAACAGCCGCGGTCACTGTGGCAACCGCCTGTGGGTATGTCCCCTCTCCCGGCTAAGGGAGGTCCTGCGCAGTACAAAGAATGCCGGTAAACATCTGCACTGTCTTGGTACGCACAGCACTGCTATCGAACAACACGAGGGAGCTGGCTCAGCCTGACTGGCACATGCAGCTCTGTCCTGGTGGGATCTGCGACAACATCCTTCACTGCAGATGAGCGCAGAGTACAAGTTTGTGCAGATGCAGGCACGTGCGCCGCGTTGCTTGGCATGTGCACATGCAGAGTGCGACTAGTCATTGCCTCAGCTGAGTTAGCACGAAGTCCGCTGCTGAATGCCGTCGGATGCGGCGTTGAAGCGAGCCGTCAAGAAGAACGTGCGCCCGGCATCGGCTTGGCACCGCTCCTGCAGCTCAAGTGCTCCTGCTGACCAAGCTGACCCTTTGCGACCAGGAGAAGGAGTTGAAGCGCACCTCGGAGCCTCCTAGAGCCTCCGGTTCGACCGCAGAGGCAGCGCCCTCCAACACGACCGCAGAGGCCGCGCCCTCCGTGAGCGTGAGCGCCCATCGCGTCACGCAGACAAGTATATCTGCGCCTGTGTTCTCTGTGGCTTTATTAGTGAGCGACACAAGGCTAGAAATTTGGGCAACGGAGTGCAATCCAAGTTTGCTCAGAGAGCCTCTTCCCGTCCGCTCGTGCAGGTCCTCTTCCCGTCAGCGCTGACAGCGCGCCAGCGGGCCGCCCTGCACGATGTCGCCGGCAGCGCCGGCGTCGCGCACATCAGCACCGGCGACGGCGCGCAGCGCCGCATCTGGCTCGGCAACAGCGCCGCCGCCACCGTGCGGCCCGCCAACACCCAGCCTGCTGCCGCACCGCCCTGGTCCACCTGTGCCTCTAGCGTCTTGTACAGTTCCTGCCAACCAGGTCGACCAGACTTTGAGGAAGCGGCGACGCGCGTGCAGGCGGTCGAGGTGCCCGAGGGCGCGCTCTCTGATGACGCACTGTGCGCGCTGCTGCGCCAGCACCTGTGTCTGGACGCCGCGGCCGCGCTCAGCGCGCCCGCCCCAGCCGCGCAGGCCAGCCAAACCACAGGCCCTGCCGGCTACCCGCCAGCGGACGGCGGCGGACAGGGAGGCGGTCGCGGGCGCGGCGCGGAGGGCGCCGCGGCGCGCGCGCGGCCCGCTGTCGGCCGCGGAACGGGGCCCGCGCGGCCGCTGACGCTGGACGAGTTTGTGGCGCGCACGCTGCCGCTCATCGAGCTGGAGCGGGAGGCTGAGGTCGCGCAGGTGCGGTCCCCGGCCGAGGTCATGCGCTGTGGTACAAAGACAAGTGCGCGGCAGGGCTGGCGGCCCTACCATGAGCGCCAGGCATGCAGGCGTGCTGAAAATGTCTCTGTGCATGCACCCCGTGACGCACAAGGCGGGCCCGCATGCAGCCGGTTACCTGTGTGTCTGGCGCCCAGTCAGGCTTGCAGCAGGCGGCCGCTGATACGCATGCAGGGCCGAGGTTGACGGCGGGGCCGACCCAACCCCGGGCCGGTGCCGCGCGCAGGCGCTGGAGAGCTCGGCGGCGAAGCAGCCGGAGGCCGCGGCGGCCTCGGGGCGCGCGCTGCTGAACCTGCGCGTGCGCGACGCGGAGGGCGGTCTGCTGGGGCGCACGCTGCTCACCCTCGTCTCCAACAAGGCGCGCAACGGGCCCTTGGCTGGGCCGCATGCGTATCAGTGCTGCAAAATGGATGTGTTGATCTTGAGCGACACACTTGTGCCAAGCGAGAAGACAAGCGAGCGTTTTCGCCCGGCGCGCAAGCAGGGCGGGGGCTCGATCGCGGCGCCGCTGCCGCCGCACCGGCTGGCGCCGCACGACCTGGTCGCGCTGCGCGCGGCGCGCGGCGGCGGCGGCGAGCCGCCGCTGGCGTCCGGCGTGGTGTACCGCGTGCGCGAGGACGCGCTCACGGTCGCGCTGGAGGAGGCGCCCGAGCACGACATGGACTTCCCTCTGCGCGTGGACAAGCTGGCCAACGAGGCGCGCCATCGTCAGGAGGGGGGGTGTCAATTCCTGGGGTTAACGAACCTAGGGTTGTGACCCTGAAATGTAAGAAGACCCCACCATCTCCGGGGCTGCTGGCGGCGGGCCGCCGTGAGGGCCAGCGCGGCGCCCCCCGCATGTCCGGGCGCGTGCGCAGGCCGCAACGCTGCGGCAGGCGACGCGGCGCGTGCCGCTGCCGCGCGTGCTGCACTGGCACCCGGCGGCGATGCGGCTCCCAGGGAAGAACAGGGCCGGCGCGCATCGGAGAGCTCGCGCCGCGCAGGTGACGTACCGCCGCCTGCGCGAGACGCTGGCCGCGCTCGGCCGCGCAGCCGCCGCGGGCGGCCCGGCCGCGCCGCTGCTGGGCGTGCTCTTCGGCGCCGCGCAGCCGCGCTTCCTGGACGCGCCGCCGGCGTGGACGCCGCGCAACGCCGGCCTGGACGCCAGCCAGCGCGCCGCGGTTGGCCGCGCGCTGGCCGCCAAGGACGTCGCACTGGTGCACGGGCCCCCAGGTGTCTCCGCAGGCCTGGTCTGCGAGCTCGTGGCTGCATCTCAGTTTGCACAGCCTGACAGTCATGCCTGACACTGTGCACAGCAGAGTCTTGGGTCCGTTCAAGGTATAGTTCGGTGACCAGGCTGCTCCAGCGGGATCTGCTACACAATGACTCACCCAGTGGCAGAGCATGCACCAACGCATTGCCGTGCTTGGCAGGCACGGGGAAGACCACGGCGGTGGTGGAGATTATCCTGCAGGAGGTCGCGCGCGGCAACAAGGTGCCCTGCTGCAAAATGTGTCCGTTCATTACATGTTGCATTCTCTTGCTGGCGCCTGTGCAGCCTGCAGACCATGTCCAGTGTTGATGAGGCGCATAATGCTTTACCAGCATTCTTCAGGCATCACACGCATCAAATAAATGAAGGAATGGCACTTGCGTCTGGCTCATGTCAATACAGCCTGCATGGCCTGCGCTGCGATTGTTTGCAAAGGCGCCCAACCGCCTGCTGCTGCGACCGGCATGCCATGCGCCCCGCTGTCATGCGCTGTCGCAGCGCGTCAGGGGCGTCACGTGTGGCTTTCCAGCAGAGTGCAATGTTGATGGGAGGCGAATGGCATTCCAGCCGTCAAGCGGTTTGCGCAATTGCTGGCAGGTGCTGGCCACCGCGGCATCGAACATTGCGGTCGACAACCTGGTGGAGCGCCTGGCCGCGGCCGCGCCTCGCCTGGCCCTCGTGCGCACCGGCCACGCCGCGCGCCTGCTGCCCTCGGTTCGTGCCCCGCCGAGCGTCAACCACCTCGCTGCTGTGGGTCACACAGCAGCGGCGGCCAGCAAGCTGACTCTGGCACATGCTGACAGAAGCTTGGAGGCGATCTGGGTCATCGCCCTTGCTTCTATGCAGTGCGCTCGTCCGCTCGCAACCTGGCGAGCAGGGATGCCGTGCATGCACCAGCCCCTGGCGCTGACAAGCCTTTGGCGAACAGACCTGACCAGATGTGCATCTTATCAGCTCATGGTCCACTCCGACAGGAGTGAAAAAGGGGGGACAGGCATGGGGCCCAGGTGCTCGCTGCCTCAGGCGGAGGCTGGCCCCGCCGCAGGTGCTGGCCACCAGCCTGGAGGCGCTGGTGCTGGCCTCGGACAGCAGCGCGCTCGCGCGCGACTGCCGGCGCGAGATGAAGGCCGCGACCGCGCGCCTGCTCAAGCTGGGCCGCAAGGCGCGCTGGCCGCTCGCGCTACACCGCGACTACCTCCAGCGACTGGCTGCAGCAAAGTGTCTAGGTGGCGTGCCAGGGAGTGCATGCTCAGGTACGTGCATGCTTCTCTCCCGCCCGCCGGCAAGACACAAAGGAAGGCTGACGTTTTGATGTTTTGCCGCGCATGAGCCTGCCCTGTACGCGCGCGCCAGGACTATGCTGAGCGGCGCGCGCTGCGGGGCGAGCTGCGCGCGCTGTCGAAGGAGGAGCGCAGCCGGCAGCAGAAGGCCATCGGCGAGGCGAGCCTGCCTGGCGCGTGCTTGAGCTCATAGATGTGTTGCAAACACAAGCTTGGCAGCTGCCCTGGTGCCCTGGTGCTTTGCACACAATGTCCAGAGCATGTGAACTACAGGCTCATGAGCAGAGTCCTGGAAAGAGGTTCCCAAGTCGTCAGCACGGTCCAAACGTGAACAGGTTGAACAGCATTAATGTGACGGCGCTGGCTGACCCGGGGGCGGCCGGCCCCAGGTGCTCGGCCGCGCGCGGGTGGTGTGCGCGACGCTGACGGGCGCGCTCGCGTACGACCTGCGCGACCTCGCCTTCGATGTGGCGGTCGTCGACGAGGCCGCGCAGGCGCGCCGCTGAGCTGCCCAGCGGGACATTTGCGTGCCGCTGCCAACCTGCATCAACGACCGCATGCCAGCGCCGGACATCAAGAATTATGTTCAGGTTAGTGCAAATCAACCTGAAGGTCAATGTCGGGCATGCAGCAGGTCGTCTCCATGCGAGCACAGCACCCAGAGCGGCCTGTATTGAGCAAACAGTAGGGGATAGGGTTGGGGTAGGCACTGAGCTTCGCAGAATGCTCTGTGTTACTGACCTGCTTGAATGCGGCAGGCGCTGGAGGCGGCCACATGGGGCGCGCTGCTGAAGGCGCCGCGCGCGGTGCTCGCCGGCGACCACCTGCAGCTGCCGCCGACCGTCATCAGCGACGCCGCCGCGCGCCAGGCGCGCCTGGCCGCCAGGCCCGTTAGTGCGGCCATGCAGGGGCGGCCGCCAAGCATGTTCGCTTCATATACTTGTTGCTCCTTCAGCTCGCTCTCGTGTGCGCTGCCCCGCCTGCTGGCGCGCTGAGTCAGACACTGCGCTCCCAGACACCAGCCCAGGGTTTTTCGGCGGGGCACGATATGCAGCATCCGTGCCTGGTCACAGAGAGAGCGGCAGCGACCCAGACGCCTCCTGCTCAGCGCCCTTTCCTGTTCACCTTCCAAGCGATTGTAAAAGCGTGTTGGAAGCCGTACATAGAGACCCTAAGACCCTAAGGACAACACCCGGCGCGTAGGGCCTGGCGGAGACGCTCTTCGAGCGGCTGCAGGCGCTGCACGGCGGCGCGGCGAGCGAGATGCTGACCGTGCAGTACCGCATGCATGCGGACGTCATGGACTGGGCGTCCGCCGAGCTCTACGGCGGCCGCCTCAGCGCGGCCGCGGCGGTTGGCGGCCACACCCTGGCCGACCTGCCGGCGCGCGCCCCTGTCCACTCTCACTTGGCAATTGACATTTGATGTAGCGCTGTGCAGGCTGTTTATGAGCCACTCGCGTGCAACTGTGCTATCAGAGTAGCAGCAAGTGCTGCAGCAGGCGCGCGGCGGCCCTCTTGCAACCCTGTTGTGGTCTGCACAAGGACTGGGCCCTGCCTGGGGCGCGACGCCGGGCAAGGCGGGGCACAGCGGCGAACCACCGTCATCTTGCTGCTGGCTTTAATTGGATGCCGACACCCGCTCCATGAGGCTGGCAGGGTGCAGACGCGGGGGGCGGTCTGCACAGAGAGAGACCCTGCCTGGGGCGCAACGCCGGCAAGTCACAATGGCGAAGAAGCACTGTCCTCTCGCTGCTGGCTCCAGTCGGGTGCCGACACCCGCTCTGCGGGGTTGGGGTTAGTTCACACCCGACCCTTATGTGCAGGGCGTGGACGCTAGCGCGGCCGCGGAGCTGGGCGTGCTGGCGCTGATCGACACGGCCGGCTGCGGCATGGAGGAGGTCGCGGAGGAGGGTGGCGACTCGCGGTCCAACCCGGGCGAGGCCCGCGCAGCGCTCGCGCACGCAAGCCGGCTGCTGGCCGCGGGCGTCGCGCCGGCCGACGTCGGCGTCATCACGCCCTACAACGCGCAGGCGCGGCGCCCACTTGTGGACCTCGTTGGGGTTTGGAGGAGACGTGCCCTGTGTAGTGTTGGGCCAGGTCACAGCGTACTCGTGCGCCACTGGCAATGCTGGGGAGGCGTTCGGCAGTGCGGCGGCAGCGGCACAGGCGCGAGCGCGCCCCGCCCAGCGCGGCTGCAGAGCCGGCGCGCCGCGACACCGCGGCCAGGTGGCGGCGCTGCCGCCGCTGGCGCGCTACGAGCGCCTGGGGCTGGCCAAGCGCTCTTGTGCGTGCGTGCGTGCGAGGTTTTTGAGAGGGTGTCCGCAGGTGGCTGCTGCCACTGCTGGCACGCTCCGAACACCCGTGGCTCACTGGCCAGGCGCTCTTGTGCGTGCGTGCAAAAGCTTTTATGCCCTAGAGGGTGTCGGCAGGTGGCGCTGCTGCGCGAGCTGCGCGTCGGCGCGCTGGCGGCCGTGGAGATCAGCAGCGTGGACGGCTTCCAGGGCCGCGAGAAGGAGGCCGTCATAATCTCCATGGTGCGCTGCAACGCGGAGGGCGCCATCGGCTTCCTGGCCGACCGCCGCCGGTGCGCGCCCGGTGCCGCGCTCCGCTCGCCCTGCGCGTATTCAGGCCCCTACTATGATGCCATCATCGATGAGCCCCGCCAGGAACTTTGCTCGGGTCGTGAGCTTGTGACCCATTGTGTCACGGCGATGCGCTCGCGATATACCCTGGTACCTTCCTCCGCAGTTTATGAAAGCCCGTTTACATGTTCGCATTGGGGACCGCTCTCATGCCCGTGTCCCGTGCGCCGCAGCATGAACGTGGCGGTCATGCGCGCGCGGCGCCACTGCGCGCTGGTGTGCGACTCGGAGACGGTCGGCCGCGACGCGTTCCTGGGCCGCCTGCTCACGCACTTTGAGGCGCGGGGCCAGTACCTGAGCGCGGACGAGCTGACAGGCGGCTGACCGCGGCCGAACTGGTGAGTGCCCAAGGGCGCCCAGCCGGCAAGCGCCTGAGCGCAACGCAATCGAGCAGGCGGGCAGCCGAGGCAGTGCGCTCAGCTAGCTGCCGCCTGCTGGCTTGCGGTGTGTGTGACGCATGGCGTGTTGCATAGCTGCCTCGTAGCGAGCGCTGCCTGAGGGTGCCGGCTGGAGGCCTGGGCACAATGCGCCCTTGCATGACGGCAGTTGGCCGCGCGCGTGTTTGCCTTTTGTAAAAGTTCCTGGGTTATTTGCCAGATGGGCGCGGCCGCTCGCTGGCTGCTTGACCATCCGAGCAGGCGCACCATGCAATCCACGGTTTGTGCAGCTGCGAGTGGAGAGCAAGCACGAGCGGAAAGCTGATGGCCGGCTGCCGGCAGCTGCTTTCTCCATGCAGCAGCCCATCGCAGCGTACCGGCAGCTCGGAGGGTAAATTGCAAAGCTTGGCTGGAGGGTGTTGGGGCAGATGTTTACTCACACCTGGTCGCGCCAAATCAATGCCGTGGTCAGTAGCTGCAACCTCAGGGTTTCTGGACACACCCAGATCAGAACACACAGAGCAGAACACTCCACTGAGTGGACGGACACACAGAGCAGACCACACCCTCGCCCAACTCCCAATAGTCAGCGCAAACCTCACTTGCGCGCTACTCGTAGGCATGCCCCAGCGCGTCCACGCCCTCATGCCGTCCGATGAACCAGGGCCGCTCATCGGGGCCCAGCAGCGCCGGCGGGAGCGCGAAGGGCACGGGCACGCGCACGCGCAGCACCGCCGGCGCGGCCCCCGCTGGCGCAGCCTCTTTGACCTCGAGCGCAGGCGCCGGGGCTGGCGGCGCTGGCGTTCCCAGGTTCGCCTGCAGCGCCCAGAACTCGACGCCCGGCGGCTCACCCTGACCCTTTGGCTCACCATGACCCAGCTCACCCTGACCCTCCGGCAGCGCTGCCCCACGCGTGCCCTCCGCAGCAGCAGCCGCTCCGCTCGCAGAGGCAGGAGCAGCGGCAGCATCGCCGGCATCTGGAGCGGGTGCAGAGGCGGCCGGGCGGGCGGCCGCGCCGCTCCCTGCGGCAGGCGCCGCGGGGGTGGCCGCGGCGGCGGCCGCCGCGCGCGCGGCGGGCCGGTACCCGATGCCCAGCGCGACCAGCGGCGCCGACGGCGCCTCGCTGCAGCAGAAGCCCCGGTGCCGGTGCGCCTGGTACCGCTGCGCAGCGCGGGTGGGCGTCAATGTGAGCACAGATGCAGGCATGAGTCGACTGCCAGCACCACATACGGACATGCCACCTGCAGCGTTCCAGCTGTGCTCCGGCGGGCCAGGGCGGCGTCAGCGCCACGGCCGGCCGCGCGCGCCTGCTCCAGCGACGGCAGCAGCAGCACGCCCAGCTCGAAGCTGCGGATGTGCAGCTCCTGGTCGACCGGCTTGGGCTTCTTGTTCAGCTTGCCCCAGGCCGCCTTGGACAGGTTGTGGGAAGTGAGGATGAAGTACGCCAGCCTACGGCAGCATGCGCGCCCTCATGCCGCGGCCGCGAGCACAGTGACCCTCAACCGCATGTCAGCACCGCTGAAATTGGCGCATGAGGCATGTCGTGTACAGGTATAGCGGTGCAAGAGCGGCAGCGCAGCTTTACGTCAAGACCAATGGAAGCGCTGCCGCTGCAGGCTGGCAGCGCACTGTCAGACCGCACACCGATGCGGGGCTGAGCGCGGCGGCTGCAGGCGGGCACCTGTCGCCGCGGTAGCGGCAGTAGGTCTTAATGTGCGGCATGGCGGCTGCGCGCCCGGACGCCTCGCCGCCCCAGCGCGCCCACAGCGGCATGAGCGCGTCAATATAAACGCACTCGCGCCGCCCGGGCAGGCTGCCGCCCGCCTCCCAGCCCTGGTTGCTGGTCCGCACCTGCGCGGCTCCCGCACGCCTGGACGACTGGGTCCCCACCTCGGGGTGCCCTGCCATGGTCATGCGGCCAAGCTGGTATGCCATCCGCCCGTCAGGAGAAGCCCCAGCCGACGAAAAGTGTGGTGCATCCTCTTCACTGGTACCACTACAAGCACTTAGCAGGCAACTATAAACAGTCTGCGGCGCATGCGGCGGTACCTGCTCGATGGTGGGGTAGACCAGGCGCAGCCCCGCGGCGCCAGGCAGCGGCGGCCCCAGCGCGGTGAGCTGCCCATCTGCGGCCGCGCAGCGCGTTGGTGGCGCGCCCGGCGTGCCGCGTTCAGACTGTGGGGCCCTAGATAGGGAGTGCGTCCCAGGCAGGGCGTTGCATACCTAACGCCCTTGAGATAAGGCAGAGGTCACAGTCAACAATGCGGCAGCATGCTGACACGCCGCGGGCGGCGGCCTGCGCACGTCCCGAGGGGCGGCGCGGGCGCACTGGCGCCGCGGCACTGGCCGGCGGCCATGCTCTCCCGCATCTCAGCTATCCAGGCCGCGTCCACCTTGCCGAGCGAGGAGAAGCTCCACGCGAGCGGCGCGCGCCGCATCGCCTCCGGGAACGCCTCGCGGCTGAGCAGCCCTGGCGGCGCGCGGGCGCGGGCGGCTGGGAGGCTGCAGGCGCGCGGGCGCGGACGGCTGCGAGGCTGCGGCGGAGGGTGGCTGCTGTGAAGCCGCAAACGCCGGGCGCCCTGGCGAGCGGCATGCGGCCATGGAAAGCGCGAGGGGCCGTGGCGTGCGCCTTGGCGCAGGGTTGGGATCATGGCACATCATGCTCAGGGTTTCATTCCGGCTGTGATCTCGGCCACCTCGCTGTCGCAGGGGAGCGCCTGATGCACTCTGCCGCTGCCGCAGCCCTGCAGCGGGGTCCGCTGGGTCGGCAGGGACGCACCGCGCGCGCGCATGTGGCCGTATTTCCACACGTCGCGACCTGCGCTAGCAGCGCTGTCACTGCGCTGCACATACAGTGTGGCAACACAGAATCGATGGCAGCATTGCACGATCATGCGGTGAGCCGATCACACGCCGATCAGCATGCCGTGCTCGCGAGCAGCATGCCGACGGCGGGTGATATGCACGAGTTGAGCGCGCTCTAGATCTGCGACGTGCTTGCCGAGGGGGTTGGCACGCATTGATGCTGGATAGAGCAGTCTGTGCTGTGCTGTGTGTGCCAGAGTGGGTCGACATCATGGACGAGCGCCGCGCAGTTGATAGACAGGCAGCCGTGCGCTTACAATTCGATCTGTTGTGCTCAGGCTCACGGGCCTTTCAAAGGAGCGGGGATGCGCCGAGGCGCGCCTCTGTGCGTGCCCGGCACGGAGGGCAGCAGCGCGCCGCGCGCAGACGAGAAGTCGTGGCGGTCCACGAGCGCCGCAGCGTGCGCGGCGTCCGCGGCCGGCAGCCGCAGCTTGGCCAGGTAGTCGCGCAGCGCGGCGCCGAACTCGCTGCGCGCCGGCGAGTCCGCGTCCTGGGCGGCAGGCACGTTGCCTGGTGCAGGCGCGGCGGCAGCCACGCATGCCATGTATGCAGACGCGCGGCATCACCCCAGGCGGGCGCCACAGGCTGGAACCCTGGTGCAGCTGCAGGCCCTTGATGACACTTGCACACCGCGGGCCGCGCTGCGCCCCACGGCGCATTAAAAACGATGATCGCCCCGGGCTCCAGTGACCGTGGAAACCAGAGGGAAGGAGCCCGGACGGCGCGCCTTGGGCGGGAAGTCCTGCACCCAGGCGCCCTGCGTCTTGCAGCAGCAGTCGCCAAAGAGGAGGTTGGCCGTGTGGACGATCACGCGCAGGCCGGCCGGGTACTCCGCCAGGAACGCCTGCCGTCCAGCGCGCGCCCACACCCCATTGTAGGGTCACCGAAACCCTACATCGAGTTTGTTGCACGCACCACACCTTGGCGTGCAGTGATATGGATCCAGGCCGCTGCGGAGATGTCGCCGCAAGAGGCATGCTGCAAAATTCCTGAGAGGGAAAGAGGTACGACGAAGAGTCGACGTACACATGCAATGTGTGCTATCAGCTCCAGCACCACAGCAGCGGCGGGTGCTGCAGGTGTTGTCGACCATATAGGGCAGCCTCCTCTCCTCCTCGACACAGAGCGCTGCATACGTACGACATGTGTGCCAGAATTTGCTGCGCAGTATCCTCCGCAACACCTACCCCCCTTGGTGCCTCTGTCAAGTAGGCAGTCTCAAGATAAGGTATAGGGTAGGGTGGGGTGCAGACAGGGGCGCGCCTTGGTGTGGTGCGTGCCGTACGGCGGCATCTGCGGCGCATGGATGACCCAGTTCCTGTCGAGCGCCGCCAGGCGCATGCTCTCCCGGCTGCGCGGCAGGCCGCGGCGCCTCAGCGGGGGCCTGCTGCGCCCGATGCCGGGTGGGGCGGCGCGCGCACAGCCCCCGCTCCTGTGGCGGCCCGCCGTGCGCATGCATGCGCCCGCGACATTGCCCTGGTGGGCGGGCATGTGATGATGTTGCAAATCCGTGGACGTCACAGTACGCTTCAGGACAGCAAGTGGTGGCATCGTGCACACTGCTCAGTGTGCTGCATGCACGGCAGCCGTGCAGGCAGTGACAGACACCGGCAGCACGTGCGGGCGAGTGCAGAACTTTGAGCAGCGCAGTGGGCGTGGGGCAGCACTTCTCAGCATGCCGGTCGCCGTGCACGATGACCACGCGCAGGCCGTCCCGCAGCAGCGCCGGCGCGGCCTCCAGCTGCCACCCGATGTCGATCATGTAGTTGCTGACCAGCACCCAGCGCGGGCCCGGCGGCAGGAGGTCGCGCATGCGCAGCCCCAGCGCGCCCCTGCCGCGACCGTACCGTCGGGTTAAGGTTGGATAGTGAAAGGTCATGCATCCTGGCCGGACTCGCGCAGCGCCTCACTTCGCATGCCCGCGCCAGGTGCGCTGGGAGGCGGCACACTGCGCATCTGCAGGGCCGTGGCTGCAGAGCAGCACACACCGAAGGTGCCCAGCCCGGATCTTATGAGCGCGCCATGCATCGGCGCCCGCACAACATGCGCCAGCCGCGACCGCATAGGGGCTAATGAGGGCACCAAAGTGACAGAGCAGTAGAGTCGTGATGAGTGGCTGGCTGCTTGGGTGGGCAGAGAGCGCACGCGTTGGCGCCGGGCTCCAAGCCGCGCACGTGGAGCAGGCCAAACGGCATCTGCTGGTCGTCCGCCGCGCCGGCCGGGCTCGGCGGCGCCAGCCCTGCCTGAGGCGGCGCGCCCTCATCCCGCGCCAGCAAGGCCTCCGGGGAGCCTGCGGCGGGACCAGCGTGCAAGCGCGGCCGCTTGGGCGGCGGCGCCGCCACGCCGGCGGCCGCCACGGTGACCAGCGTGGTGGCCTGCCGGCTGGCCACGTAGAAGCGGTGCCGGCCGTCCACCAGCTCAGCCTGCGCGCGCAGACCGCCCTTGTTCGGAGCATCGAGTGGACCAGCTACATGCTGCGCCGCGGCCCTGTTTGTGCATGCGCATGCTGCCCCTCCACTTCTCCCCCCCGGGCCCACTGCTGAACTCGGCACGCTCCCTCGGATGCACCAGCTACGCGCTGGGCCGAGGCCCTTTTGCGCACGCGCATGCTGCCCCTCCACTTCACCCCCCCCGGCCCACTGCTGAGCTCGGCGCGCTCCCTCTCTGTCTGGCTGGCCCGCCTGCGCATATGGCAGGAGCTGGGAAGTGCACTCAGGCGCTGCACACAATCAGCAATGGGCCTCTTCTATGAGCCCCTCGCTTATGTCACGCCGTCCCTGAAAAGGACTGTGCAGGGACCTGTTGTGCTACTTCTTCTGCAGCACGCAGTGCTGATAGCAGTGAGGGGCAAGGCTCCACACATGTCCCTCGTCGAGCACGTACACCGCGCTCCACTGCCCAGGCGCGCTCTCCTTTTCCACCACCACGGCTGCAACAAAGCAGTTTGCATATCAGCTGGAGCAGAACAGCCGCCTGGCTCCAGACAGGTACATGGCAGTCATTTTTGCAAGGCAAAGGGACCTGTGACACTGCAACAGCAGGTTCTGTGACGTTAAGCAAGCAAACAGTGTGCATTGACCCAGAGGCATGCATGTTGCCTATAACAAGATGGAACGCACGGTTCTTGCTGAGCACGTGCAAGCGCAGACTGGCGCCGGCACACGACACGGCGAAGTGCGCCTGTGATACGTAGGGGTCGTTCAGCCCATGCTGGCCTCGCCCAATGATGTGCTCTTCCGTCCCGCACACATCCAGCTGGCTGCCATCCTGGAAGTGGAGCTCCAGCGTTGCTGCTGTGCCGACGGTGCGGTCCTGCGCAAGGCAGAGTGCATGTATCGCTCACTCTCCGTGTGTTGCTCGCTCCGCGGCGGAGCTATCGCGCTGTCTCAGCGCTGTGCTGCAATTGCCCGTCCACCCACAGGTGTGAGAGCTCGTTAATTATAGAGAGTGCCTGCATAGCCTGCTCAACGTACGACTCAGCTAACAGCTCACCCCGCCAAGGGTAGGCCGCCCAGGTGGCCTGTGGAAAGCAACACCGGCTGCTCTTTTTTTCCGTTAAGCTGCTCTGCCGAGTACAGCTTGAGCTGCTTTTACCGAGTGCCACACATAGCTTTCAGGTGCAGCTCAGAGCGTATTGTTGTGGTGCAGCAAGCCGTTTTGTAGCTGGTGCAGGCAGCGGCGCTGGTCATGGCGCGGAATGGGGTGGAGCTCCTGTCGTTGCAGGCGAGCTTGCCTCCCTGGCCAGCTTCTAGCCTGTTGCCTGTTGCGACTGCTTTAACGAGGAGGCTGCAGACAAAGTGTTCCCCCTTGCAAAGGACGCGCTCGGGAGCTGCCGCACTTTGCTGATACACAGTGCAACAATGCAGCGTTCTTTCTTACTTACGAGTACTATAGTGCAAGCAGTGTTGACTAAAAGCAAAGTCCATGGACAGAGCTGACACATGACGGCTGGCGAGTGTGCTGCAGGGCAACATCAAGCGCGACCCCGAGGGCTATGCGGATGAGTTCCAACTGCAGGTCAGTATGCACGCATGCCTCAGTGAGTTGCGCAGCGCTCCTGCCAAGCTGTCTTGCGTCCACGCATCAGCACGTGACGCCTGTGTGGGGGTGCAGCTGCGGCACTACCGCGCGTGCCTGGACATCTTCAACATGAAGCCCAGCAAGGAGTCGCGCGAGTTCGCCGAGCTGGTGGGCTTCATTGCGCAGGCGCGCGCGCCCGACTGTTGGGCCTGCTCCCTCCATCCGCAGGGCGGTTTGGACAGCTTTAGCGGCGGTGAGACTTGGTTTTTAACCAGTGAGCTACGTGTTTGCAGTGCTTGATATTGCCCATCTTGGCTGCGTCGGGGGCGTCTCCTCACACCGCGGGAAATTGTTGTGACGCCATTTTGAGCAAGACACGTGGTGCATATGTGGCGCGCGGCGTGTCCTGCAGACCCATCGCGCCGTCTCTAACACAGTCTGTGCGCCTGTCTTAACGCTGACACTGTTGGTTGGGCTGAGCAGCAAGCGCGCGCAGGTGGTCGGCTGCTACCCCAAGGAGGTGGCGGGCTTTGCGGCGGAGCTGATGCGGCTGCTGGATACGCACCACGACGTGCTCGACTCCGCGCTGCGCCAGGCGCTCGTCAAGGCGCTCATCCTGCTGCGCAACCGCGGCCAGGCGCGCTGCCGCGCTCTTGGCGTTGCACACCCACAGAGGGGTCGCTAGACTAGGTGCGGTGTCTCGCATCACTCTGCATGTGAGGGATTGTGATGTATTCTGCTCGTGCGCTCACTTGCTGCTCTTTTCCTGAAGGCTCTGCGCACATGCCCCACGCGCGCTGCACGCTGTGTCTTTGAGGAGGCGGGCGCGCTCGGCGAGGCCCGGGCTCTTACGCGCACGACGAGGGCTGTGCTTTCACGCGCTCAGCGAGCCCCAGGCTCTCATGCTCGGCGAAACCCGGGCTCTCATGCGCTCGGCGAGGCCCGTGCTCTCATGCGCTCGGCGAGGCCCGGGCTCTTCTGCGCTCCGGCGAGGCCCGGGCTCTCAGGCGGCATGCGCGCCGGGCGCAGGTGGAGGCGACCGAACTGCTGCCGCTCTTCTTTCGCCTGTTCCGCTGCCCGGACAAGGCGCTGCGCCGGCTGCTCTTCCGCCACATCATCGCCGGTGCGCGGCCGCTCACCCAGGCGCACATGCCCGCGCGCCTGGCTTTCTTCGCTTGCGGCAGGCGGGTGTCGGGCGTGTGTCACGTTCTCGCGTGACGCCCATGCACCCTGTGCACGCGAGCGGTGCTTGCAACATGATGCACATCACGCGACAGGGCTCAGCTTGTGCTGCAGAGCAGTCCAGTGGGCTAGGGGCACTGGGGCAGCGGTCGGCGCTGTGGAGCTCCGCGTATCATGTAATGCTTTGCTGACACCTTCTTCACTGCCACGCCGTCACGTCAAGGGCGCCATTGCGCGCCGTGCACTATCTGCGGCCCTGTCCTGCGCGCGGGGGTGCGGCGCGCGGCCGCCGCAGGCTGAGGCCAGCTGGCGCGGCCGCGCGCAGACGTGAAGGGCGCCAACGCGCGCCAGCGCAACGACCGCCTCAACCGCGCGCTGCAGAACTTTCTGTACGCCTGCATGGGCGCCGAGGGCGAGGCCAGCGCCAAGCCCGCGCTCGCGGTGCTCACCGAGCTCTGGCGCCGCCAGGTCTGGCGCGACGCGCGCACCGTCAACGTCATCGGTGCGCGGCGCGCGCCGGCGGCCCCCATGCTTTTGACATGTGGGGACACCCGATGAGTGGGCGCCTTCAAAGAGGGCACCAGGGCCCGCTGAGCCTGCACTCGAATGACTTCAGGAGCTGCGGCGCGGCCGCGCTTCACAAGCGCATTGCCATGTCACCGATGCGCAACGTGCGCACTGCCCGCCCGGCTGCGCGAAGCGCTTGCGCGGACCGCAGAGCCCGGCGGCGCGCCCCAGATCGCGCTCGTCCTCACGCCCGGCGCGCCGGCGCAGCCAGCGCGGCGTTCCACAAGAGCAGCCGCGCCGCGCTAGCGGCGCTTGTCCTCATTCCTGGCATGCTCGTGCAGCCAGCGCGGCGTTTCATGAGAGCAGCCGCGTGGCGCTCGCGGCGGTCAAGTTCTTCCTGGGCCAGGACGAGGCGGCCGGCGGCGCGAGCGACGACGAGGACGACGACCCGGAGGAGCGCGTGGCCGGGCCCACCAAGGCCGAGCTGTACGCCGCGCACAAGAAGGCGCGCCGCTGGGATTAGGGTTAGGGTATGACAACGTGAAGGGTTAGGGCAGGGCATGCGTCGCCGCGCCCGCCTGACATCGCTCGGGTGCACCGATGGTGCACCCAGAGGTGGGTGCCTGTGCCTGCGTGCCAGGAGCGGTGTGCAGGGTGCGTGGACGTGGCCCATCTGGCAAGGAAGCCGCGTGCAGAGTCGGGGCGCACGCGCCGCGCCTGTGCCTCGTGCCTACCGCCTGCTATGTCATGTGCTGCTAGGATGGCTGCGCTGTACAGCCACGTCGTGGAGGGGGGTACGCTGCTCTGACGCAGGCTCCCCTCTGACCTTCGTCTCCCCACTGACTCCTCTCCGACTGACTCCCCTCCGACACGCCTTCGACTGCCCTCTCCACTCTCTCTGTGACGCCCTTCCCGACTGCCAGCCGCGCGCGCGCAGGGCACCACGGCCTCCAAGAAGAAGAAGCAGGCCAAGCTGAAGCGCGTCATGCACACCGTGAAGAAGCAGGCGCGGCGCGAGCGCGCGGATGGCGCGGAGGGCTTCGCCGCCATCCAGCTGCTGCACGACCCGCAGGTGCCCCCGCCCCGCCCTGCTCCGTTTGCGCATGGAGCCGAGGGCTTTGACGGCGCGCTGCATACATAGTGGCGATGAAACGCCGCTTTGCGGCGCATGTGGTGTCGGCGTGCTGCGGTGAGACATTGCAGCTCTTGCCGTTCAAGTGCATGGGCTGATGGGAAGCGCCAAGCCAGTGTGATGAAACGCAATAGCACGTATTACCTGAGCCTCGCGCTGTGATAATCCACACGAGATTTCTGACTGGCTTGTGCAAGCACCATAAGGTTCAGGGTGTTCAGGGTGTGTTAGGGCGTGCCGGTGTGATGATACATCATGTTGCCTTCCTCATGAGCGCCTCCGGCGCCCTGATTCGTAACATGAGATAGCTGACTGGCATGCCAGGTCTAGAGTCCCAGTCCGGGGTGTGTCTGTCGGGTTGAGGTCATGTTGGGTGAGCCAGATGGGTGCTGCTGGATGATGCCCAGGGACGCTGGCAGCGGCCCGTCCTGCGCGCATGGGGGACCAGCGGAACAGCGGCCAGTTGCGGGACGGTCGCACATGATGTTTGATTCGGTTGTGCATTGATGCTTGTGCATTGATGCTTGATGTTTGTGCATTGATGGCGACCTCTGGGTGCCCGACACTGCGTTGCTGTGTGGTCCGCGAGTACGCGCGGGAGGCGCAGTGGTGGCTGAGGACAGACTGAACAGAGCGTGCATCAGGCAGGCTGCTCAGGGCAGGCGCGCGCGCGGCGCGGCAGACGTTTGCGGAGAAGGTGTTTGCGCGGCTGCAGCGCAGCGGTTGCGAGCGCTTCGAGGCGCGCCTGGCGATGGCCGCGCTGGTGTCGCGCGTGGTCGGCGTGCACCGGCTGCTGCTCGTCAACTTCTACCCCTTCCTGCAGCGCTACCTGCAACCGCACCAGCGCGACGTCACGCAGCTGCTCGCCGCGCTCGTGCAGGCGCGCCCTCGCTACCTGCAGCCGCAACCTGCGCGGCGTCATGCAGCAGCTGCTCGCCGCGCTCGTGCAGGCGCGGCCTGCAGCCGCACCAGCGTGGTGGTGTCACGCAGCTGGTCGCCGCGCTCATGCAGGCGCGCCCGGCGCGCTGGGCGCGTCG
>JAABUV010000565.1_pt1 | contig 55744 bp, 47 predicted proteins | sample 5559971 | NCBI WGS metagenome assembly JAABUV01 (sample SAMN10711881, study PRJNA513362) | rock metagenome | isolation source: Antarctica rocks | place: Antarctica: Victoria Land, Knobhead nord | collected 2015-12-19 | reverse complement strand
AAGTAGTGTTAAATCAGCTAAATCAGCTTGTAGCTGATCTATGTAGCATGTAAGCTAATCAACAATGCAAACTCAGCTGACAGCTAGCTTGTAGCAAACGTCTCATTTAGTAGCTAGCATATGCGTCTCAAGCGCATTAGTATTGAATGAATTCTGCTCACTAGCTTACAAGCTATCTAAGCTCTTTGTCAAAACGTCGATGATATACATAGAACAACAGCAACGTCTTTGCGCACACGCTGCAACTAATATACAACATTCACACAGTCATTGCAAAGACATGATTCAGCTTTTGCGCATATACACATCAATGCAATGCAGTAAATTGATCAATTTCGATTCTCTGAACAATTTACATGCATCGCAATCACATACACTGCGAAAACATGACACAGTCTTTGCTCATATACACAGAACAACAGCAACGTCTTTGCACACATGCTGCAACTAATATACGACATTCACACAGTCATTGCAAAGGCACGACTTAGCTTTTGCGCACATACACGTCTGTGCAATGCAGTAAATCAATCAATTTCGATTTTCTGATCAATTTACATACGTCACAAATACATACATTGCAAAGACATGACTCAGCTTTTGCACATCTACATGCTTGCAAGATGCAGTAAATTGATTGATTTTTTGCATTATCAGATCGATTTACATGCATCGCAATCACATACACTGCAAAGACATGACACAGTCTTTGCTCATATACATAGAACAACAGCAACGTCTTTGCACACACATTGTAACTCATATACGTCACACATACATACATTGTGAAGGCACGACTCAGCTTTTGCACATCTACACGCTTGTATGATGCAGTAAATCAATCGATTTTTCGCTTTATCAGATCAATGTACATGCATCGCAATTACATACATTGCAAAGACATAACACAGTCTGAGTCATTGATCATTTGACGAAATCAGCTAAAACTGACTACAAGCTCATCAAGCTAGCATCAGTCAAAAATATTTGTTTAGTTGAGCTTCTAGCTCACAAGCTTTAATAGTTACTCATCAACAACTAATAGCTAGCTACAATCACTTGTAGCTCTTGATGACAGTTATTTACTTTTTATGCTCAAATAATACAATACATGATATGTGTCATCTGATCAGTGTTCACATTCAGCGCTCGTTATTATCAGTATGTGAAATTTGTAATCTGTGCACGTTTCTTGATAAATACTTATCACGTCATTATTTCATGATAGGTAAATTGAGGTATTTTACTCAGATTTACCTCGTTGTTGCATTGAAACATCATGTCATGCACTACTCAAAAGTTTTAGTTTCTTGAAGACAAGCTTATGTATTTCATAATGTCTTGTACAATTCTTCATTCTTGCAAGCACGTTGTACTTATATAAACAAGATTCTCGCGCAAACGAGATTTCTGCGCACGTTAACTAAAACTATTTATATTAGTGTCATTTTTAGCACGCTAAACTTGATACTATCTGTTGCTAATCTTTCTAGGTTAGAGTGCGCAGAAATTTCGTTTGCGTAAGAATCTCATTTATACGAGTATAAGTTACTTGCAATCAATAGAACTAAAAGCATCAAAGCAACTTATGATTGTGTTCATTGTTCATATACAAAATATTCTACTACTATCACTTGAGTTCTATATAATCACTCTTACTTTCTTGTTGAACATCAACATTGACATTCAATTTCTTCTTTACTCTCTTCAGAAAAATCTGATACTCGTCTTCAAATGTTAATACACATTCACTTTTATTTGTTTTTCAATAATATAGAGTCTTAATGTTTATCTTCAGCTGCTTGCAAAAGTTGTTGAATGATCAAGCGTAGCTCATTTTTCAACTATCTTTCATCTTTGATGTTTGTAGTTAATATGTATCTCTGACTTTGTCAAGCGAAATCTGATCAGATTCAACTTCAATTGTGTCTTCAAGTTCTTTAGACATTTATCTTGCATTAGTTATCACTCATTTCTATAGCTGAAAAATGAATGCTTACATCTGAATCATTCTTCTGATTTTAATTCTGTTCATCATTCAATATTTCTTGAAGTGTTTCATGTTCATTATTATTCATTGATTTTGATTGATTTGTTGTATTCTTTGTCTTTTCTGTTACAATTTCTGTGTTGTTTGACTTTTTGAGCTGCAATGTTTGATTTCTTATGAGACTAAAGACTTCATTCACAGAATACATTGACAAGTATCTTGAATCAGTGAGAGAAGAGAAAAAATGTTCTCTGATAATTTTTCAAGACGCATTAATAGTCAGTAGATCATCTATCTGATTGCAATTGAGATTATACGTCGCAAAGATACTGTTAAATACATTGTTTTCATGATATTCAACATGATTTACGACGCGTTTATGCAGCATGCTCAATATCAAATTTCTTCAAGTCTCAATTTGCTTTCATCAGCTCTTGATCATTCGCTTATGTGTTACTGTTGCATGTTAGTCAATCATTGTTCAATCATTTTAAAGATAAAGCACAAGAGAACATTAACAGTTGAGATGTTATACTTTCTACTGCAGTCTCTTTTCATTTCTTGATCTTCTTCTGATCACTTGTTCATTCGCTGATGACATGTTGAATTGCAATTGCTATGAGTATCATGATTTTGTCTTTCAGCTCAGTAAACATGATTCTCATGTTTGATAGTTGATTAAAACTATGATCTTCTTGATTGAAAAACAAGACAGCAGTGATCTTCATGATCATTGAAGCTAGAAAACAACATTCTTTAAACTAAATACATGTCAGTCAATGCATCACGTCTGTGAAGATGTTTATCTTTTCAATATCAAAACTGATGAAGTTATCATTAACTAACAATTTGATGACATAGTTTGATGTATTGACTTTCTTGTAAAAGATATAATGATTCTTCACTACATCTTGAATCTGAAACATTATTTATGCTTGATATTGTTCAATAAAAGCATATAACTGTGTCTGTCAATTTATTGATGATATGACAAGATTTAAATTGCACATTATCTTTCAAGCTTCGTTTATTGTTAATTTTTTCATGATAAAGTAATTCGTTCATGATCTGTGTTTTAATTGATGTGCGCAATCTCTGTTTCAGAAATTGCACATAAGATTGCTTAAGAAAACTCATTGCAGCTTTGATCATGACATTATGCTCTTTTCTACTTCACACGTCATAATTATTATCAGTAGAATGAGTTCTATGTATCTAAGCACATCGACATGAGTTGCAGCAAAGACTATTCTTGATCGTCGTCTGAATTTTGCTCAAAGAATTTTTCTAAAGTTATTATTTGAATCATCAATCTGTGCTGCGTTGTATCATAAACTTAATGCAAAAAAACTTGACGAAAATTCTGTTGATCTTTGAAACTTTGAGATTCGCTCATTGAGCTGAGAAGATGACGAGATTGATAACGACGAGTGAAAATGCTGTTTACGCTAATGCGTCTTTTTCTTTGACAAGATGTTCTTGAAAAATCGAATGACTTTAGTAAACTATGTTGAGATCATATTAACTGAAAATATATATAATGATATTGACATTGATTTTGCCTTCTTCTGCAATCATTCTGCAGATCACTGTTTTTAAGATAATAAATCATCATTTAAGCTGTTCAATGTGTTGAGAAATTCACGTTCTTATCTTTTAAATCTGAGTTCAGATTCTTTTAATGATATGTTAAAATTATTGCTTACTTTCTCAACTCTTCTTTTGACATCTCATTGATAAATGAACTAAACATGATTATTGAATCAGTTAACTGCATGTTAACAATTCATAATACATGCTACACATCTGACTATCAATCGCAGTATTCAAGTTCTTCTTATTCTTATTACTTATCATGACAGTTCACTTAGAAGACGACGTGAAATAATGCTTGATACATGATGAACTGATAAATGCAATCAAGTTCTGAGATAAAAGAAAAAAAGAGTGAAGAAGAAAAAAACACGACATGTACTTAAAGATATGCAATCTTTGAAAGCATGTAATTCTGTTGTTGTTGACACTATTATGTTTAATTATTAACTGAGAATGAGTAGATTAACATCTTAATGTTCATTTACTCTGTCAAATTCATGTTCTAACTTCACTGCATTGAAATTGTGATAATGTTTTCATGACTTACTCAAAAGTGTAAATAGATTTGAAAATTTGCAATAATTTATCATTGCATATGCAAACTGAGAATGCAAACTGCAAATTTTATTGTTGAAGAACTTTGAGTTCAAGCTGACTATTTAAGATAAATTTAAGAGAAGATTTGATAAATTATCTTCGCACATTATGCAAAGTAAGAATGTGAACTGTGAATATTATTGCTGAAAAACTCTGATTATCAGAGATAAATTTTAAGTGATTTACAATAAACTTATCTTTGCATATGCAAACTGAGAATGTGAACTGCACATTTTATTGCTGAAGAACTCTGATTACTTAAGATAAATTTCAATAAATTTATGATAATTTGTCTTTGCATGTGCAAATTGAAAACGCGAACTGTGCATTTTATTGCTGAAGAACTCTGAATCTTACTCATCACACAATTGAAACTTGATGTACATGATGTCACAGTTAAATCTAAACATGCAGTTTGCTCTTTGTCATGCTTGATGACTTTGTAGACGAGAATAATGAACGAAGATGTACAAGAAGAATCATGATATCTTTCATTAAGTTCATTTTCATCATATCATGCTTGACGAAGCTCAGATCATCAAGAATCATCTGTTTCAAACCTTTATAGTTTGCAGAGATCTGATGAGAAAGCATTGTTGAATGATTAGAATTGAGTAGAAAAATTCTTCTCATTCTTCAAGTTTCTTTGCATTTCATGTACAGAAACTGTTGAGATGTTCAAGAAGAATTTCGTCAATTCAAATAAAATACAGAATAAGATGAATAATGTTGTTTATGTGAATAAAGTTGAATCAGCTAAGCTGAATGCGTGCATGCATGCATGCATGCAGTGTGCAAACGACGTGTTCATTGCTGATCGAGAAGTACTAAAGAGCGAGAAAAGAAGAAAAGCAAAAAGAAAATAGCAATGTGAAAGAAATGATGTGTCAAAAGAAGAAAAAAAGAAGAAAAAAAGAAGAAAAAAAGAACTTAGATTCATGAAATCACAATCAACATTTCTCTCACTCTCAATTCATAATTCTTCATTGCTGACATTCTTTCATTAACATTCTCATTCTTCTTGCTTTTATTCATCAGAATAAATGACTTCTTATTCTCTTTAACGTTCATCAACTCAAACAGTTGCATCAGCTTCATTAAGCTCAGCTGATTCAGCATCTTGATGTCATCAATGATGATATCAATGATCTCACGCTTGCTGTTCTGCAACATCTGCAGTTTCTCATCAACGCTGTTCTTGATGACAAGATGAATGATAAAGATTTTGAAGAATTGATCAATGTGAAAGATGCAACAGAAGACTTGTTGTTTCATACTGCTGTTTCATCACAAATCAATGCAGATGATATGCAAGATCATGATGAGATTAAGCTTAACATTATCATATTTGAGAAAGATGATCATGATTTTTGTGATTAAATCATCACGAAACATGATGATGACATGATCACGAGCTTTCTGACTCATTTTGTCGTGATAGTTGACAAAGACTCAGTCACGCTGTTGAAAAAGATAATTCAGCACTTTCATGCTGTTTTGCAATTAACTTGTTCTCAAGTCAGAGAACTCATGACATGATGAGAGTTTACAGCATGTAAAACTGAGTGAAGATAATAATCTTCTTGTTTGATTTCTTCATCAATTACAGTTCAATCTGCATCTGCATCATTGTCATTTTCAAAGATGAAAAAATCAAATTATTGAAATTAATTCATTTAAGATCTTGTTCAAAATCTTTGCAAGTGCGTAAGAAAGTTCTTTCACTGTTTTCAACATTTATTTGCAATTTTTTTAACTTGTTGCATGATTAAAACTCAATGTAAATACTATTGCAATTTAAACATGCAGTTTGCTCTTCATCATGCTTAATGACTTCATAAACGAGAGCATTAAGACATTCTTTGCAGTAAACATGAAAACAGTTGATTACTCAGAATTCATCTGAAGAATCATGACATTTGTGACAGAGACTTTTATTCTTGAAATCATCATTAATATTTAAATTCAATTCTGAGTTTATCATTGAGTATGCTTTTACACTTGTAGTTCTGTTCTTGCGTTTTACTTGCATCTTTTTATACTTTATGACAATGAGACAGTTCACGTCTTGCACTTCATAAAAAGATAGCTTCATACACAACGTGTTGAATCAATTCATGAATGATAGTCATTGAATCATGAGCACAGTGAGAAGTTTATCAAATCTTCTGATGATTTTCTGTAGATCATCATTCATCTTAACACTCTGCTTGCATTTTAGAGCGTTGAAGATCAATCTACTCATAACTGCATCAATTTATCTAAGTTCTTTAACATTGACAGAAATCTTGTTTCATTAACGAAATTGCTTACGATTTTCGTTCAAAGAAGTAATCATGCTTGAACAAAGAATTTGTAAAGCAGATGTTGCAGATGATAATTTCATCACTGAAGATCTTGACAAAGATTAAGCAATGTTTACTGAGAAATCTCTTGACAATCGAGTGTTTCTTTCATGAGTGTTAATTACTTCTTCTTCGCGAAATTTTCATTGCTAAAGAGCAAGTTTTCGCTGATGATGTATCAAAGACTTTGCTTTAGAACTGAAATGTTGCAAATATTGTTAATTCAAAAAAGTAATAAAACTTTTGCTCATTAATCATGAAATTTTCTTCACAAGCTTGTATAGCACAAACATGATCTTTGTTGTTAATGAAATCAGAGCATCAATGTGTGCTTTCAGTTATTCTTCTATTCTTCTTGAATTTTCGTTCTTGAGTTCTGCATGCATGTAGTCTTTTTCAATCTAACTATTGCATCTCTTTTCAAGATTTTTCATGATTGCAGTTTGTAACATTTGATTGATGACTTAAGCGTATTCTCAGATGTTGAAGTAGCAAAGATTGATTCTACTATTTTCAAAGTTAATGAACAAATTAATATAATTTTTACAATTTTCTAGTTACTGATTTGAAGAGAATCAATCAATAATGAACTGAAAGCAACAGCATGTTGAAATCGTGTCTAGAAACTAATCAAAGTGCGTGCATGACTAGAATGTTTGATCTATAAAGATAGCTATAACTAAGACTTTAAAAATACAGAAGAAAGAAGATACAAAAAGCAAGAAGAACACGCTTTATATAGTAGTTACTCAGATCGACGCTAGTCTCAAAGAGAACGTGTTGAAACACAAGAAAGATGTTGATTCAAAAGATGTTTATGATACAAAGAAATGTGTTTGTCATAAACATCTGTTAACTACTTGTAACACAAAGAAGTGTGTTTATCTAGAAGACAATAAAAGCTGATTAGAAGATGCTAGAAAAGAAAAAAGATGCTGAGTCATATCTGAGTCAAAATTGAATCAGATTCAGATCAGATCTTGACTAAATCTTAACTAACTTTAATCATTACGCAGAAAACTCGCTAGCGTTCACTGCGAATTGATTAGAACTTCAGCCTTGTTCAATCTTGATATGCTTGTAACATTACTCTCTTCTTCGAAAATTCATGTTTACATGAATAGAATAAATGAAACGCAAAAATTTTCACTGTTTTTCAATTTAGTATGACTTGTCTGAATAGAGTTTATGAAATTCAACTAGAACTTTTTTCAAGCTCTTGAATTCTTCTTTATTGACATAGTATCATTCATCATCTCAATCTAGTCTTATTCATTTGACCTTGTATTGTATTCAATCTTGATAACATCTAAAGTTCAAAATATCATCTATCTTTTAATGCTCATCATCTTTGATAGTGAGAGATTTAAATAATTCTGAATGTTGTTCTGATAAAAGATCATCAAAATAAAAACGTAATAACTTTGAACTGAACATCAAATGCAGCTGCTTCATGCTTATCAATAAACGAAGATGATAGAAGATTTTAACTTTGACAGTGATTTAATAGAGTTTTAGCTATTTATCTTTCAAATTCTTACATGATTTAGTTATCTTTATATTTCTAGAGAATAATCAAACTCAGTCGTCTACTTCATAAATAACGTTTCGTTTATGTTTATTAATTTAAGCTTTGATGATTTGCTTCGTCTTTTTCAATTGCTGACAATTAAAAATAAGAAGCTCTTTCATTTAAATGATAATATTGTTTGCTTTTCTAGCTTCAAGACGTTCATGAGTAGTTTTGTAATTAGTTATATCTGAATTGAAACTCATTCGTGAGTGAAAATTCTTATTAAAGTAGAATGAAGTCATTGAGATGATCAAGAAGATATTGAAATTCTCGCTGAATTTTATTATTGATAGTCATTTTGCTCAGTTATTCTGCATGTAATTGCAGTAAATTCTTGGTTTGCATTCAACATCTTGATTAACTTGTTTCAATTGATCATTGATCTTAGAATGATAAGCTGTTGATAAACTAGCTGTGATTTTTAGTCACTTGCAAAGACTTTGTCACATGATTGATATGAACTGAGAGTCTCTGTTTGAAACAATAGAACTAGATAAATCATGAAGTCAATAAACGTTTCATAGCATGATTTAAATCATTTCTTTGACTGAGATGTCATCATCTTCTCAATGACAGAGAACATAGTGACGTTTCTTGATAAGACAACATATGATTATGCAAATGATGTTATAATCTTTTGATAGAAATAGCTTAATGATGAAGTTCATAGTTATATCTTTTCAGCGTTTCTGTGAAATTGATAGAGAATGAAGAAGTTCATTAATGCTATCTTTAGATGTCTTGCTTCGTTAACAGACATGACAGTTTCAAATGTAACGTTTAATCGTTGCTCAATGATCTGATCAATAGTAGAAACGTTGAACTAGATCAGTAGTTCTTTAATTGTCAGAATGAAAGATGAAAGACTGATCATGAATTTTCTTTAACAATTTCATATGCATATTCTCAGAAACTTACAGTAGATCTTTTCTGAACAGAACGTCGTCAACAATCTTACAGTGCTTCAATTTAATGCTATGTAACTTGAGCTTGTTTTCGTTTATGACTTGTTTATACTTATTGCAAAGCTCATTCATCTTGTTGACATCTTTTACTCGCTGATAGAAATCAACTTCAGATTCAATAACTAGAATATTTATTCTATTGAGTGTCAGAATGATTTAATAGTAATCTTCAGTACGTTGAGTTGATTCAGAGACGTTGATCAAAGACATTCTGATTAAAGCATTGACTTTAGTATTTATTTTGCTTGATTGAAAAATGATCTGAAAGTTAAACTCAAATAGAATGTCTAGATAATTGACTTGACGTTGAGTTAACTGTTTGTTTTTCATGAAGATTTTCAAAGTTTGATGATCGATGAATATCTGAATGAGCAGCTTCGTGCATTCTAGCTTGAGTCTTCAATGTTCAAAACATCGAATAATGACTAGCAATTTCTTGTCATAGATGTGATAATTGCATTCAGCGAGAATCATGCTCTTACTGTAGAATGCTACTGAGTGAAGAACACTCTCATCATTGTACTGAAATAGTATTTCATCTTTGATGTAGTCAAAGACATTGATTTTCAGAATAGTTTATCATTCTGAATTAAAGTATTATAGAACTGAGATTGAGCTGATCTGTTTCTTTAGATCATCAAAAGCTTGAACACAGACTTTATTTCAAACAAAAGACGTGTTTTTTCTAGTCAGCTGAGTGAATGATTTGACTAGCTTCGAGAAGTTCTTAATGAAACAATGATAGAAGTTAATAAATTTCACGAAGTTCTGAACTTCTTTTAGATTGATCGATGTAGTTCAATTTACTATGACTTTCACTTTGATAGAATTCATACAAAGATCTTGTTCTGAAATTATGACTTCTAAGAAGACAGTTTCTTCAACATTGAATTCGCACTTTCAAATATTTATCTGTAGTTCAGCTTCTTGTAGACGATTCAATATCATTTTGACATGTTATTTATGTTCTCATTGAGTTTTGCTGTAAATTAGAATGTCATCTAGATAGACTTGACAAAAGTCATTTAGAAAGTCTCATAAAACATCATTCATATACTGCTGAAACAAGACAGAGTCATTAATAAGTTTAAATGATAACATCTTTGATTTGTACACTTCTAAAGCGATGATAAAGATAGTGTAGTTTTCACTATCTAAATGTATTTGCAGTTTGTTGAAAGTTGAAATGATATTTAATTGAATCAGATGCTTGCAATCAACTATTTTGTTGATCATCTTATCTATGAGCAATAGAGAGTAGCGATTTCTTTTGATAATAACATTGAGCTTTTGATAGTCAACGTAGAATCGTAGATCTTCATTTGCTTTTAAGATGAACAGAATAAATGAGAAATACGAAGCTTTGCTAAAGATTATAAATTCTTTGAAAAGATTCTCGTTCAGATATTTCTTTACTTTCTGAAGCTTGTAAAAAGACATTCAATATGCTCGACAGCAAGATGACGTTACGTCACTAGTAAGCTCTATCTTATGATCATATGAATGATGAGATGATAGCTTGTCTGTCTGAGCTCGATCAAAAACATCTAGAAAATCTTGATACTTTGATGATAGCTTGACTTTAATATCTTCTAGATTCTGAGTCGTTTCATCAACTGAAAAGACGTTTATGACATCTAGTTTGCATTGAGTATTGTAGATGATTTCTCTATCGATGTCTTCAACAAACATAGCAAAAATCTTGATTTGATTCTTCTTTTTTTGTTTTACTAGTGCTTGAAAAAAGATGACGTCTATGTTTTGAATTGAAAATGACTCTTTCTGAACGGTTGAAACTGAGTGCTTGAGAATCTTTGAAGCATTGCTATGAGTTGCTGAAAAGATCGAAGTTGATCATGATCAACTTGAGTGCTTTGTATTTGACGAAATCAAAAAAATCGAAATAGAAATATTTAATTGATTAGAAAATATGATAGTATCATGTCTCATGTTCAATAATATTTCATTTTTGTTCATTCAGAATTTGCTCAATATAGCTTCATAATGCTCAATATCAGCTATCAGCATTGACATAGTCAATTTCTTATGACTTTTAATTGTAAGATTGAATAAAATCTTATGAGTAATAGTCTTTCTGACTAGCTTTTCATCATAGTCTTGTATTAACTTCTCTTTTGCTAGTGATATAGATTGTATTTCAAGTTTCTGACATACTTTATTGACTAGCTTGTCATGTATCAGCATGTAGATGACGAAATCACTATCTATTAAAGAGCGAAGGCTGAAAGAATTGTTCTGAGAGATAAAAGAAGCATTGATCAGAAACGACTTTTCAAAATAGTTTTCTTTCAATAGAACTTTGATTTGACTGCACAAAGATATGATCTTTATTTCTTCAATGACTCTGAAAGAGATAGCTAGTTTTTTGAATCAGAATCTGATTCAGAGTTTAAATGATCAAACTTATCATCTTTTAGAACATTAACTTTAAATCGATCAAAACACTTTCTAGAAGTATGATTTAATTTGTGACAGATGAAACAGATTTCAGCTTGTAGATCAATGTCTTTGACGCTAGTTAAAATCGCGTCACGCAGCTTTGAATGATCAACAAGTATAGTAACTTCGATCTTTCTATAGAGATTCAATGAATCTCGTTTCTCAGCAAAGATGACTTGCTTTTTGACTTTGATCAAGAATTTCTTTTCTTTGATGTCATTCATGACTTGATGCTCATTGTTCAAATGAATCAGATAACTACGAATTTCATTAAGAGATTCTGACTGAATCAACTGACTACTTCAAGCTGCATGAAGATGATAAACTATCTTGTCTTGTAAATCAATGATTAACTGTTTGTCGTGATATTTCAAATAAGAGAACAGACGCTGAAACATTGAATAAAATTCACTGAATTTGCTCTTTTCTTAAGTGAGATTAGCATATTTTCTTCGAAAGTTTGTCTCTTTGTTGAAATCATCATAAAGCTGAGCAAGTTCATTTAACAGATCATTGACTGTGACATAAAGATTTAATGAATCTTGTTGATGTCAAGTTAAAGTAGCTTTGACTGCGTCTTCTTTGATTCTGAAGTGAACGTAAATCAGAATAGTTCTATTGATATCAAAATGATTAGTGTTGATTTCTAGCTTGTCATGAATCTTTTCTTATCAGTCATTTCAGATAGATTCTTTTTCATCAGTAAACAGAGATGAATTCGAAAGCTTTTGAAATCGTTTGAAGAAATTGAACAGAATAAAAGAGAAAGAAGTGATCTCTTTAAATGATCATAGTTGATGTTGCAATTCAGTCACTTGATTTCAAAACGTCTGATTTAATTGATTCAAGCATTTTTTGACTTTATTCATTTTCTTGAAACGAGTCTTTCATATTTGTTCGCTTAATATCTTGTCAAATAGCTCACAAGCTTTCACGCCTAGATCTCATTAAGTTTGAAGACTGTTTAAATCTTCTAGAAAAATCTTTGAGTCTTGTTCAACTCAATGTTGTAGCTGCTTTACATTTTTTATATTTCATGAAGTAGAAGCTTCATGAGATTTATCGAGAGTCTGAGAATAAGGCAAAGAGTATCGATGTTTTTGTACAACATTAATTCTAAGATACTTCAATATGCGAAGTGATAGCTCAGAATAAATGACTGAATTTATAGTGTCAGAAGAATAAGAGCTTTGATTATTCTTGAAGAAATTGTTCACAGATGATCAAGTCATAGCGAAGAGTTGATGATCGAGCGAAGAACGATGCTTGATAGTATGTAGTGAGATTGTTTGTTAAAGTGTTTAGTCTTCAAAGAAGAGTGTTGCTGATTTGAGAGTTTTTTTGTGATTCTTAAGCAATCAACGAAGATTCTTTATCGTTGATTCTATTAATCGATTTGAACTGATGCTATTGACTGAGCGATAAATTCTCTAGCAATCATATGATTGTATATTTTCGTTGATTCTATTAATTTCTTGATGTTATTCTGTCTTTTGATGTTGTTGATCATCAGATACACAAATTTCTTTATACTCATCTTGTTATCAGTTGAGTGAACTTGAATGAGTAATGAGATCAGTATCATATGATTAATGAATTCTTAAAGTAATGTTGAAATCATGTCTAGAAACTAATCAGAGTACGTGCATGACTAGAATGTTTAATTTATAAAGATAACTATAACTAAAACTTTAAAAATACAGAAGAAAGAAGATACAAAAAGCAAGAAGAACACACTCTATATAGTAGTTACTCAGATCAACGCTAGTCTCAAAGAGAACGTGTTGAAACATAAGAAAGATGTTGATTTGAAAAATGTTTGTGACACAAAGAAATGTGTTTGTCATAAACATCTGTTAACTACTCGTAACACAAAGAAGTGTGTTTATCTAAAAGACAATAAAAGCTGATTAAAAGATGCTAGAAAAGAAAAAAGATGCTGAGTCATATCTGAGTCAAATCTGAGTCAGATTCAGGTCAGATCTCGACTAGATCTTGACTAGTTCTAATCATTACACAAAGAACTCGCTAGCGTTTACTGCAAATTGATTAAAGCTTCAGCCTTGTTCAGTCTTGATATGCTTGTAACACAGCAGTTCTTTGCTGTCATCTCTATCAACACAGTTTATCAGCATCGCTCATTTTTAATCTCAATTCATCTCATATCTTCACTATCATAAAGAATTCTATTCTTCATCACGTCGTAAATTTTCTTTTCAATCAATAATTTTTTATACTCTTCAAATTGCATGTTCAGCAGATTGATCTCTTCTTATCTTTTATTCATAGTTAAGTGAATAAAACTCATCAATGATGTTTGATTATCTGATTTCTTCATTGTCAGCAACGTTGTAGCATTTCATGACATCAACAATAGTTGATCAGCATTGTCATCTTTAATCTCTTCTTGCAACTTTCTTTGACACTGAATGTTTTTATGTGTTCATTCTTAATGTTGTGCTCTTCATCTTTCGTTGTTGTTCAATTGCTGAGTTATGATCATTAATGTTTTATGCAATTAATTCTGTGATATGCTTTCAATCTCTTTGTTAAAGATGATGATAATCTTTGCAGTCATCATTTGAAGCTTTTTCTTTGTCAGCTCATTATTGTTATGAGTGTATCAAGATCAATAAGACTGAACAAGACTGAAGCTTTAATCAATTCGCAGTGAATGCTAGTGAGTTCTCTGTGTAATAATTAGAGCTAGTCAACGATTTAGTCAAGATCTGACTCAGGTTTGACTCAGATATGACTCAACATTCTTTTTCTGACTCAACACTTTTTTTCTTTTTCAACATTCTTTTCTTTCATCAACATCTTATTCATTTACATCATCTTCTTTCTGTGTCACAAACACATTTCTTTCAAGTCTAGCGCAGTCTTTGAACATTATATAAATAAAAGCTTTTGTATCAATCTTCTTCTGTATTCTTAATATTCAGTTATAGCTATTTTTAAAGATCAAGCACTATCAACTCTGATCTTCATTGATTGTATCATTTAAACATGATTCTGACATTATATTAAGAATTCGTTAATCACATGATACTGATCTCATTACTCATTCAACATACTTGTACAGACAGAATGAGTCTAAAGAAATTCATTTACCTGATGATCGATGACAATTGAAAGACAGAACAACACTAGAGAATTGAATAGAATCAACGACAAGACTGTTTGAATTACTAGACTACTTATTACTCATTAAGTACACAAAGTTCACTTGATTATGAGAATCATGATAAAGAATCTTCGTGAATTGCTCAAGAATCAAATTGATCGATAGATTCAATGATAAAGAATCTTCGTTGTTTGCTAGAGAATCAATCAAATCAATCAATAAACAAATCTCATCTTCTTTGTTGAAGATTGAATCTCATCTCATACGTTTTTCTTCTTCAATCATCATCATTCATTCGATTTTCTTTCAAACAAATCTCATCATGCTTAGTCATTCGTTTACTGAAGAGCATTCTGAAGAATTTTGAAATCATTTCTCTCAAATCTCTGATGCTGATTCATCGAAATCATCAAGCGCTGCGTCATTCATTCATGAAGATGACGAATCATTTGTTGAAATGATAATATTTCTTGTGTTCTACGAAATCTGAAAGACTTAAAGCCTAGTTCTTAATGAAGAAACAGATCAACTCTACGAGTTAAATAAACAACAAGAAGACGAAATCAAAGAGTTGAAGACTAGACTTCAAGCTAAAGAAAACACTTCTTCTGCATTCATTTACTCTGAGCGTTCTAGATCTCAAAAAATACCTAATTCTTCGCTGTTTACTGATGAAAAGAACTCTATTTGAAAGAACTGATACGGAAAAATTCAGAATAAACTAAAGATCAACGTCAATCTCTTTCTTAATGAACGAGTCAAATTGAGTTATATACATTCTAGATTATTTGATGACGCAGCTGAGATCACTCAAGCTAGATGCAAACATGACTGTGTTAATCTTTATAAGATTGTTGACGATCTTTTGAAAGAGCTAGCTCAGTTGTTTAATGATTTGAATAAGAAAGTCAACTTTCGTAAAGAATATTACAACTTGATTCAAGAATTCAAGAAATTCAATGAATTTTATACTCAGTTTCAACGTCTATCTTTCTATCTAGACTATCATGAAAAGCAACTGATTATCGATCTGAAAGATAAAATCAATTCTCATCTTTGATTCATTTGAGTAAATCAACTAGTTCAATTTGATTTTCTAAAAGAAATTCATTTCTACCTGATTCATTTGAATAATAATCAGCGAGTCATTCAAGAGATCAAAAACAAGCTCAAACGCGTCAATGATCTTTCAAAGACTATCTTTCATAAAGCGACTGTTGTCACTCAGTCAGTTGATCATTCGAAGTCTGATCAGCTAAAGTCGCGCGACGCGATTTTAACTAGCATCAAGAAAGCAGACGTTCTAGTTGAAATCTGTTTCATATATCATAAATTAGATCATAGTTTTAAAGAGTGCTTAAATCAATCTACTAAAATCAATGCAGTGAACAATGAATATGATCACTTCGATTTTGATTCGAATTTTGATTCAAAAAACTAGTCATCTCTTCAAAAGTCATCAAAGAAATAAAGATTATATCTTTGTGTAAACTAGACGAAATTCTATTGAAAGAAAATTACTTTGAAAAGTTGTTTCTAATTAACGTTCATCTCATCTCTCAGAATCAATCTTTCAGTCTTCATTCTTTAATAAACAGTGATTCAATCATTTACATAATTGTACATTTTAATCTAGTCAATAAAGTATGCAAGAAACTGGAAATTCAATCTATATCACTGACAAAAGAGAAGCTAATAAGAGATTATGATGAAAAGATATTTAAGAAAATCATCACTCATAAAATTCTATTCAATCTCATCATCGAAAGTTATAAGAAATTGACTGTATCAATGTTGATAGCTGATATTGATCATCATGAAGTCATATTGAGTAAGCTCTGAATGAATAAAAACGAAATATTACTGAATATGCAAAACAACGTCATTGTTTTTTTCAATCAATTGAATACTTCTATTTCGGTTTTTTCAATTCTCTTCAATTCAAAGCACTCAAGTTGATCACGATTATCTTCATTTTCTTCAATTATTCAGACTAAGATTTTTATGATGCTCAAATGATTCATTTCAATCACTGCTCAGAAAGAGTCATTCTTGATTCAAAATATAAACGCAGCTTTGTTTAAAACATTGTTGAATCATTCAAAGAAGAATCAGATCAAAGTCTTTGCTTTATTCATGATAAACATCAATAAAGAAATCGCGTACAATACTCAGTGCAATTTGAACGCTTTAAACGTCTCTTTAATTGATGAAACTACTCAGAATTTGAAAGATATTAAAGCGAAGCTGTCATCAAAATATCATGAGTTTCTAGATGTTTTTGATTGAACTCAATTGAGCTGACAACGAGATTCATCTGTACGTGATGTCGACTACGAATCTTTTGATTCTATTCTGTGTTCGAATAGAAGTCAAAAGAGTCAAGAAATCTCAATTCAACGCAGTTCAAACGATGTTAGAACGTTGCGTGATCAGAAAAGTCATCATGCAGAGTTTTCACTCACGCGACAACACTTTTTCTAACAGTCACAATCGATCTACGAAGAAGATTAATGACATGTCGATGTCAGTAAGAGATGAAAAGATACTACTGATGAAAAAGACAACTCAGATGAAGAGTCTGCAAGTTGTGACTACAAGTGATTGAAGAATTTGCGACTCGTCGACTGCGTCGATATCGAAACGTCTTCATCACATCAACAGTGTCGTCGAGTAATTGATGAAAAGATATCAGGTAGAATAGTCGTCTCAAGTATTGAGAGACGTGACTACAGTGCTCGAAGAAGTAGTGACTTGTCGATCACGCTGATATACTGAGAAGACTTGAGCTCATCTTCTTTACTTGACATCAAGTCATTCATCTATTCACGTGAAAAATCGAGAGCTCAAGAGAACGATCAGAACGCATTCTCTTTCATTGATCAGAGTCAAACATTGAACGATTGCGATCGCACGTCTATACTAACAGTTCATTCAACGTCTACATGACACAAGTCAAATCAAGAGAAGGAAAGAATTACTCAGTACAATCACACTCTATCTTCTCATCGTGTGCATCTCTCTTTCATCACATATTTCTCTGCTCAATGAATGACAATCATTGAGTAAGAGAACACAGCTCTACGTACGTTACAATCACGAGCATCACGAATGCAAAGAAAACGTCTTTCGTCTTCGAATCGAGAATCGAATCGAAACATCGTTGTATAGAATATCGTCAATGAAGAGCAGAACAAAGACGATGCGTCATAATCAAACAGCACAGACACTCTCATCAAGAGTTTACTCAAGCGTCACGCGCTGAATAGAAGCTATAGATTCATTACTTGGTAACACAGTGTCAATCTCATTGTTTCGACTGCGCGAAGCAGTCGTATAGACAACGAGTGATTTTCTTTCTCAGAGAGTTTTGTTCACTCGATATAAGTAGCATAGAGTCTCTCATGAGTCGAGTCTAAATCGATGTCACAAGAATGTATGAATTACAATTACAATTACAATTACAATTACAATTGAACTCAATTGAATAAACTACTCTTTCATCGCTTTTATGATCATAAAATTGAACTCATCAGTGATTCAATGCTTTCTCACTGTTGAATTTATTGAATGTTTTCTGTCAAACTTCTGAAAGTAAAGAAGTACTTAAACGAGAATCTGTCAAAGAAATTCATTACTTCTAGTCAGACTCTTTATTTCTTCTTCGTTCTATTCACTCTTAAAGCAAATGAAGATCTTTGATTCTGCGTGAACTATCAAAAGTTAAATGTCATTTTCAAAAGAAATAGATATTCTCTATCGCTGATAAATGAGATTATTGATAAAATAGTGAATTGCAAGCATCTGACTAGATTGAACATCATATCAGCGTTCAACAAACTTCAAATGCATCTTGATAGTGAGAATTACATCACTTTTATCACTGCTTTAGAAGCATATAAATACAAGATGCTATCATTCAAACTGACTAATGAATTGATTTTCTTTCAGCAATATATGAATAATGTTTTATGAGACTTTCTGAACGACTTTTGTCAAGTCTATCTAGATGACATTCTCATTTATAGCAAAATGAGAAAGAAACATAAAGATTACGTCAAACTAGTATTGAGTCAACTACGCGAAGCTGAACTGCAGATGAATATTCGAAAGTGCAAATTCAATGTAGAAGAGACTGTCTTTCTAAAAGTCATTGTATCAGAACTAGATCTTCGTATGAACTTCAGCAAAGTGACAGTCATAGTCAGCTGAATCACTTCAATTGTTACGAAGCGTGTCGACATTGAATAGAGTCTAGTCAATAGACTCTAGAGATTTCGATATGTGAACAAGAAACAGCAATGTTTCGAATTGAAATATGCTGAAACATTTCATCTATTCGAGCTCTAGCAAATCGACTACTTCGTCTCTTTGTTCGATCTACTATAGATACAGCTCGAAACTGTCTTCTTCCTTCTGTATTCTTAGTTTCCTAGTTATAGCTACCTCTATTGATCAAACATTCTATTCAGCTACGCACTATCTCGCTGCAGTGTGATTAGATTCTAGGCACGGTCTCAACATTAAACTAAGAATTCGTTAACTCTACGATACGAGTATCAATATTCATTCAAGACACTCAACGAACAACGAAACAAGTCTAAAGAAATTTGTTTACCTGATGATCGACGACTTCGAAAGATAGAACAACATCAGAGAGTCAATAAAATCAACGACGAGACTGTTGAATTGCTAGAGAACTTATCGCTCATTCAGTAGTATTGATTCACTCGATCAATAGAATCAACGAAAACATATGATCGTTGATTGCTAGAGAATCACAAACTCTCTTCTCTTTCAAAAAGCTTGTGAATCAGTCGAGTCAAAATAATCTGTGTCATCAAATTTGATTCGACTCGATTCGAATTCAGGTCAATTTAGTGAGTCTGCTACAAAGACAAGTCAATAGTCGATCTCTTTGATGAACTAGTCGATTTTCTTCTAGTGAGTCTGCTACAAAGACGCTGTCAATGCAATGATCTATCTACTCACATCGCTTTATCTATCAGTGAATCGACCTACCTCATGTTTCTGTGTCAACTAGTGAGTCTGCTTCAATGACACGATCAGAATCAATCTCTTTGATGAGCTAGTTGATTTTCTTCTAGTGAGCCTGCTACAAAGACGCTGTCAATGCGATGATCTATCTACTTACATCGCTCTATCTATCAGTGAATCGACCTACCTCGTGTTTCTGTGTCAACTAGTGAGCCTGCTTCAATGATCGCTCTTTCTTCTCATAGTGAGCCTGCTACAATAGGCATTTCGATGGTCTGAAAGATCAATAGAAAGGTTGGTAGAAAGACGAGCGTCGAGCTCTACGTCAGTGCTATAAACTACACTACAAGTCATAGAAACATGACTTTTAAAGAGAAGAGAGTAATGTTACAAAGCATGTCGACATTGAATAGAGTCTAGTCAATAGACTCTAGAAATTTCGGTATGTGAACAAGAAACAGCGATGTTTCGAATTGAAATATGCTGAAACATTTCATCTATTCGAGCTTTAGCAAATTGACTACTTCGCTTCTTTGTTCGACCTACTATAGATACAGCTCGAAACTGTCTTCTTTCTTCTGTATTCTTAGTTTTCTAGTTATAGCTATCTCTATTGATCAAACATTCTATTCAGCTACGCACTATCTCGCTGCAGTGTGATTAGATTCTAGACACGATCTCAACATCAATCAATCTAAAAGAAATTCAGAACTTCGTGAGATTTATTAACTTCTATCGTCATTTCATTAAGAACTTCTTAAAGCTAGTCAAATTATTCACTCAGCTGACTAGAAAGAATACATCTTTTGTTTGAAACAAGATCTGTGTTCAAGTCTTTGACAATTTAAAGAAACAAATCAGCTCGATCTTAATACTTCATCACTTTGATCTCAAACGACAAGCTATTCTGAAGATCAATGCTTTGAACTATGTAAAAGATGAAATACTATCTCAGTACAATGATGAGAAAGTTCTTCACTTGATAATCTTCTACAGCAAAAGCATGATTCTCGCTGAAATCAATTATCACATCTATGACAAGAAATTGCTAGTCATTATTCAATGTTTTGAACACTGACGGTTCGAGCTGAAATGCATTGAACTACTCATTCAGATGTTTATCAATCATCAGACTTTGAAGATCTTTATGAAAAACAAACAGTTAAGTCGATGACAAGTCAACTATCTGAACATTCTATTAAAGTTCAACTTTCAAATCATCTTTAAATCAGACAAAATAAACACTAAAGTTGATGCTTTAATCAGAATGTTTCTAGAAAACGTCTCTGAATCAGCTCAACGTCTTGAAGATTGTTTTCAAACTATTCTGATCTCTGATAAAGTTGATGTTTTATCTGTTGAATCAAAAGCAAATCTCTATCAACAAGTATATATAATCAATCAAACAAATGAGTTCTGCAGCGAATATAAACAAGCTATGAACGAAAACAAGCTCAAATTTCATATCACTAAACTGAAGAACTGCGAAATCATTGACGATGTTCTATTTAGAAAAGATCTACTGTGAATTTCTGAGAACATGCACACGAAATTACTACAAGAAGTGCATGATTAATCTTCAATCTCTCATCTCGACAATAAATAAATCATTGATCTAATTCAGCGTTTCTACTATTGATCAAATCATCAAGCTACTATTCAATGATATATTTGAAACTGTCATGCTTGTCAGCGAAGCAAAGTCTCTAAAGATAGCATCAATGAACTTCATCATTCTCTTTTGATTTTACAGAAACGTTGAAAAGATATAGCTATGAACTTCATCACTGAACTATCTTTGTCAGAAAACTATAATGTCATTTGCACAATTATATATCATCTCATCAAAGAATGTCACTATGTTTTCTGTCATTGAGAAGACAATGACATCTCAGTTGAAGAAATGATTTGAATCATGCTATGAAATGTCTATTGACTGCATGATCTACTTAGTTCTATTGTTTCAAACAGAGACTCTCAATTCATATTGACTATGTGAAAAAGTCTTTGCAAGTGACTGAGAATCACAGCTAGTTTATTCACAGTCTATTATTCTGAGATCAATGATCAATTGAAACAAGTCAATTAAGATGTCAAACACGAACTTAGAATTTACTGCAATTACATGCAGAACGATTGAGTCAAATGAATATCTATGATGAAATTCAGCGACAATTTTAATATCTTCTCAATTACTTCAATGACTTTCTTTTACTTCAATAAAGAATTTCACCTTTGAATGAGTTTCAATTCAGATACAACTGACTATGAAACAACTTGTGAACGACTTGAAGCTAGAAAAGCAGATGATATTGTCATTCAAATGAAAGAGTTATTGAGCTTCAATCATCAACAATTGAAAAAGACGAAGCTGATCATCAAAGTTCAAATCAATAAACATAAACGAGACATTACATATGAAGTAAATGACTGAATTTGACTATCTTTTAGAAACATCAAGACAACAAGACTTTGCAAAGATTTGAAAAATAAACAGCTAAATCTCTATCAAATCACTGTCAAAGTGAGTATCTTCTATTATCTTCATTTATCAGTCAGCATGAAGCATCTGCATTCAATGTTCAGCTCAAAGCTACTGCAATTGTATTCAGAAGATTCTTTATCAGAACAGCATTCAGAATCACTCAGATCAATCACTATTAAAGATGATAAGCATTGAAAGATAAATGATATATTGAACTTCAGATGCTATCGAGATCAAATACAGTACAAGATCAAATGAACAAATCTAGATAGAAACAACAAATGATACTATGTTGATAAAGAAAAATTCAATGACTCAGAGAAAGTTTTGAATGAATTTCATAAGTTATATTCAAACAAATCGCGCTAAATATCAAAATAACTATTAACAAAAGTGAGCAAATGAACTACATTCATGCAAACATAAATTTTTGAAGAAGAAAGTAATGTTACGAGTGTATCAAGATTGATAAGACTGAACAAGACTGAAGCTTTAATCAATTTGCAGTGAACGCTAGCAAGTTCTTTGCATAATGATTAAAGCTAGTCAACAATCTAGTCAAGATCTGACTCAGATTTAACTCAGATATGACTCAACACTCTTTTTCTGACTCAACATTCTTTTTCTTTTTTAACATTCTTTTCTTTCATCAACATCTTGTTCATTTACATCATTTTCTTCTTATGTCACAAACACATTTCTTTCAAGTCTAGTGCAGTCTCTGAACATTACATAAATAGAAGTTCTTGTATCAATCTTCTTCTGTATTTTTAATATTCAGTTATAGTTATCTTTAAAGATCAAGCACTATCAACTCTGATCTTCATTGATTGTATCATCTAGACATAATTTTAACAATTATCAAGTTTTATGTCATATATTTTTGAAGATATCATCTTCTTCTTCATTGTCATTATGATCTCACTTCATTTATCATCATTGATCATTAAGTTTTTCTGCATCATCTTTCTGATTCAGTTATGTCACTGCAATTTATTGTAAAAGATCATTGAAGATCTCATACTGAACATGTTGATTTTTCTTATGCAACAGAATTGCAATGAGTCTTGAAAAGCATTAAAGACTTAAAAGAAACATGAATGTGATACAGATGCAATGTTGTCTATGCAACGAAGAATGTGCAGAAATGAAATGCTGTTATTTCAATTTCAAGACAAACTAATAATTTCTATTACACTTGAATTTTATGATTATCACAAAGTATGATCATGAAAGCTGTGTTGATAGTTGAAAGACTTGATGATAATAATCTGATGAATACAAAGAGACGTAACTTTAGTTGTATTACAATCATGTCATAAGTCTTGCGTGAGTTTGATTTTAATAACTTCTAGAATATCTAGAAAACACATTGTTAATGTAAAAACAGAATAAAAAATGATAAATTATTATCTGACAAGGTAAATCATCTGAATAATCAGAGTAAAAAATAATAAATTGTCATATTTCTATGACAGTGAAAATATACACATGATGTTATTTTTCTTGCATTTTCAATATTTCAAAACACAGCATCTTATTACTTATGTCATCATGTCTATGCTTCTGCTGTTAATAATTACTTCTTTTGACTGAAATAACTAATAATGACTTGTTGATAATAGTTAACAAACTATGAAGCAAAAGCATTAAACTAAAGTCTCTCACACAGTCTTTACTATCTGATTATTCTTTCTCATCTTCTCATCATTCATTTCTTTCATTCTACTATCATCATATGTATCATTTTAAAAGATTTGACATCACATCTGACAATCTTTAATAAGTCTCTTGACATCAAATTTCAAAGTATAAAATTAATATGCTTACGTCTTCTTTGCAATTTGATCATATTTATTGATTTGAAAAAAAGTCTGCTGTTTCATTTAAATCATATAGTTGAACTTCATCAATATCACTCAAAATGCATAATGAAGAGTGTAATCTGTTTCTAGAACTTCAGTAGTTTTAATCAGAATATTGAGATCAGAATTATTCTTTTTCATGTCTTGAAAACTATTGATCAAACTCTGTCAATTTTTGAAACTTAAATCACTATAAAAGAATGCAACGTTCATTTCATGAATCTTGATAAAATACTAGCTCGTTGTTAGTAAAGAAACAAATATACTTGACATTCAACGAGTTGAAAACATCATGCATGATGCAAAACATAGAAATTATGATTGAAAGAATTCAAGTAAACATATTAATTAAATGATCTTTGCTATGATTGAAAAGAAGAACATTATCAGAATTCTTTTTCTCTGATCATCTTTGATGACTATAGATTTGTTTAATATCTTCATGACTTGCTGTAACTTGCTGCTTGATTCATACAGTTTCTCAATATTATCATCATAAAGACAGTTATCAACAACTGTCAATTATTTATTACAGACAAGTTCAGTTCAGATAAACATTAAATTGTGCTTTATCTTCAATTCAACAAGATATGAGAATGTAATACACAGTCTCATCTGTTATGAGATTTGAACAAAGTTGAAGAAAGAAAACACAGACATTGATTTCTTCTTATCATTTGATACTCAATCATCAATATGTACTTGCAATTCTTCTTTTACACTTCTTGCAGTCTTGCTCTTGAGTCTTGCATGCATCTTTTTATACTTCTCAATGATTGAACAGTTTACATCTTGCATCTCATGAGAAGATAGCTTCATGCAGAGAGCGTTGAATCAATTCATTGATGATAAACGTTGAATCATAAGAAAAGTGAGAAATTTATCAAATTTTCTTATGATTTTTTGCAGTTCATCGTTTATCTGTACATCATGTTTATGTTTTAATGTGTTGAACATCGATTTGTTTCATAACAGCACTTTCTCTGAATTGCTTGACTTTAGAATGTGTTCATTCTTTCATTCATCAAAGTGCTTCAGAATTTTCACATAGTGATCTAAATCATCTGATGAAATCTCAAAAAATGTGCTTGAATAAACTCACAGTACAAAGTGTATGCAACGTTTGAATGCTCGTAAAATGCTTATGATCTTAGAATCTTTGCTCTTCTTCATGTGAAATTCATTTTTTAGTATTCGATTTCAGCATGTTCATGAATCATACAAAGTTACTCTTCTTTTACTTCTGTTGATTTCATTTCAAACATCTCTTTGATTGACAATGACATGCTTCACATATGTTTTGTACAACTTCGATTCAGTCAGCACTACAAATCATTTCTGTTCTTCGATGAAAGTTGTCACTGTTACGTCAATTTCATTCTTATCTGTTTCTATCTTCTTTCAATCTTGAAACAGCAAGCGATTTTTTAAAAGAAGTTTGTTCTTTTCAGAGTGATGATTCACATACAGTTTGATATTAAAACATGATACAGATATCAATGTCTTTACGAATTCATTCTGTCAATTTGATATCAAGATTGAAGACAGTAGAATCAGAATTGATTCAAGATTTGACTTTAGCATCGCTGTGAAACTGCTCTTCACACAGAAACAGATCATTGATCATGACTCATTTGATGAACATTTCATCTCAAGATTCTGAGAAAATTTCTGAGATTCAATGAGCAGATGTTTATCATCAAGCTTCTCATGAAAAAGATTGACTTTTGCATGAGCAAGATGAAGTTAATGCTTCATCACTATCAATTCTATGACTTGAATAATCTGTGAATGAAGAAAAGTAAGTATGTTATTCTGTTTGTAGCTTCAAGAAGTAAAAAAGACTTATTTTTCTCATTCTCATTTAATTGCATTGAAACTCTTCATATTAAATCATTTTTTCAACATGAAGTTGTCAATATATTTTCAACGCTTGTATGAGTAGTAGAGTTTGTATTATATTCTCTACTTGCACATTTTGATCTGCATCTGCATCTTTGTTGATTTTCTTATCGTTGATGTCTGTACAGCTTAGATCATGTTTTCAAAACTGTAAGACTTTAAGAAATATATTCTCATTCATTTAAGTGCATGCTTATTGTTTCTGCAGATCTTTGAATTTATATCATGAAATTAGCATGTTTTATTACATGATTGCTTTGCACTTGCACTTACATTTGAATGATATAAATGAAGTTGATGACAAAAGACAGATTGATGTGCTCTTGATTGTATTTCATCACTTTCTTCATGTTTAAGTCATCATTAATTGTCAAAGAATCTGTTGTCAAAGAAAGTGATTCATTGAAACTGATAGTCTTAATGACGTTAAGAACTTCAAGAGTCATCATCAAAACATTGAGATGAACTTCTCTGCAAAGCTTTCACTTCTTCATGATGAGTTATTCACTTTCATCTTCTGATGAGATCTTGAATAAAGTGAAGTTATTTGTACTTTCAACTGCGCTGCTTAAACACTGCATGAAATTCTCATGTTCACTTCTTTTATGTTTTTCTATAGCTTGAACTTGAAAGATGTAGTAGAATATCTTCTTCTTTGTCATATCTATCAATGCAACATGAAAGTTGACTGCATTTCTGATCTTAACTTTTTCAAAGTCTTCAACTTTATAAATAATTTTCTTCTTTTCAAAGTTGAACATTGTCTTACTAACAAGCTGTCTTTGATAATTATCAAAATTAATGTTCTTTAAAGTGAAATTGCTTTGCTTTTCATTCGCTATAAAAAGCTGTGAATGATGAATCATCTTATTATTTATTGTATCATTCAAAGTTAAAATCATGTGATCAAAGTTAATTATTGTTGATAAGATGAATGATGAGACTGAGTTGAATTGTGCTTGCTTAATCAGATGAGCAGATTTCTCTGTCTTTATGTTCATTGCTTTATCTTTCTTCTTACTATTTATTCATCTCACTCACTTTATAAAACATGCATCTTTTTATGTTACTTGATGATCTTTTATCAAAAGATGCAAGAGTTCATCATTTATGATGATTGCAATCTTTCTGACTATCTCTTTTTCAATTTTATTATCAAGTGATGTTTTAAGTAATTTCACGTCTTTCAGCATTTGTTTAATGCATATCTTCAATGCATCATACTTATCATCATCAATAACAAGATCTTGAGTGATCATCATCTTGATTTAATTCGACGAAATCTCATCATAGTTGAAGTCTGCTTACGTATCTGAAATTGACTTAAGTCTTCATGACATATTGAAATACTAGCAGATATGCAAACATTGTCATTAGTTCTGAGAATTTCTAGAAGTCATATGATAGAATGTGAGATGATTACTGTCATGATGTTGAAGAGTGAAATAAGAATACATGTGACATTTTCTCTATTTTGAATCACTTACAAATTTTACTACATGTTGATGACAGATGATGTATGCACTGAGCTTTGCAATAGATAAAGTGAAAGTGTTTATTGCAATAATGAGTATCAGAAGAACAAAGAGTTGTGAGTTGATAAATTAAAAATGAAGCAAAAATCAACTTTCATTCTCATGTTGCAAATTATGTTAAATGAAAGCAAATTTGCTCACAACACACTTTGATAACAAATTATCTGTATTCATCTTTTCATCAATCTGAAGAGTACTGCACGTTAAATTCTCTTTATATAAAATGATTTCTAATATTCTACAAAGTTATTAAAGCGCAAAGATTACATCAACGTTTTGACAAAGAGCTTAGATAGCTTGTGAGCTAGTGAGTAGAGTTTATTCAATACTAATGCACTCAAGATGCATATGCTAGCTACTAAATGAGACGTTTGCTACAAGCTAGCTGTCAGCTGAGTTTGCATTGTTGATTAGCTTACATGCTACATAGATCAGCTACAAGCTGATTTAGCTGATTTAACACTACTTTTCACTCTACTCATTTATTTACTCGCTCATTTACTCTTCATTCTACTCATCTATTTACTCGCTCATTTACTCTTCATTCTACTTATCTATTTACTCGCTCATCTACTCTTCATTTTACTCGTCTATTTACTCGCTCATTTACTCTTCATTCTACTCGTTTATCTACTCACTCATTTACTTTTCATTCTACTCATCTATTTACTCACTCATTTACTCTTTAATCTACTTGTCTATCTACTCACTCATTTACTCTTCATTCTACTCGTCTATTTACTCGCTCACTTACTCTTCATTCTACTCGTCTATCTACTCGCTCATCTACTTTTCATTCTACTCGTCTATCTACTCGCTCATTTACTCTTCATTCTACTCGTCTATCTACTCTTCATTCTACTCATCTATCTACTCGCTCATTTACTCTTCATTCTACTCATCTATCTACTCACTCATTTACTCTTCATTCTACTCATCTATTTACTCGCTCACTTACTCTTTATTTTACTTATCTATCTACTCGCTCATCTACTTTTCATTCTACTCGTCTATTTACTCGCTCATTTACTCTTCATTCTACTCGTCTATTTACTCTTCATTCTACTCATTTATCTACTCGCTCATTTACTCTTCACTCTACTCATTTATTTACTCACTCATCTACTCTTTATTCTACTCATTTATTTACTCTTCACTCTACTTTCTATCAAACGCGTTGATCAAGCGCATAAAACACGTCAAACAATGCTTTAAACAATGCTTTCTACATGACTTTCTACCTACTCATCATTCTACATGCTCAGCTATCTACTTAATAATCTTCGCTTCGAGCGTTATAAAGCTGACGCTAGAAAGTTTGAAGTTTTCACCTTCTTTTTCCCTTCATAGTTTCTACTTTCTAGAACAACAACAATCAAAATATCAACATAGCTATCAACTCAGCTATTTACTCGTTCATCTACTAGTCAATCTACTCGCTTCAAAACATGCTTCAAAAAACGCGTTGATTAAGCGCATAATACAAGTTAAACAGTGCTTCAAACAATACTTTCTACTGAGCTTTTCACTGAGCTTTCTACTGATTTTTCGACTGATCTTTCTACTGATCTTTTGATCAAGTCATTTAGTGAGCTTTCTACTGATCTTTTAATCAATCTTTCTATTGATCTTTCTACTGATAAGCTTTCTATCGATCTTTCGATCAATCTTTCTACTGATCTTTTGATTGAGTCATTTAGTGAGCTTTCTACTGATCTTTCAACCGATCTTTCTACTGATTTTTCTATTGATCTTTCTATCAATCTTTCTATTGATCTTTCTACTGAGTTATCTATTAAGCTATCGACTGAGCTTTCTATCAAATGCTCTATCAAACATTCTACATGCTTCAAAATACACGTCGATCGAGCGCATAACATGAGTCAAACAATGCTTTCTACATGACTTTCTACATGACTCTCTACATGACTTTCTATCAAGCGCTTTTCATGTTTTCCTATCAAGCATTCTATCAAGCACTCTTCATGTTTCTCTATCAAGCGCTCTTCATGTTTTTCTATCAAGCGCCCTTCATGTTTTCTACCAAGCATTCTTCATGTTTTTCTATCAAGCACTCTTCATGTTTTTCTACCAAGCACTCTATCAAGCACTCTTTATGTTTTTCTACCAAGCACTCTTCATGTTTTTCTATCAAATGCTCTTCATGTTTCTTTATCAAGCGCTCTTCATGTTTTTCTACCAAGCACTCTACCAAGCATTCTTCATAACTTTCTACATAGTTTTCTATCAAGCATTCTTCATGTTTAAATAGATGATTAAATAGCTACTTAAATAATCAATTCATCAAATGATTTATTTGATTACATATGAATCTTGAATGTAGAAACATACGAAAAGCAAACATGTATTGCGCATTATATCTTTTGAGCAATTGATGTCTTTTGAGCAATTGATGTCTTTTGAGCAATTGATGTCTTTTGAGCAAATGACTGTCATCAAAAGATACAAGCGCTTGTAGCTAGCTATTAGTTGTTGATGAGTGACTATTAGAGCTTGTGAGCTAGAAGCTCGACTAAACAGATATTTTTAACTGATGCTAGCTTGATGAGCTTGTAACCAGTTTTAGCTGGTTTCATCAAATGATCGAAGTATGACTATGACATAGAAGTATTCTCGACTCAATGCACATTTCGATCTCGTGCACATCTCACTTTACTACTTTCATCTTTCTTCAAAAATCAATTACAAATTCAATATGACTTCAATTGAGGCAGCGCTTGCAGATCTAGCTTTGCAAGACTCATCTAACTACACTGCAACTGCAAAGAAATTCAATATCAATCGAAGCACGCTGTCGCGACGACATAGGGGCAAAACGGTCTTCGTGAAGAAAAGCAAGCAAACGACGTCAATTCTTTCAAACCAACAAGAAAAAGAGCTTATTCGCTATATCAACAAGCTTACCGAGCGTGATATATCTTCTCTCAATGTCATGATTCGCGTTTTTGCGTATAATATATCTGGAAAACAGCCAGGCAAAAACTGGTCTTATGAGTTCGTTCGACGTCATTCAGATATACTGCAGTCAAAGTTTCTACAAGACGCTGATCTAGAGCGAAAGAAAGTCGATAATGCATATCAATATCAGCTTTATTTTGACCTTGTAAGTGCCTTCATTACGTTTAGTTTCATACTAATATAAGGGTAGGTAAAGCAAAAAATCGCAGAATATGAGATTCTTTCTTCAAATACATACAATATGAACGAAAAGAGCTTTCTACTTGAACTTCTTCAAAAGACTCGAAGAGTCTTTAGTTTAAAGCATCTTGACAGTGATAAATTGCTGAGTGCTGATCAAGACAACAATAGAGAATGAATTATCTTGATTGCAATCATTTGCATGAATATAACTCATATACTTCCTTCGATCATTTATCAGGCAATATCAGACAATATTCAGAACAGCTGACTTACTGAATATGATCTCAAAGAGCAATTCTGCTTCTTTGCTTTCTTCGTTACTGACTGAACTAACGATGAATTGATCTACTCTTGACTCACTATCGTATTTGATCGAAATACAAGGTCAAAAGCCAGAAATTCACGCGATTATTGCCTTCTATTCGTTGACGAGCATAACAGTCATATCAACATGAAGTTTCTTGACTGATGTGAGCAGAACAAGATGCTCGTGACTTTATATTCTTCTCATTCTACGCATCGTCTTCAACCTCTGAATGTCAGCTTATTCAATTCTTTGACCAATTACTACTTGCAAAACCTGAACGACTGAATCTTTAAGAGTCAAGAACTTTCTCGAATATTAAAAAGAGACTTCTTTGACCTATTTTGACCTGCATATCAAGCTGCTTTCACGTCTGTCAACATCAAAAGTGAATGAAAAAAGACAGAATTGCTGTCTTTCAATTCGTCACAGATCATAAAGCAGATTAAATCAAACGCTAGACCTGTTTCAAGTCATTCTTCTTCTTCAGCATTGTCAGAAGCTGATTGAAGAAAGATTCAACGATTAATGAAGTCAGTTGTAGAAGAAGCAATTGATTCGCAAGCTCGTAAGTTGAACAATACGGTTGAAAAGCTTACTACAGATGTTGCTCTTCTGAAAGCAGAAAATGAAGATCTTCGATGAACAGTACGTATTAAGAGAAGTTGCAGACGACGTGAAAAGCCTTTATTTGACGATTTAGAAGTTAATGATGAGATAAAGAAGATGTTTTTTAGTTCTAATAAGATTCAGACGACTCGTGATCGTTAAATTCAAAGAATCGAAGAGAAACAGCAAGCTGCTATTCAAAAGACGGAAGAAAAGAAACAAAGAAAGCTTAGAAAGCTAGAGAAACAGCGTTTAATAGCTGAAAAAAAGGTGAAACGAGAAAAAAAGAAGACGAAGCGAGAGAAGAAAGCGAAGCGAAAAAAGAAGCTACGGGCGAAGAAATTGAAGCAACGACGTCTAATTCAGAAGCAAAAGCTGAAGGCTAAAGAGCTTCAGAAAGAGCAAAAGAAGAAGTCTAAAGAGGTGAAAGTACAGCAATTCACTGATTTTGTTGCTATTGAGAAGATGAAAAGAAGGTCAAGTCAAATCAGGTCTACGCGAGCTGAAAGACAATTCAAAGCTTCTAAGCGATTTGATGATTGATTCTTATAGCTTGAAAGCTTCATATAAATATCGACAACTCTCTATATTAATTGCAATTTGATTCTATGAATGATGATTAAATAATAATAAAAAAGTATGAGTTGCTAATCGAGTTTAAAGTGTGCACGAGATCGAAACGTGCATCGAGCCGAGAATACTTCTACTAGCTGATTGAGCATTTTGTGAAAGCATTTCAAATTTACGATAATTTACCTTAAATCGATGATAATCTAGGAAAATTTGCTTTCAATTCACAAATTTCGATGTAAATATTAAGATTTGCAAAGCATTTCAAATTTACAATAATTTATCTTAAACTCACTGTAATTCAGAAAAATTTGCTTTTATCAGAAAGCTTCAAGTAAAAAAGAACAAATTGTTTAATCAGAAGTAAAACAAGAGTTATTGCTTCTATTACTATATCAGATCTCATTAATTTCTGATCATTCTATTCTTTGTATTGCATGCTATTCTGACATTTCATAGTTCAATGTACTTGTATTGACAGAAATACTGATTAGAAATAGCGACAGCGTGATATAATTTATTAAACGTGTCAATCAATACTTTTTGTTATCTTTCTCACTACAATCTACTTCATCGAAATCAGCTTCAAGCATGAAGCGAAACTGTCGTGCATGTAAAATGATATTGAGAATCACATGAAGTCTGATATATCACTTTAATCACTGCTTGACGCTGCAAAATGACATGCAGTTCTTCGAGAAATATTTAAGAAAAAAGAACTCAACAATTGATGAATATACAGACATACGCAAATACTCTCAGACTGATTTATGACATGAAATGATCATGATGAATGATACTGATGTTTTTGACTTCAAGCAAAGTACAGAAGAAAATGTAGAAGCTTCAGATAATCAGAAGCATTTTTGAAATTCAATTGCATGAATATCACTTGATTTCAAAAGATTTATCAATTCATCATGTACTTTCTTATTCATCAAAGTAGACAATTATGATGAGATGAATGATACAAAGAAACGAAGCGTTGATGAATTGCTAAAACAATATATCAAACTCATAAGAATCATTTCAAACTACAGTAAACTCAAGCAAGATTTATGATCATCTTTAGATGATAGTCTTCAATCAGAATGACTTTTCTTTTCAAATGAGAAAGATTTTTCTCTTGCACAGTAATTTCTGAATGCAAAAGTCAGTAGCAAAGATATTAATCAATACTTCAAGATCTCATTTTAAAAGACTCATCATGCTGATTGTATCTTCAAGAATGCAGATCAATTTAGAAGCATTCTACATAATATATCTTATGAAATATCTGATAATAGTTGATTCAAAACATCTTTGAAGATCTCATCAATGAATTCAGAGATCAAAACAGATATATTCAAGATTCAGTACAGAAACATGATAAACATCTTGAAATTTCTCTTGAGACATTATTCATTTGCAAGTAATCTGAAATATGCATCAATTAAAGTATACAACGTCAGTGAAAATTGAATGTACATGAAAATGCACATTGATATCTGATGATGAGATATGTAAGCATTGATCTCTGAAAATGACACTATAGTTTCAGTACTGTTAACTACAGATAAAATCATGTTAACTCAACATCATAAGAATAAATTCGCATGATTTATATATATTATCGTTGATAATCTGAATCAAGCAACTTAATGAAAGTAAAATAGATTTAATGTTATACTATTAAAGTTTATTTCTTCAACTAAATATGCAAATGAAGATCTGAAATGCAAGTTATATCATTGCTCATTGAAGATAATATTAAAATGTGAGTTTAAACTGTTCAATCAAATGAAAAGTTTTTCTTGCTAACGTTCTCGTTCTTTAGCACTTGAGAAATTAATTAGAAGAGAATTTCACGTTCGTTGTGTAAATGATTATACTCAACAGTATTTTTCTATCATCGTCGAATTTATAATTAACTATGAGAAGCAGATCATTATTACGAGAATCAAAAATGAAGAGCAATGCACTATATATCATGTTTCATCAAATCAACATGATAATCTGCAGATAATCTGAAAAGCTTGAACATATGAAAGTACATTGACTCAAATCAAACGTCAAGAAAAGAATTTACACTTTAAAGCAGATATCAAGCGTGATGTTAAGTGAATACACTCAGTGCAAAACTTTGTCTGAAAACATGAACTTGTTAATATTCACATCGTTATGATGATTGATATTTTGCATCAGTTATTGAAGAGCACAGTGATGTATCTAATTCAATGACTTGAGATGATCATCAAGAATATAACATTAACGATCAGTCTTAAAAGAAAGCGTGATTCACAGATAATTGCAGACACAACACATGATGTGCAATTGAATCAAAGATTTCAAGTAGTTCTTTCATATTCAAAGCTAAGATGTTTTCATGACTTTTTATTCGTGAAGCAATGAATCAACATCAAACAAAAGACAATAGTGCATCAGCTTATTGCAATTGTCACTTCACTATTAATTAGAAAAGCATCAGATGCGCTGTACTGTGCTCAAGCTCTTATAAACTTCGTGATGATGACTCAATATTGATCGCACGATGATGAGTCTCTGCATTACATGAACAACGCAATATACAGAATTAACGTCTTAAAAGAAGTATTCAAGCAGTTTTGACATAACGAGAACTTTAACTATTTCAAGTTTTATGTGATCTCTTATTATATGAATTTTATTCAAAGATACGAAGATGCAGATGATTTTGACACATCTTACATGAAGGTTGCACATAAATTTCTGATCAAAGATTATTATAATCTTATAAACAAGTGAAAGAACTTTCAAATGCAGATACTTTATCACAATACTTAACAAGTCAATATGTTGACAATGAAAAATATCATTCTTCATGATTTAATCATGTTCAGACCAAAGATTGATGAAAGAATGAAAGTCATGATTACAAAGTCCTCTAAAAGTCTTGATTTAACGCAGTTTAAATGAGATTTGTCAGAAATAAATTCAAATCAATGATGAAACTGATTTAGTAATTTCTGATTTTGATGCATTGCTTCTGAAATAGCGAAGATGACACATATTAAGAGTTTCTTGAATAAATTATCAATTTTTATAAAAGAATCTTGACGCAAGAAATCAGAAATAAAGTCAAACAAGTATTAAATGAATTGAAAAGAAATTAACTTCTTCTGAATAAATGATTACTTCGTTTCTGTTCATACATCAATTGAATGCTGAAGATGCAAAGATAAAGACTTGATAAACTCTGAGAAGCTTACATCAAAGTGAATTTGATGTGCTTCTGCATGACAGAAACAAATGTTGAATTGAAGACGTGATTATGTCTATGTTTAAGAGTATGCTGAGAATGATTAAGAAAATTCTGACATAGTTGAAGCTTTGAATGATAGACTGATGAAACAGTTGCAAATTATAATCACTGTTCATGATTCGCTTCATCAAGATGATAATGAAAAATCTGTGCAATACTCGAGAGCTTTAATAAAATTGCTAAAGCTCAAAAACAATAAAGTACTCAATGCTTTACATGATATGATAGAAGTCAAGCAGTGATTAAAGAATACTGTCAAGAAGTCTTGATATCTTGAGTGTTAACAATTTTACAATATGAGTACTATACTACAAAGTGCACATCTAATATCAACTGAAAGCAAGAAGTTTTTTTACGTGAATAATTACATTGACTGAAATACATTCAACATTTTATATGAAGAGAGTTTTCTGAAAAAGAAAGTTTGAAAGATGAATGAGCTTGCGAGCTTAGATAAATGAGAAAAGACGAAATTCACTCAATAATGAAGAAAGTTCAACATTATGTAAGTTGAGATAAATTGAGATAAATTGAGATAAATTGAAGTAAATTAAAGTAAATTAAAGAAAATGAGTGAAAAGCATATAGTCATGTTGAATGAAGCATATATGAATGGTCAAAACATTTCAATCAATAGCGTTTAATTATGATTATAATGACAGAGTATTGAGAATAAACAAGTGACTAAGATTTCATTGTAAAAATCTGTAAATAATGAGATTGATTATGTAGCAGCTAGCAACATACAAGAACTTACATAGTTCAAATGATGAGAAAATCTAAAATTAATTAATCTATTAATCATAGTGTCTGCTCGTTCATTGAATAAAATTTCTACTTACTTTATGCATTCTTCAATGCATTTGATGCATTACACACAACATCTGTCAATAGAAGTTCACGACTTGTTGAAGAAAGCTGTAAATTTTCAAGATAGTGTTCTTTTTTTATGTACATTAACACTCTTTTCTTCTATCAATGTCTTTTCTGTCATTGAAGAAGAATGTTTCAAGTGAATAAAAGCTTTGATTCAATTTTTCAAGCGAAGAATAGATTTGATGACGAGTTTCGTATAGATGATGATTTCAATGAAATGTTATTTCTTCTCAGTATTGAATGTTTGAATCGAATTATTGTATATATTCATCATCAGTTGTTTCGCAGTCTCATCAATCTTCTGCTCAAAGATTTTTGCATTCTGATCAATCAAAGTTGAAATCTTCAATTGCAGAAAAAGAGACGTGTAATCAATCTGTTTTAATCTATTTCGAAACTGAGCAGACTAATAATCATACATGAGATTATTGTGAGCATAATCGACTGCTGTGATCGAAATTGATGATAAATAAGACTGTAAACGTTGTAGAAAGACGAGTTCTGCGCGATCACTGACAGACATGATGTATGATAATTGAATAATTGTGACAAGAGAAATGAGTGAAGTAAAATTGAAGCTTACTAAGATAAACATCACGCAGAATTATGAATGCATGATAGCTTGATACAAGTTCTACTTTGTTTAATCAGTTAACGACTGACTGATGATTGATTTATGTTGTTAAATCAGCTAATTGCTGAATTATAAAAAGTGTTTGTTCTAGTAGCTAGCATATACGTCTCGAGCGCATTAAGATTCAAATGTCGTTGCTCACTAGCTTACAAGCTACTTAAGCTCTTTGTCAAAACGTTGATGATCTTTGCTCATATACACAGAACAACAGCAACGTCTTTGCGCACATGCTGCAACTCATATACATCACACATATGCACATTGTGAAGACACGATTCAGCTTTTGCACATCTACACACTCATGTGATGCAGTAAATCGATCGATTTTTCACTTTATCAAATCAATGTACATGCATCGCAATCATATACACTGCGAAGACATGATACAATCTTTGCTCATATACACAGAATGACAGCAACGTCTTTGCGCATGCGTTGCAACTAATATACAACATTCACACAGTTACTGTGAAGACACGACTCAGCTTTTGCGCACATACACATCTGTGCAACGCAGTAAATTGATCAATTTCGATTTTCTGATCGATTTACATGCGTTGCAAATACATACATTGCAAAGACATGATACAATCTTTGCTCATATACACAGAACAACAGCAACGTCTTTGCGCATGCGCTGCAACTAATATACAACATTTACACAGTCATTGTGAAGACACAACTCAGCTTTTGCACACATACACATTTGTGCAACGCTGTAAATCAATCAATTTCGATTTTCTGATCAATTCACATGCGTCGCAAATACATAAATCAAAACTTATCTAGTTCATTTAACTGAGTGATCATACAATAAACTTGAAAGTTTATGTTGAAGTGATCAGCTTTTCTTTACATAAATCAAAGCTCATTTAGCTCACTTAGCTTGATGATCATATAAACAGGTTGAAAGCTCACATTAAAGTAATCAGCTTTCACAATTTTGAGTTATCTAGATGATCACTTGATCATATAAACAGTTTACACGCTTGTATGCACACTCTATCAATGTGACTGTTCAATGAGAAGATATACAGCAGTGATTATGACTAAATTACATGTAATTTAGAATATACACAGCGTTTAAATAGTGTCATAGTTATAGACTGCATGCACTTAATAAAGAAATAAAAAAAATCATGTTTTCGCGTTATATCTTCGAATGATAGTTATTTTTAATCAAATTTGAGTATATTAAATTGAATATTTTTGATATGCTTTTGTACACTTGCTGTATGATTGCAAATAATATTTCATCTGATTCAAATGCTTTTCTGAATGCTGAGAAGTTAATAGCGTGCTTGATTTCTTCTTTGATAACTCTTGATTACTGTATACTTTCATTCAATAGTAATTCTTTATTGATTTAAATTTTCAAAGATGATGAGTACATTGCTTTCAGAAATGTCTTGCACTTTTCATTGAATTCAATTTTCAATTCTTTTTGCAAGTTTTGTATCAAGAATAGTCTATTGAAAATATGTTGTATACGTTGCATACAACATATATAAAGCACAACTTCTATGCTGATTTTTCTCTTAGACTCAAGAAATTACTCAAAGAGTTTTCTTGTAACAGATTCACAGTTCAAGATGAACAAGATCTCTCACTGCTCAAATTTTGATAGTTTACTTCTTAAGCATGAATTGCAAACATTTCGTCTGTAATATGCATGCATATTACAGTCAATTTCTTCTTTAATCACATCAATATACACTACTGTTCTTTCAAGCTATATAAATGATGTTTTTAACTAAAAGTTAATTCTATCATCAAAACATTTAAGAGTCAAAATTCAGTAAAGAAATAAGATTCTTAAGATCAACAATCATCATCATTGTATATCATGTCTTGCAGATGCTCACTTTGCTTGTAAAACATGCAATTCATTTATTTTATGTTATCTGTAAAGATCTTTCTCATGCAGATCAATCATGTTTTGCAGAAATGTTCATATGCTACACTTTTAATCAGATAGCATAGTTTGATCATTCTTTATTAACTTGCTTGTATTTCTCTTCTTCTAACAAAGTTTTCTCATTAATGTATCACTCATGTATAAAATGTTTATATTTGAATGTTTGTTAAATAATATTAATGAGATTCTTGAGTTTACTCATGTTGAACTTAATGAGTCTTGTGAGTTACTTATGTTGTAGTAATAGATATGCAGTCTTAACAAGATTTATACATAATTAGCACATAAATTTAAAGAATGTTCATGATTTAAGTTTTTTCTACTAATTATTCTTAACAGATTAAACACAAGAATGTTCTGTCTCAGTTCTTGTCATTGTGATAACAAGATACTGAATTAAATGATTTTCATAAACGATTTTTCTCATAGTTCTGCATTCTATTTAACTTTCTCATCTGCATGCAGATTGCTTGTAACATATGCATTAAGATTATCAAAGTTTGTGCAATTGCAAAAACTCTGCATGCGATCAATGCACAACGCTTCATCATCACGCAGCATCTCAATATCATTCAAACTTTTGATAATCTCTAGACTTTACTGTAGCTAAACAGTAGATTCGTAGTCAGCATTGCATATAGATGAGTTTTATTGCTGATCACACAAGACTAAAGCTATTGCTTGAATTAAACATAATTACTAAAAAAACTTACAATCAGCTCATAACAATAGATTTAGCATTTAACAGCGAGAAAATTTAATTCATAATATACAAATGTGAGATGAGAACTGATTTACATCAAGAATCTGATCATTTTTTGATAGTCACGAAGTTGTGTCTACGCACATTTTTCATGCAGCTCACGACTCATTGATTATGAAAGAAAATGAACACAGAAGCATTAAACACTTATCTAAAAATACATCTTTTCATTGATCATTTTCTCAATGACAAGACAGCAATAGATGACAAAGTAGCTAAAATCACTCATGTGTTACAAGACGTCATTGAAAAATTTACTTCTTGAACAAAGTTGTTGAATTGAGCACAAGACTTTTGAAATCAAATCTGCTTAAAAGTCATGATGAAATCATGATGATTATGAATTGTATGAAAATCGCAAAGTACTTTAGAGACATGAAACAACTATCTGAAATACAATGATGGCAAAAACAAGATCATTAAAGAAACAAAATATTCACATTTTAAATCACAGATGCATAAGCTAAGCAACAAATTAAAATTGATTTGATGCTTCGCAAAATGAGTCAGAATTGAAAGTCAGTTACTTAAGAAACTTTTGCAGTTTTCGTTATTAAAAAGCAACAATTTCAATCACATAACAAATTCATTTAAAGAAAAAACAGAAATGCTATGAAAGAAATTCTTTTCATCATTGTTTCAAGCAAACATCAGCAACATTTTGAAATCATTTATATTATTAACAATGTCATTTAATTCAATCTTATTGCAAGATGAGATGAGACAAATGATTCAACAAGTAAAAGTCAATAAAGCATCAGACGCATTTGAAATTTCAAATAAAGTGCTTCAAGTGAGTTTAACAGAACTGACTTTAATACTAATCAGTTTATTCAATGCATATGTAATTCACAAATATCATTTGAAGCAGTTCAAAAAAACTCAGACAATAGTATTATGCAAATAAAAAAAACAACTACATTGACTTGAAAATGTATCAACTTATTGCTCTGCTAGACATCATGAGTAAAACACTGAAATCAATCATGATTAAAAGATTAAGTAATATTACTGAGACTTATCACATGCTTTTGAACGCTCAAATGAGAATGAGATGCAAGCAATTCATGATCTCAGCGCTGAATCTACTAGTAAATCAAGTACATGCAGTATAAGACTGTGAAATCAAGTACGTGATCTTTATGCTTAATTTAAACATTGCTGAGATGTTTAATCATGTCTTGCACACTAGACTTCTACATACTTTGAGAATGAGAAGAACATTAAATTACATATTTAAATGAACTTGCAGCTTTCTGAAGAACAGAAAGTCATTGCTGATGTTCAATGAACAAATCAGCATGATGCAAGAAGTAAATGTTGATATATTGCAAAGATCTTTCATATCATCGATTCTCTTTCTATTCTTTAACGTAAGCTTAATTGAAAAATGCGAAGCTTTAGAAATCAAAATCGAAGTGCTTGACTTTGTAAATGATATCAATATTCTTTTTTTTTCTTCATTAAGTGCATGCAGTTTATGACTATGACACTGTCTAGACGCTGTATGTATGCTAAGTTACATGTAATATAGTCAAAGTCGCTGCTTTTCATCTTCTTGTTGATCAATCACATCGATAGTTTGTGCATACAAGCGCTCTCGCTCAACTCTCGTCATTGTACTTTCGTTTTTCTTTGTTTCTTTGCATTCTTCGCGTTCTAATCTTTCGTTTCTAATAGTCATTTTCTCGTTGCAATTCGAGTATTTTTCAAATACTCTAGTGTTGCAATTCTTTCAATCTTGATGATGAACAGTGTCAATATAGTGTCTGTGTTTTTGAGCTGAGCTTTTTTCTTAGGCTTTATCTACTCTGCTTTATAATGTCTGCAGTTCAGCAGTAAATGCTTCGACGTTTATCTTGCATTGCATATTTCATAGCATTTGTTCGAATTATTCTCTGATAATTGATGCAAATAGCTCTTGAAATAGTCATGTCTCATTTTCAGCTGAATAAAGATTGAAAACGTTAGTTTATCAATTTTTCTCATCTTTTTTAGTGATTTATGACTTAAATTCACATTTGATATGTGCTTTTGATACTGATTTCCCTTCTTGATGCTGCTTTTTCAGACATTTAATCATTGTAATTTCGTCTCTTTGCAAATTTGCTTTTTGACGAAGCTTATGATGATTGCTTTCATGTTGTCAATAACTGATAATTCTTGAGCAGCGCTTTTGATCAATTGATCTGCTTTTTCGTTTTCAATAATGCTCTTGCAACTTGATATTCACTGTATGTGAATTTGACACTGATTCTGACGTAAATTGATCAAGTTTTGTCGTATGTCATCAAATAACTTCACATTGATGTTGCTCTTTGCATTTAGTCTTTGCAAAGTCATTTGACTGTTCATGTACACTCAAATTTCGCTGTTTTTGAGTGCTTTTTCGCTGCATATTATGATTGCATCGCTAATAGCTTGCAGTTTCGCTTTCGTTGTGATTATTTTGTCAGAAATGCTTGTTGTCTTGCTGAATCTGACGAATTCATGCGTGAATATCACTGTTGTTTCAGTTTCTGTTTCGATTTCTGCTATCTTTTTCCGAATTTGCGATGCGTTGATATACATCACTATGTTTTTCGCCTTTTTGATAATTCTTTCTAATTTTCTGTAGTGTGTATTGATCGTTTCGCGAGTTTCTCTTTTTGCAAATTCGGTTTGAATTTTTGCTAAATGCTTGATTTCTTGACCTCATGATTTCTTGAAGTGAGAAATTTCGATTTCTTTTATTGAATTTAATGTTTTTTGCACTTTGTTCAATATTTGATATATCTGCGTGAGTCTGTCTTTGCACTTCTTGACTTTTCAAGATAAATTCGTCTTCGTCTTGTTTCAGTTCAGATATTTCGATGCGTTCAGATCTAGATTCAATTCGATAGAGTATTGAGATGAGTACGAAATAAATGTTCTTTTTCTGATAAAATGTTTTTTCAATAATTCAACTATTCAAATTGCATAGTTCTTGCACTTTTGATTTAATTGCATCTTCATCAACGAGATTTCGACTTCTATTTGCATAGCATCTATTAATGATGTTCAAAATGCATTCAGAATTTTTCGTAATGCAGCGTTTTGCAGTTTGCGAAATTTGACTAAGTAGCTTTTTTGATTATTTCATCATATTTTGACGTCATAATCGCTAATAGACGTGATGCATGTCAGATATAACTGCTTTTCTGATTTGACATTTAGTTTTCACTCGCTATTCATTAATTTAAACAACGAGTGTAGCGTTCTTGTGACTGTCACGATTTTCGTTTGCACATAAACTTTGAAGTTGAGCTTTTGATTCAGTCAGACTTTTAATCATCGTACGCATGTCTTTGATTTTATGATCATGTTATTGAATAGAATAATTATTTGATTGAATGTCATCTTGCAACTTTCAAAGTGTATCAATTCAGATTTTGAGTCATCAAATTGCACTGCGTTGTTCTCAGCTCATGTGAAAGCGATTTTTGCTGCGTTTTTCAGCATTTTCACATTCTTGTCAATATTTCTTCCCTCAATGTATAGCGTCACGTCATCAATATAGCTGAGTGACTGTAAATTTTTGAACTTTGCGTGAATCTTTGAAAACAAGTATCAAATATAAATTAGAAATAAAATGAGCAAGATAGATGAGTCTTGTGATATTTCTGTGCTTATTTTCTTTGGTTTCTGACGTTCGTCGTTAAATGCTAAGTCAATATTTATTTTTTTATTTCTTCATTAAGTGCATGCAGTCTATGACTATGACATTATTTAGACGCTGTGTGTATGCTAAATTACATGTAATCTAGTCAAAATCGCTGCAGTATATCTTCTCATTGATCAATTACATCGATAGTTTGCGCATATGAGTGCATGAGCTGTTTATATAATCAAGTGATCATATAAACAACTCAAGATTGTGAAAGCTGATTACTTCAATGTGAGCTTTCAACTTGTCTATATGATCATCAAGTTAAGCGAGCTAGATAAGCTTTGATTTATGTAGATGAAAGCTGATCACTTTGACGTGAGCTTTCAAGTTCGCTGTATGATCACTCAGCTGAACAAACTAAATGAGTTTTGATCTATGTATTTGCGACGCATGTAAATCGATCAGAAAATCGAAAAATCGATCGATTTACTGCGTTGCACAAATGTGTATGTGTGCAAAAGCTGAGTCGTGCTTTCGCAGTGACTGTATGAATGTCGTATATTAGTTGCAGCGCATGCACAAAGACGTTGCTATCGTTCTGTATATATGAGCAAAGACTGTGTTGTGTCTTTGCAGTGTATGTGTCTGCAACGCATGTAAATCGATCAGAAAATCGAAATTGATCGATTTACTGCGTTGCACAGATGTGTATGTGTGCAAAAGCTGAGTTGTGTCTTTATAATGACTGTGTGAATGTCGTATGTTATTTGCAGCGTGTGCGCAAAGACGTTGCTGTCGTTTTGTGTATATGAGCAAAGACTATGTCATGTTTTCGCAGTGTATGTGATTGCGATGCGTGTAAATCGATCAGAAAATTGAAATCAATTGATTTACTGCATCACATCGATGTGTATGTGCGCAAAAGCTGAGTCGTGCCTTTGCAGTAACTGTGTGAATGTCGTATATTAGTTGCAGCATGTGCGCAAAGACGTTGCTGTTGTTCTGTGTATATAAGCAAAAACTATGTCACATCTTTGCAGTGTATGTGATTGTGATGCATGTAAATCAATCTGATAAAGCGAAAAATCGATCGATTTACTGCATCACACAGACGTGTAGATGTGCAAAAGCTGAATCATGTCTTTGCAATGTATATGTGTATGACGTATATGAGTTGCAGCGTGTGCGCAAAGACGTTGCTATCGTTCTATGTATATGAGCAAAGACTGTGTCATGTCTTCGCAGTGTATGTGATTGCGATGCATGTACATCAATCTGATAAAGCGAAAAATCGATTGATTTACTGTTTCACATGAACATGTAAATGTGCAAAAGCTGAGTCGTGTCTTCGCAGTATATGTGTGTATGTTGTATATGAGTTCAACATGTGAATAAAGCGCTGTTACTGCTCTGTGTATGATTGCGCTACGTGTAAATCGATCTGAAAATGCGAAAAATCAATCGATTTACTGCATCACGTCTGTCTGTATATGCATAAAAGCTGAGTCATGCCTTCGCAATATATGTGTGTATGTTGTATATGAGCTGCAGCATGTATGCAAAGACGTTACTGTCATTCTGTATATATGCAAGCTTCAATGTATTGATGACTGTGTCGTTATTGCTTCACTTTTCAACTGTGTGTGAACTCAATGTGTAAGTAAAGCGTTGTTACTGCTCTGTTGATGTTGATGAGATTGTTCAGCTCTTCTGACAAGCATAACTTGCAGAAGATTTATAGTCAGCATCTTATACAGATAAATCTTGTTGTTGATATTTAAGTTAATAATTTGATTTTGTAAGAAACATTTTACTCAATTGATTAAATTGATTGATGTTTTCAATTTAATCAATATTTTGATCAGCTGTTTCAACACAACATGATCAAAGACTTCTTTGACATCTAGAAGTAGATAAATAAGCGTGTTTTCTCAATTTTTTGTCATTTGTGCATCATGTACTAAATTTAGTACTGCATTTATAGCTGATCTTTGTTTTCTGCCTCTCATTTGATCAAAATTCAGCAGCTTATCATTAATTTCAGCTGTGTAAGACAGTTGCACTGCTATTATTTTTTCTGCTACTTTGTCTAAACAGTTTAGCAGTGTAATAATTCTGTATGTCTTCAAAATTGAATAATTCAACTTGTTTGATTTTTTCAGAATAATTCTCGTGCCTTCGCGTCATATCTTTGAATGATAGTCATTTTCGATTAAATTGTCTGATTTGAATGCTTTTCTGAGTGCTGAGAAGTTAATAGCGTGCTTGATTTTCTCTTCAATAACTCTTGATCACTGTATACTTTCATTCAATAGTAATTCTTCATTGATTTGAATTTTCAAAGATGATGAGTACATTGCTTTCAGAAATGTCTTGCACTTTTCATTGAATTCAATCTTCAATTCTTTTTGCAACTTTTGTATTAAAGATAGCTTTTCGATTAGACGTGATTTAATGAACTTGTATGTCTGAAACACTTCTTTCTCTTTAACGTTGTTTAAAAAATTGGTTCAGAATTGGTTTTTGATCAACTTTATTGCATCATGATACGAATTTCACATTTGCACTATCTTTGCTCATGCATCATCATTTCTGCATCTTTTTCAGATTCGCTTTTTTGACAACAGCATCTTTCACATTTCAATGAATTCATTATTTCATCAGAATTTTGATTTTGCGCATATTCACTGTTTAAATACGAATAATTTCACTGTATTCTTGATGCATTCAGTCAAATAAATGACTTTTGCTTCTAAACTTGTGATTCTTTGCATCTTGATCATCATTTTGTCTTTCGTCTTTTGCAAATGCTCATCAAAGTCTTTTCAGTCAACTTTTTGCAGATTGTATGACGCGTTCAATGAATTTTCAATCAACTTTACTTTTTTTGTAACTATTGTAAATAGAATTACTTTATGATTGAATTCTGTGTTTGCATTCTTATTTATATGTCAATTCTTGATGTGATTGCACATATTCTTTGATGCAAATGCTAAATCAAGTATCGAGCTTGACTGATCTGAATAGCTGTAATATGTGTTTATATCAGAAGTGTTAATTAGATTGCACTTATGTAAATTTACTCACTTTATTAACGCTTTCGTTCTAATAAAGTTTGAAATTTTTGCGTTTCATCAGCTATGATGTGCATTAAAGTCTTCAACGATAATAACTTTTTGCTCAGAATTTAGCATAACTTTTGCTAATTCTCGCTCAATCATGTATAATTGCTCGTCATCTGCATTTTGTGACTTTTCGTTGTAAATATTGAACATTAAAATTTCTCTTTGAATTTTATTGTTCGCTATTGATATCGCTTGCATATCTTCGCTATTGACTATGTCTGATCTTGATGTGCATGTAAATTTCTTTGCGTTTTTTGCAACAAATATCAGTACTCTGACATGAGTATTCTGAACATTTGATTTGATGCAGATAAACGACGAATGCGAAATTGTTATATTCTCATCTCTCATTCATGATTCTTGTAATATAACAATATCTGTCTTGTTTTTTGCAAATTTCATGCATGCATGCATAATTTGCGTTGATCTTGCGCAATTGTGTTGTAGAATTCGAATATTCAACGTGTTTGCAAAGCTTTCGTCATTTGCGTTGTTTTATGACATTTTGAATGCAATACTTATTATCATTTCGTGACTAGATGATTTTTTTGTGAGCTAATTGACTGAGCTGTCTGATATGTTTCACACAATACGCTATTTGCAAAGTGCGCATTTTGACAGTTGCAGTATCTGATTGACAACGAGATTTATCTGTACAAGATGCTGACTACGAATCTTCTGCAAGTTATGCTTGTCAGAAGAGCTGAACAATCTTATCAACATTGACAAAGCAGTAACAGTGCTTTACTCATGCATTGAGCTTACACACAGTCGAAAAGCGAAGCAATAACAACGCAGTCATTAATGCGTTGAAGCTTGCATATACACAGAGTGACAGCAACGTCTTTGCATACATGCTGCAACATATACACATATACTGCGAAGACACAATTCAGCTTTTGCACATATACAGACAAACGTGATGCAGTAAATCAATTAATTTTTCGCATTTTCAGACTGATTTACATGCAGCGCAATTACATACAGAGCAGTAACAGCGCTTTATTCACATGTTGAGTTCATATATGATATACATACATATATTGCAAAGGCACGACTCAGCTTTTGCGCATATACAGACAGACGTGATGCAGTAAATCGATTGATTTTTCGCATTTTCAGACCGATTTACACGCAGCGCAATCACACACAGAGCAGTAACAGCACTTTATTCACATGTTGAGCTCATATATGATAAACACACATATATTGCGAAGGCATAATTCAGCTTTTGCGCATCTACACGTTCGTGTAAGACAGTAAATCGATTGATTTTTCGCTTTATTAGATCAATGTACATGCATTGCAATCACATACACTGCGAAGACATGACACAGTCTTTGCTCATATACATAGAACGACAGCAACGTCTTTGCGCACGCGCTGCAACTCATATACGTCACACACATATACATTGCAAAGGCACGACTCAGCTTTTGCACATTTACACATCTGCATGATGCAGTAAATCGATTGATTTTTCGCTTTATCAGATCAATTTACATGCATCGCAATCACATACATTGCAAAAACATGATACAGTCTTTGCTTATATACACAGAACGATAGCAACGTCTTTGCGCATGCGCTGCAACTCATATACATTACACACACATACATTGCAAAGACATAACTCAGCTTTTGCACATTTACACGTCTGCAAAGAATACAGATTGATCGATCAACGTTAAAGTTCAGTCAATCAACGCTAATACTTTGCGCTAAACTTCTCGTCATCTGCTTAAGTCATTTCATAAATTTCATGATCAATTGAACTCTTTTCTATTCAATTATCAACAACTAATAAATACATAATTAATTCTAGATTGATCTTGAATTAATAACTCTGAAGTTTTATTTAACAAGTCAATCTTAAATGTAAATTATGTAATCAATCATTGATTGATTTAGTATTATTTATTGATTGATCATTATTTAGTATTTAGATCATTGAATTTTCTTTTAATTAAGAATATATATAAAGCTTATTAATTATTTATCAATAACTCATTGATCAACAATTTATCCGTCATTTTGTCTCAGCAAGTTTTCAAGTTCTGAATGTTTATTTATTAATCAATCATTGATGTTATATTGATCATTGATTGATTAATTATTAATCTATGAATAATAACATACATTTTTAACATTTTTAGTATCATTAGATACTGAATTCTAATTATTTAGATTAAGAAACTTCTCAATTTGTATTTTTATTTATACTCAAAAATCGATAAGTTGAATTAATAAATAATTATTTCTTAATTAATTATTAATTAATTATTGATCAATACAATTGATGTAATATATTTTAAAAGAAAGTATCAGAACAATCACAACGCACGCATCACAAATTTTGAAAAAGAGCACTACAAACAAGACAAAGTGAATCTAGAAGATGATTGAATGACAATGAATTGCATGAATTGCAGCAATGCTGATTTGAAGACGATTGCAAGCAATGTTGATTCGTCGCAAGAAAACAGAGATGCAAAGTCGAAACACTTACGCAATGATGAAGAGAATGTTGCTAACATTATTGATCTACTAATAAAGATATCAACGTTAAAGAAAGAGAAAAGCAAAGATTATTCGTGAAAAAAGATAGCATTGAAGCTGATTCAACGTCTTCGACTCGACTCAGAAGAAAAACATTACATGAATCAGAATGCATTCATCGCGAAAGATGTACAGAAACTAAAGATATCAATTCAACTGCTCAACAAGCAGTTGCATACACAGAGAAGCATGCGTCTTTCAATGAAAATCACATCATGAGTGAACGTGACAAGAGAAGAAATGACGATGAGAAAGCAACGTTTCAGAAGTGACTCATCATCGCTTTGCAAGAAATAAGAAGTCATGATTAAGATAATGAACAAAAGAGAAATAAAAGAGATACAGAAGAAGTCGATTGAACAGATTTTACAGAAAATCGCAAACATGTCAACAGATCAAAGAAATTTAATTGTGTCACTTCGCAAGCTGAGCAGCGATGACATTTCTCTTTACGCAGTTAGCTCAGATGCTTGAGCAAATTTGAAAAAGACTCAGACGTAAGCAAAAGAAATCGCGAGTTCAACACATGTAACACGTTGAATCTTTGCAATGCTGACATATAAAGTACACACTACAATAATCATGAGCAATCAGAAAAAGATCATTGAAAGACTGATAAAAGATAACGCAAGATTTCATGAAGATCTGAAAGTTCTAAGAATAGTCTGACTCAAGAAAATAGCAAATAACAAAAAGACTCATTCGTCGCTCATCATAAAGATCGCGATCGAAGCGATGATAAATCAACTAATGAACGTGAGCATGCTGAACTTGTATCAAGAATGTGCATGCAAACTATTCAAAAAGAACTGTCGCATCACATAATGCTTCAAATGTTACAAATTTGATCACATGATTAAGATCTGCAGAAAGAATCAGCGCTGTGAAAAGTGCGCAGATAAGCATCACATAAAGAAGTGTGTGATGTCTTTGAATAAAAGACGTTGCATCAACTGCAATGAAGATCATGAACTTTAAAGATGCATCTGTCTCAAGTGATAACAGCAAATGAAACAAGTGTTTGAAATCTATAGAAACAGATCGTTCAGATACTCTGAAATGTTTAAATACAATTGCACATTCTTCTCGCTGTTTCTGAACTCTTTAAATTCAATGAACTTTTCAGATTCAATGAACTCTTCAGATTCAATGAATTTTTTCAATTCAATGAATCTTTCAAGCTCAGCAACAGTCATGCTGAAAACATGCAGTTGAATCGCTGACAAATCAGCTTGACAGATAGTAAAAGTCAAGAAGAGATGAGTCAATCTTTTCTCTTGCGTGAGTAGTGACTCAGACGAGATGACATCTGAGCAGATTCAGAAACATTCAATCAGAAAGTGAGAAAGATTATCGATGATTGAAAGCATACAAAGAGTCTTCTCATCACAAAGTCAACAACAGCTATGAATAACTTTATGATAAAACAGTCTTTTCTACAAATTCTACAGTACAACATCAGAAAATCACTAAGAATTCAAGAATCATTTCTAATTGACAAAGAAATTCGCGAATTCAACATAGTAGCTATACAGAAGCAAGATCACAATAACAATGATTTACAATCATTTAGCTCAGCACACAACTTCTTTCATTTAATGAAAAACTCGTCATCTCAATTAAGAACATGCATATACATCAATAAACATTTAAGACTCAATCAATGAATAGTAGAAACAGCTGAATCAAACATTTGCTTAATCAGAATATTAACTTGCAACACAGATGACAAAACGCAGATGCTAAAAATTCTAAATGTTTACAACTCATGCTCACTGTTTACTACATTCACAAAGAAATCTTCAATCATTTCTCGTTTGAACAAACTACTTAAGAATGATTGTGAACAACTGATCATAAAAGATTTCAATCTACATCATTTTCATTAAGAGAAGCGAAGATGCTTCACTCATCATACGATGACTGATACTCTACTAAACATCATTACAAACGCAAGACTGAAATTATTGCTGAAATCAAACATTATTACTTGCGAAGCTTACAATCAATTTACGACAATTGATCTAGTCTTTAGCAGCGAGAAAATACAGTTCATGACACGCAAGTGCAAGATACAAATCAATCTGCATCAGAGATTGAATCATCTTTTGATCATTACAGAACTATGTTTACAAACAATCTCAGTGCAACTTTTGACTTGATGACTTTGAAAGAAAATGAATACAGAAGCATTGAGTGCTTATCTGCAAATACATTTACCTTTGAAACACTCTTTAAACGACAAGACTATGATGAATGACAGAGTGTGCAAGATTATCAGAGTGCTACAGAAGATCATCAAGAAATCTATTCTTTTGACAAAGTCATTAAATTAAGCAAGAGACTTTTGAAATCAAAGCTGCTTCGAAGTAGTAATGAAATCAAGATGACTGCAAATCATATGAAAAACGCAAGATACATTAAAAGCGTGAAATGAATATCTGAAGCACAACGATCATAAAAACAAGATCATTCAACAAACAAAATGTATACACTTCAGATCACAAATGCATGAGCTGAGCGAAGCACTCAAATCAATATAACACTTTGCAAAATGAGCTAGAATTGAAAGTCAGCTATTTAAAAAGCTTTCTCAATTTTCGTCACTGAAGTGAAGTGACATCAATCATATGATAACAACGTTCAAGAAAAAAATCGAGATACTGCAAGAAAAGTTCTTTTTCTCATCTTTTCAAGCAAATGTCAGTGACATCGCAGAGTCATTCATATTTTTGACAGTCTCATTCAATTCATGCATCACGAAAGATGAAGTGAAGCAAACAATCAAATGAGTAAAAGCAGACAAAGCGTCGAGCGCTTCAGATATTTCAAACAGAGCGCTTCAAGCAAGTCTTGCAGAACTGATTTCAGTACTGACAAGTTTATTCAATGCATGCATAATACACAAGTATTATTTAAAGCAGTTCAAAAAAGCTCAGACAATAGTAAGTACTACACAAATTAAAGAAAAGTGATTATATTGATTCAAAAATGTATCGATTCATTACTTTGCTTGATATCATGAGCAAAGCGCTGAAGTCGATCATGATCAAACGACTGAGTGACATAGTCGAGACTCATTGCATGCTATCAAATGCTTAAATGAAAGTGAGATGCAAGCAATTCATGATCTCGATGTTAGATCTATTAATAAATTAAGTTCACATAGTGTGAGACTGTGAAATCAAATACATGATCTTCATGCTAAGTTTAAACATTGTCGAAGCGTTTAATCAAGTCTCACACATCAGACTTCTGTATACGCTGAAAATGAAAAGAACATCAAGCTACATAATTGAATAAACACGCAGCTTTTTAAAGAATCGAAAGACATCGCTAATATTTGATGAATAAATGAGTGATATACGCGAGATAAACGCAGACATATCGCAAAGATCTCTCATTTCATCGATTCTCTTTCTATTCTTCAACGCAAGTTTAATCAAAAAATGCAAAACACTGAGAATTAAAATCGAAGTGCTTAACTTCATAAACAATATTAACATTCTAGTTTACAACAGATTCACTGAAGAAATTTGCAGAACACTGAGCAAAGCACATGATGTCTGCGCGAAATGAGCTTGCACTCATGACGTGATGTTTGCATCAGAAAAGTACGAGCTCACGCATTTCACTAGAAAATCAAAGAGATTCAACATGATGATTAGCATACAAATAGAAAGCTCAGTTATCAAATCAAAATCAGATGTATGAGTTTTAAAAATGCAACTGAACATGAAACTGCAATGAGACGCGCATCTTCAACAAATAAAGACGAATCACGTTATAAGAATGCTGACACTTAGTTGTCTTAAAGTCTTCACATAAAGAGCTATCTTCACAAAAGCGAAACAAGTATACTCAGCAGTAGTAAGATCAGAAATCGCATTCAAAGCATCAATCTGACATCAGCGTGACAAGAAAGATGAACTGTTGAACAAAGAATGCAGACTAGAAACACTTCAGAATCAAACTTTGCATCACGTAGCAGAAGTGTTCAAAAGAGTAAACATCAAAACTCTAAAGATAGAAATATACACAAGTTCGCTACATGTTCATCTGAACATGCTACAGAACAAGATCACGCTATATAGTTAAATCAATGATCGAATGCAAGAGATCAGACAAGCATGCAAACTAATACATGCTCATTTGACGAGAGTTAATCGCGTCATTTCTCACTTACTCGTCATCAAGAAAATAGTACTTCTGAATGTCTTCATTTAAGAAGATGCGAAGATACAGTTGAGACGCAGACGATGCACTCTCTTCTTTACAATAATTTCAACAAGCGATAGCATCGCAATAAAGCAATATCACAAGAATCAATGAAATCAACGATGGGAAAAGTACAGAGAACGCGTCGCAAATGTCAATGCAATTTCAGCACAAAGATTGCATCTGAGCAATAAAATGATAAAGATGCGTGATGATCTTCAGAAAGCAGAAAGCATTCTTGCAATGCACATCAGAATTGAACGCATAGATCTGAATGTTTATCTGCACTCTAGAAACATTTCAGGCATGAATAGCTCGCGATGCAACTGCAAATGAAGTCATCAAACGACGAAGCATGTACTCATGCACTGCTCGAACTGATCGCATCTGCGATCAAGAATGCTACAAGATGCTGACTTCTTGAACTATTGAAAAATCGTTATCATCATGAAGAGTCTCAGAGCAGTAGCGAAGATGATGATGAAAACGAAACTCTTGAAGCAATTTAGAGTGACTAGAACATTCGTTCTTTAACATGCAATCAACGCGAACAAATTTGATACATAGTCTCAAAACTCACTGTTTCAACTGCGTGAAGCAGTTGTATAGACTGCGAGTGATTTTCTACCTCAGAGAGTTTTGTTCACTCAATACAAATAGCATAAAGTTTCTCATGAGTCGATCTAATCGATGTCACAAGAGTGTATAAATTTATTATTATATATTTTAAAAGATTAAAAGTCATTCTGTTTTCTGTAAATTTAGATTACATTATCAGTAGCTCAGAAAAGCGAAATTATGTGCATGATTAATCAAGCTTTAGCGTTGATCAATCGACATGTAGTCTTCACGTCTGCGTGATGCAGTAAATCGATCGATTTTTCGCTTTATCAGATCGATTTACATGCATTGCAATCACATACATTGCAAAGACGTAACACAGTCTTTGCTCATATACACAGAACAACAGCAATGTCTTTGCACACACACTGTAACTAATATACGACATTCACACAGTCATTGCAAAGACATGATTCAGCTTTTGCGCACATACACATCGATGCAATGCAGTAAATCGATCGATTTTTCGATTTTCTGAGCGATTTACATGCGTTGCAAATACATAGATCAAAACTTATCTAGTTCATTCAACTGAGTGATCATACAGCGAACTTGAAAGCTCACGTCGAAGTGATCAGCTTTCATTTACATAGATCAAAGCTTATTTAGCTCGCTTAACTTGATGATCATATAGACAAGTTGAAAGCTCACATTGAAGTGATCAGCTTTCACAATCTTGAGTTGTTTATATGATCACTTGATTATATAAACAACTCATGCGCTTGTATACGCAAACTATCGATGTGATTGATCAATGAAAAGATATACTACAGCAATTTTGACTAAATCACATGTAATTTAACATACACACAGCGTCTAAATAGTATCATAGTCATAGACTGCATGCACTTAATGAAAAAAAAAAAAGTTGCAGCATCTAGAAATCATGTGATTGCATGATTGCTTGTCTTTGCATGTACATAATTAACATTTATGATTTCAGGTTTGATGATTTCGCTTGCAGTACAAGCATCTTGATGATCTGTTACATTTGTTCTGTAAGTGCTCAAATATTTGACATTTTTGACATTGATCATTTGATCAATAGTCTTGATATTCAACTGTTTAATATGTTGATCTTGCAGTTAAGAGTCATTTTTTCAGATGTCTTTGTGCTTTTGCTTCAATTCTAAATGTTAAGATCATCAATGCATGTCTGCTTCGTGATTGATTTTCGCTCTTTGATAATCATATAAAGTTGATTATTAGTTTCAATTCGAGATTGTACGACTCTAACTCAGTTTTTAGATTTTTCATTTCAGTTTTTATGTTGAAAATTTCGATTTTCAGACTGTGTATGACTATTTTGTGTCATTTCTCGTCTTTCTTAATGCTTTTAACATCAAAAACATGCTCTCATATTGCTCTTTGTGCTAGTAAAACATCTGCTGTGTATTTTTTCAAGATTGTCAAAGCAATGTTGTTTTTCTTTTGCATTTTGACTATCATGATGACTATTAGATCGATTTTCGCCTTTTTCAATGTGTTATTCATCGAATCTCGCATTTTCATCGTCTTTAAAGTTCAGTTCTCATTTTTGAGATTGACAATAAGTCTTCTTTCGTGATATGATATTTCTTGTAATTTTGGCGAGAATTTCTTGATAATCAGATTTCATTCGCCTGCATTTGCATTTGTATTTGCATTTGCATTTGTGTTTGCATTTGCATTTGCGCTTGTGACTTGAGCTGCTTTTTGCACATATGTGAACTTCTGCGTTGGTTTTTGCGAATTTTGCATGACTTGCAACGTTTGCAAAATCTACGTCTTCTGCGAGATTTGTGAATTCTTTGTCATTTGCTTTGCATTGATTTTCTTTTTGATGTTTTCAGCATTTTGTTGCATCAATTGTAGAATGATCTTCAGTTTGTTGTTTGTTTGACTTTGAAGTCAATCAATTTGCTTCTGAATTGAGTTTTCTATGCTTTCGTTGCATGCTCTTTGAATGTAGATTAAGCTATGACTTATAGTCTCTTTCTGTTCTGATATTGCTTGTCTTAGCTGATTGACTGCAAATTCAATTCTTTCGCGCAGTCTCT